>Ga0182743_1000077_pt1 | contig 186075 bp, 150 predicted proteins | sample eDN3rd30CKraftOP_FD_128522 | JGI IMG/M metagenome (GOLD analysis project Ga0182743, IMG submission 128522) | Enriched Organic Plus compost microbial communities from Emeryville, California, USA - eDNA 3rd pass 30_C Kraft OP (version 2) (version 2) ...
AATCGATACTTTATAATCAGTACTTTTGACAACAATACTGCTACAGCTCCCAGCTAGCTTCGCCAGCAAATCAGGTGGTCAGTTTGCCACGGAATCGCATGGTCACTTTCTCCGAAATCTACATTAAGAACCTGTATTAAGGATTAGGCAAATCATTATATGTTTCTGCCAACATGGTCACCAACTCGCGTTCTTTCGCATCAACGTCCATTCCGCATTCGCGGTTTACCAGCAAATATCCGCTGATGTCTTTGTACTCGTAATGCTTGAAAATATCCGCTCCGATTTTCGTCGCTACAAACTCCCGGTAGATCCTAAAGCGTTGGGTATTTGTATAATCCTCCAGCTTTTTAGAAACCTTATCATACGTACGGGAGCCGACAAAGCCGAATGAAGCGGTTGGGTGCATCTCCAGTAACAACGGAACACATTTCAGGCAGGTGACCAGCAGATTACCTATATCGCCCTTGTTTGTAATGAGCGAATATTTGAAATCGCTTTTCCGGTGCATTTTCGCATAGAACTTAATGGCGAAAAAATCATCCTCGTGATAGTCGGCCGTCAAAACATATTGCAGCTCGGTAACGGGCGAATAGAATTTATATAAGAATGAAAAAAGATGGGCTGAACCATCTTTAATCCTTCTTTTCTGTATGAATTGTAAATCGTATCCGGGATAATCAAATATCAAGGTATCAGCAGCTTAGGTTTCTCCTGGTTTTTCCGTTGAGCGTCAACCTTCACGTCTACCACTTTCCCCCGAATGGTGTCCGCACTCAATTTAACAGGCTTTACCTCTTTTAATGGAGTCCAGTTTAACCGATCTCCTTTTGCTTTCTTTTTTGTCGTTACAAGGTGCATAGCTATCTCGTTTTTGCTCAATAATACAAATGTACTAAAAAATCATCAGATCGTAAAAAGGCAGGCGACCAACAGATTATGCGTTCCGTTTCACCCCGATGATTATTCCCGATGCCCAATGCTGTTTTTGATTTAGGGTTGATGATGGATACGTTACACGCTTTTTCTTCGTGCCAACCTCCCCACTCCTTTTATCAGGTAATAATGGTGATGAAGCTATCAGATTTTTCATAGGAGATGAATCATACCCCGGTCGTTAAGATCGATTTTTATAGGGGGGGCACAAAATAATCCGCCACACCCCTAATCCCATTGGGGCGGAGACCCGTTACACTTACCCATTTAACATCTCTTAACAGATTCACTGTAACAAAACGGAGGCGACCCCACGCCCTGAATTCTCCCCGTTTCGGGGCTTTGCTTTTGTTTCAGGACAAGCAAACCAAGGCTCACCCATAATAAAGTTTTAAGGGAGCTTTTCAGAAATCCCGGCAGATCCAATTTAAGTCATGGAAATAGGCAGCAAATTCTTAATTCTTTATATTCGCGTGTCGAGTCGGGGAAACCTGATAGAGCACCATATCAGCAAACGATGGTCTCGCCCCCCCTTTAAGAACGACATCATCATATACTTTCGTCGGGAAAAAAACCTCCGTCATTACGGTAAGACCATCATCAGCAAAGACTTCTATGGACGCGACATCCACCCACATCGAGATTCGAATCTCCGGGTCATCGCTAATCCGTGGTGCATTGTCGACGCTGGCAAACTTTGTGCTAAAAGAATGATCTCCCGATTGGGTACGATCTACGAAGTACCGGCGCTCTGACGCTATATACCCGAACGTTACACGTTCATCTATAGCATTCTTTAGCGTAACACTGAAGTCCTGATTTGCAGGATGCGAAAAATCCAGTCGGTAGGTTTGCGGAAGACTTTCCACTACCGCTTTAAGCGAAACACTATCGCTGCTGTTTACAGCAGGAACATTTTTTATTGGCGTTGTGATGGCGGATAGTTCGGCCACAGGCTGGGACACGAGATACCACTTGTCTTTGATTTTCTCAACGCTCAGTTCCCTGGGTAAGGTGGTCGCACCACGCCAGGCAGCCGTAGGTACCACATTGGCATATTCCCAATTATTCATCCACCCTATAAAAATGCGCCGGTCGTCGGTATTGGACCACGTAATGCCGGCGTAGTTGTCGCGTCCGAAATCCAGCCACCGGGTGTCTGTATCATAAGGGCGGAACGTTTTTCCATCAAAATCCCCTATAAAGTATTGTCCTCCAGAGCCTCCATTTGGCGCCCCTGGATTCAGGTTTACGATCAGCACCCATACTTTCTTTCCCTCTTTGGTGAAGCTAATCAAATCAGGACACTCCCAAACACCGCCATGAGCACCGATACCTTCGCCAAACTCACTCAATCTCGTCCAGTCTTTCAGGTCGGCAGATGCGTAGAACGTAATAGTCTGCTTGGTGGCGAGGGTCATGATCCATCTTCCCGATTCTTCGTGCCACATGACTTTCGGATCGCGAAAATCACGGATGCCGGGATTGGACAGTACCGGATTTCCATCATACTTCGTCCACGTTTTTCCTTCATCGGTACTGAATGCAAGGCTTTGATACTGCGGAAGTCCCGTTTTTTCCCGTGCAATATCCGGATTATGGTGCGTGAAGATGGCCACGAGGGCGTTGTTGCCAAACCCTGCGGTGTTGTCCTTATCTACCACAGCGCTACCAGAGAAGATCGTTCCAAGCGAGTCTGGATAGAGCGCAATGGGCTGCTCCTCCCAGTGCACGAGGTCCCGACTAGTTGCGTGACCCCAATGCATCGGCCCCCAAATGGTGCTATCCGGATGATACTGAAAAAACAAATGGTAAATGCCGTTGTGATATACCATGCCATTGGGATCGTTCATCCAGCTGGTCTTTGGCGAAAAATGGAACTGCGGGCGATGGGCTTCGGCTGGTACCGTCGTCGACCGTGGCGGTTGGTCCATACAAGCTACTTGCATGGCCAGCGCTATCGTGAAGAGCATGATTCTATTCATAATGGACAAGTTAAGTTACCTCAATAGTGGTGTCGGATTAATTATGTTTGGCTCCTGTCCAAATAGATGCAAGCTGATGTACTTCCAGATGTTTCAGCAATACTTTGCTATTACGGCCACGGCCCTTGATAAATGTATCCACCTGATTATTCTTGGCATGGTCGAACGGGAGTACAAAATACAACTCACCATCATTGACAAATACTTCCAGTATGTTTTTGTCTACAATGGCTTCAATGGTGAACGACTCCGACGCTGCATTCGCGTAATGGGTTTTCGTATTCACTTCGCCCTGGCTGGTTAAAAACTCACCCAGTAATTGGTCGTAGGCCAGTTCGTAGCCGTGTACTGAAATGCCGAATACCGTGGCGTCCCCTTTCTCGAATTCGGCTTTGACATGTACCGCATCGGATGGCACGGAGAGCGTTAGGTTACTATCGGGACGGATCATTTTACCGCTTATGGTCTGACTGTTCCGATGGAGTTTAGCGATCTCCCGAATGGGAGTTGGACACAAACGCAAGCCATCAAACGATTTTTTCAGCTGTAATTCGGTCGGAAACAACATGGGTTGATTAAAAGGCATTGCTGTGTGAGTCAGTCCGCGCCCCCATCCTTGTTGTATTACTCGTTTATCCGGAGTATTATTAAATATTTGGGAGGCGTAAAAATGTCCTCCTCCACCATAATCGTACTGCCTGAAGCTCTGCGTTACTGAAAATTGCTTACCATCGAAATCGCCCAGGACATACCTTCCGGTGGCGTCATACATCACCCACCTGGTTTCGCCGGCTACCCCCGTTATTGGCAGCTCAAAGAGCTCCGGGCATTCAAAGAATCCTTCCACGCCCGATTGGTAAGTCCAGCTTTTAAGGTCGGACGAAGTGTAAATAAGATGTTGGTTCATCCAAGCGGAATCTCCAGTAGACATTTGCCTGCTCATCCCAGAATTCCATACCACCATCACCCAGTGTTTCCCCGGTTCGTACCAAAACACCTTCGGGTCACGACCCTGATGTTCCAAAATAGGATTTCCTTCGTATTCCTCGAATGTCAGTCCGTTGTCATAGCTAAGCTTAATACACTCCCCTCGCCCTGTGCTTGTATACACAGCAATGAGGGGATCAATGCCGTTCCTCCGGAAACCGGCGGTATTCAGTGGGTCATGTACCGCCGAACCAGAAAAAGCCGCATCTTTCTCTCCAAAGGGATAAATGGCTTCCGGTCGTTCTTTCCAATGTATCAGATCGGAGCTGGTTGCGTGCCCCCAATGCATGTTGCCCCACGCCCAACCATAGGGATTGTGTTGGTAAAACAGGTGATATTCATTGTTGTAATAAATAAGACCATTGGGGTCGTTTATCCACCCGCGCCGCGCGGAGTAATGAGCTTGCGGCCGCTTCTGTTCAGTATAGACGCTGTCTTGCCCGGGAAAATGGTCTGCAGCGAACACCTGCTGTAAACCGCGGATGCGGTTTTCGCGGGTAATGGCGTTGTTTTTATTGCTTGCCGCTGTGAGATTACTGAATGCGCCGCCCATGGGAATATTCTCATTAGATACTCCTACCGTCAGTGTTTTGCCCTGATACCGGGAAACGTCAAAAAACACCCAATAGTCAGGCTCGTCAGCGGTGAGTTTCAGTGTGAATTGGTCCAGCAATTGTTCACCATTGCTGATGCGCATTCTGGTTAGTGGATTAGATTCGCTTATAGGCAAATTGAGGTAAGTCTGCCCTACAGAAATTTTAATATGCCGTATGGTATCCTGAGCTTTGCTTTCGGAAAACACCATCACGCTTACGCTCAGAAGAAGAAAAAAGGAAATAACACGCTTCATGTTCAGTCGGTTTAAAATTTTACAAACACTATTCCGCATAAATGCTTTTCATTTGCCAAGCATCAAGTGCTTTAAGCTGGGCATCACCGCCTTTAGCTGCAATGGATACCCCGATGCTGTCGTCTCTCCCGGGGTATACGCGTGTGGCAACGCATTGCTTTCCATTTATAAAGACTTCTACCACGCTCTTATCGATAAATACCCGTAATTTCACTGTTTCTCCCGGAGCGATGGCCACCGGCGCGGTTTCGGGCGCACGAAACTGCACATCCGGAAGCGTCGACGAGTTTGTCGTCTCGATGGAGATCAGGCTTTCCCTTGGGTTGCGGCTTACTGCGCCAGGCAGCTCTTCGTTAGTGAAAAGGCCCACAAGGTCACGTGGCATAGACGCAGTGCCGGGCCCAGCCTGATAATCTAAGCCCGAAGAAAATCCTTTTTCTTTAAAGAAGGAAATGCGGGTATATTCCTCTTTGTTTTGAGAACGAAGAACATTCAGCTCAACCAGTTGTGCATTTTGAAGGTCGAATTCGGCGAAGATTTCCATGGCATTTCCATTGATTTCATTCAATACGATCTCCTGGCCAGACGGCAATTCCATACGGTCCACGTGGCGCTGGTCGTAGCGGAGTGTTTCAACGGCGTCAACCGGTTCCTGGAGAAGCTCATCCCTATCCCCCAAGGTTAGACGTCGGGGCAGCGTCATAATCTGGTTCCAGCCATCCGTACGTTTACCGGCATTCATGTTAAACACCACAATTACACCACCCTTTCCATCCGGAGCAGCCGAAGGGGCATGCACACCTGAAGGACTTACGGCTCCGTGGTTATACTTTCCGCCGGAAGTAACAATAAACTTATCGTTCTTTTTATCGTAGTCGCCCAACAGGTACTGCCCACCGCTCATATGGCTAAAAAAATTAAGGATGTACCGATCCCCGATAGGCCAGAAATAAGGGCAGGCTCCATCATCGCCTATCAGTGTAAAGCGATCGCTTTCCACAAACTCGTGCAGGTAGTTCCAGTTGACGAGGTCTTTGGAACGGAAAAGAAAGTTCGCCCGTATGGGTTGATTCCCTGGACCCTCCGGCACTCTTCCAGCCGACAGCGAATAATAATAGTCACCCTTCTTCCAGATTGAAGGATCGAATACGCTATAAGGCAATTGCCTGCCATCGGCACTTACTGCAGGTACGGCGGCACCATCGGTGATCTTTTCCCAGTTTAATAAAAGCGGATCGCTAGAAACCGCTACCATATTACCCACCCCTGTGCCATGGTACATGGCAATTACGCGATCATCCTCCACCAGCGCCGATCCCGAATAAACCTGCTTTTCAGGATTAGGATAAATCGCGTACGGGAGGTCTCGCCAGTGCACGAGGTCCGTACTAACCGCGTGCCCCCAATGCTGGCGTGGGTCTTCGGGCGGATAAGCCTGATAAAAAAGATGCCAGTTACCACGCCAATAGCTCAGTCCGTTGGGATCATTCAGGTTTCCTTCCGGATTTACGTAATGATAAATGGGCCGATAACGATCGGCTGCAAGCGCCTTGCGCGAGGCATTCATCCGTTGCAACAATGGATTTTTTAATAAAGCAGCTTCCTGCGCTTCAAGTGTACCCGGGAACGTGTATTTCGGTACCTTTGAAGTATAGTCGGGCTTTGTCGTTTGCGCCCTGGAAACCGCTGCGCAAGCTCCTACCAGGATAAGACAGAACAGTCCCGAAAAGCGGATAGTTTTCATAATGAACGAGTTTTTAACATGCTACTCATATATATTCTTCATCTGCCAAGCGTCGAGCGATTTCAGCTGTGCTTCTTTCCCTTTTGCAAGTAACGATACACCTACAGCATCCTCGCGGCTGGGATATACGCGCGCAGCCACACATTGCTTACCGTTTACAAATACTTCCACAACGCTCCGGTCAATGAACACACGTAACTTCAGGGTCTCGTCGCCATCCATGTAAAAAAAAGCAGTTTCAGGCCCCCTTGGCTGAACATCCGGATGCAGGGAGGCCGAGGAGGTCTCCAGGGATATCAAGCTTTCCCGACCGGGTCGGTTGGTCGAAGGCGGTGCCGGGGTGCTGTCGGTGCGTAAGGGTGCTATTTGCCCGTTCCTATAGTCACGTCCCGCCCCCATTCCACGGTTCTTCATAAAAACGATGCGAGTTACCTCTTCTTTCCCGGCCGAGCGCAAAACATTCAGCTCCAATACAGGGGCGTCCTTTGGATCGATTTCCATCATCAGCTCCATGGCATTTCCTTTCACATCCTTCAATACAACTTCTTTATTCGCTGGCAGCGTCATAGGCTGCACGGCTACATGCTGATGCCGCAGCGATTCCAGGTCGCCCGCCGGCTCCTGCCTGAGATCGTCGCTACCCTCAAGGGTAAGTCGGCGGGGCAAGGACATGATTTGGTTCCATTCGCCCGTCGGCTTTCCAGCGTTTATGTTGAACATCACGATAACGCCCCCTTTGCCATCGGGGACCGCCGATGGCGCATGCACGCCGGAGGGGGTGGCGGGGCCAAAGTTGAATTTCCCCCCGCTGGTGACGTTGAATTTATGGCGCACCGTATCATAATCTCCCAGCAGGTACTGTCCGCCGCTCATGTGGCTGAAGAACGGCATAATGTAGCGATCGCCTATTGGCCAGAAATAAGGGCATGCATAATCATCACCAATGAGGGTAAACCTATCATTTTCTACAAATTCATGCATGTACTCCCAATTGGCCAAGTCTTTTGAGCGGAACAGGTATCCTACCGGTACTTCGCGGTTTCCGGGCCCTTTGGGCGCACGACCGGCCGATAGGGAGTAATATACATCGCCCTGTTTCCAGATAGAAGGATCAAATACACTGTAAGGAAGGGGGAATCCGGCCTTTCCACGGAGTGGAATAACAGCTTCACCCGTTACTTTTTCCCAGTTCAGGAGCAATGGGTCGCTAGAAACGGCAACCATATTGCCGACCTCAGTTCCGTGGTACATGGCAATTGCCCGATCATCCTCAACGTATACCGTACCCGAGAATACGGCTCTTTCGGGACTGGGGTAGATAGCATAGGGCAGATCTTTCCAATGGACGAGGTCGGTACTGATGGCGTGCCCCCAATGCTGGCGAGGGTCTTCAGGCGGATAGCCTTGGTAGAAAAGGTGCCAGTTTCCTTGCCAATAACTCAGCCCGTTGGGGTCATTGAGGGTACTTTCCGGACTGACAAAGTGATAGAATGGCCGGTACGGATCGTCAGCCTGCTTCTTCCTTGAGGCCGCAAAGCGTTTCAGCAGTTCGCTGTTTTCCAGTTCGGCTTGTTGCTGGGATAGCGTGTTGGAATACCGCTCGTAAGGCACAGGCGACCGATAAGGTGGGCGGTCTGCCTGGGCAACCGCAATTTTTAGGTGCACCGAAAGGAGCACTACGGCGGCGAAGAGATAAACAAATTTCTTTTTCATATCGTCTTTTTTTCTAAATCACTCAATAGCCCGGGTTTTGTTCATATAATCCGTCCACCAGATCGATTTGTGCCTGGGGTATAGGCAGGTATTCATCCCGTCCGGCCGTAAACACCGCACTGCTCAGATGAGGCCGTAAGGTCTTTTCTTTCTGAAGATACGCATTAAGCACTTCTGCGGCAATGCCCCACCGCACGAGGTCGTGGAAACGGGGACTTTCCATAGCAAATTCGAGGCGCCGCTCCCACTGCAGGGCGAGCCGGGCATTGGCTTTGGTCCAAGCCAAGTTACTCCCGTCGTACATCGCCAGCTTATAGTTTGAAAAGCCTTCCCCCGCTTGCGAATGACCCGACGGGTACGTTGTCCACGCCACGGACGAGCGTGCACGCTGCCTGATTTGGTTGATGATGGGCCGCGCTTCTTCTTGTCTATCCAACTCGATCAACGCCTCCGCTTTCATCAGTAACGCGTCATTGTATTGCAGAATATCCCAGTTTTGCGCACTCCCGAAGAACGCCCCGCCTTTCCGGATAGCACCACTGCTCTGGAGCTGTATCTCTTTCATTGGTACAAAATAACCATATACGGCAGGCGTTCTTGACCATGAGGGCTGGACTACAAAATCCACGTCGTACTTAAAGGGATGGGAGACAATGCCGATGGTATGATCCAACCGCGGGTCTACCGTGTTGGGTGCTTGAAAATCAGCAGGGGCACTCATAGGCGAGTCGTTAAAATTATCAAATTGGGGCAGGCCGGTTGCCGGATTGGTTTTGAATGCATTTACCAAGTTTTGGCTCGCGTGGTGGAACGAACAGCACCCGTAGTCGGAAGCCATGTTATAATTGAGTCCATGTTCGAAATCGAGCCTTCCCCAAGTGGTTCCATCGTCAAGCGAATGCTGGATCGCAAATATCGATTCGCTGTTGTTTTCGTACCCGTACGTCCACTTCATTCCAAAATTTTCGACAAGGGCATATTTTCCCGACGCAATAACTTGGTCAATCAGGGAAACTACACGCTCCAGTTTTTCCCGGTCTATGTCAATTACAGCGTGTGCGTCATTTTTCACGTACGCCTGATACAGCCGCGTTTTGGCCAGATAGGTTATCGCCGCCCACTTGTTTGGTCGACCCACCTGCTGCTGGGTTTCCGGCAGGTTATCTGCGCCAAACTGAAAATCCTCGGCGATTTTATTCCACAGTTCGTCACTGGTAAACTGTCGGTTGGAAATAAGCTTGATATCATCCTGGAGAACCGTATGGTCGATCCAGACGGGATAGTTGAATAGCCGTTTAAGGATAAACATCAAGTGGCCGCGCAAGAAACGCAGTTCAGCCTCGCGCGTCGCTTTTGCCTGGGGTACGCCTGAGACGATATACTGGTCATCGGTATATCCATCCAACATACGTAGTGCCAGATTGATACGTGAAATTCCCTGATAAACCCCTATCCAAGTATTGTTTTGGTAACCTGCCACCGCAGCAGTAACCAGATGATATTGTTCGAGGTCATTAATGGCGCCCTGGTCGGCGACGCCACTCCCGCCTTTGTAGGCATCGTCCGAGCGGATGCTGCCCCACACATAATCACTGTTCCAGGTAAAATTCCAACCCGTATTGGAAGCGCCTGCGTAGGCGGAGATAATCAGATCTTCCGTTTTTTCCACGCTGTTCAGATCGTTTTCAAGCACCACCCCCTCGGGGGTAACATCGAGAAACGATTCTGTACACGAGAAGGCCGTGCCCCCTATCAGGGCAATCGCGACAGCAAATATTTGATTTCTTCTCATAATTTCTTGTATATTAACTTTATACCTCTATTAAAACTGTATATCAAGACCGAAAGTATAGCGGACTGGGCGTGGGAAAATGGCTCCCGGTGTCTCCGGGTCCGGCCCAGTAAAACGCTTATCTTTGGATTTGTTGAAAAAGAGCAGCGCATTATCGGCTACCCCGTAAATCCGTACAGATCCGAGCCCGGCAGATTGTACTAATTGTTGGGGCAGGGTATAACCCAGCTGGATATGTTGTATTTTGAAGTAGTCGCCCGTAACCAGGAAATAATCAGATGCCCGCAACTCGTTGTTGGCATTTACCAACGAAGCTGCCGGAATAGTGGAGTTCCTATTATCTGGCGACCATGCCTCCAGCAGTCGGGTTCCTTTGTTCACACCCGAAGCGGTACCGAGGAAATCCGTGAAGTTCTTGCTATTGTCATTTACCGCAATGTCTCCAACCCCCCGCATAAATACCGACAAGCTGAAGTTTTTGTAGCCTGCCTGCAGGTTCAGCCCATAAATGAATCCGGGAAGGCTCGTCCCCAGCCAGTCCTGGTCGAGCGCGTTTATGATGCCATCGTTATTCAAATCAACATAGCGTATCCTTCCGATCCCCTTCCCCGGCTGAGTAACGTGTGCATCGACCTCTTCCTGTGTTTGAAAGAGCCCATCGGTAACATACCCAAATAGCGATGAGCGCGAGCGCCCGAGAATATCCTTCTCCACGTTTCCGGGAAACGACCGGACAACGGACGTCGGCAGGTAGGTGATTTCATCATGGAAACGCGAAACATTACCCACAACGGAATAAAACAGATTACCTCGCTGCTCCTGATAGCCTATCGATAGCTCAAACCCTTTGTTTATCATCGTTGCCCCATTGACGGTTTTGGCAGCTCCTTCTCCGAGTGCACCCGGTGTGGGAGGTGTTACCAGTATATCGGATGTTTCCCTGGCAAAGTAGTCGAAAGAACCGGTGAGCCGATTAGTGAGGAAGCCGAAGTCAAGGCCCACATTCAGCTCATTAGTCGTTTCCCAGCGGAGGTCGGGGTTGGCCGACTGTTTCGCCACGAAGCCTGATGGCAAATTTCCGGTATTATCGCCATTAATATCGTAAGCTGTACCGGTGGCGCGAATGGTCGCTTCAACGGTGCCATAGTTCGTGAGGAAGGTCTGAAACCGCGAATAATCACCGATTTCCTGGTTACCCGTCTTTCCCACACCCGCCCGGAGCTTAATATTCGAAACCCAGTCCAACCGGTCGCGGATGAATCGTTCGTTGCTAATTACCCATCCTACCGAAACCGCGGGAAACGTACCGAATTTGTTGTTTTCACCAAATCTTGACGACCCGTCGTAGCGGAGTGTGGCAGATAATAAAAATCGGTCATCAAACGCATAATCGGCCTTTCCGAAGTATGATAGGAGCTGATTGCCCAAGGAGAACCCATCATTAGACGCAATACCGGTACCGGCCCCGAGTTGAAAGTAGTTATCGGTCTGTACGGCAAAGCCCTGTTTCAGTGCCTGATAATATTTAATGGAATTTTTGATGGCTTCCATCCCGGCCATAATGTTTAAGCGCGACTTACTATGTGCATAGGTGTAGTTTACCGTATTAGACCACGTCCAATTGAATACGTTGCGCTGGGCTACAGATAGATTATTGACGTTACGGTTAATGAAGCCATGCGAATAGGTTGGCTCGATGTTGCGGTCGTTGTTGTACGTGTAGTCGATACCAAAATTGGATCGGAATGTCAGGTTGTCGATCGGTTTAAAGTCGAGGTAGGCATTGCCGAATGTCTGGAGGTCGGAGTTGGTGTCATACTTGTCCAGATCTGCCAGAAAAACAGGGTTCATCCGGTCGGAAAAGCCGCTACCGATGGGACCAGCAAAAGAACCATCAAGTTTGCGTACGGGCAAAATTGGCAAGATCGTGGTTGCCAGTTGAAGCGGACTGGAACCAACGGGAGCAAACCTGTTTTTTCCGGTAGCATCCCAACCTGCCTGACCGTACTGGTCACCACCCATTGGATTTTCCGTCGCTTTAATAATCTGTAGGTTCTCGCCGATTTTGAGTTTGCCATTAAATAGATTAACCGAGTTATTTGCCCGTCCGCTGAACCGCTTGTAACCATTGTTTATTACGGTCCCCGAATTGGAGAAGTAGCCGAAGCTGAACAGTGTAGCACTCTTGTCATTGCCTGCGGAGAGCGTCACATTGGTATTGCTGACTATCCCGGTTCTGAAAACTTCGTCTTGCCAATCGGTATTGGCCGATGGGATGTTTTCATCGCCATTGATAAATGGCACAGGAATTACGCCTTGCAGTACCCTAGCACTCCCTTCCCCACTTTCCTCAAAACTGTAAAGCGCCGAGTGAGCGGATGTGGGTGTGCCATCATTGACCGAAGCCCGCCACAGTACCCTTCCGTAGTTTTCCGTATTAAGCATCTCGATGCGTCGCGAAATGCTCGCGGCAGTGACGCTTGAGTTGATGGATACATTCACTTTGTCCTTGCCCTGTCGGGTCGTGACAACAATGACGCCATTGGAAGCTCTGGAGCCATATATGGAAGCCGCAGAAGCATCTTTCAATACCTGCATAGACTCAATGGTGTTCGGATCCATAAACTGAAGGATATTGGGATCGGTTGTCGGAATTCCATCGATGATATACAACGGGCTGGTGTTGCCCAACGTATTCTGTCCCCGTATATTTACTCCGCGCGCCCTTCCGCTGGCCGCGCCGTCCGATTGAATGTAGAGACCGGGCACTTTGCCCTGGATGTTTTGCAGCACACTGCCGGATGGGATATCTTTGGAGTCTTTCATGTCGACTACCGCGACTGAACCGGTGAGGTCGGCTTTCCGTTGTACCTGATAGCCGGTTACCACTACCTCTTCCAGTGCCAGGTTGATGTTCAGCTGGATTTGGATGGGCGCCGTATCCGTTATCTTATGGGTTTTGGGCTCCGTGCCCACCAACGAAAACCGTAACGTTTGACCTATGGAGGCCCCGATTTGAAATGTGCCATTTGGCGCGGTTGTCACACTCGAATTGGATTCTATAACGGTAACCGTTACCAATTCAAGTGGGGCACCGTTTTCGTCGGTCACCTTACCACTAATTTGCGATTCCTGGGCATGCATCATTTTGAAGAAGAGCCCCAAGCAAATGATGATGATTATTTTTTTGCTCATTTTTGTTTATTTGAAGTAAAACCTTGGCACCGCGTCAGTAACTATTCGCTGTGCGGTTCGTTCATTGATCAACCTGTCATGCCCTATTCGGGTACTCCGGGTTCACGATTTAGCCCAAGTGGTCCGGGGGTCTGATTTTTTGTTTTGAGTGACTCATAATTCTTAATAATTGGGTTTAATAATTTAATTACAACTGTTTCTTTTTTTATGTCCCACCCGCGGGGATATTCCTACTGATAAATCGTTCCAGATCTGCGCGGGAGTATGAGGGGCAGGCGCCCGTTTTGGTTGTGACATACGCACCTAATGCGGTAGCTAGTTCCAGCAGCGCTTCTTGCCGTTCACCCTTTACCTTCTGCGCCAGGAACGCAGCTAAAAATGCGTCGCCACTGCCTACCGTATCTTTTACGGATACACGGATTGCCGGAAAGTCAAGGCATGTGTCGTCTGCATAATACGAAGCGCCCTGCGATCCCCTGGTAACGATGATTTCCTTCAGTCCGTACCGATTCTGCAGCTTGCCAATCCTTGCCCTTTCATTGCCCGTTCCGATATCGAGCCAATCTGATACCTGGGCCAGCTCATGCACATTAAGTTTTGCGGCGTCAGCATGGCGAAGCAACCCATCGATAAGCTCTGGCGTGTAATGGGGAGGCCTCAGGTTGAGGTCAAATAGCCGGTATTTTGCAACCGCCAGTAGCTGCATCAGCGTATTTCGGCTAGTTGCGCTACGGGCCGCAAGACTGCCGTAAACCAAAAAATCTGATGAATCAATCAACTTCGAAAGGCGGTCTTCGTGTTCGATAAAGTCCCAGGCCACCGGAGCAACGATTTGGTAGCTCACCTCATCATCTTCGCTAATGGTAGCTAAAACGCTGCCGGTAGGATGGCGTTCGTCGTGCTGTATAAAATCGGTCGCAACACCCATTTGATCAAGAAATTCCAGTAGCTCCTCCCCGTTTTTATCACTGCCCACACGACTAATCAGTATGTTAGGTACACCCAACATACTCAGGTGATACGACACATTCATCGGAGCGCCACCGGGATGTTTTACTTTATCCAGTACATCCCACAACACCTCCCCGTAACAAACAACTCGTTTAGTTTCCATTTTTTCTCTTTTACATCCCGCCTATCAATGCATGAGGTTTCCGCCAATCTGCTCCAACGATCTCCCCTTGGTTTCCGGCATGATTTTCCACACAAACAACAACTGGAGCACCATGAAGCCCGCAAATATTAAAAACGTGTTTCCTCCACCTAGCCAATCGCTGAGCATGGGAAAGAAAAATGTAATAATCGCTGCCATCACCCAATGGGTAAGACTTCCCAGCGTCTGTCCTTTCGCACGTACTTCATTGGGAAAAATCTCCGAGATAAACACCCAAATAACCGCACCCTGCGAGAAAGCAAAGAAGGCGATATAAATCATGAGGTATACCGTCACGGCAAGGCCATTGGGAGTCTGGGAATAGAACGAGTGCGATACCAACGCCAGCGCAACAACCAACCCTAAGGAACCTATTAACATCAGTTTCCGTCTACCCACTTTGTCTATTACATTGATGGCAATCAAGGTAAACGTAAAATTGACGACCCCAATCCCCACGGTCGAGAGCAGCGAGCTCTGCGCTCCAAGGCCAGCCATTTCAAATACGCGCGGGGCATAATAAATAATAGCGTTAATGCCCGAAAGTTGGTTAAACGTGGCAAAGGCGATCGCCAGGAATACCGGCAGCCGGTACTTTTTATTAAATAGCGATACCTTACTGGTTCCACTGTCAGCGTTTGCCGAGGTGATGATGGAATCCAGCTCCTCATTATAGCGTAACGGATTTATCTTTTTTAGAATAGACAGTGCCGCCTCCCGGTTTTTACGGTATAGGAGCAACCAACGCGGACTCTCTGGAATATAATGGATAAGGATGTAGAACAATAATGCCGGAAATGCCTGTACGCCCAGCATCCATCGCCACGAATTTTCGCCGCCCTGCCCGATGAGGTAGTTCGAAAGGTAGGAAACTAGAATGCCGAGTACAACATTGAATTGAAAAAGGCCAACGAGGCGGCCGCGTTTATCTGCCGGCGATATTTCCGAAATGTAGATGGGGGCCGTAACTGATGATACGCCCACGCCAATACCGCCGATGAACCTGAAGAAAATGAACAGGTACCAATCCTTTACCAGCGCGGTGCCGAGGGCTGAGAAAAAGTAAAGCGCCGCGATCATAAACAACGTTCGCTTTCTTCCAAACCTGTCGGATGGGTAAGCACCCATTAATGCACCGGCTACCGTGCCCACCAGGGCAATAGCCATTGTAACACCATGCTGGAGTTCACTGAGCTGCCAGTAGATTTGAACGGATTTTTCAGCTCCAGAAATCACTGCGGTGTCAAAACCAAAAAGGAATCCGCCCAGAGCCACTACGAACGACCATGCAATTACCGTGTTTTTTGTCATAAGGAATGTTTCGTTTATCAATTGGTGTTATCTAAAGCAAATGTATAGGTGGCAACCATACCCCAAGTTCAGGATCATTGCAAAAACGTTCGTTTTTGTATTTTCCTTATAACGGATTTAAAATCATCACGTTACACAAAAACAAAACGATAGACATTTCAATTTTGTAACCAAACGTTTCAATATTTGAACATGATGACCCGCCCCAACATGCCGGTTTTGCCCTGGAACGAACAATATGCGCGCAAAATTTATTAATTTCACTTTCGAATTATAAACCAGGTGATTCTTGTTAAGCACAACGGGCTATCACCTCCTGATATCAAAAACGATGGGAAAGTTGAGGATTATATTATGCCTGACAATGCTCTTGCAAGCTTGTGGTTTGTCAGAACATAAGCCCGCGTTCCGAATCGCCTTCTCGCAATGTGTGGGGTCCGATGCCTGGCGGCAAACCATGTTGGAGGAAATGCGAAGGGAACTTTCCTTTTATCCAGACGTGGAGTTTATCTATACTGATGCAAACAACAGTAACGAGCGGCAAATCCAGCAATTAAGCGAGCTACGAAGCATGCGCCCCGACTTGATTATTGTGTCGCCGAACGAGGCCGAGCCACTTACTCCCGTCGTCGATGAGATCTTCCAAAGCGGTATCCCGGTAATCGTTACCGATCGTAAAACAGCGTCGGGTCAATACCATGCTTACGTTGGCGCCGACAACTATAAAATCGGTTTCATGGCCGGCCAATATATAGCGGCTCAACTTGGCCAGCGCGGAACCGTCAGTGAAGTGACCGGGCTGCCTGGCTCATCCGCGACAATAGAGCGGCAGCGCGGGCTGCATGATGCCCTGAAGGCCTATCCAGACATCCGGCTAGCGCACCAGATAAACGGACAATGGTTGATAGACGTAGCCCGTGCCCAGGTTACCCAACTTGTGGGGCAGCTCGCAGCCACCGACGCCATTTTCGCCTATAACGACCAGATGGCATTCGGCACGCATCAGGCACTTCGGGAGCACCTGCCAGGCAACCAGGTGAAAATTGTCGGGGTCGACGCCCTACCCGGCAACAACAACGGCTTACAATTCGTTGCTGAAAAAGTTATTGATGCATCTATGTTATATCCGACAGGAGGCAAAGAGTGCATCCAGACGGCCATGGCTATCCTCCAGGAGAAGCCATACGAACGGGAGAATATCCTGGGTACGCTTGTGGTCGACCGGAGCAATGTACAGCTAATGAAACTACAGACGGATAAAATCATTAGCCAGCAACAAGACATCGACAAGCAACAGGTATTATTTGCCGAACAGCAGCAGATATTCAGTAGTCAGCAGCGCGTACTTAATATTCTCGTGGTAAGCCTGGTCCTTGCTGTGGTTTTTGCGGGGATTTCGTTTTATTCCCTGAAAGCCAATTGGGAAAAAAACAAGCAGTTGGAGCATCAAAACCACGAAATACTAGGACAGCAACAGCGTATCCTCCAGATGACCAAGGAGGTAAAACAGGCCACGGAAGCAAAAATAAATTTCTTCACGAATATCTCACATGAGTTTAAGACGCCCCTTTCATTAATTCTGGTGCCTTTGGAAGAACTGCTGAAAAAAGGTAAGCTTCCCGAGGGCACTCTCCATTCATTAGCTCTTATCAAACGGAACGCCCTGAGCTTGCAGCACCTTGTGTCACAGCTCATCGATCTACGTCGAGCCGGGTATGAGGGCCTCCAAATTAAGGCAAAACCGCAAAGCTTACTCCTTTTTTGCAATAACGTGGTACAGTGCTTCCGTCCCTTGGCGCAACAAAAAGGGATCAATCTCCGACTGGAGAATGACGCATTAGAAACAACCCTGTGGTTCGATGAAGATCTCATGGAGAAATTACTATACAACTTGTTGTCCAACGCATTTAAATTCACGCCCCAAGGCGGCGACATTGTACTGCAATTGGCCCGCTCGACAGCCGATGACCAGTTAGCGATAAAGGTAATCGATAACGGAGAAGGAATCGCCGATTCCGATCTGGTCCATCTGTTTGAACCGTTCTATCGGGGCGAAAACCATGCGCATGGCTCGGGTGTCGGTCTGGCATTGTGCAAAGAGATTGTTTCGCTACATCACGGCCATATCGAACTGCATAGTAAAAAAGGCATGGGGACCACGGTATGCATCCGTTTGCCTCGGGGCAATGACCACCTTAGCGCCGCCATCAGCCAGCAAGCGGAAGTGCCTGCAGGAGGGCCCGATTCCTATAGTAGCGCGGTTCACTTACCGCTACTGAACACCGATCCTGAGCTACATGAAGCAACTCCCGTTCCCGGGTGTGACGAAAAGCAACACGTCGTGCACGACCATTCGGTTCTGATCGTTGAAGATCATATTGAGTTACGGCAATTCCTTGCAGACAAGTTTGCCGAGCGGTTTACGGTCTTTACGGCGGCCGATGCTCGCGAAGGGTTCCGAAAAGCAGTAGAAACGCTCCCCGATATTGTCCTATCCGATGTACTCATGCCCAGGGAACTCGGAACAGACCTTTTACGAAAACTAAAAGCCGATGTGCGGACGGCGACCATCCCGGTCGTATTGCTCACCGCCAGGGGAACGGATGAGCAGATCCGCGCCGGACTCGAAGCTAAGGCAGACGCCTACTTAACCAAGCCCTTTAATATGAACCACCTACTTACTGTTGTTCAGAACCTAATCAGCAACCGCCAAATCCTCCAGCATCATTTCAGTAGCGAGGTTGCCGAACTACGCGCCCCTTCAGACATAGCGATAACTGACAAGCGTTTTCTAAATGAACTCGCAGCAGTAGTGGAAGAAAACATCGCCAATAGCGATCTGAATGTAGACTATCTTTGCGAGCATTTGGCTATAACGCGCATCCAATTATATCGTAGGGTTAAGACGCTGCTTGATTGTAGCATCAACGATTATATTTCTGGGCGTCGGTTAAAAAAAGCCCGAACGCTATTGCAGCAGGATGTGCCGATCAACAGTGTGGCATATCAAACCGGATTTTCAACACCAGCTTATTTTTCTACCGCTTTTAAGAATAAATATGGGATGTCGCCTTCCACCTTCAAAAAAAGCCTGAGTAATTTCCAACGATCACGTTCTCCAGTTTAGTGTAAGCTTCTCCAAATTAAGACGGCGTAGTTTTACAAATTTCTCATCAAATTAACCTAAACACCCTAACACGCCGGATAATGTGAGCCGAAAAATATGAATAGCAATGTTCTTTCGTTGCAGATAATACTATCGAATCTTTTTAATTATTCATTTTGTTGCAGTTGTGATGGTAAAACACCAAACATTTTCTTGAATGAATCCGAGAAATGTGCCAAACTTTCAAATCCGAGATTTAAATAAATAGCGGATGGTTTTTTATTGTATTTTTCAATCTGATAATAGGCTTCTTCCAACCGTTTTCTTTGTAACCACTGGCGAGGAGGCGTCTCAAATGTTTTCTGAAAATCACGTTTAAATCCGGCCAGACTTCTTCCTGTTAATTTGGCAAAGTGCTCAATTGGCACATTAAATTGGAAATTGGACAACATAAATTTTTTCAAATCAATTTTATGTGGGTCAGAAAAGTCAAATAAAAAACTCTTTAGCTCGGGTTTTATGACTAACAAGAGCTGAATGGCTTCTTTTAATTTCGTATCACTCAATTTCGAATTTATATGTGTAAAATTCTTTGTATAAGGAAGCAAGGAAGAGAAAAAGCCTTCCAGAAAAGCATTTTTGGTAAATAGAACATTGGCGGGGCCATTATATTTTTCAGAATTTTCAATACGGTTTTCTAAACTATAGTTTCTCAATACCTCCTCATTGAGCGTTAACAAAATTGCTTTATGATGCTCCGTGACCGATGGAGATTTTGTCACTTTTACAAATTGATGCTTTCGAACCAAAAGAATGTTTCCTGGTTTCATTGTTACCGTTTCATTATTTGTTTCAAGTGTTAATTGGCCGGCAATTTGCATAGCCAAGATGCTTTCTGAGAGAAATCGATCCGATTCCTTTTTCTTGTCGGTTCCAATTGTAAATACAAACCCATTGGTTACTATTTCATTTATATTTTCCCCCATAATTTTTATGTCTTAATAAATTTATGCTGTAAGATTCACCATTTCAGCACTCTCCCTCCATAATAAATCCCTAACCTCGTCATTTAATGCCAATTTAGATGGCGTTGGGAAGGTTAATTTACCTCTCACTAAGGAGGCATATATTTTATTCGCCGGCGGTGATTTTTTGCCCAAGGCGAGTGCTGCTAATGTTTCTCCAGCATGCTTAGGTTTGCCAACATACAAAAAAGGAACAAATAAACTCACGACAGAGAGGAGAGGACGTACCAATACAGTAACCAATGCCTTCATCCAAAGCGATTGTTTGCCCATTAGAGATGTTCCTCCGGTTAACCCCGGATTAAATGCAATAACACGGAGGCTTCTCTTTTCCTTTGTACTCAATGCTGCCAACGATTGTGTTGTAAGTAAGTTGCAGAGTTTGGTCGATGCGTATAACCGCATACCTTTGGGGCTATGCTCGTTTGGATTTGCTAGGTTCCTCGGTTGCAGACTTTTAGGGCCAAAGGGCACAATCTCCGGATCGTGGGTGTCGCTGGTTGTGATGACAATTCGCCCATCATCTTCCATTAGCGGCCACAATAATCTCGCCAACAGATAGTGTGCTAAATGATTGGTAGCAAATGTTAATTGAAATCCATCATCACTAAGCGGTGATGGATCAGTAGCACGAATTGCTGCATTTAAGATTAAAACATCAATTTTCTTTTCGGTTAACCTTTGTTTTAAAGCATCCGCAAATTCACGAACGCTGCTTAAAGAGGAAAGCTCTAATGGCAAAACTTCTACACCATCAGGCACTACCCGGCCTTTTCCACGTGCACCCACGTATATTTTGTTTTCTGGTGAATGGGCTATATTTTTCAAAGCTTCTGCACCTATACCTGAGGTCGCTCCCGTCATAACGATAATCATAGTTGTTTTATTTTAATTAATACACAACAAAGCTATGGAATGGTGAAAGGAGCAGGTTTCCTACATGGCTCAAAAAACTTTCGTGTCTGGCTCAATCTCATCTTTATAATATGGCAAGTTGGATCGATCTGAATGACAAAGCTCTATACAGGCCTAGATTGTGTTTTGCTCTAATTTTTGAGTTATTCCAGGAGCAAGTCTATGATTTCTTCAGCATCTGCATTGTTCTTCTTCCATAGATCTCCAAAAGATTGCAAATTTTCTACCGAAATACCTTTCGCTTTCAGCTTCGTGGTTGCTTCTTCGTAATTGATGTTTAATGCTTTAAAAGCATCATTCAAAGGAGCTTCTACAATTCTATTCATCATTTGCAAATCTACCGGCGGATACATCCTTTCCGTTACAACGAGTATGGTAGATATCGTTATTATTCCGAATAATGCCGGCAAAAAAACAGCTTTTTTAAAATGAATTTTCAATGCCTTCCAATTAAGTAAAATATGAAAAACAGCACAGATTAAAAAGAACAAACCAAGCACTTCATGAACTACCTCGGTATATCCATCAAACAAATGGAAAAACATCAGCAATCCCGAAATGCCAACTACAACGAACAATAGTGATATAAATGGTGTAACATAATTTCTATTTGGCTTCATGATTTAGAAACGCTTTAATTAGTGGAATTTAGAGAACTTATTTTCGAGATGAATCAGCCATTTGACCCGCCTTTCGTGGCTAACTCTTTTTACCGATGTATAACTTATCCAACGAACATTTTTATACCCCATGGTTCGGAAAACACTTTTTATCATCACTTTGCGGATTAAGTTTCCAATCAATAGTGAATACATTATTTTGGGTTTGTTCATCGTGGTGATGACGGTAATGCTTTTTAAATTGTGCAAAAGGGGAACCAATCCAAAACCTCTTGGATGATGGTCGTACGCCAATCCCGGTGATAATACACGGTCGATAAATCCTTTGGTTGTGGCGGGCATTATATCCCACCAAATTGGGAAAATAAAAATTAGATGATCGGTTTTTTTCAGTCGTTCGTGGTAGTCGAGAACCTGCGGGTCGACCGCACGATGTTCCACAAAGGCTTTCAAGTCGGCGGACGACATTTTAGGATTAAATCGATCATCATCTAAATGCATCAAATCAATCTCGTGACCTGATTTTTGAAGTCCCTTTCGTACCGATTTTAAAATGGCATTACAGTAGCTTCTTTTGTAAGGGTGATTGAATATGATTATAGTTCTCACTTTTTCACTGTTTTTAATTACAGTACAAAATTGAGAAGCTTAAAAGGTGTCTGACGATAACAATTGTTAATAAATATTTATCGCCTGTTTCTACTCCGACTTACTGAAACAGAAGTTATACCTAATATTGATGTCCAAATCTTTAAAACAGCCGCTGTAACCCTTCCTTAAAATCGGACTGGTTGAAGTTCGAAAATTGGTAACTTTAACAACAGGCGATTGCCGTAGAGGTTGCCCACAGTATGCCCGCAACCACCGTGACCGGATTATTGGAACGAATCATTAGAGAACACGGCAAACCCCTGCGTTAAAAGCTAACCGACCGGAGGGAGCTCATGAGCGCCAAAAAATATAAGCGTTTCGATTCATAAAACTCTCCCTTCAAACAAAATAATCCGCTGGCCCCTTCAGGGGAGATTACAGCACGACGGCATGTTCCAAAACATCGAATTGAGCGTTAAGCATAAATTCTTTAACTTTGCTCCAAAACCAAAAGTATTTCATCCGATGAAGCTGTAAGTAATTGTTCTAAAACGGAATTGACCAAATCATCACGTCGTATATGTGATGAGAAAATGCATGCCAAACTTTGAATAAGCACAATGATACAGTTACAAATGATCGATTCAACCAAATCGATCGCTCAACAGGACGAAAATGTTTCCGCCGTTTTAATGTATGGTTCGTTTACCAAAAATGAAGGCGACCAGTATTCCGACATCGAGTTTTACATTTTTCTGAAAAGCAAAGAAAATTTTTCTTCCGAAAAGTGGGTAAACCAGATTTACCCCACGGCGTTATACTTTACGAACGAATACGGCAGCGAAGTCGCAGTTTTTGAAAACCTGATAAGAGGCGAATTTCATTTTTTAACAACAAATGAAATCGACATAATAAAATCGTGGGAGGGTTTTGTGGAGTTCAGTGATTTTGACCAAATGAATTTAATCGACAAAGACGGTCTTTTGACTCAAACCCTCAATCAAGTAAAAACAAAATCGCCTGACCGTACTACGAATGAGAATATCTTATTTTTAAGTCAGTCATTACTAAATGTACTATTGACAACGAGCAACTTAATTAAAAGAAAGGAACATGCCCACGCTTGCCAAAGTTTCTCAAACGTACAAAAATATTTACTTTGGCTAATCAGAATAACAACAAATCAAACCAACCATTGGGAGAGTCCGACAAAAAGTTTAGAAAAAGATATTCCAGAGCACTGGTATTCAGAATTTAAATCGGCAACATCCGACTTGGATAGCGACCATTTAAAAACAGCGTTCATAAATTCCCTGAACTTATCCAAAAAACTGTTTGACGAATTAAGCGTTCCGGCGGGTTTAAAACGATTGCTGAATAGGATCGGATAAAAACCAGCAAGCCAGCCATTCTTTTTTTCCCGAAGTAAACCAATGGCTTACCCCGTATCGGCCACTTCCCCATTTGGTAATCCAAACAGTTATCCCGAATATTGTAAACTAAAATATTTAGCAAATAGAGGGCTGTGGAGCGTCACGTGGTACATTGCGATCTGGATACGTTTTTCGTATCGGTGGAGCGTCTGCTCAACAGCAGCCTGGTGGGCAAGCCCGTTTTGATCGGGGGCGGTAGTGATAGGGGAGTAGTGGCCTCGTGCAGCTACGAGGCCCGGCGGTTCGGCGTGCACAGCGCCATGCCCATGCGGCTGGCCCTGCGGCTGTGCCCCGAGGCGTTGGTGGTGCGGGGCGACCACGACCTGTACAGCCGCTACTCGGGCATCGTCACCGAAATCATCGAGGAGGTCGCCCCGGTGGTAGAGAAGGCCAGCATCGACGAGCACTACCTCGATATCACCGGCATGGACCGCTACTTCGGCTGCTGGAAATGGACGCAGGAACTGCGGCAACGCATCATCAGGGAAACCGGGCTGCCCATCTCGTTCGGCCTGTCGGTCAACAAAACGGTGAGCAAGATCGCCACCGGCGAGGCCAAGCCCTGCGGCGAAAGGGAAGTACGGAGTGGTGCGGAGCGGCCCTTCCTGGCCCCGCTGTCCATCCGCAAAATCCCCATGGTGGGTGAGAAGTCGTACACGCTGCTGCGCAACATGGGCATTCACCGCATCGGCACGGTGCAGCAGATGGAAGCCCCCACCATGCGTCGCGTGCTCGGCGAAAACGGCGTCAACATCTGGCGCAAGGCCAACGGGTTGGACGATGCCCCCGTGGTGCCCTTCCGCGAGCAGAAGTCCATGAGCAAAGAGACCACCTTTCAGCAGGACACCATCGACGTGGATATGCTGCGGCGCGTGCTTGCCGGCATGGTCGATGCTCTGGCATTTGACCTTCGGCGCGAAAAGAAGCTCACCGGCTGCGTCACCCTCAAAATCCGGTACAGCAATTTCGACACCCATACCCAGCAGCTGCGCATCCCGTACACCAACTCAGACCGCACGCTTACCGCCCGGGTGGGCGAGCTGTTCAAGAAGCTTTACAGTCGCCGCATGCTCATCCGGCTCATCGGGGTCAGGTTCTCGCACCTCATCCACGGCGCCTACCAGGTAGACCTCTTCAACGACACGCTAGAAGAGGTGAGCCTCATGCAGGCGATGGACCGCATCCGGCTGCGCTACGGCACGGAAGCCATCATCAAGGGCATCTGCCTGCCCGACGGGATGCCGACCAGACCGACGAAAGGAGGGCGCCGTGCTGCTCAACGTCCATAGCTACTATTCACTCCGGTACGGCACGCTCTCGCTGGATGACGTCCTCGACGGTATGATGCACCATGGTTACGACACGGCTGTGCTCACCGACATCAACACCACCACCGGCTCGCTCGAATTCCTGAAAAAGGCCTCCGCGGCCGGGCTGACCGCTCTGGCGGGGATGGAATTTCGCAACGGCGACGCCCTGCTTTACATCGGAATCGCGCGCAGCAACGACGGCTTCCGCGCGCTCAACGAATGCCGTACGTGCCACAACCGCGATGGAAGGCCGCTTCCCCCGCGCGCGCCCGAACTGCACGACACGTTCGTGGTGTACCCCTACGGGGCGGTGCCTCCGGCGGGCCTCCGCGACAACGAATACATCGGCATCCGTCCGTCGGAGCTCAACCGCATCCGCATGGAGCCCCCCGCCCACCTGGAGCGGTATGTTATCCTCGCGCCCGTCACTTTCGCCCAGCACGATTACAAGCTGCATCGGCAGCTGCGCGCCATCCATCACAACCTGCTCTATTCGCAGCTGGAGCCACAGATGGTAGCCCCCCAAGATGAGGTGTTTATTCCCCGTACGCAGCTCATGACGCTGTACCGCGATTTCCCGCAGCTCATCCGCAACACCAACCGGCTGCTGGGGCAATGCAGCTTCGCGTTCGATTTCCGCACGATGAAAAACAAGCAGACCTTCACCGGCAACCGCTACAACGACCGGCAGCTGCTCAACAAGTACACCCACGACGGCCTGGCCCGCCGGTATGGGAAAAACGACCGGGAAGCCCGTGCGCGCGTGGTGCGCGAGCTGGAAATCATCGAGCAGCTCCATTTTTCCAGCTACTTCCTCATCACGGATGATATCTGCCGCTACGCCCGCGGCCGCGATTTCCACTACGTGGGGCGGGGCAGCGGGGCCAACAGCGCGGTGGCCTACTGCCTCGGCATCACCGAAGTCGACCCCATTGCGCTGCGCCTGCCTTTCGAGCGCTTCCTCAATCCCAAGCGGCAGTCGCCCCCCGATTTCGACATCGACTTCAGCTGGAACGAGCGCGACGAGATGTACGACTACATCTTCAACCGCTACCAATCGGGCCACACCGCCCTGATGGGCGCCATGGGCACGTTCCGCAGCCGCAGCATCCTTCGCGAGCTGGGCAAGGTGTACGGCCTGCCTAAGGGCGATATCGATCGGCTGGTCAATGAGCCCGAGCACCTGCTCAACAAGAACGAGGTCACCAACACCATCCTGTCGGTATACAACCGCATGGCCGATTTCCCCAACCAGCGCACCATCCACGCCAGCGGCGTGCTCATTTCCGAGCTGCCGCTCACCCATTACTCAGCCATGGACTACCCACCCAAGGGGCTGCCCACCATGCAGTTTGACATGTACGTGGCCGAAGACATCGGCTTCGAGAAGTTCGATATCCTCAGCCAGCGGGGCATCGGCCACATCAAGGACTGCCGCGAGATCGTGCGGCAGAACCGCGGTGAGACCATCAGCACTGACAACCCCGAGCGGTTCTTCACCGACCCGCGGATCGCCGCCCAGCTCAAAAGCGCCAACACCATCGGCTGTTTCTACATCGAGAGCCCCGCCATGCGGCAGCTGCTCACCAAGCTGCGGTGCGACAATTACCTCACACTGGTGGCCGCCTCTTCCATCATCCGGCCCGGTGTGGCCAGCAGCGGCATGATGGCCGAATACATCCGCCGCCACCACGACCCCGCCAAGGTCACCTACCCGCACCCCGTGTTCCGGGAGCAGCTGGAAGAGACCTATGGCGTAATGGTATACCAGGAAGACGTGATGAAAATCGCCAACGCCTACGGTGGGCTCGACATGGCCGATGCCGACGTCTTAAGGCGCATGATGAGCGGCAAGTACCGCAGCAAGGACCACCTTATCGAAATCGAGGATAAGTTTTTCAGCAACTGCCGGGCGCGGGGCTATGACGAAAACGTCAGCCGCGAAATCTGGCGACAGATGGAGAGCTTCGCGGGCTACAGCTTCAACAAGGCCCATTCGGCCAGCTTCGCCGTGGAGAGCTACCAGAGCCTGTACCTCAAAACCTATTTCCCCAGAGAGTTCATGGTAGCCGTGCTCAACAACTACGGCGGCTTCTACAACCGCAAGGTGTATGTAAACGAGGCCAAAAGGGCAGGGGCAAAGGTTCACCTGCCCTGCGTCAACCGCAGCGGTTACGCCGCCACCATCCGTGGCAGCGACATCCACCTCGGCTTCGACTGCCTCCTCCATCTGGAGGAACGGCTGGCCCGCACCATCCCCGAGGAGCGGCAGCGGAACGGCGACTACCGCGGTCTGGAGGATTTCGCCCGCCGCACGGGCGCCGCGCTGGAGCAGCTTGTCATCCTCATCCGCACCGGTGCGCTACGCTTCACCGGCACGGGCAAGAAAGCGCTGCTGTGGGAGGCACACCTGCTGCTGTCTTCAGATAAGCGGACCGCCGCTGCGGCCGGCCCCGCATTGTTTGAGTCGTTCAGCACCAAGCCCGTCTTGCCTCCGCTTGAGACCTCACCGGTAGAAGATTTGTACGACGAGATGGAGCTCATCGGCTTTGCCGTATCAGGCAGCCTGTTCGACCTGGCCCGGAGCGGCTACCGCGGCGACGTTATGGCGGCCGACCTCCTGCAGCACGAAGGCAAAACGGTACGCATGGTGGGCGATTTTGTGACCGAGAAGACGGTCAGGACCAAGCGCGGCGACTACATGAAGTTCGGCACGTTCTTCGATGCCGAAGGAGCGTTCTTCGATACGGTGCACTTCCCGCAAACGCTGCAACGCTATGCGCTGCGCGGTGCGGGGGTGTATCTCATCGAGGGCAAGGTGGTCGTCGAGTTCGGCTGCCCCTCCCTCGAAGTGACCCGATGCGGCAAGATGCCGCTGAGGGCCGACCCGCGGAGCGAATAGCGAGTTCAATGAATGTTGATGAGATCGCGAAGCAAAACCAAACAAAATACCGATGGCATTGTTGCTTCTGCAACCCGCTCTGTTAAAAAAGCGGTAGATATGTTAAACTAATACGTTAAATTAAAAGGAGTAACACATGAGCAATGTATTTTCGCCCGATGAGGGTAAGTTGACGAAAACAGTAGAAAACCAAACCGCCAAAGTACCTTCTATGGTTTATTTAGGGGCGGCTGTGGCCGCCATGGGCGTTTCGCTTGGATTGAAGTGCATGGGTAGAGGTAAAACGGCGCTGTTTATTGGCCAGTGGGCCGCTCCATTCTTATTGATGGGCATTTACAACAAGATTGTAAAAACCGAGGGCAACGATTAAGCGATTGCACTATCGAGGAATTGCGCCAATCCACTGCAGGTATTTCGTATGTGCCGAGAGGGCACTACCCGCCAATTACGAGATTTGTTGTTTAGGCATATCCAAGCCAATACGACAAATCCGTAATTTTGCCAAAAGGCAGGCAGTCAACCCAAGTAAAACCCCTTTGTTCCGTTCACCGATGCCGTCTTCCGGCAAACGCTCCAAGCAGGTACCTACCTTCCTTTGAATGCCCACCGACCAGTTGGCATATTTCCCGGTACACACCCTCCGGGGCTATCCCGAGCGCCCGGATGGCAGGCACCGGTATGATTCGTTCACCTGGCATGGCCAGCCTCCGCCGGGTAACGACGACCCGAAGTCGCTTTCCAACAGCCAGAATGATCCGAGACGTTTCATTTAGTTCGAAGTCCAGAAAATTCGCACTCAAACAAAATAATCTGCCAGCTCCTTCGTTTAAAGTATAGGTTTAGGTTGATAGCCCCTAACCCCATTGGGGCGGAGACCCGTTACTTTCAGAGTAACGGGTTTCTCTTTTTTAGCCGCTTTTGTCATCAACTTGTCTATTTAACATCTCTTAACAAATCCGCTGTAACAAAACGAGGGCGGCATGCGTTATATAGTCAGTTAGTAAAGTTTGTAAAATTGTCTTTTCATAATTTAGGTTTATAATTGGTTAGTTAGCAAGCCCCGATTCTCCCCGTTTCGGGGCTTTCTTTTGGGTTGTGATTTATCCCTCTATTCGTTTGGTTGACCGAACTCTCAACCTTAGCATAACTTGGAATTTGAGCGGAGGTCACCCGTATTCGGCCCGTCTGTTGGTAGATATCCGGCATGAGGATTGGTAGCGTGCTTTATTTTAGCGCTAAAGCTGTTATTTAAGAATTCATTGGTAATTTTAATTAAGTATTTTTTTATTTAACTTAGCACAGTTAATTTTAAATAACCGTGCCTCTTAATAAAAGATGCCGTTAAATTCTATTCCAATGAAACCTGCATAAATTACCATAAACAAAAGGACATGACTAATTTATGCAAGCTTCATCACCGATAAAGAAAAAATTTAATCAGATGAAAGATTTCAAAGCAGGAACTTATATCCACCAAGGATATTACAAAAGTTTCCAGCCTACCGAACTGAATAAGCAATGGCTTTTGGATGACATGGAAATACAACAATTGCTGTCCCAAGCCGACAGACAGATGGGACGTTTGGACATGTATTCGGAATATATCCCCAATATCGATTTGTTCATCAGTATGCACGTAGCCAAGGAAGCTACACAGAGTAGCAAGATTGAAGGTACACAAACCAATATAGAAGATGCTTTTTTGGATAAAGAAGATTTGGGAATTGAGCGAAGAGACGATTGGATAGAAGTTCATAATTATATAGAAGCTATGAACAAAGCCATTCAGAAACTACACGATTTACCTTTTTCATCGCGATTAATCCGCGACACACATCGTATCTTATTACAAAGTGTTCGCGGCGAACATAAATTGCCTGGTGAATTCCGAAGTAGCCAAAATTGGATAGGTGGTGCCAGTATAAATGATGCTACTTTTATACCACCTGTACACACATCTGTACCGGAATTGATGAATGATCTGGAAAAGTTCGCTCATAATGATGAATACTTTTTTCCTGATTTGTTAAAGATTGCATTGATACATTACCAGTTTGAGACCATTCACCCTTTTTTGGATGGAAATGGTCGTGTGGGACGTTTATTGATTACGCTTTATTTAGTAGATAAAGGAATTCTTAAAAAACCTATTTTGTACTTATCAGATTTTTTTGAGCGCCATCGAGGATTATATTACGATAATTTAATGCGTGTTCGTACGCATAGTGATATAAAACAGTGGATGAAGTTTTTTTTGGTCGGCATCATCGAAACGGCAAAAAGTGGCGTGGCTACATTTGATGCCCTATTAAAACTGAAAAAGGAAAAAGAAGAACTAATACAAAAGAACAGCACACGAACCCATCATCTACTCAATATTTTAGAACATTTATATCAACGTCCAATCATCAACGCCCAACTGGTGGTGGAATTTACAGGTGTATCAATGCCAACTGCCTACAAAATTATTGATGAAATGGAGCAATATGATATCTTAAAAGAAATGACCGGTGGTAAAAGGGGCCAAATATTTATGTTCGAACCTTATATTAAATTATTCTGATTTCTTTAGCCGTTTCGCTATATGATTATAGGATATACAAAGAAGCCTGTAAAAAGGGGACACCCCGCCCGGGGCGGATGCTGGTGGTACTTTTAAATACTTCAGTTTTCAGGGAGGAGGTCAAATCAACAATTTAGGCTCTGCTGGTGGCATGCGGAGAATAGATGCTTTCGTAATAAAGGCAATCCGCAGTAACAAAACGGGCCAACAAAAGGCCCCGAATTCGTGAGAATCGGGGCCAAAGAGCAATCTACCGTCAGATTGAGTATACTCAATACGGATTGGAAGGCATAAGTTCCCAAGCCTTCACCGATTTAACTCGCACCTGTCCACCAGATGCAAACAGCTTCAACCCGTTGCCCGCTAAGGTAGGATACACGGTGCGCGCAACCGCTTGCTTATCATTGGCGAATACCTCCACCACCGAGCGATCAACAAAGATTCGTAGCGTAAGCAACCCATCTTTTAATTCAAAAGGCCCGCTTTCAGTGGTTTTCCTTCCGTATCCCAGACTGGATTTATGCGTGTCGATATTCAAGCTTTTTACTTCATCATCATAAAAAACAACAGTTTCCTCGCTACCATCAACAGAACAGTTCACCTTCGCACCGAATTGGGTAGCCCCGTTAAGGTCGACCACGATTTCGACTTCCATCAGCTCATGTCCGAAACCGTCCAGCATAAGTTCCTCACCATCCTTAATCGTGAAATCGCTTTTTTGGTTCATCCCCTGTCTCAGGTGTACAAGCTCCTGTATCGGTGCCTGCGAAAGAGTTCCATCTTTACCAAGCCAAAGCGTGCGCGGCAACCCGTATGACCCTGTCCACCCCGATGCCGTTTTGACGCTATCCGGCCTGTCGTCAAAAATCCATGACCACATGATTTGCCGGCCTTTGTCATCGACTAATGCCTCAGGTGCAAAATATGCATTGTCAACCCAAGACATTCGGCCATGCGTTTCAGCATTAAACCGTTCGTCCTTCAATGTCCCCGTATAATATTGTGCCCCTTTGTTATGACTAATGAAGAGCAGCAGATGCTTGCCACTTGGTAGCCCACCATCGGCTGATGCCGGAAGTGGGAAAAAGCTGGGACACATGTTATCTTCGGAGATATCCGTCCATTCGTTACGTCGATCATAAAACTCTCCACGATATTCCCAATCCGTTAGATCGGTCGATCGGAAAAGATAAAGGTGGTCGCCCTGATATTTTGGAAGCGCTCCCTCCTCTCTGCCATACTTATTAAGTACCAGCAAATTGCCAGTAAGCATATAATAATACCCATTAGCTTTCCAGATGTTTGAAGGGTCTGCTGACCCGAGCGCAATTTGCCCTCCTTGGTTGTCCTTAAGTTCAGTAATACCCCAGTCTGTAGATGCGATGACAGGGTTAATATCTGGCTTATCCCACTGATCATAATGAGCGCCTTCCGCAGTGGCCAGTCCTATTCCCGACGGGCCCGTAGTAGCGATCCGATCGGCAAAGCTTTCCCCATCTCGCAGGGAAATGACCTGCCAATAACTCAGAATAGCCTTACCATCATCATCCACAAACGCCCCCCCGCTGAAGACCCCATCCTCGTTGCCGGACGGCACGATGGCATCGGGATGGTGGCGCCAATGGAGCATGTCTTTGCTTGAAACATGTCCCCACGAGAAACCGCGCCCTTCCCGATGGTAGAGGTACATCAGATGATACCTCCCGTTAGCGTAAAACGCACCGTTAGGATCGCCCGGTATGCCGTTACCTTCCGGCACGGCAAAGTGATAGCCAGGCCGATACGGATCACTAAGCAATTTTTCGCGGAAAGAACGCGTAGCCTGGACAACTGCTCCCGGAACAGGCTGGGAGGTAATCCAAGTAGCATTTTGCAATTTCGAAAACGCAACGGTATCCAGCAATTGGGCACTGGAAAAGAAGGGAAGCGCCATAACAAGCGCCCCCAACAAGGGAAATATTTTTTTCATTTTTTTAGTATTTAACTAGTTAACTAAGACATTTCGCGCTCTATTTCCTCCAACGACTTACCTTTAGTCTCTGGTAGAAATTTTAACGCAAACCAGAAATGAAGAATCATCATGGCCGCAAAAAAGTAAAATGAGTAAGCTACGCCATGAGTTACATTCTCAGCCACAATGGGGAAGAGGAAAGAGATAATGGCCGCGCCCAGCCAGTGGGTCGTGCTACCGAATGCCTGGCCCTGAGACCTTACCGAATTGGGGAATATTTCGGAAATAAACACCCAGATAACCGCACCCTGTGAGAACGAGAAAAAAACAATAAAACCGATAAGGCAAAACATGGGAAGCATGCCACCGTTAGCCAACGATATAGACCACCCGCTCAGCGCGAGGAACAACGCCATCCCGAACGAGCCAACCAAAAGCAGCGTTTTACGCCCAAACCGATCGATAATGCTAACACCGACGAAGGTAAAAACGAACAAGGTTAGCCCGATGGAGATGGATTGGAGAAACGCGTGTTCCTGTCCTATTCCGGTAAGTTCAAAAATCCGGGGCGCAAAGTAGAGGAGCGCATTAATTCCCGTCAACTGATTGAACGCTGCGAGCAAAAAAGCATATGATACCGGTTTACGGTAGCGCTTGCTAAACATCCTATCCCGTTGCGGTCGCGCCGCACTCTGCTGTACTTCGGCCATCACTTTCGCCACTTCTCGCTCGCCCGATTTCGTAAATATCGCCTCGGCTGCTGCCGTTTTTCCACGAAGCAACAGCCAGCGTGGGCTCTCCGGCACAAAGCATAATAATATTAAAAAGAGGAGCGAAGGTATCGCTTGCACGCCGAGCATCCAACGCCAGGATTCCTCACCGAAATCGACAAGCAGAAAGTTAGAAACATAGGCGAGCAAGATGCCCAGCACCACATTTAGCTGAAACGAGCCCACGAGTCGGCCACGAAGGTGAGCCGGAGCCAACTCGGCAATATACATAGGCCCTACCACCGAAGAGGCGCCAACGGCAACACCACCCAACATGCGCGCAACAACAAACACGCCCCATGAATTTGTAAATGCGCACCCCAACGCACACACCAGATAAAATAGCGCAATGATGTACAGCGTAGCCTTCCGGCCATAACGCTGCGCGGGAGCAGCCGTAAATATCGCACCCATTACGGTACCTATTAGACCAGAAGCAATGGTAAAACCATGTGCCACACTGCTCAGCTGCCAGAGCGACTGGATAGCTTTTTCAGCGCCCGATATTACCGCCGTATCAAATCCAAACAGCAGGCCGCCAAGTGCTACAACGAACGACCAAAAATATACTCGATATAATTGCATAATTTTTAACCTGGATAATCAACAAAAATTAGTTTGAGCCATTTGCCAACCGCGTACCCCGTGCACCCCTACACGTGCCCTTTGGGAAAACACTTGCGTAAGAGTACTATCTTGATCGGCAGGATAAACCCGTTGGGTAATGCATAATCGGCGATTGGCAAAAACCTCTACAATGGATTTGTCGATAAATATTTCTAAAAAAAGTGTTTCACCTGCCTCCAGCACGAAAGGAACCCGCTGCTCAGAGACATACTCCGGAAGACGTTTATCCAAATGTCCCATCATGCAATAAGAAGGATATTGCACACTTCCCGACCTGGCCGAGTGGGCAAAATCAATGACCAACTCTTGCTTTTGCTGCTCGTACCGTATTTCAGTAAATTCAGCACCGTCAGACGATCGGAGTACCCTCATCCCGAAAATTCCATCCGTGTCGGTCGGAGTGAATCGTACATGTACTTCCAGGGCGTTGCCGGCCAGGTTCGTCAAATTCCGTTCTTCGCTCTCTCCGAGTTGGAAGTCTGGCACGCTACTGGCATTGTAGCGGAGCGAGCGGACTTCTTCCGGAGGAGAAACGGTAAGTTCACCGGCGCGATCAATATCGAGCACTCTGGGTAAACTCATCACACCAGACCATCCGTGTGCATCTTCATAGTCGCGCGTTTCCAATACCCATCCAAAAAGAATACGTCTTCCCCGGTCGTCTACCATAGACTCGGGGGCAAAGAACGTTCCGCCAGGCCAGTTCATCCGGCCGTGCCGGTGGGGAACGAATTGCTCATCGACAAAGTCACCGATATAATACTGTGAGCCCAGGTTGTGACTAATCGCAACGGAAACATATTTGTCGCCCAATTTGAAGAAGTCGGGACACGACCAATCTTCGAATGACTGGTGTTTAACCTGTCGCTGGTCCATAAATTGGCCAACGTACGTCCACGAAATCAGGTCTGCCGATTTAAATAGGCCTGGCGGATTCCCGCCCGAAATCTGGTAATAAGTATCGCCCTCCAGCCAGATATGGGGGTCCCATGCATTCCCCTCATTATCTTCGTCGTATTCCGTCAGCGACTTCCGCTTGATTAATGGCAATACGGGGTTTTGCTGAAATTTCTCCCAGTGTTCCAACCGATCATCCGCCGCTTTTGCGATGCAGTTGCCGGCATCTACCCCGTGGTACACCACATGAGGCACTCCATCTTTAGCAATAAATGCACCGCCACTGAAAATACCTTTTTCGGGGTCGTGCTCATGCAATGGCAACATGGGCGGCAAGGCATGCCAGTGGAAAAGGTCGTGGCTTGCCACATGCCCCCACCAATGTTTCCGTTCTCCGTTTTCGTCGTTATGCTGGTAAATATACCCAAGGTGATATTTCCCCTTCCAGTAGATGGCACCGTTCGGATCAAATGGATAATCATGTCCTTCGGGCGAAACGAAATGGTACGTAGGCCGATGCCAGTCTGCGATCAGCCTGGCCCGCATCTGGCGTGTCGCATTCTCCAGTTGCTGCTGCGGGGTGCTTTCGTTTACAATTTGGTTTTTGTTTGTATTATGCTGCGGGGTGAAAGCCGGAATCAGGCCGTTGCCCCCTAAGGGAACAACGGCTGTTGCGGCTGCAATTTTTTTTAAAAAAGTTCTTCTACTCATGTAATTAAAGCTTAGTATCCGCTATTTTGTTGGTACAATCCCTTGCTCAGGTCGATTTGGGTCTTGGGTATTGGCAGATACTCATCTCGTCCTTTCGTAAACCGGGCTGACGCCAGGTGCTGTCTCCGTGTACGTTCCACTTCAAAATATTCATTCATGGTTTCCGCCATAACGCCCCAGCGCAGCAGATCATAAGCGCGGAACCCTTCACATGCGAATTCGAGGCGTCTTTCCCACTGAAGGGCTTTGAAGGCAAACTCCCTGGTCCAGTCGCAGTTTTTATCCGGCCCTGCCGTGATGTAGGGTGACACATTGAAGTTGCCCGTTGGGTCGCCATTCACATCCACCAGTTTTCCGGTGCTTTCGGCCGCGCGCATTCTGATGTCGTTAATCAGTGGCAACGCCTCATCATGGCGGTCGAGTTGAATCAACGCTTCGGCAAGCCACAGCATAACATCAGCAAGGCGGATAACATCGCGGTTTTTCGAACTATCTTTCCATGGATTAACCGGCTGGTAACATGGAGAATCGTAAATAACCACCTCTTTCAGCGAAAGAAACTCACCATAAGATTCGGGCTGGCGCGTCCACGTTTTGCCGTCCATGATAAAGTCTGCTTTATACTTATACGGTAGCCCATCAATGGCAACGGTATGCAGCAGCCGTGGGTCAGTTGTATGCGTAGCTACATCTTTCGAATCTTTGATGTCGATCACATTATAATTATCGAAATCGGGTATACCATTCACGGTCCGGAACGCGTTTACCAGGTTCTGCGATGGCGAATGGTAACCGCAACACCCATATTCTTCCACCATCGGATAAGTCACCTGTGTCGTGCCATTGATACGGCCCTTCGGCGTACCATCATCATGCGAAAACTGGATAGCCCAAAGCGATTCGATGCCATTCTGGCTTTCGCATAGAAAATTGCCCGAAAAATCGGGGAACAACTCTTTTCCCGAATTTTGTATCACGTCGCGGGTCAACGTAACAACTTCTTCCAGCTTTTGCCGGTTAATGGCTATCACTTGATTTTGTTCATCTTGCTCATACGCCGCAAAAAGCAATACTTTCGCTAAATATGCTTTCGCCGCATACTGCGAAGGCCTGCCCACACCGTCTGCCTGAACTGGTGGCAGGTGTTCAACAGCAAACCGCAAATCATCGATAATTTTGCCCCAAATCTCTTCGTCGGGCAAATCATTATTTACAGCAAGATGATCTTCCGGCTGCAATGTTTCATCGATAAAAGGAATTTTCCTGAAATTGACTTTAAGCCAGAAATAGTTATTAGCACGGAGAAATCTCATCTCTGCGATTCGTTCATCCTTTTTCGGCATGTCGTCGCCGCTAACCTGCGCAAGAATTTGCAATGCCATGTTCGCCCGCGATATCGTATTGTACTCTACGGCCCACTTGCCCGCTACTCCGCCTTCATCGGTTGTCATGTTAACAAACGTTTCTGCAATATGCCATTCGGGCAAATCACCGATACCTGCTCCGCCTTTGTATGCATCGCCTCCGCGAAGGTCACCATATGGCCAAGGCGAAAGCGGATGGAGGAAATATCGCTCGTTGCCCTGAGCAGCGTATGCTGCGATGACCATCTTATCAGCGTTGTCCGGCGTAAATAATTGGTCTTCCACCAAAATGCCCTTTGGTGTACGGTCAAGAAAACTTTCGCTGCATCCGGCGAACAATAGTGTTGCCGAAAGTATAATAAGAAAAGAAATATTTTTCATCGTCTGATTTTTTAGAGGGTTAAGTTTAAACCAATGGAGCACGCCGTCGGAATTGGGTAATCTTCATTTGGTAATTGCGGGTCGTATCCGCTAAAGGGGTTCTTCCCGAATCCCGAAATTGTCCACAAGTTCTGCCCTTGCAGGTAAACCCGCAAGCCAGACAAACCCAGGCGTGAGGCACTCCCCAAGGGGAGGGTATAACCTACTTCAAGTGAACCTAATTTTACATAAGAGGCATTTTCAACGAAATAGGAAGAAAACCGCTGCTCATTGTTTAAGTCTGATGCTGAAATGGCGGGAATGGTGGATGAGCTATTGGCTGGTGACCAAGATTCAAGCACTGATGTTCCGTAATTTTGTCCGCCAAAAAAGCCGAAGAAATGGGTATACGATTTCGTCACACGGTTGTCGACCTGACGCCCAAACTCATATCGCCACAACATACTGAAGTCAAAACTCCTATAATTAAGCTGAACGTTTAATCCACCCATCAGATCTGGCTCATTTACGCCTATCCAGGTACGGTCGTCCGCATCGATTTTACCATTTTGATCAACATCCAAAAAACGCATTCTACCTACGCCCTTACCGGGTTGTTCCGCATGATTATCCACTTCCCCCTGGTTTTGAAATATGCCATCGGCTAGCCAACCATAAAACGAATTAATGGGCCGTCCAAGAATGGTCTGGTCATTGCCATTTCCCGGATAACCTCCAATTGCCTCTTCGGGAAGATGGGTAATTTGGTTATTATTACGTGTGGCATTCAGCGCTATGTTATACCGGAAATCCCCTACTTGATTACCATAAGCAACCACTAGTTCCCAACCCCAGTTTTTCATCGTCGCACCGTTAATCCATCGTCCGCCGCCAAGACCAATTGTTTGGATGTAAGGTGGCGAAACCAAAATGTCGGTGGTGTTTTTACGGTAATAATCGAACGTTGCCTGTAAACGCGATTCAAACATGTTCACTTCCAAGCCCACATTGTTCTGCGTCGTGGTTTCCCAGCGCAGGTTCGGATTACCCAAATTCAGCCGCCGGTATCCAGATGGCAGCGGCCCCGTATCATTACCATAAATATCGTAGGCCGTACCATTGTTAACCGGCCAGTCGTCATCCCCATAGTGCGCCTGGTACTGCCCCCACGACGCGTAATTCGGTATGGCCTGGTTTCCCGTTTTCCCCCATCCATACCGGATTTTCATGTGGTTAATAAAGGTCACGTCTTTTAAGAAGGCTTCCTCGCTAAGCAACCAGCCAGCAGACAACGAGGGAAACAGCGAATAACGATTGTTCGCGCCAAACCTGGATGAACCATCGTAACGAAGTATGGCTGTCAGCAGATAACGCGAATCATAGCTGTAGTTAATCCGGCCAAAATAGGAATTCAACGAACTGTCATAGGCTCCGCCGCCATTCCGTACATTGGTTTCACCTACATTTAAGTACATATAATCCACATCTTCGATGGCAAACCCATCTCGCGCGGCGTACATATCCGCGCCATTGTCATAGATGGCTTCCTGCCCCACCATAAAGTCGGTTTCCGATTTGCCAAGGTCGAGGTTATAGTTCAGCACGTTATTCCACGTCCAGCTGCCCCCGTAGTTCGACCATTGCTCAAGTTTCGATACCGATTCAGACATAAAACCTGCCTGATATTTCAAGTGCATAGCACGCTGCCAATGCGCGATCTTGTCTATACCGAATGTCGATTTGAAGCTCAAGTTATCGAGTATTTTATACTCTGCATAAAGGGAGCCTAAAATACGGATGTCGTCATTGTGATTTTGCCGGTTATTCATAATGGCCAGTACCGGATTAATCCGATCGCTCATACCCATAACCGGGCCACCCCACCCAGTTCCGTCAATCGTACGGACAGGTACAATAGGTTGGATGTTTCGGGTATGCGGCAGGTAGTTGCCACCTGTCCAATACATTTTAATCAGGCTAAGATCCTCGCCTACACGCAGTTTATCATTAAGAAGCAGGTAGTTCGAATTAAGTCTCACGGTGGTCCTACTCCATCGGTTCTCTTTCGTTGTTCCCTGATTATCAAAATAATCTACCGACAACAGTGCCCCACCTTTTTCGGTGCCGGTAGAGAACGAGGCATTATAGTTCTGAGAAATTCCCGTGCGACTAATTTCATTCTGCCAATCGGTATCCGCCGGTCGCATCGTCTGTGCAACATCTAGAAATTCGGGCAACACAACCTGATCCAACACCCAGTTTCCATCGGCATCCTGATGATCCTCAAACCGGTATACGCCATAATTGGGGTTAATACCGTCGTTTCGCGCTGCCATCCACTGCGCCCGACCGTACTGCTGCGTATTCAGTAGCGGCAACGGATTGCTTGGCAAAAAATTGGCCGTCGTATTAGCTGATACCTCCAGCCTGGTACCAATCTTTGCTTTTTTCGTCGTCACGATGATAACTCCGTTTGCAGCCCGCGATCCATAGATAGTCGCGGCCGATGCATCACGCAAAACCTGTATGGATTCGATATCGCTTGCCGCGATCTCACCCAAACCCCTCGTGGTAGGCACGCCGTCAATGACGTAGAGCGGTGCAGTGCTGTTTAACGTGCCCTGCCCGCGCATCAGAATGCCTGTTCCCGGATAAGGAGAACCTGAATAAGCAATACGGACACCCGGAAGGCGGCCATCCATTGCTCGTTCCACGTTTCCGGTGGTTTTTGCAGCGCCCAACACTTCCCGCATATTAACCACAGTAACCGCCCCGGTGAGGTTAACCTTCTTTTGGGTACCATAACCAACAACCACTACTTCGTCCAAATCGCTGACAACAGCCTGCATCGATACATCGATTAAAGACTGGCTATCGATTAGTCGCTCAATGGTTTCGTAGCCAAGCAAGGAAAACACCAGCGTTTTTGCACCAATAGCTACAGAGATCTGGTATTTTCCCGCGGCATCTGTCGCTGTTTCCATCGCCGAACCTTTTACAGCTACGGTGACACCGTCTAGGGGCGCACCCTGTTCATCAGTAACCCTCCCCGCTATGGCTTGCTGTTGTAACACCGGCGGTCGCGAAACCGGGTCGCCGCGCTTATTCGCGGGGGTTAATGGAGAAGCCCGTAGGATGATCACATTGTCCTTGATAATCCAATCGATCCCCCGATGGCGAGTCAGCTCATTCATTGCCTCCGGCAAAGCAGCCCTTCGAATCGACGTATTAATCGTTACGTGAGCCAGCTCGTCTCCTTTAAGAAAAAAATGATAGCCACTTTGTTTCTTAATCTCCTCCATTACCTCAGTAAGGGGTCGATTTTTGACACTTAGGGTGATGGTTTGCGCCTTGCTCGCAGCGGTCACTTGAAATACCGTTATTACGGTCAAGAAAACGGCTAGCTTCATAATCAGTAATAATCGGCTGGTCAAGAGCCTTAAATGGCTATTGACACATGAATAAAAAATCATATGTTTGTACTGTTTGGGGTTATAAAATATAATTGATTTTACACGGATCTATTGCTTTCTAAGCAATAGTCTTAACTAACATCCAAACATTAGCCGGATTGTGGATCCAACACTTTCCGGTTTTTTATGGACGTCGGTTAAGCGTTAACATTTATGTTGGCACTATCATCATACGCCTCCTTTTTTTGGTTATCAAATTGGTTACTTACGCTATTTATTAAGGTTTTATAACAAGTTGTTTCTTCGCTCCGATCTGGTGAACGCTAAAGTTTATATCGGCTTCCTTCAAGATGTTTAACGTTACCGACAACGTGAGGTTGCGGCTAAAGCTGCCATAAAATCGCGTCATTGGTATTTCACCTTCGTACACGATATCGATATCGTACCACCGGCCCAGCCGCTTCATTGCGTCGCGAAGTTCCACGCCATCAAAAACAAATTCGTTCTCTTTCCAGCCTATATAAGGCGCAACATTCACGCTCTTCACCTGAACCATCCCTTCGTGCAATGAGCTCTGCTCACCGGGCTTGAGTGGTGTCACGCCTGCTCCGGTTGCTAACTGTACAGAACCCTCCACCAGTGTGGTTTTTATCTCGGCCTCATCAGGGTACGCCATCACGTTGAATTCCGTGCCTAATACTTCAACCACTTGATCACCGCTTTCCACCCGGAACGGTCTCTCAGCATCAGGATGAACATCGAAATACCCTTCCCCCAAGAGTTTCACATGTCGTTCCCCTTTTGAAAAATGTATCGGATAGGTTAGCGTCGACGCAGCATTGAGCCAAACATGCGTGCCATCCGCCAACGTAATCCTGTACGTGCCACCCATTGGTGTGGTGATTGACAACATGGCATTATCGTTTGTAGTTTCCGAGCGGCTCCACAACGGCGCCCCATCCACACCATCTTCATAGGTTATCTTGTCCTCGCTAATAACAATCCCCGATTGCGCTTCACTCAATGGAATAACCCGCCCGTCACTCAAAACCAGCTGAGCTCGGTTGCCTCCCGGGGCAATATCTTCCACTTCCAAATTGACAACTCTAGAGACTGGCTCTGCTTTTCTAACCATATACAAGCTAGCGACAAGCAGCCCAATGAAAAGGACAGCAGCACTCCATTGAACGGACAGTCTGCGGTAAAGTGGAATGACGGTAGTCTTTCCCTTTTGCTGTTGTATGCGTATAAAAACCCTATCCAGCGATTCCTGGATAACCGGATTGATATTCGAGACATCTAAAAATTCATCTTCAGAAACACTGCCGATAAGGCTTTTCACGAATTGTTGGTCATTACCGCTTTTTAGATAGCGGATAAGTTCCCTAACCTCCTCCGGCGAACATTGGTTATGCCGGTATTTATAGAACAATGCAATTAACTCGTCTTTTTCCACAACGGCTTTTTAACGTAATACCCGGCAACCGCTCCGATCATTACCTCCGTTTCAGACTTTTTTTACTTTTTTTAAACCTCAAAGGCCAATGCTAGGGCTACCACAACTAACATGGTATACTCAGTAAGGCCTAGTTGCGCTTTTATGGCTTTGGTAGCTTTTACGATATGCGCGTTAACAGCGGCAACGCTGCAACCAAATTCATCCGCGACGCACTGATAACTCAATCCTTGAATTTTGCAACGGACGTACACCTCCTTTCGCTGCGGCGGGAGGCTATCTATAGCCCGTTGTATCGCGTCTTTACATTCATTATGGTAAATCTGTTCTTCCACGTGTTGGTACAGTTCAGAAGAATGGGAAGCGATATAAGCAGCAACCTGGGTTTCTGTCGAAGATTTCCGAATAAAATTATAGACCGTATGCTTAGCAACAGTAAAAAGAAAGGACCGATAGTTCTTTGTTGGGTCGATCGATGATCGGTTTTGCCATGCTTTAATAAAAACCTCCTGTAACAAATCCTCTGCTGAATCCTGGCTCTTAACTATCCTGAGGATAAAAGCGAATACACGCAAGCTATATTTTTTATAAACCAACGCAAATGCGGCCTCATCCCCCTCTTTCAATAGGAGCAATATCTCTGCATCGTTCTGCGGCCCTTGATTATTGGTCATAACTGTGTTAGCTTACTGCCAAATCTAGTTGTTTATTTTCTTATTACGAAATATGCACTTCTACTAGGGTTCTGCCTATTTGTTGGACAACAATAAAGTTCTTTTCTCAAAAAGCTCAAATAGTAATACCCTCCACCTTCTTGTAGGAAAGCATGCCGTATTCCATGGCCACCGTGCAGGCACGGGCGAAGTCGTCCGGATCCGACTGGCGGTATAGCCGCAGCAGCCCCTCGCAGGTGCGGTACTGGTTCTCCGGGTATCCCGGCTGCCCGAAGATCAGCTTGATGAGTTTATGCAGCTGGGGGCATAGCTTTTCGGCCCTTACGATGAAATACTCCGGGCTGCGGCCCAGGTAATATCGGTGCTGCGAGCAGAGGTGTTCCTTCACGGCGGTGTAACCGCCGCCGAACTTCCGGGTGTGGGCGGCCACCTGTTTGCCCTGGGCATAGATACGCACCACCGAGCGCGTGTAGGCCACCTGCACATGCTGGCCGATGTGATGGAACGGCACGCTGTAGCTATGCCCTTCCACCAGTACGTAGTTATTCTGCCCCACCTTGCGTTTGGCGTAGCGCACCACCTGGAACCCTTCGGCCGGCAATGGGGACAGCAGGGGCTTTTCGGCGTTCCGGAACCGCTCCAGCCGGCAATACGCCTTCTTCTGCATGCGCGTCTGGTTGTGTGCGGCCATGCGTTCGGCGATGGCCGCGTTCAGCGAGGCAAGGTCGAAGAAACGCCGGTTGCGCAGTTTGGCGAATACCCGCGTGTAGACGTTCTTCACCTGGTTCTCCACGGAAGCCTTGTCCTGCGGCCGGCGGGCACGCGCGGGCACCACCACCGTGCCGTAGTGGTTGGCGAACTCCTCCATGGTGCGGTTGATGGTGGGCTCGTAGCGGTCGGCACGCTCCACGGCCGCTTTCAGGTTGTCGGGCACCAGCGCCTGCGGTACGCCGCCCAGGTGCCGCAGGCAGCATTCCAGCCCATGCAGGAAGTCTTCGGTGCCCTGGCTGGGCACGGCCATGGCGAAGGCGTAATCCGAAAAGGGAAGGCAGGCGACCAGTACCGGGCACGATATCTCTTCCCCGGCCTCCCGGTCGATGTAGCTGAGCGTCTTGCCGGCAAAGTCGATGAAGAGCTTTTCGCCCGCACGGTGTTCCAGTACCATCGTGGGGTTCTGCGAGGCCAGCCGCTGCCGCAGGTGGAAACAGAACTGCGTATAGCTGTAACCGCCGGGGCATCCGGCGATGTATTCCTCCCATAGTAACTCGCGGGTGACGCCCGTACGCCTTAGCTCCTTTTCGTAGTAAGGAGGTTGGAAACCAGGTGGGCATAGCGCGGGTCCTTGTAGGCCGGGTTGCCCGCATGGAAATGGGCCTCCAGTACCGGGTTATCCAGCGCTAGCAGGTCTTCCATGCGCTTGGTGCCTTCGGAAACCTTCCGCAGGTAACCTTTCACCGTGTTGCGGCTGATACCGAGCGTACGGGCGATGCGCTTGACGGGCATCCCCTGGCTGTGCAGCCTCAATAACTGTTTGATCTGACTCATGGGTCTTGCTTTTCCGGCCATGGGTTATTCAATTGATTGATGGTAAAACATACCGTCAAATCAACCTAAAACCTACCGGCTTTTTCCAAGACCACAGGGGTCAGCATGCTCCATTACACGCATCCCTAAAGGGGTCAGTTTGCTCCGTTACGGAACCCCGCAGGGGGGTCAACATGCTCCGCAACAAAATCCGTCGGAAAAAGCAAGGGGGTCAGCATCCGCCGTTATGGCATGCCTATACAAAACGTACTGGCAGTTGGTGCTCCGGAATCAAAGACCGTCGCTGGGGGTCAGCTTGCTCCGCAATATCCATCTAGATTTAGAATGCTAATTTGTTGTTTGATGATGCCTCTTGCTGGCGCAAATACCACTTCAGGTTTAAGCTATATCCGCTTTACGGTTTCCCGTAAACCTGGCGAATAGCGCCCGAACTCATTTAATCACTTATCGTCTGGGTTCGCCCTCAGATTCTTCATTGCGTTCCGTACATCCTCTAGTTGATATTTCTCTTCGTTCACTTTTCTGATCACATACCTTAACAAAGTATCTATGCTTTGGGACTTGTTAATGCATTCCTCATCGGAAAATTCATGGATTCCTCCGGACAATTGCTCATAAAGCAATCTGATTGGATTATCACCGAGTTCCTGTAAGGATTTGGGAAGGTATTTATTCACGACATTGATAAGTTTTGACATTTGAGTATCTCTTTGATAATTTCTTAATGCCTCTCTGACTCGGTGCTGCTCAATTACGATCGGTACGCTGAGGTTGAGCGGTTTATCCAATCAGAATTAAGCACAGTACAACGCGAGCGGCTTCAATCCGTTTTGAAACTTATCGAGGGTTTTGAGTCTACTTATGCGCTTGAACTGTTGGCCTCCGCCGATTATGCCAGCAAGCAACCAGGGGTATGGACAACGTAGAGCAAGTAATAAACGCCGTTAAGCAATGGACCCCAAGAAAGGCCAACCTTTTCCAACCGGAACATGTGAAATTAGCTTACGATCATCTGGAAGCTTTTAAGTCTGCTGTATTTTCATAAGGTTACATTGGTAGTAGTCGCTGTTTTAGGGAAGATTACATAAGCACTAAGATAACTAAAATCCCTAAACATCCGGACTCGAAATTCAGCCGTTGCTGCTTAGTGCATTGTTATTGGTGGCTGCCTTTTTTACCAGGGAATTTCGCCTGTTTCCGGATTAGTTTCTTCGCTGAAGAATTTACCTGTCGGGCCATCCTGACCGATCAATGTATATTTTACGATTCGGTTTCCCGCAGTTTCCACTTCACCACCATTACCGAAAGTAAAATCAGTATTTGTATAACCCGGACAAACGGCATTTACTTTAAATGCGGTATCGCGCAGCTGGTAAGCCAGATGGATGGTGTACATATTCAAAGCAGCTTTTGATGAACCATATACTGCATATTTTGCAAAATCATAGGCTGGCCAGTTAGGATCGCTTTGCAGGGAAAGTGAGCCTACGCTGGTACTCACATTTACAATTCTTGGTTCCGGTGACTTCCGCAACAGATCAACGAATGCTTTCGTTACTCTTGCCACGCCAAACACATTAGTGTTGAAGGCGGCCATAAATTGGTCTGAAGTTGATTCAAGAGCGGTGTACGGAGGTTCACCTCCATTGATGCCTGCGTTGTTGACCAGTATGTCCAGTACGTCCGTTTTTCTGCCTATTTCGGTTCGGGCATTTTTTACTGAATTGTCATCGGTGACGTCTATCTGAATAACTTCTACATTTGTCAACCCTTCGGCTTTCAGTTTTTCAACAGCCTGTAAACCGTTTTCCAACATTCGGCTACCGAGGTAAACGCGAACCCCTTTTTGCAATAGTTGCTTTGCTGTTTCAAAGCCAATACCTTTATTGGCTCCAGTGATAAATGCTGACTTCATTTTTCTTTGCTTTAATGTTACAGTACAAAGGTGGCCCGATTAACAATAAAGTCATTTACCATTTGGTAAAAAGTGATTTAACGGATGTTTTTCCGTATTCTGCTCAAAGAAGTGGCCGTAACACCTAAATATGAAGCAATATGAACTAATGGTATTCTGTTGACTAAATTTGGAAAGTTTTTCAAAAAATCTAAATAACGGGTTTTGGCATCGATATGTAACTTGGGCTGTTCTACATTTACTTTATCCAGCAATGTCTTTATGGTGATCTTATTGATGATCTTATCCCAATCCATTATAATTTCCGATAGTTCTTTAAAACTTTCAAACGTAAATGAAATCAATTTACAATCCGTAACAGCTCGAATGTAGATCATAGATGAAATTTTGTGGTTGAAACTTTCCAGGTCTACCACAAAATGATTTTCATCTACGAAATGATGTACAATTTCTTCTCCCTTATTATTGTAATAGCAAATCATCAAAACGCCTTCTTGAACAAATGCGATATGCCTGGCAATTTTCCCGGCTTCGGAAAAATACTCCCCTTTCGGTAAAAATCTTTCTTCCGCTTTCGTTTTAACCAAATCAATCTGCTTTTGATTAAAATGACCGAATTGCAATAAATAGCTGATCAATTCTTCCATCGCTTAATTATCAAAAAAGACTTTTTTTCTTGTGTCCAATATTGAATCTATTCCCTGTAAACTTAGTTCTTTATATCTTGTTATCGCATCATCTCCTGCAAAATAATGTAATGATTTTTTTTCATCTGTTGCTGCTTCATAGACAACTTCGGCAATGTCAGAAGGATCATCTGCACTCACAGCAGCATTAGGGTTGGCATAAGCACTGAGTACTTTTTCCCAATCCTCCTGATAGGCGGCTTCGTGTTGTATCATTTGCGCATTACCAACAAAATTTGTTTGCATAAATCCCGGAACAATCGTTTTAATACTAACACCTATCCTGTCCAGTTCATAAGACATTCCCGCTGTCCAGCCCTCTAATGCTGATTTGGTTGCTGAATAAAGTGCCATAAATGGATCCGGAATGTAAGCACCTAAAGAAGTTGTAGTGATTATTGTTCCTGTTTTCCTCGTTCTAAAATAAGGAAGAAATGCTCTGGTCAGACGAATGGTTCCGAAAACGTTCGTGTTAAATTGTTGCTCTAATTGTTCATCCGAAGTTGCTTCCAAAGCTCCGGCCAGAACATACCCCGCATTATTGAATAATACATCAATCGGAGCTATTTGTTCAGCTTTTGCAACAATAGCTGTAATTTGATTTGCATTGCTAATGTCCAATTCTAAAAGATGTACATTGGGTAATAGAGAAAGTTCAGTTTCACTTTCCTGATTTCGCATTGTTGCAATTACCGTCCATCCTTTTTCTGAAAATAGTTTAGCGGTAACTTTCCCTAAACCGGACGAAGCGCCTGTAATAAAAATTGTCTTGTTCATTTTTTTATTTTTTATTTCTTAGGCAAAGGACAAGAATTAAAAACTTACAAGACTTGCCATTTGGCAAGAAGTGATGTGATGCTAACGGATATTTTTCCGTATTCTGCTCAACGATTGTTGGGTAACGCCTAAGTAAGAAGCAACGTAGGTCAATGGAATCCGGTTAATGAGCGAAGGGTAATTTTCCATAAATTCAAGATAACGTGTAGTCGCGTCCTGGGAAATGACCGGGCCTTTTCTGGATTTTTGATACATACACAATTGTACCATCTTGTTTTTGATAGGATCCCAACCTACGATAATCCGGGAAAGCTCCTCCCAATTTTGTTTAGAAAATACAACAAGTTTGCAGTCGGTACACGCCTGTAAATAATCTGACGAAACCGCATTCGCCTCAAAATTGACGTAATCAGCCATCAAATTATTTTCGCCAATAAAGCACCGTGTAATTTCTTCGCCCTGGTTGGTATAGTAGCAACCGCGGACAACCCCATCCGCAACAAAACCAACCTGTCGGGGGATTTGTCCGGCTTCTGAGAAATACGCGTCCTTGCGAAGTTCTATTTCTGTCGCTTTGTTTTTGATAAGGTCAATCTGTTGGTTGTTCAAATTGCCAAACTGTAAAATATAGGCTATCAATTTCTCCATTAATGCAAAGTTAAGAAATGGCCAGTACCATCGCTGACGCGATACTCGACAGGATCGTATTCTCCTCACACCGGATCGAACTCGATGGAGAATCATTCCGAAAAAAAAACAGGGTACAGTAAGCGGTGCCTCCGGCGGGCGCTCGCCGCGCAGGCAGGTTAAGGTTGATCAAACCAATGCAGCGCCGGACAACAAAACAAAAAATATTGGAAGCTTAACATTAATCAACTATAATTGCACTTGGAAAGTGGCCCAGTATCCTCCGAAATCGCTGGCCCAGCATGCTCCGAAAACCTTGGCCCCATATCTCCGAAATAGACATGTTAGTGGCAGTTTTTATTAATACATCTTACTTTCTCCATCATTTGGAATAAAAATTTTGTCAGAAAGTCCCATTTTGGAAACTTCGTTTTTTAATTGTTGTCGTGTTGTCGGACAATGATTTACAGCTTCTAAATGATTAGCAATTACTAGGTTGGGTGCATTTTTTACAAATTTCAAAATGTCGTCCATTCTCATTAATAATGGCTGAAAAACATCTAATTGTGCAGTTCCGCAAGCCACGACTGAAATTTCAGGTTTTAATTGTGTTAATGTTTTATGTACATCTTCGGTATATATGGTGTCAGCACTTAAATAAATAGACTTTTCATTTGGTATTTCAATATAAAAACCCATTACATTACCCATTGGTTTGGCTACAAAACCATAACCGTGAACCGCGGGAGTTCCTTGAATTTTGCCACCTAAAAAGTCTGTTGGCTTCCAATAATCAACTGTTTGCGATACATTTAAACCTCTTTTTTTTAAAATTGACTCATCTTTTACACTACATATAATTGGAATTTGTTTGGTACGGAGAAAATCTTCACCATTTTTGTCTAAATGGTCGGGATGTAAATGTGTAATTAAGCAATGGGTTGTTTTTTCAACAATATTCATGGCATTATTAGGCAAGTCTACAATTGGATTACGCTTTGGTTTAAAGCGAAATAACGTAAATGGAGGTCCTGCTGTTCCTTTTTGTCCAAGCATTGGGTCAACTAAAATCACTTTGTCGCTTGTTTCTATTACCAAAGTGGCATTGCGTAAATGATGTACTTTCATTGTTCTAAATTTTTAAATTAATTGAAAGCACAAAGGTCTTTACTTAAAGACAGGTTTCTATTGATTCAAATCAAGAAATACGCTTTCTAATTCTACTTAAAGTTTCTGGTGTAATTCCCAAATAAGAGGCGATATGGTATTGAGGAATTTTTTGCAACCAATTTGGTCTAAATTGTATCAATTCATTATAGTTTTCTTCTGCTGTATTCATAAATTGTCGCATCAACTCTTTTTCCTTTCTTTCAATGATGCGTTGAAAAATCTCATCTACAAACAATTTTCCACACATATATTTAGAAAGAAATTCTTGAAAACTACTTTTTGAAATAACTCTTACTTTAATATCCGTGATACATTCTTGATATTTATTTGTTGGCTTTTCCGATACAAAAGAATAAAAATCGGTAATAAACTCACTGTCTAAATAGAAATTAATATTTTTTTCTTTACTTTCATTTGAATAAAATTCTCGGACAACACCTTCGTCTAAAAATCGAAGTTCATTTTCTACCTTTCCGTTTTTCAATAAAATATGTCCTTTCGAATAATGTTTTGAAGCAAAAGAATTAATAAATTCTTCCAGACCTTCTTTATGGAAAGGAAATTCATTGCTAAAAAATAGAGATAATTTATCTTTTTCTGTCATTATTCAATTAGGATTATTGTTTTCATACGGTTCGGCAAAATTGCCACTAACGTTTTGCAGATTTACGATGGGCGGGATTTTTACCACTAATGTTGATGCGTAGCACAAAACTTTCGGTTACCACTAAACTGTCTGCGGAGAACGAAACCCCGCCTATTGCAAATGTGCTGTTAGCGGTTCGTTGTTTTTTTCGTTATTTTCTTTGTCATCATATTTTCGCTGTCGGATTGTGTTTAACTGGAAAATTCATAGAGTTTGCAATAAAGCAAAGTTCGTTAGCCTTTTTGTGTAATTCGTTCGCTTGGTCAACCATACGCTGTTCAGTTACTGTAACTATTGGATTTAATGTTACTTCGGTGAATTGTCCACCGCCATTTGAAGTGTCAACCATTATTCCTGTCGCATTGTCGATGTAGTCTGTAACAATTACGCCAGCTACTGCACATAAATGTAAATAGGTTAGCATATGACAAGCCGACAAAGAAGAAACCAAAAGGTCTTCCGGGTTATGTTTTGTCTTGTCTCCACGAAATGCGGGGTCGGAAGAGCCTGAAATATCCGATTTGTTTTCTATGATTATTTGATGGCTTCTTTCGTAATTTCGATAATTGTCAGTTCCTGTTCCTTTATTTCCAGTCCACTGAACTGTCGCTTTATAGTGATGTTGTCCTTGCATAATTTTTAAGTTTACTTTCTGTTTAATTGTCTGCCTTTGATTTTGTCGGCACTGTCCTTACAATGACCGCTAACGTCTGGCGGCTTGACGCAGGCGGGGATTTCAACCACCAAACGTCAATCGAAGACGAAAACGTAAATTTATAAAATAGTTCAATTGAAGACGTTAACCTTTCGCTTGCGTTCAAACTGCTTGTTAGCGGTTCGGGCTGTCAATAAGAGAGTTTTTCTCCTTTCCAATCTGTATTACGTAGAAATTGTTCCCAAGTAAGTGACTCTGGATGTATTTGCCTGCTCCACAATAAGTCTCGGTCTTTGCTGAAATATCCATATTCAACGGCATATTCCGCCATACCTAAAATCTCCCTTACCAAATCGTCATTTGAACTAAATTCCGGAAAGTGATTGAGCATTTCAGCTCGTGAATACGCAGAACTATATTCAGCCTTTTTTCCTGTAACTTTTGTAAAGGTTTCCACTATTTCCTGCGGGGAAATAATATCGCCTATGACAGGCAAAGACTTTCCCGAATATTTATCAGGATTTGAAAATATTTCCAAAACGGCACTTCCCGTGGCGGTTGTAGGGTCAACGAATGGTGCACGGAAATCTTTGGGCAAGTAAATCGGAAATATAAGCGTATCGCCTTTTAATTTAGGTGTATAAAATTCAATCAGATTGGTGAAGAAGAAAGCCATATAGATAAATGAACTTGTTATGGGTAGGGTACGGATATATTCTTCCACTTTCGCTTTGTCCGTAAAATGTGGGGCAAACAATTTTCCGCCTGAAATTCTATCAACATTTTCCAAACTGCTGAAAATGATATGATTTACACCTGCTTCAACGGCAGCATCTGCCAACTGCTTTCCCAACTCAAATTCGTGGGTAGCTGGTGGGGCAATGTTTGGTGTCATCAGGAAAACACCATTCGAGCCACGGAATGCTTCCACAAACTCTTTTTTATGTCCGATGTCGAGCGGTAAACTCACAAGTTCTGCTCCCTGTTCTGCTAATTGAATCGCCTCTTGCGAATTAATCCTTCGGGTAATACCACGTACCCGATAACGTCCGCTTTCTAACAACGTTCGTGCTACACTAAATCCTTGTTTTCCCAAAACGCCAACGATAGTGATGAGTGGTTTATCTTGACGTTCCAATGCTGTTTCTTTCATTTTATTTTATTTTTAGAGTTATACTATAATTATTATAGTTGCAAAACTAACTTGAGTAAACTACATTTGCAATAACTATCAAAATAGATAGGTTGAAAAAAATGAAAAATGAAAACAGAATGCATTGGTGATTTTGTAAAACTTAAAGGGAAAACCTACCCTTGCACGGTAAGTCTTACAATGGATTTGGTTGGTGGAAAGTGGAAAGCGGTTATTCTTTACCATTTAAAAGATCAGCCGAAAAGATATAGTGAACTTCATAAAGAAATGCCGTCTGTTACGGAAATGACTTTAAGTTTACAGTTGAAACAATTAGAAAAAGATGGTTTAATTTCCAGAAAAGTTTACGGCAAAAAACCGCCTATAAAAGTTGTTTATAGTCTGACCGATTTTGGAAAAAGTTTCATTCCGATTTTGGAAGCAATAACAGAATGGGGAAATCAAGTTGTCAGCGAAAAGGGTGAGTTTGTTAGAGGATAATTGTTGTTTTAGCCTGACCACTAACCATTGTTGTACGTTTGTACTTCTTTGTCAGTCAATTGTTTTCCTATGTTTTTCGCCCCATTCTTCTAATTGTTTTAAAATCGGGTTTAGTTGTAATCCGCTTTTTGTCAGCTCATATTCAACTCTTGGAGGCACTTCGGCATAAACTGTCCGTTTTACCAATTTGTTTGCTTCCATTTTCCGTAGTTGTAAGGTCAGCATACGTTCGGTTATGTTTGGAATACGTTTTCTTAATTCCCCGAAACGAAGTTTTCCGTTAGCCAAATGGCAGCATATAGCCAACGTCCATTGTCCATTGATAAGATTTACAGCATAGATTTCTGTACATTCTGAACCAAGGTTTTGCTTGTTCTCATAATTGACAGATGTTTCTTTTACTTTACTCATACTTACATTTTTGTTAGTACCATACAATTGGTTGTAAACATACAAAATAGCCTGTTATGTCCGTAAATTAGTCCTGTTAATTATCAAAATCAGTTTCAAAATGTTTAAACAATTTATGTTATGTGTTGCTTGTGCTATTTCGTTTAACTGTTTAGCACAAAATAATGAATGGTTTAACTGTGTTATCAATTTCTCTCGATTATATAAGAATATGTACGCTTTGCTTTATAAAAATGGCACTAATTGGCCACAAAATTATTTCTTAGTCTCCTCCTCTCCAATCTTATACCCCACCATCTCTCCATCCGGCAATAGCAATGGCCGTTTGATTTTATCATTTAGTTCGTCGAGGTATTGGCGTACCAGTTCGATGTTTTTGTTAAATCTCTGTATTATTTGAACGTTTCCGAATCTCTCTCTTTAGATAACTTCTAACATCCTGTTCCCTTTCTAATTGCTTTTTATCAAATATCATGATGTGCTTTGCATTGTCCAGGTAGATTAGATTGAGGTTAGCGTAAAAGAATATAGCTCGTTTTATTTTGGCTTTACGATATTCGTCGATGAATCGGTATTTTTTTAACAAGATAAAGATGTTTTCATATTTTGAATAAACGACAGTTAAGTATACTAATGGTAGGAATATTAATGTAAAAGCCGGAAACAACAAAAGAGATTTCAAGTTATACCATGTTAACAATTCATCATAAGATTTTATCACCCGATATAGGACGTAAACCATCGCCATAACCCCTATAAAAGATAAAATTGCCTTCAGAAGTTTAGACACTTTTGCATACCCCTCCCTTTCTTTATGATAATCGGCATAGACTGCTGAAACTGATATTATGGTAAAAATTGGCACGATAAGTAATTCGGTAAACAATGAAAACGTAAAATAGCCTATAACGAATTCTAGGACTATGGATAGGGAAAAAAGTTTGACTATAATTTTAACGAAATCGGCGTATGTTTTCAATTTGTTTAAATTAAATATCATTATCATACCCACAGTAAAAAACCACATTAAGAAATCTTTATACAATGCAGGTTGCCAGATGTTTATTTTTGATAACCATACGACGACTGCCGCCAAGTAACTGGTTATAAGCAAATACAGAATCACCAGATGCTTCGAAAATAGTGCTTTCAAAAGAGGCTTGATGTATTCTTTACTTCTAAAAATAAGTATTGATAAAAATACGATGGCCCACACGATTACCGACATTTCTCTGTTCGAAAACGATTCAAAAAACTCATTACATAAGTAACCGTTCATTTAAGATGTTTCCGCAAGTTGATCCTTGACATTGATTACTGCATTTGTAATGACGTAGTAAATCGTTATCAGCGCTATCCATATCGTAAGGTAAAACGAAATCTTGCCAAATAAATCACTGTAATGATTCTGGAGGAGGTCTTTCAGCATATAGTATTCAAAATAAAAAGGTAATATCACCAGAGAGAGTAACGGTATAGAGACTATGACACCAAGAAACGCAGGTAAGCAGCCTGTATTTTCTCTGTTGAATTTTAACAGTTCCATTGAGTAGGAAAAAGGCAAGAGTATCCGTGTCATTAAGCCATTTCTATCATTCTCTAACTCTTTTGGGACCAGCTTCTGCTTATATAACGCCAATGATATAAATTTCACCGTTGTAAAAACTTCGCTTTTATGCCCTGAGGTTACCACGATGTCACACAACAGATAGGCGAATAAAATAGGTAATAGCTTTACAAGAATTGTCATATCACTGATGATTACGGGGCCGATTTGGAAAGATTCGAACGAGGCATTTGACATGACTAGATACAAAAAAACAACAAGCAATAAATAACCTGTCAATTTATCAATTCGCTTATTTAAATCGGCAAGTTTGTTATAGGTTTTATCATAAAAATTTAATAACAGCTCATTATTATTTTCGGAGATAAAATTTAACAGCTCTTGCCTATTCATTTCTTGTTTGATTTAATATTTCTTAGTCCTTTAATCTGAGGTAAGGCATTATTCTATATGATTGTTGCTTTTTAGATAATCTGGTATTTCAATATTTTTTTTAAAATTTTCAATGTTTGAGTAATTATGATTTTTGCCATACCATTTCTTAACGGTAATAGCTGAAAAAACAAATACAAGCCCTACAAGAATATTTCCTATTAAAAAATCAGATTGTAGTTCTCGATATTTTGTAATCGCATTTGTTATATTCCAATCACTTTTCCACAACAATGCAAGTACTCCAAAGACGACGCCCGCTAACCAAAAAAACAACTCGTTGTTCGTTCGCTGACGCCATTTATTTACTTGCCCATCTATATAAATTTTAACATCTCTCTCTTGTTGCTTTTGCCTTTCATTTTTGCGTTGAATTTCGATTTCTGTCAGACGTTCTTGCAGCTCAGTAATTTGTCTGTCTTTAGAATTTGACGCTTCGCTTGTTATCTTTATTTCTTTTTCGAGTTCTGTCTTTTTCTCTTTTAAATCGTGTCTTGCTTTATCAAAGCTCACTATTTCCTTTTCAAATTTTTGAAATAATTTGTCGAGTTTTTGTATTCTTTCGTTTTCCTCTTGCTGTTGTTTTTGCGCTTCTTGCTTAATTCTATTTGCAAATTCTTGTTCATTAGTATTTGCAAGTGAATTTAATTTGGCAATATCCTTTAGCTGCCGATGAGAAATTCTCGATGAGATTAATAAAATATCTTTGTCCGTAATGGTTTCGCCTCTATACTTTTGAATATTTTCGTCTAGCTCTCTTATTATACTCGCTTTCGGCAAGCTGCTATTTAAAGTGTATGCAACAATCGACGACAGGCCTATATCAACAAGTTCATTTGCATCAATTGAAAGATTGGGATTCGCTAACCACAGGATATTTAACAGTTCGTCGGCTCTTATGATTTCTGGTTGAAAATCGTTATTGAAATTAAAGTTTTCTTTTTGTTCGTCCGTGTCGTGGGTTATAGAGTTGTTTACAAACCAACAATTGACTTTTTCAAACTCTTTAATTTTTCTATTTCGTTTGTCACGAATGTAATACAAAGCAGTGGCATCGTGTAATGCTGCGTAATGGGAGGAGCGGAATTTTTTGTAAGCCTCATATTCAAGACTGAATTTAGCTTTGTTTTTATACTTCTCAGTATAAGGCAAAATGGTAATCCCTATTTGGGCAAGAGTATCTTCTATATTGTCAACAATTCTCTCTAAGTCATTTTTATTCAATTTTCGTCTTTCACAGGCATTATAAATATCCTCCGGATTTACTCTTTTTGATAAAAACGATGTCGTATAATATTCCGCTTTCTTTGAAACTAGGGACTTTGTCTCTTCTATTGTATCATTCAATACTGTAAACTTGTACCCCAAGTTCTTACACACTTCTATTAGTTTATTACAAGTGTGAGTTGATTCAGGGGTATTTAAATCGATAAGACTAATTAAAAAGTTCGTGTCAAATACAAGCTCTACCTGTTGATTTACATTTTCAGTTTTGTATTCAAGATAACTAGAAATGATTGAGCCTAAATAGATATTTCTTATGATTTCAAAAATATCGGGTATTTTTCGGAAGAATTCAACAAATTGTGCCTCAATTGTGTAATCTTTTCCATTAACGTGTTGTTGATTTACCAAATACTTTGAAATGGAAATTTTGTTTTTTTCTATAAAGTCAAATACTGTTGTCTTGTCTTTGATTTCAATATTGTTTAGTTTTAAGAAATCGATATAGAGTTTCTCAAGCGTATCTACTTCTCGTTTACTTATTTGGATTTGTTCTTCAAAGTCTTCAAAAAGGAAGTTTTTCAAAGAGAATGATCCATCTTGAAATAATTGAAAATTAACTTGTTCTTGAGTATTTACTTCTTTAGCAATTTCGTGTAATATGGTTTTTAATACAGGAAGTGGGAAGTCAATAGTGTACAATTGGCTTGATACATCGTGAATTTCCTTAATTGATTTTCCACTAAGTACACCTTTCGAGTTTAATTTATAAAGCGCTCTTTTAACCAAGGGGATAAACGGGTCAATTGGTCCCTTTATTAACGCGCCACTGTTTCTAACGTGTGCGAGCAAACTGTAAGTGATCGCTTTATTTTCTTTCATAATAGTGTTGTTTATATATCATCTCGGTAGACTTGCCCTTAACCCTATGTATAAACTCATCGCTCTTTGATTATTGTTCATGTATAAGGGTTAGAAGTAATTTAATTCCATGATATTACTTGCTCTTACTTGTGACTCAAGGTTATACAAAATGCTATATAAGCGTTTGCGTGAAACTCGATTAGTTTGTTTCAATTCCAAATCCAGGTAAGCTCTACTAAAATTATTTTTTCCATAAAAGCAGGCTCTTCCTCTTAAATAGTGTTACGCCAAATTTCATTGGTTTGGTTTTAGGATAATCGGTTCTTAATCTATAGCGTTATCGCCTGTGAACTAGCCAAATTCTATTCATCAGCTCACTTTTTATTCAGCTTATTCACCTCCGCTTTCGTCTCTCCATCAACGACAACAATTTCGATAATTACATTTTCCATAATCTTGGAATCGCTACCGTCAGCTTTCTTCTTGGGCACTTTTTTATACCTAATCACAATCTGCTCGTCTTTAGGTATTCCATTGGGGAAAAATTCATCAAGACTTTCGAAGCCGAACACCCTTTTCAAAATCCCTATATGCCGTAAATTATACTTTTCTTCTTGGTCTAAGGATTCACACTTGCCTACAAAAGTTTCCGTAAAACCCATTTTTCCACTTAGAATTCTTTGAGACCACCCCCGGTCTTCCCTAAACTGCTGAACATTAACAATGAGTTGATACTCAATTCGGTAAATAGCATTTGTTTCAAAAATGTCAGACATCTAGAAAATTTATTGTACCGTATATTTGGTACTGTTAAAGAATGTTTTTATCTTTGCCTTAGTTTATTAAGCGACACTAACGAATAGAGGATGTATCCTCTAATTCAACGATGTCTATCTCGTCCGAAAAACCGCTAATTTGTCTGCGAGAAGACTATGAGTTCGCCACAATCTACTGGATATACTATCTTTGTCGATATATAGTCAGTAGGGCGGACTTCATATAAGTCTTTTTGAAGACAAAATCCGAATCTCGAGTAGGTTTGGTGACTGGTTTACTTAGCGGTTTTCCAGGTCAGAAAGCAATGAAGTTCGCCCTACTGGTTTTTAACCATCGGCCCCTCTTTGCTTTTCGAGTGATATCGTTACATAACCAAATAGATTATGGAAACGAGATCTGCCAAACCGCTAATTTATCCTCATCGCAAGCCACTTGCGGGAGGTGTCGCAAATTGCGACACCAAACGGGTACAGCCCCACTCCCAACAATCAATCTCAAAGAACGTAAAACGTCACCCTATTTAAGGTTATCGAAAATAAGCAGCCAACAGAAGTGCCTAGAAGAGGTGGTGCTAAAAAAAGCCCAACTCCGAAAGCAAGGCTACAAAAAGCCCACTTCCTCGGCTGCTACCGACCCCAATGCTGAAAGAAAAAACCCGTAATCGTTCAGGTTGGTGAAGGTGTTTATTTTCGGTTATCTAGCAGTAGCTAAAATTAGATGCTTTTTTCCGTACCTGCAAATAAATCGGACAATTTCTTCGGCGTTGGCGGTTGGTTTTGAAAAACAAACTTTTCTTAAACCGTTAAAAACCAATGCCAAATGAAGCGAATTTTACGCTTAGGGGATTGCTATGCCCTAGCCAAACATAAATTAAAGCAATATAAAACAAGATATATCAGCCTACTGGCTGTACTAACGATCATGTGTTTGTATGCCGTGAAGCAGGTTTCCGCCCAGGTGGCGGAGCCTGCGGCTACGGCAGTAACTGACACGACGACTTCCGTACGGGATACCCTGGCCCTTGAAGAAGTGCAAGTAAATACCGGATACCAGCGCATCCCTAAAGAGCGCGCAACAGGAAGTTTTATTTTTATCGATAGTACTCTTTTACACCGTTCCGTTAGCCCCGATATGATAAGCCGTTTGAAAAGTGCTGCCCCGACGCTAATGTTTGATGAGAGAACAGGGGGCGCGCCCCAACTCAGTATCCGTGGGCGGAGCACTATCTTTGCCGAGGACCAGCCGTTGATTGTGCTCGATAATTTTCCCTACGATGGCGATATTTCCAATATCAATCCGAATGATATAGCCTCTGTGACCATTCTTAAGGATGCTGCCGCTGCTTCTATTTGGGGAGTAAGAGCAGGGAATGGAGTGATTGTTATCACCACTAAAAGTGGCCACTTAAATCGACGAATTGGAATTGGGCTGCAGGCAAACCTTACAATCGGCAACAAACCAGATGCTTTTTACCAGCCACGGATTTCAACTAAAGACTTCATCGATGTGGAACAGTTTCTTTTTGAAAAAGGATTTTACTCGGCAGATCTGAATAATGGGTTTGATTATCCGCCGATATCACCTGTAGTGGATCTTTTGTATCAAGCGTCGGAGCAAGCAACCGACAATGGGCGGGAAGTAGTAGAAACGCTGGAAAGATTGGGTAAGAACGATATCCGTAATGATATCGAGCAATACCTATATCAACGGAGTTTGAATGAGCAATATATCCTCAATATAGAAGGCGGTAACGAAAAACATCAATTTTATTATGCGATGGGTGTGGATAGAAACCGGGGAGATATGGTTGGTAACGGATCTGCCCGGTATACCCTAAACATCCGCGAGACTTTCGAGCCGCTCCCCAAACTAAAAATGAACGCCGGGCTGGCCTATACCCTAAATAAAACCACAGTAAATAACACGCTGCAAGATATTACTACCGGGGGTCCCAGTGGAAGAGCCGTCTACCCTTATCAACGCCTCCGTGATGATGAAGGAAATAATTTGGCGATTGTCCATGATTACAGTCAACCTTTCAAATCGATAAGCCAGGAGCGGGGATTACTCAATTGGGACTATGTGCCGCTTGATGAGTTGAAACTGACAGATAATACCGCCAAATCGAGCAATATACGTGCAACTGCGTCCGTGTCTTACCCAATAGTTCGGGGCCTCAAGGCAGCTGCCTATTACTTATATGAGCGACAGACCAGAAATACTAGGTTACACTACGATCAACAGTCTTATTATGCCAGAAACCTGATCAACCAGTACAGCGTATTGCCGGCAAATGGGCAAGACGATGGTGCCATCCAGCGAAATATCCCGTTGGGCGATATATTGAATCTGGGCAGCGCGGTAACAACAGTTCAAAACGGCAGGTTCTTATTGGACTATCATGCTTCGTGGCAGGAACATATGCTTACGGCTATCGCTGGATTTGAGGCCAGAGAAGTAAGCGCTGATGGGCATGTGAGCAGATTTTACGGATACGACAGTTATACAGGGTCGAGCCAGTCCGTGGATATGACAAGAAGCTTCCCGCTGTACCCAGGAGGGAGTGCGTTCATTCCCGATGGGCAAGGAGTTTCCGGCAGGAATGACAGGTTTAGATCGTGGTTTTCAAATGCATCCTATTCTTATAATCAACTTTATACCATTTCATTGAGCGGGCGGATAGACCAAAGTAATTATTTTGGTGTCAACGCCAATCAACGCTCCGTACCCTTATGGTCGGTAGGGTTGAAATACAACTTAAGTAGAGAAGGGTTTTACAGGCTGGCTCCCATTTCGAAATTGATTCTACGGCTAACATATGGCTTAAGCGGAAATATTGATAAAACAGTCGCCGCTTTTACAACGGCAAGGTACACGAGCAATAGTCAAACGGGGCAACCTTCGGCCTCTCTTGTAAACCCACCGAACCCTAACCTTAAATGGGAGAAGTCTGCAATGTTGAATGTTGGGCTTGATTTTAGTCTTCGTGGAGGAATATTGGATGGAAGTATTGAATTCTATAAAAGAAAAGGGACGGACTTAATGGGTTTTGCCCCGCTAAATCCTACCACTGGTTTTAGCTCCTATAAAGGAAATGTAGCGGGGATGAACGGGAAAGGAATTGATGTTCAGCTGAACGGATCGGTTGGTCAGGGTAAATTCCGGTGGAACCCCGGTCTGAATTTCAATTATACCGCAGATAAAGTGACACGATATAGCGTAAGCCCTTCATTGGTTAGTTACCTGGTCGATGCCAGCTTACGCGGAACCGCGCCGGATGCTTATTCCCCAACTGTGGGGAAGCCACTTTTTGGGGTGTATAGTTTCCAATGGGGAGGCCTGGATCCCGAAGGTAACCCTATCGGCTTCATAGATGGCAAACCAAGTACCGATTATGTAAGCCTATTGTCTACAGCAAATAAAACTGTAGACAGTTTAGTGTTCCATGGCCGTGCGCAACCTTCGGTCTACGGGGCTTTCCTCAATTCATGGTCCTATGGAAGTTGGAAGCTTTCTGTGAGCATAGCTTATCGGTTAGGCTATAATTTCAAGAGCGGTTCCATAGATTACAACCGCCTGTTCAACAGCGGGGTAGGCCACGGTGATTTTTCCAGAAGATGGAGGGTTTCCGGAGACGAGAATAATACTACCGTTCCCTCAATGCCTGCTGGGTTAGAACCCGAACGTGACCGATTTTATCTTAACTCGGCCATTCTGGTTCAACGAGGAGACAACATCAGGTTACAAGACCTGCACGTTTCTTATACCTTCAATCGGCAGAAACTCGAAGCCCTGAATATACGGGAAGCGGCAGCTTATCTATACATTAACAATATGGGCCTTCTCTGGACCAAGAGCGGATCGCAAATCGATCCGGACTTCCCCCGAATGCCGCTTCCTTTAACATTTTCACTGGGTTTCAATATTAAAATCTAAAATGATGAACAAGATAAGTTTAAGAAAACACCGATACGTAGGCTTGGTTTTGACTTTCGTACTACTTGCCGGTTGCGGAAAAGAATGGCTGAATCATAAAAATGAGCTCTCCCTTATCGTGCCGCAAACGTTGGCCGATTTGCGGATGCTGTTAAACAACACGGCTACATTAACCCCGAGTAGTAACACCATCATGGAGGCATCGGCAGATAATTATTATGTGCCCGATGCTATACTTTATGCCAGAAGTGAGACTAACGTAAACACGTACCTCTGGAAAGAGCGGATTTTTACAACAGGTAATATATCTGAATATGGCTCACCATACTTACGCATTGCTACGGCCAATATCGTGTTGGAAAGTCTCGAAAAAATCGCCGTTACTCCACAAAATCGGGCGGAATGGGAAGATATAAAGGGTGGCGCGCTTTTTTTCAGGGCAAAAAATCATTTTGACCTCGTACAGTTGTTTGCAGCACCGTACCATCCAGCTATAGCTTCCGAAAGTCCGGGAATCCCCTTGCGGGTAAATTCAAGCTTGACCGACCCCATTATTAGGGCGACTGTAGAAGAAACCTATACTCAGATTGTCCGCGATTTTACAGAAGCGGCAGATCTACTTAGCGTAACAAACAGATATAAGGTAAATCCCACCAAACCTGCAGCGACCTCGTTCCTCGCCCGCGTATATCTTTCCATGCGGGACTATGCAAATGCTTATCGCTATGCGAAGGAGACGCTGGCGTTGTATGACACCCTTTTGGATTATAACCATATCGACTCAAACGCTGCTGTACCGTTTTCTGCATTCAACGAGGAAACCATTTACTATGTGAGCATGTCGGTGACTCCGCCATCCATTATGAATTTCGCATGTATCGATACCAACCTTTATCAATCATTTACGGAAATAGATTTACGTAAGGCTCTTTTCTTCCGTGGCAATGCAGATGGCACATTTTCATTTAAGGGTAATTATACGGCCTCTAGCCGACAATTGTTTGCGGGAACGACCACTGCTGAAATGTTATTGGTTTATGCAGAATGTGCGGCTAGGATGGGCGACAAAAGTGATGCTGTCGTAAGCCTCAACCATTTTCTTTCGCACAGGTACTTAGCCGATAAATTTTCACCGTTGATAGATGAGCAATATACTTCCGATGATATTCTCCGAATCATCTTGGTAGAGCGAAGAAAGGAATTGATGTTTCGCGGATTGCGCTGGATGGATCTGCGCCGTCTAAACTTGGAATCAGAACATCAGACAACATTGCACAGGTATAGCAATGATATGTTATATACGCTTGAACCTAATTCACCGCGATACATTTTCCCATTCTCTGATGATATTATTACGTCAACAGGTATGCCTCAAAATGAAAGATAGTATGAAAGTCTATTTGATCACCTTAGCAATCACATTTTTTTCGGGGCAACTTCGCGCCCAGACAACAAGCCCGTTAAAGGAGGGAGATTTGATGCCTGATCTCTCTTTAAGTAATGATCGGATCAACCTTCCGGCTAACATAAAGAACCTGTATGATTTTCATGGCAAAATCATACTATTGGATTTCTGGAATGTTTACTGTGCCGGGTGTATAAAGGCCTTCCCAAAACTCGAAAAGTTGCAACGTGAATTTGACGGCGACTTGCAAGTCCTATTGGTAACTACCGATTCTGAGGATAAGGTTAAAAGCCTCTTTTCGCGCGCTGAAGCCGCACGCACCTCTTTGCCAATTATCTATGCCGACACTACCTTTAGTAATGTGTTCCCGCTTAAGATTCCTCATCATGCCTGGCTTGACTCAGAAATGCGTTTGCTTGCTGTCGCAACCCCAGATGGTGCAACCAGAGATAATTTAACAGCAATACTGTCGGGGGATGAGCCCATATTTGCAAAGGCTGCTTTTCGTCCGGATTTCTTGCCCAACACACCCTTGATTAAATCAAATGTTTCTGATTTGAACGAGGACGGTGTTCAATATTCTTTTTTCAGCCGGTACATACCGGGCATCTCCTATAGGCGGGGAATTGCTGTTGATAGTTTATCGGGCGATACGGTACGTATGTCTTTCTACAATACGGCGCCCATAGATCTCATCCGTATGGCCTGGGGAGGTTTTGCTGATAATGACAATACATTTGGGCTTCCGGGCAATCTTTCAAAAATCTTTTTTGAAACTGAACGGAAACGCGACTTCGTTCCGCCAAGCAGCGGAGGAGTAAGCAATTGGTATCAAAAAAATTCACTTTGTTACGAAATCATGGAATCATCTGGCGTACGCGAAGACATTCGGCAAAGAATGAAGAAGGATTTGAACGCATATTTAGGAATTGATGTGAGGCAGGAAGTGCGCCAAGTAAAATGCCTGAAATTGGTTAAAACTTCTGAAGAAAATACATTTAAAACAGATGGCGGAATGCGTGGTGTGTTTTCTGATAATGCCAGCAATATACTGAAATTCAGAGGGACTACGGCCAAGCAGGTTGTCAGAAACCTAGCGGTATTTTTACCTGATGAAATTATTGTTGACGGGACTAAATACGACGGTCTGCTTGATCTGGATATTTCGCGAAACTACCGCGGTTCACTTATTAAAACACGTTCCGCGTTAAATAAGTATGGCTTGGATCTGAGGGAAACTGTAGAGGAAATATCGATTTGGGTAATTAAAGATAATTAAAAGAAAAAGGCCCCTTCTCGAATTAATCAATTAGATCTAATAACGTGAAGGGGCCGTACCGAATTAAGTGCGGTATCAGCTAGTCATTGTATTTACGCGCTTCTCCGGTAGGCTGGTCAGGATCGGGATTGCCATTGACCATTTTATACTCGCGGGCGCAGAAATGAGCACCTGTCGGCTCGCAGTCTGTTTCACTGGCGGGAACAAGTGGGATAAGTAAATTGCCAGCTGCATCGGTTTGGTACCAGCCTGTTTCTTCAATTTCAGGCTTTTGCAGCATGACCATATTTTCACTTTTCGCTTTGTTCTTTTCTGCTGTTAATGTAAAATCCAAAAAGGGCGACAAAGGTTCATCAAATTTCACGATTGGCGCTTTGGGTACGTTGTCAAGTTGCTTAACATTCTCTTGCGCCACACCCACTTGGATGGCCATAAAAAATACCGCTCCCGACAGTATTCCTGTGATTATGCTTTTTATCTTTTTCATAATCGTAAAGGCATTTGTTTATTCGGAAATGCTTACCGTTTTTGTTTAAAATATAGTATAGTTTAATCGGTCATCGGCCGATCTCGCCGCCGTCTCCCAAACACTGGAATGGGAACAAATGTGGTTGTATGCCAGCAACCGGAATGTTTTATCCACGGCCCTGCGCCGGAATACCGCAAACCGGCGGTTACCGATGGATACGTGGTAAGTAACGAGTAATAGGGTATATACCGCTGTATTCATAAAGCAAAAGACGGCCATTTTCAACCCCTGCACAATCCGATATCGGACTATCTTCCGCCTCCGCGCAGCCACCGCTTACGCGCATCGAAAAATTGGGAATGCCTCACATTGATGAAGTCCATCTGCTGGTCGGGGGTCGTGCGACGCGCCAGTTCGGGGAATTGCTGCATAAAGGCCGCAAACCGGCGATAAGTGGAAGGCTGCTGCAATACTTCCACCAGCTTATCCTGCCGTTCCTTATAGCGTTGGTTCATCACATGCAGCACCTCGCTTACCTCTGCGAAGCGCTCCTTGCCTTCGCGCATGCGCAAGGCAGGGATGCAAAGCACCCTTGATACTTCAATGAATTGGATATAATGCCCGGCTGGCCGGGGGGTGTACAAGTGCCGCACGCCGGTGAAGCCCTGCATTTCGGTGGCAAACCAGTGGATGCGCCGCTGGCCGTCCGCATCAAGTGTGTAGCCACAAGCCACCCCCTCTAGCACCACGCACCAATAGGGTGCGCGCACCTCGGGCGTAAGGAAATGATTCAGCCTGTCGTAGACCTGAACGCGGCTGTGTTGCCGGAGAAATTGTTCGGCCGCGTCGGTCAATGCGACGCGGCGACGGAAATAGTCGATAAATCGGTTCATGGTATATGTGTTTGCGTTTGGTTTGTAATTGGCTGCATTCGCAACACGGCTCGGGGCGGCGGCCGGATAAGCACGCCGCAAGTCGTTGAAGATCGGATCATGCGTCTTGGGCGTCGGGCTGGGGGGCGTTGTCACGCATTTCTTTCGGGGGGTCTGTCCGTCGGAATGATGACGTAGCCGGTTGTTGGTATTGGTTAACGATCTGTTTCGATAAACTGGTGGGGTTCCGGTACGGTAAATAAAAGGCGCATAGGTTCAATACCATCATCACGGCGCTGAAATGGTACAACCCCATAAAAAGGGCAATGCCTGCATGTACCCCGATGATGCCGCATAGCCATGGCGCGCGTAGCCGCCGCACCCAGATAACGGCCGGATAGGCGACTTCCAGCAGGATGACCATCCAGCCGAGCAGGGCAAGTACCGTGGGGTGTTGCGCCAACAGCGCGGTGTCGGGCCGCCAGGCGCCGTTAAGGTCGGGCAGGTGGATGGCTTTCCAGAGGGCCTCGCCGTTGTGCCACGTGGGGCCGATGATTTTATCGAGGCCGCCGAAAAAGTAGATGAGGCAAAGATGCAGCTGCAGCACACGGAGGCACGGTGTGGCCCACCGGCTCTCCGGGTTGCCCACCGGAAACCAAGCACAGTAAAAGAGGGCGCTGGCGGCGATGTAGTCGAACCCATAGCTGAAAGCGGGCTGCGCAGCATATAACTGATGGTGCAGGAAGCAAAGTAAGATCGCCCATAGCCGCGCCCAGCGCCCCCACACAAGGAGTGCACAGCATACGATGTACGCGGCGAGGTAGCCACGGCTGGTGCCGCCCATGGGGAGAAAGGAATCCCCACCCACGCGGAGCAACCGATGGTCTACGATGCTGCCGGGGCCATAAAGGATATCAAAATCGGGCCATAGCTGGATGCCGGTTAACAGCAGGAGGATACCCGTGCCGCAGCGCAGCAGCGGCAGCCAACCCGGCGGAAAGGTAGCAGAAAAGAAAAACCGATGGATCATAATACGGAGGGCTGGTTGATATCATAACGATACACCAACACCCGGTACGGGCGTTGCGTAGCGTATTGTCTCAGTGACGGTGTGCCATATACGTATACTTCGCAGCGCAGCGGGCCGGCAGGTTCCCGCCAGCGTAGCCGGGCGAGGCGCACGGCCACGCAGTGGGCAATGGCCCGGGCTTTGCGCCTGGCCAGTGATGGCATTGCTGTGTTTTTCGTATCGGCCGTATCGTCCAGCAGGTACTGCATCCGGTTGAGCATGCTGTGGTAACGAAGCTGGGAGTGGGCGTTTTCGAGTGCAGGCCCCGTAATGGTGCCGTAAGGTGTACCGACGGCATTGACCAGCGATACGTGCAGCTGGAACGAACTGCCCACCTGCGGGGCGAAAAAACCGTAGCCGGTGGCCGTGCCGGCAGCATGGGCCAGCATGCGCGCCGGCCTAAACGAGGTAAGTGCCGCTGCGGCCTGCTGGATGCCGGGTAAAAAACCGGGGGCTGTTTCTCCGGTGAGTTGGCGGCTGCCCTTGATGGTACTGCTTACATTATACGCCAACATATTGGTGAAGTGCCAGCACAGCACGAAATAAAACAGGCCCCGGTGCATGGCTCAACCTCCGTAATAGGCGAGCAACGTGCGGTCTTCCTCGCTCAATGCGTCCGGCTTTTTGGGGTCTTCGCGGTCGTCGCCAAAAAACAGCACCTCTTTGAACATGCCCGCCCCCGATACGCTAAGGGCATCGGCTTCGGTAGTAGCTACAGCTACGGGAAGATTGCGGTTGGGCTGCGTGGAAACCACATGGAAACCCACGGCCAGGCAGGCAATGCCGCCGAATGAAATCAATTTTACTAATTGTTTTTTCATCATGATATCTGTATTAGTTCAGCGTGAAATTGGCGTGTTTGCCCTGGATACGTCGGCTATTTTCCCGTATTGGTGACTTTTCGGGAATTTCCGGTCAATTTTCATGTTTTTTTGACATTTGCTACCTTTGGTAACTCACCAGTATCGACAGACCAATTATGAAATGGACATTAGTTTTAATTGACGATGATGAATTTGTGCACCGTGATGTGGCCATGCGGCTGAAAAGCATCTCCAAGCTCCAGATCGTTTGCAACGCAATGAGCGTGGATGAGGCCGCAGATTATTTTGAAAAACATCCCGAAGGGGTGGATATCATCATCTGCGACATCATGATGCCGGGCAAGGACGGCTACGAGGCGAACAGGCTGTTTGCGGGCTTTTTCCGGATGTTTATCTTCCTCACCCAGAAAGCGCAGCATGGCGAGGAAATCTATGGCGCGGCATCCATGGTGCACTACCTCCGCAAGCCGATTAATGCGGGTGAAGTGGCGCACCTGCTGGCACAGCTGGAAAATGCGGACGAGCACGCCGCGAAGTTAAACGGTGCCTCAGGCTACCTCATCCTCAAGGACTGCCTTTCCGAGACCCATGTGTTTGCGTATGTGAATGATATCCTGATGGTCAATTTCGACGAAGATTACGGTAAGGTTACCATCAGGAACCGGGAGCAGGCGGTGCTACTGAACGGTACAGCTACGGCCGTGGTAAAGCGACTGAAGGCCAACGGACCGTTTGTGCGGATTAACGGGCACTGCATCATTTCGCCCGAGGCCATCAGGGAAATCGATAAAAACATGGTGGTATACTTCCATTTCGGTGGCTACGAGCGGGTAACGCGCACGTACCAGCCTGCCTTCAGAAAATTCATGAAACGCTATTGGATGGGGAAATGAAGCAAAGTACACTGATAGAGCGTTACCGCTTTGGCTGGCGATACCACCTGCTGGTCAATGCGATTGCACTGGCCGGCTTTATCACCTTTTGGTATACCACCATCCGCGTGGCGCATCCCGGCCACCGTAACGATATCTGGGTCTCGCTGGCGCTCGGGGCGGTGGTATTTTACGTGAATTTCTTGTGGGTGTGGCCGCTTGCCGTGGTGAAAAACCGGCTTCGATGGTTACGGATTGTCGCAATTGGGACGGCTAATCTTGTGGTGATCATAGCCTTTCCAATCGCCCTGAGTGTGATGCTGGGTGGCCTGGCCATCGATTTGCAAGATGTTAAACCGGCAGATCTCCTTTCGCTGGTTGATGGTTCGATTTTGAACCTGTTTCCCTACCTCATGCCGCAATTGCTGGTGTTGGTTATTAGCATGGTGGCTTTTTTCGTTGAATGGATTTTCCCGCCGTTTGCGAGCAAGGGGGAGCGCGACCGGGAAACCAACCGGCTCCGGATGGCGTGGCGACGTGCCCAGCTTGACCCGCACCTGCTGGATACCCACCTGGTGATGCTGAGTGTGATCGCGCGCGAGTCGCAGGAAAAAGCCCAACGGGCGTTTGATCTTACGACCAGCGTTATCCAGTTTTATATCGGCGGCAACGACCCTCACGCTCCCATACTGCTCGAAGATGAGGTAATGTGCTTGCGAAACCTGATGGAAATACAGCGCCTCCGCTATGGCCGTAGATTAAACTGGCACCTTGAAATTGAAGGTGACTTAGCGGGAATTCTCATCACCCCGATGGTGCTGATGCCGCTTGCCGAGAACATGATCCGCTACGCGACGCTGAATCATGCACATATTCCGGCGGTCATCCGTGTAAAGGCAGTGGAAGGAAATCTGTATGTATCCACGGAAAACCATATCCGGATAGGCAACAGACGCTCCGGAAATGGCACGGGCCTCACGAACCTGAACGAACGGCTCAGTTTCGTGTACCCCGAACAGTATAGCCTTTCCACACGGGCAGAAGGTGGGCGCTTCTACGTGGAGCTGGAGATAGCCGGCATTGCCGAGGCCGAATCGGAATTGTGATTATTGGGGATAAGTGGTATGTTTGCGATACAAGCATATGTTAACCATGCCATCTGCCGACAGTATTTGCGGCTGGTAGTACCGTGCGATCTGTTGCTATTTTTCTGGTATTGGGTGTGCCTGCCGGCAGCCAGAATGGGGTCCCTGTTATGAAGATGGCGATAAATCGCAAACTTCATGAAAATTACCATTGAAAAACTAAATCAAAACCTGAGTAACATTGACCTTCACTTGGCGCCTATCGCCTCTATTGCTGAATTCCTTATTGAAAGCGGCACGCTGGAAAAGCTAACTGAACAGGTGCCCGAAATCGTCGCACTGCTGCGAAAGCACTTCCCTGTTGAGGGGCCTAAATTCTTTATGTCCGATGTCATCGATTACCTGGGCATCAGCAAACGCACCTATTACCGCAAACTGGCCGAAGGCAAATTGAAGCCGCGTAAGTGGGAAGGTCCCGATTTCTTTTACCGCCATGATCTAGCGGAAGAATACAGGGAGAGCAAACGCCGTGGGCGGATTTGATGACCTTACGCCATTGGTTCGGGATTGACCGCAGGCTCGTTTGGCTATAGTCCGCATGGCCTTCGGTGGGGCTTCGGCCGTTTGCCAAAGTTTTGCCGAACCATTCTCGAACGATTCCCGAAGGATTATCGAAGGACGGTCGAAGGACAGTCGAAGACCTCTCGAACAACCCTCGAAGAAATGGCACTGATTGGCACTGGGTTGTGCCAATTACTGCCAATCGCTGCCAAAAATTTAACAGGCGGGCCGGCCGGCCTACGTTTGTGCCAGAAAGCAAGCATACCGGTATACAGCACGCTTTTCTGGAGTAATAAACAAATGTTGAACAGTTAAAAATTTTCAAATTATGGCAGTTTTCAAAAAAGGGATTAACGGTGCGTTTTCGGGCACCATAGGCAGTACGGTCGGCGCCAGCTGGCGGCACATTAACTACATGCGAAGCTTGCCCAAGCCGAGCAAGAAACCGGCTTCTCCGGCACAGCTGGCGCAACGGGCAAAGTTTGCACTGGCCGTAAATTTCCTGCGGTCGATAAAGCCGTTGCTCAACCTCGGTTTCAGCGATAAGCTTCAAGGCAGGCAAACCGGCTACAACCGGGCGTTGCAGCTCATGATTGGCGGTGGCATAGCGGGCGAGTACCCCGATTACGCGATAGACTTTGCCAACGTGGCGCTTGCACAGGGCGGACTTAGCCCGGCGATGTCGGCCGTGCTGGAGCAAACCGCACCCGGTCAACTGAGGCTGAGCTGGGACCCAATCACCAACAAGTACACCAGCTTTGCCGATGATGAGGCGGTGGTTGTGGTGTACAACGTTTCGAAGCGCTTCATGAACGTGTACGACGGTACTGAGCGAAGTGCGGGGAGCATGGACATCAGCGTGCCGGCCTCGTTCGCTGGCGATGAACTCGTAGCATGGGCCTTCATGGTGCACCGCGACGGCGAGAAGACGTCTGACAGCGTGTTTGCCGGAACGGTGGTGCTCACGGGCGCGCCTGAACCTGAACCCGAACCATAAGGGCTCAAGCAGCGGGGCGGGGATGGCCCCGCTGCTTTTTCTGATTGTAAACGAGAAATCATGAGTCAGCAAATGATAAGATTAATCCGCGTGGCACAGGGGAAGCGCAGTACCCTCAGCCACCTCTACATCAATGGCCTGTTTTGCTGCTACCTGCTGGAAGATGCCTTGCGCGACCGGAAGATACCGGGCAAAACGGCCATCCCGCCCGGCGAATATGGCCTCTCGCTCAACCACTGGGCGGGGATGAACGGCAGGTATGCATCGCGATACCCCAAGCTGCACGAGGGCATGGTGGAAATCATCGAGATACCCAACTACCAGCTGGTGTTCTTCCATATGGGCAACACCCACACAGATACGCGTGGCTGCCCACTTACGGGGTCATACTGGGAGCTTGTGGAGGATGACTACGAGGTACGGCGATCGCGGGAGGCGTACCGGTATGTATACCCCATGCTGTTGGCGGAGATTAAGCGGGGGAACGATAGATTGGTAGTGATATAGCTTACCACACGACGTCTGCATACTACGTACGCTAGGCCGTCTCTGTGGCAAGCTATTTTGGAGGGATGAAGATGTGGGTGGTGATATAGCTTACCACACGACGTCTGCATACTACGTACGCTAGGCCGTCTCTGTGGCAAGCTATTTTGGAGGGATGAAGATGTAAGGGGTTTTATGAATGCTGCACCACGACTGGGTGCAAGCACCCTAGACCCCCAAATACCCAGTCGCGTTGCGATAGGCTAAAACATTTAAAAAAGCAAAATCAAAAAACATGAACGAAACAACGAAAACCGTCGACCTCCCCGAAGCGGGGAAGGCGACACTTTACGAACGGATTAAGGAAACGCTGGCCGTGGCGAGCCAATTGGTCATCGCCTCGCCGGTGAAACTGCCGCCCAAAATGGTGGTCGTGGCGAAGTACCTCGCCCTGGCATTGGGCGTGCTCGAAGCGGTTGAGGGCGGCCTCCGCAACGAGGAAGGAGCGCGAGATGAAGACGACTAACGGCCAGTTGGGCTTTGGAACGGGTGGCGGCACGCTCCTGAGTGTATTGGCTCAGCTGGGTATGCACGATATGTTGAAAACCGCCGTGCTGGCGGCCATCGGTGCGGTGGTGAGTTTTATGGTGAGCTGGGCCTTGCAGCACTTGGCGAGGCGACGACGGTAGGCGTTAGCCAAACGAAAGTGCATGTATGAGCCACGGTGTGTAGAAACGCACCGTGGTTTTTTGTATACAACGTTATGCTCATTCATTAGTGCCTTGGGGCATAATAGATGATGCAAACACCCAGTAGCCCAATCAAAATGCGAGTGTCAAACCTCCGAGGAGCCCATACCACCAAGGCCTGTCTTCTCGTAGCCAAAGCCAAACAAAGTAACCGCCCCCTATTTCGCAAAGCCCAATGAAATCCTTCGCTCGTTCCGGGCCCGGTGGCGGTTGTTGCAACGTGTCCGTTTGGGTAAATTCCAGGTGTAGGATGTTTACTGAACTTTTTATACTTTTAGGCTTTTAACTTCATGCCATGCAATACAGAACATTAGCAGGAACAGATTTGAACCTTTCGGTCATCACCTTCGGTGCCTGGGCGGCCGGGGGATGGATGTGGGGCGGTGCTGAGCGGAAAGAGGCTGTGGAAGCCATCAGGGCGTCTTATGAACTGGGGGTAAATACCATAGATACCGCGCCAATCTACGGGCAGGGCACCAGTGAGGAAATCGTGGGCGAAGCCATTAAGGGTATCTCGCGCGACAAGGTGCATATCCTTACGAAATATGGAATGCGTTGGGATTTGGCCAAAGGCGATTTTGCCATGCGCAGTAAAAATAATGCGGGAAAGGAAATCGACATTTACCGGTACGCTGGAAAAGAAAGCATTATCAAAGAATGCGAAGACAGCCTGCGCCGGCTGGGTACGGATTATATCGATCTTTACCAGATCCATTGGCCCGAAACCACCACGCCCATCCAGGAATCGATGGAAGCCGTGGCACAATTGATAGCGCAGGGAAAGGTGCGGTATGCGGGTGTATGCAACTACAACGCGGAGCAGCTGGCAGAAGCATCAACATACGTGGATGTGGTGTCCAACCAGGTGCCGTACAGCATGGTGAAGCGGGGTATCGAGGCCGAGGTTGTACCCTACTGTATAGCGCATAAGCGCTCGATATTGGCCTATAGCCCTATGGAGCGCGGATTGCTCACCGGCAAAATCAAACCAGGCCATGTGTTCAACGAAGGGGACCACCGTGCTGCGATTTCTTATTTCAATGGTGAAAACCTGAAGCGAATAAACACCTTTTTAGACCGCATTAAGCCGATGGCAGACGACAAAGGTATTGCGCTGGGGCAGCTGGTGCTGCTGTGGACGTTGGCGCAACCCGGCATTACACTAACCCTGGTGGGCGCGCGCGACGCCCGGCAAGCGGTACAGAATGCCAAAACCGCTGATGCTTCCATCTCGTCGGAAGAAATCGCAGCGATATCGGCCGCGCTTGAAGCGTTGACGTTGGTGAAGTAGCCGTACAGGGGTTGTCACTAAAAACATCCTAAAACACGGCGATGCCCAACCTGTTTAATAGCAACGGGCTGCCGGTAACGCCTTTCCGTACGGACGACTGGGCTTTTTGATGCTGGATGGAATGCATTTACCGGCGGAGACTTCACTCATTCCGCAGGCTGTGCACCGGATTGGCAAGGGCGGCTTTGATAGCCTGGTAACTGATCGTTGCCAGCGATATCAGCATAGACAGCACGCCCGCCAGCGCGAATACCCACCACCCGATGTTAACACGGTAGGTATAGCCCGCCAGCCACTGGCTCATGGCGTACCAGGCAATGGGCGAGGCGATGAGGAATGAAATAGCCACCAGTTTCAAAAAATCTTTAGATAGTAACGCCGTTACGTTAACAACCGACGCGCCGAGCACCTTCCGTACCCCCACTTCCTTGATGCGGCTTTCGGCGGTGAACGTGGCCAGCCCGAACAGGCCCAGGCAGGAAATGAAAATGGTTAAACCGGCAAACAACGCGGCCAATGTGCCCACCCGCTGTTCTTCCTGAAATTTGCGGGCATAAACCTCGTCTACAAAGTGATAACTAAACGGGTATTGCGGGTTGTGTGTTTTGAATACCTGCTCGGCAAGCATGAGGTTATGCTGCGTGGTGTTGGCCGGGTTCAGTCTGAGGTGGATGGTAGAGAACCACGCGGCCGGCCCGAACACCACCAGCTGCTGCACCTTGTCGTAAGGCGATTCGTAGATAAAGTCTTTCACCACGCCCACCACGCGCCAGTCTTCGTCATCGGCCTTCAGGATGGTGCTCAGTGGATCTTCGAGATGCATCATTTTCACGGCCGTTTCGTTGAGCACGATGGATAGCGAATCGCCGGGGTAGTTGTAGATATCGATATCCCTGCCCATGGTTAAGGTGGCACCCATGGTTTTGACAAAATCGGCGTCAGAAGCCATGCGGATAAAATCGATGCGTTTGTCTTCTTCGGTGCTGCCCGTCCAGCTCCAGCCCCAGCTGTCGCTGAAACGGGTGGTGATAGGGCTCATTGACTTGGTTACCGCTACGGCTGCTCCGGTGCTGATCAACTCGTTGCGGATGAGTTGGTACTTAGGTTCAATGGCCCCCTCCATGGGAACGTACACCAGGTCATTGCGGTCGTAACCGCTGTCTCTCGACTGGGCGTGTTTGATTTGCTGCGATACGATGATGGTGCTGATGATGAGGATGATGGCAAAGCTGAACTGTACCACCACCAGTACCTTGCGGGGGTTCACCGCCGCTCCGCTCCGCTTGAACAGGCCTTTCAGCACACTGACGGGTTTGAAGGCCGATAGGTAGAATGCCGGATAGCTGCCGGCCAGCAGGCCGCAGATGACGATGAACGCGAGCGAAAATAGCCAGAATAGGGGGTTGCCGAAAGCGATATGCAGCGACTTGCCCACGAGGTTGCCAAAGGCCGGCAAGGCCAGTATCACCGCGACCAGCGCGAAGACAAAAGCGATGCACGCCAATAGGATGCTTTCGCCAAGGAACTGGCCAACCAGCAGCCGCTTTTGTGCGCCCACCACCTTGCGGATGCCCACTTCTTTTGCTCTTTTTTCACTCCGGGCGGTGCTGAGGTTCATGAAATTGATGCAGGCGATGATGAGGATAAATGCGGCGATGATGGCAAAGAGCCGAACCATTTCAATGCGCCCGCCGGTATAGTATCCGTTTTCCTGTTTGGAGTATAGCCAGGCTTCCGTGAGCGGTTGGGTAAATACCTCGCGCTTGCTATATAGCGGATTCTCGGCGAGGTGGTCTTTGGTAATGCTGTTTATTTTGCGGTCAAAAGCGCTGTGCGATACGCCTTCTTTCAGCAAAATGTAGGTTTGCAGGGTATTGTTTGCCCACGAGCTATCGCGCCAGCCGAGGTTGACGCTGTAATCCCAGGGCAGCAGGTAATCGAAATCGAACCGGGTGTTGCCGGGCAGGTCAGCCATGATGCCCGTTACGGTAAATTGGTCGGTACTGTCTATTTTGATGAGCTGGCCCATGGCATCCGCATCGCCGAACAGCGATTTGGCCAGTTTCTCGGTCAAGACAATGTTATGAGGCTCGTTTAGCGCGGTATTGGGGTCGCCCTGTTTGAAGGGGAAGCTGAACATGGTGAGGAACCCCGGATCGGTAAAGGCGCCCTGCTGCTTCTGCTTGTCGTCGCCCACGGTAAAGAGGAAGGTTTTTCCGGCATCGACCCGAACGGCGTCTTCCACTTCGGGGAAGTCTTGTTTGAGGGAGGGTGCCATAATATTTGGTGTCCAGTTCCAAGCATTGACAACGCCTTCGTTTACATCCCGGTTGTTAGCAATGTAAATACGGTCTTTTTTTTGGTGGAATTGGTCGTGGCTTACCTCGTTGGCTATCCAGATCAGGATGAGCATGCAGGAGGCCATTCCCACGCTCAACCCCAGGATGTTGATGAAGGAGTACACCTTGTTCCGCACAAGGTTACGCCAGGCAATTTTGATATAGTTCTTCAGCATGCGATCTGTTTTTAGCTAATTATCAATACGCATCGTTCATTCTGTCCGGATGGCGTTGATGGGATTCTCGCGGGCTGCCCGCAATGACTTGCCACAAACGGTGATGGCCGCAATTGCAAATGCCGTGAAACCCGCTATGGCAAACACCCACCATTCCATGCCCGTTCGGTACACGTAATTGGCCAACCACTTATCCATCATCCACCAACCTATCGGAAAAGCGATGAGGAACGAAATGCCCACCAGTTGAAGAAAGTCTTTCGATATCAGCAGGATGATATTGGATATGCTGGCACCCAGCGTTTTGCGTATACCGATTTCCTTGAATTTGGTTTCGGCAGTAAAAGTGACCAGGCCGAAAAGGCCCAGGCAGGAGATAAGGATGGCGATACCGGCAAAAACATTGAACAGTTTGCCGGCCTGGATGTCACCTTTATAGAGTTTGTCGAACGATTCGTCCATGAACTGGTAATCAAATTCAAACTCGCTATTGTATTGTTTCCACAGTTTATCCACGGCAGCGAGGGCCTGTGCCGCATCATTTCCCGTGGTTTTGACGTACATGCCGCCAAGAGGCATGTTCTCTTCCGAAAAAAGCACACACGGCCCGATCGCCTTTTTCAAATCATTGAAATGGAAATCTTTTGCAACACCGATGACGGTTCGGGGGCTGTTGCGGAAGGTGATGGCCATTCCCACCGGATCGCTCAACCCCATTTGTTTTACGGCCGTTTCGTTAAGCACGATGTAGCTCGTGTCGGACGGCATGCCCGAAAAGCCCTTGCCCGCTACCAAAGGGATATCCAGAACTGCTAAAAACCGGTGATCGACCGCCATTTGGTTAACCATGAAATTGGCCATATCCGAGGGTTTGCCTTCCCACTCAATGTCTCCCGTGCCACTCCCAATGTTGCTGATGTCGCCGCTGGCGGCGGTGACGCCCTTGATGCCGGGCTGGCTTTCCAGTTCAGCGCGGACGGCATCAAAGCGGCTGATGAAATTGCGTTGAGCAAAAAGGAAAACGTTCTCCTTGTCATACCCCAGTTCCTTTTTGCGGATGTAATCCAGCTGGCGGCTGATGATGATGGTGGCAATGATAAGGACCACCGAGCAACCGAACTGCACCACCACCAGCGCTTTACGGAAACCGTTGTTTTTGCCGATACCCGGCAGGATGCCCTTCAACGCCTGGGCGGGCTTAAACGTGGATAGCAACAGTGCAGGGTACACACCGGCCAGCAATACGACGGCGAGGAGCGTACTGCCGAAGAGTAGCCATACGCGGGTATCCAACAGGTTAAATGTCATTTCCTTGCCCGAAAGGCCGTTGTAGAGCGGCATGGCGGCATAGGTGAGCCCGATGGCCACGGCCATGGCGATAACAAATACCACAAGCGATTCGGTGATGAACTGCCAGAAAAGATGCAGGCGATTGGCTCCTACCACTTTTCTGACACTGACCTCCTTGCTACGCCGCGTGGAGCGCGCGGTAACGAGATTGACGTAATTGATACACGCGATTAGCAGAATGATGCCGGCCACAAGCGCAAAGATGCGTACTTGATCCATGCCCCGTTCCTCGCCTTTTCCATTGTATAGGTGCAGGTTTTCGAGGGGCTGGAGGTAATACACCAACGTTTTGAAAATGTCGGCTTCATTATTCTTCCGGTGGAGATCGGCCAGCTGTTTTTCAATAGCTTTTGGATTTGTGCCTTGTTGGAGGAGAAAAAATGTACGGTAGCCAAAATTTCCCCATTCGGTGTTGAGTCCCTCCCGATTTTGAGTGAGGAAATCAAAGGGGAGGAGAAAATCTGCTTCGATGGACGAGTTGAGCGGAAAATCGTCGACAATGCCGGTGACACGGAAATTTTGCTTACTATCCGCAGCAGATGCGTCAGCGTTGACTACTACCGTTTGTCCCATAGCCTCTTTATCGCCAAAATACTTGGTTGCCAATGTTTTGGTGAGGATGATGGAGTTGTTGTCCGGAAACGGGGTTTGTTGGCTACCTTCTAATAAGGTGAAGTCAAAAATCTTGAAAAACGACGGGTCTACATATTGGCCTGACTCCGTAAACTTGCGATCATCGTTGACTTTGGTAATGGCAGCTTCGCTATTGCTGAACCGGCAGGCGTCTTCAATGCCGGGTATTTCGGCTTTCCCGAATAATGCCAACGGCGGCGGGCCCACGGGCCACACGTTATCCGACGTGGCATCAAACGTGGTGGAGATTTGATAAATCCGATCGGATTTGCCATGCATTCGGTCATAGCTCAGCTCATCCCACACCCACAGCAGGATAAGGATGGCCGCGCAGAGGCTCACGGCCAGCCCCCCGATGTTAATGGCGGAATATGATCTGTTTTTCGCGAGGGTACGGAAGGCCGTCTTGATATAGTTCTTAATCATGGCTGCGAGCTAACTCCTAGTTACTAATACTCAATTCCTGTACCCTATCGTACGTTTCATAGCTTGAGGTTACCACTTTATCGCCCGGTTCCAGTCCGCTCACCACTTCATAATAGTCGGGGTTCTGGCGGCCAAGCTGCACATCCACCCGGTAGGCCGTCTTGCCGTCTTCGGTGAGCTTGAATACCCAGTTGCCGCCGGTTTGCTGGTAGAAACCACCCTTGGCCAGTAGAACGGCCGTCGTTTCATCGCTGAGGGCGAGGCGGATTTGCAGGGTCTGGCCGCGGCGGATGCCATCGGGCACCTCGTTTACAAACTCCATATCCACCTGGAAGCGGCCGTTGGTTACCTGGGTGTATACTTTTTTGATCACAAGCTTATAACTTTTACCGGCAAAGGTAAACTCCCCTTCGAGGTCGGGATATATCCGGGAAATATAATGCTCGTCGATATCCGCGCGGACCTTGAAGCCGGTCAGCACGTCGATCTGTCCGAGCCGTTCGCCCGGGTTTTTGCTTTGCCCGATTTCGGCATCGAACGAGGTGAGCTGCCCGTCTACCGGCGCCCGCAGGATAAGGTCGCCTACTTTGCGCCGCATCAATTCGAGGGCAGACATACCACTCGAATAGAGTTGCTTGTTCTGTTCGAGCGTCTGGGCACTGCGGATGGAGTCCTGTGCGATGTTCTCGCGGGTTAATTTGATCCGCTCCACCTGGTAATCGTAATTGTTTTTGGCCTGTAGGTATTCCTGTTTCCCCACCGCTTTTTTATCGTAGAGTGTTTGGTTGAGATCAAATATCCGTTTGGCTTCTTTCAGGGCATTTTCCGCATCGGCCATCTGGTTGCGGTTGGCGATGGAGGTCTGCTGTGCGGCGGTCTGGGCAATCTGCATTTGCGTGAGGTTATTATATACCTGTGTCTCCTGGGTAACGAGGCTCAGCTCAAGGTCTGTATTGGAAAGCCGCATGATGGGATCGCCCTTTTTGAGCTTGGCGCCGTCTTCAACGAACTTCTCTTCCACCCGGCCACCCACCGATGCATCGAGAAAGATACTGGTAATGGGCAGTACGGTGCCGTTTACCGGAATGAACTCGCGGAAGGAGTCCTCTTTTACCTCGGATATCGTGATCCGCTCGGCATCCACATTGAGCCGGGCATTGCCGGAGGTAAAGTAATAGCTGGCAAAGATAAGCGCCAGAATGGCAACTCCGCCGGCGACCATCGTGATGCGTTTACTATTCCATCGTTTTTTGGGTAATGCTCTGTCCATTTTCTTTTTCTAGTGATCGGCTACCGGTGTTTGATGACCATTGCTTGCCCATAACCAAGACAATGCCGTGCCAAAAATTCAACTGGCTTTAATACAGGTTATTGTGACGAAAGGGAAAATGTAACTGTTCGATATCGAACACCTAAATGTGCGGTAGCGGACAGCGCTTACAGTACTTCCACCAGTTTTTCAAAGGTCATCCCGCGCGATGCCTTCAGCAGCACCAATGCGTTTTGGAGGGGCCGCTGCGTGAGTGCCGCTTTCGCTGCCTCGGTGGTTTCGTAGAATTCAGCTTCGGCATGTCCCCGATGTTCGTAGAATGCTTTGCCAACGAACAGTGTCCGGGTGGCATGCAACGAAAGGGCTGCTTCCACGACCTTACGATGTTCGTCGTATGTCTCTTCGCCCATCTCAAACATATCGCCCAGCACAATGGCCTTCTTGTCTGCTTTCAATGTGCGGATATTCTCAAGTGCGGCAGCCATGCTGCTGGCATTCGCGTTGTAATAATCGCAGATGAGTGTGTTGTGTTCAGTCTTGGTGAGCTGTGAGCGATTGTTGGTAGGGGCATATGCGGTGATGCCTTCATTAATCTGCGCCGGCGATAGCCCAAAATACCGGCCAATGCAGGCTGCCGCAAGCACGTTTTCGGTATTGTAAGCGCCGGTCAGTTGGGTGGCCACGGTGTAAGACCCGCTGTCCGTTGCAGCCGCCCACCGGATATCCAATAGCGGATTTGCTGAAGCCAGCTCGCCGTAAATGGTGTTTCCCGGCGACGAACCATAGGTGACGAGCTGTTTTATGGAGCGATCGCCTGCCATCTCACGGAGTGTGGGGTTGTCATTTTGCAGAAACAGGGTGCCGCTGTGTGAAGCCAGGTAGTCGTATAATTCCCCTTTTGCCTTCTTGACACCCCCGAAGCTTCCGAACCCTTCCAGGTGGGCCCGGCCCACATTGGTGATGAGTCCGTGCGTAGGTTGGGCAATATCGCAGAGGAACGCAATTTCGCCGACGTGGTTGGCGCCCATCTCGATAATCGCAATTTCTGTTTGGGCGGTGATGGAGAGTATCGTGAGCGGCACGCCGATGTGGTTGTTGAGGTTGCCCTTGGTGGCATACGTATTGAACTGCTGCGACAGCACCGCCTGGATTAATTCCTTGGTGGTTGTTTTGCCATTGGTGCCCGTGATGCCGATAACCGGGATCTGGAGTTGGCGGCGGTGGTGCCTGGCCAGCTCCTGCAACGCCGTAAGTACATCGTCCACATAGAGGTAACGTTCGTCACCGTCGGCCTGTGGCTCATCCACGACCGCGTAACTGGCTCCTTTTTCGAGCGCCTGCGCTGCGAATCGGTTGCCATTGAACCGCTCGCCTTTCAAGGCGAAAAAAAGGCTATGGGGTAGGATATTGCGGGTATCCGTGCTGATGGCGGGGTACTGGAGGAAATAGCTGTACAACGATGCGGGCTCCATGGTGCAAGTTTAGCCAAAATGCAGCGATTGGGAAAATGAAAATGAAAAGAGGTAACGGAATAGTTACGCTGATTTTTGAAGGTCACTCACGGAAAAAAGATACATTTCATTATAGGAAAGCGCAGACATTGTGCAGGCAAAAGAAGGAGATTTATGAGTAAGCAGGTAGATAAACCGATTCGGGTGCTCGTTGCAGGGTGCGGCAACATGGGCGCATCGCATGCGCTGGCCTATCACGGAATGGCCGAGGTTGAAATTTGTGGACTGGTCTCGACGGGAAAAAGCAAGGAAGTGCTCAATGCGGCACTGGGGGGTGGGTATGCACTATACAGTAACTACGCTGATGCATTGGAACAGACCAAACCCGATGCGGTATGCATCGCCACCTACCCCGATACGCATGAAGCCTATGCCATTGCGGCATTCGAAGCGGGGTGCCACGTGTTTATCGAAAAACCCCTCGCAGATACCGTTGAGGGTGCATTGCGTGTAAAGGCAGCAGCCCAGGCAAGCGGCAAAAAGCTCGTGGTGGGCTATATTTTGCGATACCACCCCTCCTGGATGCGGTTTATCGTTGAAGCCCGCCAATTGGGAACCCCGTTGGTGATGCGCATGAACTTAAACCAGCAAAGCCACGGCGCGATGTGGGATACCCATCGCAACCTGATGAAAAGCCTCAGTCCGATTGTGGATTGTGGCGTGCACTACATTGATGTGATGTGCCAGATGACTAACGGCATGCCCACACAGGTTAATGCAATCGGGGCCCGGCTCACCGATGACATTCCGGCTGATAATTATAACTATGGCCAGTTGCAGATACGGTTCGACGACGGATCGGTGGGTTGGTACGAGGCCGGCTGGGGGCCCATGATTAGTGAGACGGCTTATTTCGTTAAGGATGTAATAGGACCCAAAGGGTCGGTTTCCATTGTCGCCGATGAAACTTCCCAGGCTGGGAAATCAGACTCGGTGGCATCGCATACTCGGACGGAACAATTGCGGGTGCACCATGCGGCGCTGGATGGCAGTAACGAATTTGCGAAGCCCGACGAATGGATTAGCATGGAAGATGAGCCCGACCATCAGGACCTATGCGACCGCGAACAGGCATTTTTCCTGAAGGCCATTGCAGCCGATCTGGACCTCACCAAAGCCACGGACGACGCCGTCAATAGCCTGCGCATCGCCTTCGCCTGTGACGAGTCGGTTCGTACCGGGCGGATCGTTGAGTTGACGGCGATGTAACGGGCTGGGCTCACCGTGAAGTCGTGCCTCGGCCTTTGGAGCCAAATATGCATGTTTCTGCTATTTAATTTTAATAATTACGCAAAAACATGCAATATGTCCCATTTTTTTCCTATCCTTGCTGTACCAAAAGGATAAACCTGTTAAATTCAAATTAAGAGGGTGTTGGTATGGCGGTTCATACTGATATATACAAACTAATGCGGTGAAACATTCACATCTCGTTGATGTGCGTATTTGTGCCGTTTTGGTGCCAGGTAAGTGGTAAACTGAACGTTAAGAACATTACGTTTGTATAACGAAGGCGAATAACGAATTTGAAAAGAAATAGGTCCAACTAACATTAAATTTAAATGCTATGCGAATGAAGAGAACATTACTCTTGCTGATTACAGGACTTGCCTGCTCATTGTCTTTTGTAAAAGCCCAACAGAAGACGGTGACAGGCACAGTGACAGACGGGAGTACGGGAGATCCGTTAACAGGGGTGACCATAACGATCCAGGGAAGTAACGTCGAATCTCAGACCGATGCTTCCGGGAAGTATACGGTTGCCGTACAGCAAGGCCAGACATTGGTTTTCCAGTCGTTAGGTTACGGGCAGGCACAGCGTGTGGTGGGTGAGGCTTCGGTGATCGACGTGTCGCTTTCGACCTCCGAGGAGGCGCTGGGTGAGGTCATTGTAACGGCCATGGGGATTAAACGGGAGAAAAGAGCGTTAGGCTATGCCGCACAAGACATCCAATCGGAAGAGCTGTTGCGCAACAAAGATCCAAACCTCATTAATTCTCTTAACGGTAAAATCGCGGGCATCAACATCACCAATTCCGGTGGCGCGCCCGGTGCCTCATCGTCGATTGTGTTAAGAGGGGGGACATCGCTGGAGCGCGACAATCAGCCGCTGTTTGTTATCGATGGCATGCCGATGGATAACTCCACGGGACAGGGCGACAACAGCGCGTTCGATGGCACGGTGAACCTATCGACCACAAACAGCAACCGGGCGATGGACATCAACCCGGAAGACATCGAATCCATTTCGGTATTGAAGGGACCGGCAGCGGCGGCTTTGTACGGATTGCGGGCAGCGGCAGGTGCAGTTATTATCACCACGAAAAAGGGTAAGGCCGGTACGGTCGCCGTGACGGCTACGCCCCGGTTTATCACTAATTGGGTGAACCGGCTGCCCGAACAGCAAGGACGCTACAAACGTGGGTCATACTACAGCGGCGAATTTACCGATCAGACCATCCGCTCCTGGGGCGACGAGTTCGGTGCCAGTGAAACGGTGTATGACAATATGGGTGATTTTTTCGAACCGGCTTATGCCTACGACAACAGCCTGACGGTTTCGGGCGGTACGGAAAACAGCAATTTCTTTTTGTCGGCGTCGAACCTGGCACAATCGGGCGTGGTACCCACCACCGATTTCAACCGGAGCACGGTGCGTTTCAACGGCGAGCAGAAAGCGGGGCGTTTCACCTTTGGCGTAAATGCGTCTTACGCGAAGAGCAAGACCAGGAAAACGCTCACGGGTAGTGGATTGTGGGGTTCGAACAGCGGTGGTTACATGGAAAGTATTGTGTCGTGGCCACGGAATGACGACATGCGTGTTTATTTGAATGCCGATGGTACAAAGCGCCGGATTTGGCCCGGGCCGAACCTGGAGGATGCTGGTGATGTGGAAAATCCGTACTGGATTATAAACCGGAATCCGCAGACGGATGAAACCAATCGGTTTATCGGTACGGCATACACCAATGTGAACGTAGCCGATTGGTTCGACATCACGTACCGGCTGGGTATCGATAATTACACGACGGTATTCGGCAACCGGATTTATCCGGGCTCCAGTGTAAAGGTGGACTGGCAGGAAGGCATGATGTCTGAGACGAACCGGAACTACAGTTACCTGAATTCAAATCTGATGCTCAATTTCCACCATAACATCAATGAAATATGGGATTTGAGCCTGCTATTGGGTACTACGGCAGAAGACACCCAGATAAAGTCAAATTCGCTCCGTGCGCAGCAATTTGAAATCCCGAATTTCTTTAGTCTTAACAACGCCGAGCAAGGGAATCAGTTTTTTTCGCAGGACGTGATGAAAAAAAGGCTGCTCGGCGTATACGGCGATTTACGGGTGGCGTATCGCGATATGGTTTACCTGAGCGTGACCGGAAGGAACGACTGGTCTTCAACCCTGCCGCTGGAAAACCGTTCGTTTTTCTATCCGTCGGTAAGCGGAAGCTTCGTGTTTACCGAATTGATGGAGCCCAGCAATGTACTATCGTTCGGAAAGATCCGCGCCTCGTGGGCGCAGGTCGGTAAGGATGCCCCGGCATACCAGACAAACACGTATTTATTCGGCCCGGAGCTGACCATCGGCGGCGGCTTCAGGAACAGCTGGACACGGGGGAACGACATCCTGAAGCCCGAAACAACCACTTCTACCGAGGTGGGTGCCGAATTGAGTTTCTTAAACAGCCGGTTGGGAATTGATGTGGCGTATTACGTAAACAACAGTAAGGACCAAATCTTGCAGCCACGGGTAAGTAACGCAACGGGTTACATCCTGAGTTACGTAAACACGGGCGAAATCGAAAATAAGGGTATTGAAATATCACTAAACGGGTCTCCGATAAAGCGGGATAACTTTACATGGGATGTAACGCTCAATTTCTCCCACAACAATGGCGTGGTGAAAGCCCTGCCCGGGGCGCTGCCCATCCTCTATGTAACCGACGTGCAGGTAGGCAACGCGAAAGCTGCGTCGTTCGATGGCGGCGATTTCATGGGGCTGAGCGGTTCGAAGTGGCAAACCGATGACGACGGAAATCTGTTGTTGAATTGGGACACCGGCTATCCGCTTACGGGCACCCTTACTACGCTCCCGGTCGGCAACCGCGAGCCGGACCTCTTGGGCGGATTGAACAACAACTTCTCGTTTAAGAACTGGAATTTCTCCTTCCTGGTCGACTTCCGCAAAGGGGGTGATGTGTACAACGGTACGGAACACCTGCTGGTAAACTATGGGTTGGCGAAAGTGACAGAAAACCGTGGCAATACCATCGCTTTCACGGGCATGTCGCTGAACCCAGCCACGGAACAATACGAATCCGTAACAAGGGAAGTGGTGGCAGATGAGCGGTATTACCGTGACATTTATCTGAATAACGCAGCATTCTTTATCGAGGATGTCAACTGGTTGCGGCTCCGGTCGGTGTCGCTGGCCTACAGTCTGCCGGGCAGCGTATTGGCAAGAATGCCTTATGTAAAAGGTGCCACGGTTACCGCAACCGGCACCAACTTGCTGCTGCTTACTAACTATTCCGGTATGGATCCGGAAACCAGTGCAGCGGGTGCAGGTGTTATCGGTTCCGGTTCGGTTGGCATTGACTACGCCGGAGTGCCGGCCACCGCCGGCTTTGCCGTAGGTTTAAACGTTAGATTCTAAAGATTACGATGATGAAGAAGATCTTATATATAGCCGTTCTTTTTACCACGCTCACCTCGTGTGAGAAATGGCTCGATGTGAATGAGAACCCCAACACCGCTAACGCTACGGTTCCCACCCCGGAGCAGCGGCTTCCGCCCCTGCTCGCCCAATTTGCGGATGCGTATGAAAGTGCCGGAACGCGTGCGGCGTTTGTTTCGCAGCAATTGGCCGTCACGTATGCGGTGAATAACAACTGGAATTTAACCCGCTGGTATTCCAATGAGTCGAGTGCTAACTGGCCGTGGCAGGCCTGGTATGTGAATGCGGCGGTTAACATCGACCCGTTGATAGAAAAGGCCGAAGAACTGGGCGCCTATCATTACATCGGCGTGGCCAAAATCATCAAGGCATGGGGATTCGGTGCATTGGCCGATTTTTACGGGATGATGCCCTACGATGATTTCAACGATCCGTCAACCATTACGCCGAGTTTTGATGACGGCGAGTACATACAGGCACAAGTACTGGCGCTTTTAGACGAGGCCATTGCAGACCTCGGCAAAACCCAGGAGGTGGGGGCCGCCGATCTGTCGGAAGGCGACATATTCAATGGCGGAAATGTGGACAACTGGATCCGTTTGGCTTACGGGTTGAAAGCGCGCTTTCTAAATCATACATCCAAGCTGGCGAATTACGATCCGCAAGCCGTATTGGCAGCGCTGGCCAACGGGCCGCAAACGGATGCGCAAAGTACCATCCTGCAATATGTGGACGAAACGGAAACCACCGCATCGGCTACCAAGGCATCCTTGCAGTACCAGAACAACAGTGCATCGCGTATAACCAAGTTATATTACGATTACATTACCAATAATTATACAGGCGCTCCGACAGGCAGCAACGACATGGAGGATCCCCGTACCGACTTGCTTATTCCCAGTGCATTGATAGACGGTGAGTTTGTGAGGAGCATCGGTGTGGATATGCAGTCAGAGTTACCCAAATCGGGTCCTTCAGCTTCAGATAACGAATATGTGCAACTGCGTCGGAACCCGATATCGCCAACGATGGAGGGCGAAGTGACTGCCACGGGCACCTGGTATACGCAAAAAGATTCGAAAGGACTACTGTTCACCAATGCGGAGGCACGTTTTATCGAGGCGGAAGTGCATTTCCGGACGGGACAGCCGGCAGCCGCTTTGGATGCCTATAAGGCAGGTATACGGTCGCATATGAGTATCATGGGTATTGACGCGGGCGTGATTGACGACTACCTGAATAGCACATCGGTTATTCAAAATGCCGGCGAACTGACGCTTAGTCACATCATGATTCAGAAGTATATTGCCCTGTCTTACTCGCCTGAGTTGTGGGTGGATTTGCGGCGTATGGATTTCTGTACGGACGGGTCGGGCAATTATAACGAAGCCGAAGGGGTTTATAAAGGCTTTAATCGCCCGTCGCATGTTTACGTCGAGGCGTATCCGACAGCAACGGACTGGCCCCGGCGGTTTGCCGTGCCGAGTTATGAAATTAATTACAATGTCCAGGAGGTCTTGGCCGCGAATCCGAATGCCGATAAACCGACCTACCTGAACGAACCAGTTTGGTGGGATAAGCCGTAACGATTTTACCTATTAGCACAATTAGCCTGTGTCCGGTGTCCGGATGCAGGCTTTTTTATTTTTCTAAAACTCGTATATAGTAGCATAAAAACGCAATTAGGCGTCTTCGACAGATTAGCTACGATTAAATAAATCATTGATATGCAGAATTTTATTTTATATTTATTATTGGCGTGTGATTTTTCAATTGATGTTTTTGCATGTTTTTTATAAAAAACATGCAAAAACATGCAGAATTATAAAAAATAGTTCTTACACTTGTATAGCCAAATGGAGACCCTTTGGGCGTGTTAACTATAAACGTAGCGCGAGGCCATGATAAACAAACAACTAACATAATTTTTTACCTAATTAACAGGAAGTATGAAACGAATAGTACTCTTGCTTTGCATCGGGATGCTTTGTGTGTCTCCGGTTGTGATGGCGCAACAAAAGACCGTTTCGGGAACCGTGACAGCTGCAGAGGACCAATCGGTTCTGGCTGGCGTTACGGTTCGTGTAAAGGAGACCAGCGCAACGACTAGTACGGATGATAGCGGCCAATACAGTGTCGCGGTCGAGACAGGGCAGACGTTGGTTTTTACTTACATCGGCACACAGCCTGTGGAGCGGGTTGTGGGGCAGGGCACGGTGATCGACGTCAGCCTCGCATCCAACAATCCGCTTGATGAAGTCGTTGTTGTCGGTTACGGTACACAGCAACGGAGCAATTTAACCGGTGCCGTGGCCACCATTGACGTGGAGAAAACAATTGGTCAGCGACCGGTTACTGATTTAGCGCGTGGATTGCAGGGCGCTTCTCCTGGCCTGACCATCACGACCGCGAGCGGCGATTTAGGCAGGGATGCCAACATCAGGCTACGCGGGATGACCGGGTCGCTCAATGCCGGAGGTGCAAAGCCGCTTATTCTGCTGGATAACGTGGAGATTCAAAGCTTGCAGTTGATCAATCCGGACGACGTCGAATCGATTTCGGTACTGAAAGATGCCGCTTCGACCTCCATTTATGGTACCCGAGGCGCATGGGGAGTTATTTTGATAACTACAAAATCCGGAAAGAAAGGGGCGCCAAACCGGATTTCATACAGCAATAACCTGGCATGGCAAACGCCTACCCAAACACCGGAAATTGCCGGAGGGGTTGAGGGCACGGAAATGATACTGGAAGCATTGAGGCGGACGGCCAACAACCCGGATATATCGCAGTTTTCCATGCTGGGGATGTCTTTCGATGACATAGGCCTGCAAAAGATTAGGGATTGGGTCGCTGAATATGGCGACGGTTCCGGGCTTAGCGATGAGATGGTCATGGGTCGTGACTTCGAGATCCGCGACAACAAATTATTCTTTTACCGCCCGTGGGATGTTAATGAGCGATACATGAAGACCTGGACCCCACAGCAACGGCATAACCTTTCCTTTTCGGGAGGTGGGGAGAAAACGAGCTATAACCTCGGATTAGGTTATCAGGGACAGGACGGCGTGCTGAAGGTAAAGCCCGATAAATTCGATCGGTATAATCTTTCCCTGGGCGTCAACTCCTCGATCAACGACTGGATAGACGCGCGGGGTAAAGTGATTTTTTCCAATACGGTCACGGAAGTACCATTCACCTTTTCTGCCGCAACGTATGGCCCGTGGTATTACCTGTATCGGTGGCCGGCCGTATACCCCTATGGCACCTATGAAGGTAACTCGTTTAGAAGTGCGTTGACGGAGACCGAGCAGGCACACATGGATTCCGACAAGAAACAATACACCCGGGTATCCGCAGGAGTGACCCTACGGCCGGTATCGGATCTGACGATCGATTTCGACTACACCTATTCCAGCATGAACCAGCATATCCGCTCGGTTGGCGGCGGAACATCAGGTATTGATTTCTGGGCTGGCACGTTGAATTACCTGGAAAATTATCAGTCCGCATCGTACGACCGCGTCCAGTACAATTCAAACTGGGATGAAATCAACACGGGGAAACTATTTTTGACCTATGGAAAAGCAGTAGGAAACCACGATTTTAAGGTGCTTGCCGGCGGTGATCTGGAATTGTTTCAATTCAATGGCCAGATGTCGCATAGAAAAGAAATGTTCGACCCCGAACTGGGCGAAATTTCGCTGGCAACGGGTGAGCAGCTGGTCGGTGGGCACCGGCGGCATTGGTCGACCCTCGGGTTTTTCGGGCGGATAAATTATGCCTTCAAGAATAAATTCCTGTTGGAACTTAACGGGCGGTATGACGGTTCTTCGCGGTTTCCGCTCAACCAGAAGTGGGGATTCTTCCCCTCGATGTCGGCGGGCTACGTGCTTACGCAGGAGGAATTTATGCAGCCCATATCAAACGCCTTATCGTTCCTGAAGGTACGGGCCTCATGGGGAAGCGTGGGCAACCAGGATGTGGTGCGGAGTGGAAACAGCAATGTGGTACTCTATCCCTTTATACCCATCATGGATACCCAAAACTCGGGATGGTGGATAGGGGATGAAAACAAACTGACCATCGGAACGCCTGCACCGGTCTCTTCCAGCCTAACGTGGGAGACGGTGACGACGCTGGATATCGGATTGGATGCCCGTTTCATCAATAATAGCCTTGGACTGACATTTGATTGGTACGACCGCACAACCAGTAATATGCTGAGTCCAGGTGTTACGCTTCCGGCATCATTTGGTGCCGCTACTCCGCGAAGAAACTATGGTGAGTTACAGACACGGGGATGGGAGTTGGCTATCGACTGGAGCCATCAGTTTGACAATGGACTCCAATTGAACGCAATGGGTATGTTGTCTGATTTTAAGGAGACGATTACCAAGTTTGCAAACACAACCGAAAATGTACATTCCAATTACGAAGGAAAAGTATTGGGTGAAATATGGGGGCTGCGAACGGATCGGATCTTTACACCTGATGATTTCTCTGGACAGAATGAACTGGGCCGTTGGATTTTGAAGGATGGTATTGCTACGCAGGGACCATTGATTTCGGCAGAGGATGCGGCCTGGTCATGGTTCCAGTACGGGCCGGGCGACATTAAGTATACGGACCTGAATGGCGATGGAGTAATTGACTATGGCTCATCGACACTCGATGACCACGGCGACCTTGAGGTCATTGGCAATTCCACGCCGAGGTGGCAATACGGGTTCCGCCTTGGAGCGGCCTGGAAGGGCTTTGACTTTGATGCATTTATTCAGGGTGTCGGCAAACGCGATTTCTGGGCTTCCGGCCCGATATTTATCCCCGGGTACCGTACCGAGGCGTTTTATGCCCATCAAACGGATTACTGGACGCCGGAAAATCCGGATGCCTTTTATCCGCGTATTGCACAGACCAACCAGCGTAATGATGCATTCAATTTCAGGCAGCAATCGAGGTATTTATTGGATTTGTCCTACCTTCGGATGAAAAACATCACCCTTGGGTATTCGCTGCCCCAGGGCCTGTTATCCCAGATAAAGGTAAACCAAATCCGTGTTTACCTTAGTGGGGAGAACTTGTTTGAATTCTCGGACGTGGGTATGCCGATTGATCCGGAAATCGATTATACACCCGAACAATCGGACCTGACATCGTTCGGACGCGTTTACCCTTACCGGAGGACATTGTCTTTCGGCATCCAAGTCACGTTATAATCAAGAAATAGCCATGAATAGCAAACGATATATTACCGCGATAATGATGCTTTCCATGATGATGCTGGGAAGCTGCAATGATGAGTTTCTCGACAGGTTACCCCTTGACGGACTGACCGATGAAACGTACTGGACGAACGAGAATAACGTACGGACCTTTACATGGAGTTTTTATACCACTTTTTTCCCGGGTTACTCCGCTGGATACGACTTGGGATGGGGCGGCTATTTTTCCGGTCAATCGTTGAATGATGACTTTGCGCCGGGCAACCCTGCTACGTTTACCTCGGTCGTACCCGCTTCAGGCGGGGGGTGGTCTTTTACCCAGGTAAGGAAGATAAACCTGTACATCGATCGCATTCAGCAAGTGCCCATGAGCGAAGAAGCGATTAACCACTGGACAGGTGTGGGCCGTTTTCTGCGGGGACTGGAGTATGCAGACCTGGTGAAGTCTTTTGGCGATGTGCCGTGGTATGGCCAGGTGTTGGAAGAAGATTCTCCGGAGTTGTACCGGCCACGTGATTCGCGGACTGCGGTGATGGACAACGTGTTGGCGGATTTTCAATTTGCTGCTGAGCATGTGCGCATCGAAGATGGTGATACGGGGCCAAAAGGACTGATCATCAACCGCGATGTTGTCCTTGCGTTTATGTCGCGTGTGTTTCTATTTGAAGGGACGTTTCTCAAATACCACGATATCGACCAGGCGAAAGCAACGGCTTACCTGGAGGCAGCGAAGTGGGCCGCCCAGGAAGTGATGAATAGCGGGTATGCGGTGGGACCGGATTACCGGGCGTTGTTTACATCGGAAGACCTTGACGGTAATGCCGAGATCATTATGTACAGGCAATACAATACCGCGCAGGTGATGCACAGCCTGATGAGCTACGTGAACAGGGAGCCGCAAACAGGTGCTTCCAAAGATCTGATTGATGCTTATCTGATGGATGATGGGCTACCCATCTCGTTATCTCCTGGTTATATGGGCGATAAAACAATTGATGATGTGATGGCCAACAGGGACCCGAGGATGCACGCAACGTTTGTTTCTGAATTGCGCCTCAACGGTGATCCGGATCTCGCTTTTCCGAACTACTCGACTTCGGGCTATGCCGTTCATAAATTCCTCAATGAAGAATTGAAAGATGAACCCGCAGGCTTGCAGAACCAGAACATCACCGACGCACCGGTAATACGTTATGGTGAGGTGTTGTTAAATTATGCAGAGGCGGCGGCAGAACTGGGCACACTTAGTCAGCAGGATCTGGATATATCCATCAATATGCTAAGAAAACGGAATGGGATCAATATGCCCAACCTGGAAGTGATCGGCGGCCTTCCTGCGGTTAATGGAGAAACATACACCGACCCCGATCGGGATCCGGAAGTTTCTCCCCTGCTTTGGGAAATAAGAAGGGAGCGCCGGATAGAATTGACGATGGAGGGTTTTAGACTTGATGATTTGCTCCGGTGGAAGAAGCTCGAATATACCGACAATCCTTCCCGTCCGGATATCAATCGTGGGGCGTGGGTCAATAAAGCCGATTATGACTCGGCATTGCCGAATGTGGTCATCGAAGGCGGTGGTACAGCGGGTTATATACGCCCGGCCGCTTCGCAGGCGTATCGTGTATTCGACAATGATCGCGTATATTTAAGCCCCATACCCCTGGATCAGATTAAATTATATCAGGATCAGGGCGTTGAACTGGTGCAGAATCCTGGATGGTAACCTCAAATTGATAAGTATGAAGAAAATAATGCCGGGTTTACTGCTTTTTGTTGTTGTTGCGACACAGGTGGCGTGTATGCAAACGGCTTCCCAAAATGCGGACTCCACGGCGGACAGCAGCGCCGCGGTGGATACCCCGATTACAGGTGCTGAACAACTCGACCGTTACTTACCGTTGTTGGCGGGGAAAAAAGTTGGGTTGATGGGAAACCAGACCTCGGTGGTAGGTGATCGCCACCTGGTGGATGTACTGCTTGAAGAAGATGTAGACCTCCGATTTGCATTTGCACCTGAGCATGGCTTCCGCGGTGATATTGAGCGTGGAGAGAAAGTGTCTAATGACGTTGACGAACAAACCGGCTTACCGTTGTACTCGCTATACGGTAAAAATGAAAAGGCCGATTCGATCGTCGCCTCCGTAGACGTGATGTTGTTTGACCTTCAGGATGTGGGAGCAAGGTTTTACACCTACATTACTTCCATGCACCGCGTGATGCAGTTGTGCGCGAACCACGGGAAAAAGATGATCGTATTGGATCGACCGAATCCCAACGGCGATCAGGTGGATGGGCCTGTACGTAAAGACGACAAATTCAAATCAAACGTAAGCTATCATAAGATTGCCATGATTCATGGCCTTACCGTGGGTGAATTGGCAAAAATGATTAATGGCGAAGGATGGCTCGACGGCGGTAAACAGTGTGATCTGGAAGTCATTACGGTAGCCAATTACGATCACAGTACGCCTTATGAGTTGCCGGTTATCCCGTCGCCCAGCCTGCCCAATCACCTTTCGGTACGTTTGTATATGTCGCTGTGCCTGTTCGAGGGTACCGATATTAGCGTGGGGCGTGGTACGGACTGGCCTTTCCAGGTATTGGGCTATCCTGACCCGGCGTTTGGTGACTTCACCTTCACGCCGGGCGTGCGACCGGGCATGGCTGCACATGTTGAACAGCAGGGTAAGGAATGCTACGGGCTGGACCTCCGCGCGCTGGACCCTCAAGAACAAACTTTTACGCTGAAATACCTGATTGATTTCTACCAGAAAACGCCATCGAAAGACCAGTTTTTTTCGCGACCTGAGTTTTTCGACAAACTGGCCGGTACGGACGAGTTGCGCAAGCAGCTAATCGCGGGAAAGACCGAAGCGGAAATTAAAGCGTCGTGGGCATCTGACTTGGCTGCCTACAAAACGATGCGCAAAAATTACCTGTTATATCCTGATTTTGAATAGCCCGGCGCAACTACGATAATGGCATTACCGCCAAGCAAAAGGAGGATGACGGATAATAAACAATTTATGCCCCTATTAAAACCAGTAGCGCTATTGAAGGTGCTGGTGCTGTGTACGGTACTTGCCGTATACGCCCAGCCCTTCCAATTTGCGCATATAACCGATACGCACGTAGGTAGCGCCACCGGCGCCGACGATCTGCGGCGCACGGTAACCGACATCAATGCTAATCCGGATCTTGACTTCGTAATTTTATCCGGTGATGTCACTGAATTTGGCTCGGACGAAGAGTTGCGGCTCGCCCGGCAAATCCTGGATAGCCTTACCTTACCGTGGTATGTCATCCCGGGCAACCACGATACCAACTGGTCCGAAAGTGGAGGCAATAGTTTCCGCGAAGTGTTCGGCGGTGAGACATTCGCCTTCGTACACAAAGGTTATTTTTTCGTGGGCACCAACTCGGGCCCCAACATGCGGATGAGCCCCGGGCAAGTGCCCCGCGAAAACCTGGTCTGGATGGATTCGCTCTTTGCCGCGCATCCGGATACGGATATGCCGCTGATCTATGTAAACCACTACCCGCAGGATTCCTCGCTAAACAACTGGTTCGAGGCGATCGACCGGGTAAAAACCCGCAATGTGCAACTCTTTTTCTGCGGTCACGGTCACCAGAATCAGCAATACGACTTTGAGGGCATCCCCGGCATCATGGGACGCTCCAACCTGCGGGCCAAAGACACCGTGGGCGGCTATAACATCGTTACCATCGGCAATGGCCGGGCGACGTATCAGGAGCGCAATCCTGGTGTAGGCACCCAACCCGCCTGGGCAACGATTCCGTTGGTCAACCACGATTTTGCATCGGAACACCGGTATTATGATCGCCCCGGGTATGACGTCAATACGCAATACGCCGGTGTACGCGAAATATGGTCGTTTCAGGATGATAGCGATATCGGTGCCGGGCTGGCGGCTTATAAGCAGCTGGTGATTACCGCGAATACCGCCGGGCAGGTCTACGCGCTTGACGCGCAATCGGGCCACAAGGTATGGGCATTCCAAACCGGCGGCAAGATCTATTCCACCCCGGCGATATGGAAAGATTATGTGGTGGTGGGTTCTGCCGATGGTTACATCTATGGCCTTGATGCCAAAACGGGGGAGGAGCGGTGGAAATACATGGCCGAAAAGGCCGTATTGGGGGCGCCGTTGCTCCACAAGGGAATAGCTTATATCGGAGCCTCCGATGGTGTATTCCGCGCCATAGACATCAAATCCGGCCAGTTGCGCTGGTCATTCGATGACGTAAAGGGCTACGTGTCTGGCAAACCCTTGCTGTATGAAAACACCTTATACTTCGGGTCGTGGGGCAATGGCTTCTATGCACTTGATCCCGCCGATGGTCACCTAAAATGGGAGTGGTCCAACGGTGCTTCCAGCCGCATGCTTTCTCCTGCGGCGTGCTATCCCGTAGGGGCCAATGGCCGGGTGTTTACCGTGGCGCCCGATCGATACATGACCGCGTTGGATGCGCGCACCGGTACTGAAGTATGGCGCATGAAAATCGATAGTATCCGTGTACGCGAGTCCATGGGATTATCCGAAGACGGCAAGCACGTGTATGTAAAAACGATGGACGGCCAGGTGTTGGGTGTCTCCACCGCTGCCGATACCATGCAGATCGACTGGACATCGGCCCTGCAATTGCCTTATGAACTCACGCCATCGGCTATCGCCGCAAATGATGGGCAGGTTTTCGTACCTAGCCATTCCGGACTGGTAAGTAGTCTTGATGCCGTCAGTGGTAATGTGACGTGGCAGTACAAACTATCAAACGCCATGGTGAACCCCATGCTCCCACTTGACGGCCAGCGGCTCGTGGCCAGTGCTATGGATGGCAAGGTGGTCTGCCTGGCGTATGGTGATCCCGAGAAGCGGGCCTGGATCCGCATCAACCAGCTCGGTTATACGCCACTGGGTATCAAGGTAGCTGTGTTGGGCAGCAAAGGCAAGCAACGCTTCCGCAGGTTTTCACTCATAGATGTACAAACGGGCAAGCCCGTTTATACAGCCCGTACGGACAAGAATTTTGGCGCTTACGGGCCGTTCCGCACATCCTACCGACTTGATTTCTCGGCTCATATCGATACCGGTACTTATTACCTGGAAGTCGATGGCGCCCGCTCGCCCCAATTCCGTGTTGCAGATGATGTCTATGACGGGGCGGCTGACTTCGCCCTGCGCTACATGCGGCAACAACGCACCTTGTTCAATCCGTTCTTGCAGGATAGCTGCCATACGCATGATGGGTTTACCCTGTATGCCGCAGGCGCCGGCTTGGCCGATAGCACGCATATCGATGTAGCCGGCGGCTGGCACGATGCATCCGACTACCTGCAGTATGCTACCACTTCGGCTAATGCTACCTACCACTTGTTGGCCGCATACCATGATTTTCCGGATGTTTTCGGGGACCATAAGCAAGCCAATGGCCTGAGTGGTAGCAACGGTATTGCGGACGTGCTTGATGAGGCCAAATGGGGATTGGACTGGCTGCTGAAAATGCATCCGGAACCCCACCTGCTTTTCAACCAGATCGCTGACGACAGGGACCATGCCGGTATGCGCATGCCGGGTGAAGATGATTTCTACGGCCGTGGCTATGAACGGCCGGTGTACTTTGTTAGTGGCGAGCCGCAGCAACGCGGTGAGTTCATGAACAATACCACCGGCACCAGCTCTACAGCTGCCAAGTTTACGAGTGCCTTTAATTTGGGAAACCAACTATTTCGTGCAACAGATACTGGATACGCGCGTCTTTTGGATCAAAAGGCAATGACTGCTTACACGTTTGCACAACGGAAGCCGGGAGTTACGCAGACGGCATCGGTGAAGTCGCCCTACATCTATGCCGAAGAAAATTGGGTGGACGATATGGCGCTGGCTGCTGCTACCCAATGGCGGGCTACAGGCGACGAACGCTTCCGGGACGAAGCGCTTAACTATGCAAGGCAGGAGACGGTTACCCCGTGGATGGTGAATGACACCGCAGCGCATTACCAGTGGTATCCCTTCATCAATCTGGCACACCGCGAACTGGCCCGGCACCTTGAAGGCGGCCAGCGTGACGAGGTAATCGGCTACTACCGCCAAGGTATCGAAGCAGTATGGGCGCGTGCCGGGCAGAATGCATTCTATCGCGGCATACCCTTTATCTGGTGCAGCAACAACCTTACCGTGTCATTTGCCATCCAGTGCCAATGGTATCGTGAGTTAGCAAACGATGATACGTACGCACAGCTTGAACAGGCCAATTTCGATTGGCTCTTTGGTTGCAACCCGTGGGGTACGAGCATGGTATACGGGCTGCCGGCATGGGGCGATACGCCCACCGACCCGCACTCGGCTTTCACGCGCCTGCAGCATTTTCCGATAGACGGGGGGATGGTAGACGGTCCGGTTGCTGGCCATATATTTAATAACCTTATCGGCATCCGGCTTACGAAGCCCGATGCCCACATGCTGTTCCAGTCGGACCTGGCTGTCTATCACGACGATTATGGCGATTACAGTACCAACGAGCCCACGATGGACGGTACGGCATCGCTGATTTACCTATTGGCGGCCAGAGAACAGCAGGCACGTGAACAGGCACGGTCAAAAAAATAGCGATTTAAACGGATAGATGAATTATTTCGGTAATTTCTAATCGTTTTTTCTTTACTTTAACGACATTTTGGTCACCCCAAAACAAAATAATGGACGATGATAGGATAGGACTGTTTACGAACCGTCAGTACCGATCACCGATGACTATAAAACAATGAGAGCGAGATGACAAATACGACGGAGAAAGAATCGAATTATCAGCATTTGGATCAGATGACAGTTGGCGAGTTGTTGGTCAACATTAACAACGAGGACCAGACGGTGGCATTGGCCGTACAACGGGCGATCCCTCAGATTGAGCGTCTCATCGAAGCTACCGTAGCTTCCATGAAAGAAGGCGGACGGTTGTTTTACATCGGTGCCGGTACCAGCGGTCGGCTTGGTATCCTGGATGCTTCCGAGTGCCCACCCACGTTTGGCGTACCTTATGACTGGATTATCGGCATCATCGCTGGCGGAGACACCGCCATTCGCAAGGCCGTCGAATTTGCGGAAGACGACATGGAACAAGCCTGGATCGACTTGCAGGAGCATGGTATCAATAATAAGGATGTCGTGGTGGGTATCGCTGCATCCGGCGGTACACCTTACGTGCTTGGCGCCATTAAACAGGCTAACGCGACGGGACTTGTTACGGGATGTATTGTTTGCAACGCCAATACAACCGTGGCTGCCGAGGCCAGATTCCCCATTGAAGTGATCGTGGGCCCCGAGTTTGTTACGGGCTCCACCCGCATGAAAGCCGGCACGGCACAAAAGCTGGTGCTCAATATGATTAGTACCACCGTGATGATACAGCTGGGCCGCGTGAAGGGAAATAAAATGGTTGATATGCAACTGACCAATAACAAGCTGTTCAGCCGGGGTATCCGTATCATTATGGAAGAAACCGGTATTGATGCACAGGCTGCCTCGGATCTGCTCGAAAAACATGGCAGTGTCCGTAAAGCCATCGAACACTCGCGCGTAACGGATCATTAAATCAATATCGAAATGACACCTACCGTCCTCCTTCTCTTTTTGGTGGTTTATTTCATCCTGCTGCTTGGCGTGGCGTATTTCACGTCGCGTAAGTCGGCCGATAATTCCACGTTTTTCGTGGCCAACCGCAGTGCAAAGTGGTACATGGTGGCGTTCGGGATGATTGGCACCGCCCTGTCGGGTGTTACATTTATCTCCGTTCCCGGTGCGGTGGGTAATAGCGACTTCGGCTATTTCCAGTTCATCCTGGGCAATGCAGTGGGGTTTATCATCATTGCATACGTGCTGCTGCCGTTGTATTACCGGATGAACCTCACCTCCATTTATACTTACCTGGAGGAGCGCCTTGGCCACCGGAGTTATAAGACGGGGGCGATGATCTTCCTGGTGTCGCGTACCATCGGCTCGGCGTTCCGCCTCTATCTGGTGGCTATTATTTTACAGTGGTTTATTTTCGACGCCTGGAATGTGCCCTTTGCCGTCACCATTGCATTATGCCTATTGCTGATCTGGTTGTATACCAACAAAGGGGGGCTCAAGACCATCATCATTACCGACATGATGCAGACGTTCTTTCTGGTGTTGGCCGTTGTATTATCCATCTATTTCATGGCCGACAGCCTGGGTCTCGGACTGCTGGAGACCATTGAAACGGTAAAGGAAAGCAGCTATTCCAAGATTTTCTTTTGGGATGACTTCATGGGCGACCGTATTCACTTCTGGAAGCACTTCCTCGGCGGTATTTTCGTTACGGTAGCGATGACGGGACTTGATCAGGACCTGATGCAGAAAAACCTGAGTATGAAAACGATCGGCGAGGCGCAGAAGAACATGCTTACCTTTACGGGTATTTTCGTGGTTATCAATCTTTTTTTCCTGTCTGTCGGTGCATTGTTGTATATCTATGCCGGTCAGAACGGAATTGATGTGAGTGGCATGCCTACGCCGGATTACCTTTATCCGGAAATTGCCCTTCACCACCTGGCCATTGTGCCCGGGATTGTGTTTATGATGGGTCTTACTGCCGCTACATTTGCCACGACTGACTCGGCGTTGACGGCGCTTACCACCTCCTTTTGTGTCGACTTTCTTAACTTCAATAAGAAGGCTGACCCCAACGACAGGGCACTGGTACGCACGCGTAACCGGGTGCATTTCGGTTTCTCAATCGTCATGCTGCTGGTTATCCTGGTATTCCGGATCATTAACAACGATTCGGTAGTCAATGCCATCTTTACCGCGGCCAGCTACACCTACGGCCCGCTGCTGGGGCTCTTCGCCTTCGGTATCCTCACCAGGCTACCAGTGGCTGACCGGTTGGTGCCATACATCTGTGTGCTGTCGCCGCTGTTGTGCTACGTGCTTAACACGTATGTGGTGGTGCCTTATACAACGTACGCAGTCGGATTTGAGTTGATCATCTACAACGGGGCACTCACCTGGCTGATGTTATGGGCCACCTCATCCGTGGGCAAGCGGGCACCGCAGGCTGTCGCCTAATGGGGCCGGATGGATTCAGTCGTCCAGTAGTGAGAGCCGTTTCTCTTTGTTGATAATGTCGGCTATGCTGGTGTCGTTGAGGATCTGCAGCATGGCGTCGCGCACATCTACAAAAGTATCACGGATGCCACACACCTCTTCCTCCTTGCACTCGTCACACTTCCGATAGAAATTAAGGCTTACGCAAGGCAGTAGTGCGATAGGTCCGTCGATGAGGCGCATCACTTGCGAAAGGCGGATGTCTTCGGGAGCCTTGTTGAGGCTATAACCGCCCCCAGCTCCTTTTTTACTATATAAAATGCCAGCGTTGCGCATCTCCAGCAGGATTTGTTCGAGGAATTTTTTTGGGATTCGTTCAGCTTCCGCGATACGCAGGATCTGCATGGGCTCCTTACCGTAATTCCGTCCTAATACAATCAGTGCCTTGATGGCGTACTTTGTTTTTTTGGATAACATCCCTGAATTCTAGTGGTTTCTAAACTACCAAAGATAGCAATAATTTTCGGTCGATCCACCTGCGTGCCTCCGGTAGCGCAAACCATTATCCTCTACCCATTATTCGCTTTCCTACATTCACCAATGCCACGGCCATCAATCCTGCGGCGACGCCAAAAGACAATTCTTTGACGATAGACGGTATGGCGGGCATTACATGATGGAAGTAATCGATATTGTGAACAAAGATTCCACCCGAAACCAGCAACAAGGCAATGGTGCCAATCACGGCCAGGCTCTTGATAACGATGGGTAGTGATTTAACCAGCAGATTTCCCAACGTGAATAGCCAACCTTTTTCGTTGCTGTATTTGATAAGGCGATGACCTGCGTCGTCCATCCGCACGATGAGGGCAACGATGCCGTATACACCTACCGTGGCCAACAGTGCGACCACCGCGACGGTCAGTATCTGAATGGTCAGGCTTTTATCGAGCACAGTCCCCAGGGCAATGATGACAATCTCTACCGATAGGATGAAATCGGTGGTGACGGCCGATCTGATTTTGGCTTTTTCTACATCGCCCGGTCGCTCACGTTGTTCTTCGATGACTTCGTGCCCCTTTTTCTGGCGGTGGAAGAAAAATTCAATGATTTTCTCTACCCCTTCGTACGCCAGGTAGAACCCGCCCAGTATAAGGATTACTTTGATGGCTGCAGGAAAAAGGGCATTCAGCAGCAACGCGACCGGTATGATGATCAGCTTGTTTAAAAAGGACCCTTTAGTGATGGCCCATAGCACGGGTAGCTCACGCGATGCCAGAAATCCCGTTGCCTTTTCCGCATTCACAGCCAGGTCGTCGCCCAATATGCCGGCGGTTTTACGTGTGGCAATTTTACTGGTTACGGCCACGTCATCCATCAACGCCGCGATATCGTCTAAAACCGCAAAAAAACCTGATGCCATCGTCTGTTATGTTGTTGCGGGTGTAAAAATATTAATTTCATCTGCATTTTTTCCGCAGGTTTCATCCAATTATTTTTCTTTTTAGCATCCATGCTCACTTACCCATACCGAGGTAATCAGTTAGTTCTTGTGCAGCTGCCCGTCCGGCACGGTTGGCGCCGATGGTCGAAGCCGACGGGCCATAGCCCACCAGGTGTATGCGGGGATCTTTCGCTACGAGGGTAGCTAAGCGCCCTGCCATCATAATGCCCCCGGTGGGTTCGCGCAGCATCAGCGGCATGAGGTGGTCAAGTGAGCTTCGGAAGCCGGTGCACCACAGGATAACGTCTACTTGTAGTGTGTGGCCATCGGGCCAGCGTACCCCTTTGGGAGTGATTTCACTGAAGATCGGTTGGCGGTTCAGTACGCCACGCTCGCGCATGGCTTCAATGGCTGGCGTGATGGGTAGGCCGGTTACCGACACCACAGAAGCCGGCGGCAGTCCCCGGCGCACACGATCTTCCACAAGGGCCACGGCCGCACGGCCTCGCGCTGGGGTAAACGGTTCGGGGTCGAAGACAGGCGGGCGGCGCGTTACCCACGTGGTATCTGTTATTTGCGAAATCTCATCGAGCAGTTGGATGGCTGAGATACCGCCGCCCACGATGAGTACATGCTTACCCGCAAAAGCAGTCGCAGTTTGGTAATCCCGGGTATGCAGCTGTGTGCCCTCGAATAAGGATGCTCCCGGGTATTCCGGTATGTATGGCTTATCCCACGTACCGGTAGCATTGATGATTCCCTGGGCTGAAAACATCCCTTTGTCCGTTTCGATGCGTAGCCGCCCCTCGCGTTCGCACACCACGATTACTTTCACGGGGCGATAGACAGGGAGACCGAATTTACGCTCGTAAACATCGAAATACTGGGGCACCGCACTATTGGCCGGCACCTCCACGGCACGCGTGTCGGCCACCGTTTCGGCAAAGGGGAGTCCGGGGAGGTCATGTATGCGGTTTGCCGTGCTGAGTGTAAGCGATGGCCAGCGGTATTGCCAGGCACCGCCTGGTTGAGGCGACTGGTCCAGCACCACGAAGTCGCGCCCCGGAGCCAGCCCCAGTTGCTTGAGGTGGAAAGCCGAGGAAAGTCCAGCCTGCCCCGCCCCGATCACGGCGATACCTGTTTTGTAAATCAGCTGAGGTGGAGGTGCCATAATGTGCAAACTTGTGGCAATATACAATAAATCCGTTAGCTGCGGTACCTCAACGAAAGCGGCCCGTAGGCAACGTGTATTCCACGCAGCTTACGGGCCGCTAGCCTCGTTGAATCTTTGCAATGGTTATTGTTTCACGAATTCACCATCGGCCTTTATACGCACCAGATCGCTGATCATTGGCTCGGCGAATTTGGCTCCTACGTTAAAGTCCGAACGCTTAATCTCACCCGTCAATTGGAACCCTACGGTTTCCTTGCCTTTTTCTTCGTCTATCAGCTTACCGCGGTATAGGAGGTCCATCGTTACGGGCTTAGTAACACCATGCATTGTCAGGTCACCCGTAAGCTTATACTGGTTTTCGCCGGCCTTATTAATGGCGGTGCTTTTGTAGGTGATTTCCGGATACATCTCGGCGTCAAAAAAATCGGCACTTTTCAGGTGGTTGTTGCGGGCTTCCACACGGGTGTCAATGGAGGCAACCTTGGCTGTCAGTTCGAATACCGCGTCACTGAAGTCGTCTTTCGAGGCGTTGATCTTTACGTCAAAATCGTTGAATGTGCCCGATATGTCACTAATGCCGAGATGTGTCACCGTAAATTGCAGCTGTGAGTGGGCTTTGTCGTTTGTCCATAATGTCACTGCCGCAAAAACAGTTGAGGCAATAAGCAGTGCAATTGCTAATAATCCTTTTTTCATCACAAATTATTTTTAGTTGTAAAATGATTAAATATTAGTCATGTTACGCACCCATTGCTGGCAAGCTAACATGGTTTTACAAACATAGCAAACTGTGCCGGTATACATGATGATGTTTTTTATCTTTTCGAAATGATTAACGGTGTGGCGTTTATGGACACGGCAATATCCCCCATTCTGGCTACAACCCCCCGCGATTTGGCTACTTGCCCATCATCATGCATGCTGAACTTTGTGCCATTGTTCATTTAAATGATTTTGACTATGGCAAAACAACAGGCAGACGCAGCAGGTGCTGTGAAAACTACTGAAAAAGTATGGTTTATTACGGGCGCTTCGCGCGGTTTCGGGCGGGTATGGACCGAAGCGGCCCTACAGCGCGGCGATAAGGTAGCTGCCACGGCCCGCAAACGGGAAAGCATTGCGGACCTGAAAGAAAAATACGGAGCGAACGTTTTGACGTTGACCGTAGACGTTACCAATCCCGAACAGGTTAAATCCGCGGTAGATACGGCCCATGCCCATTTCGGCCGATTGGACGTTGTATTAAATAATGCAGGCTATTCCTTGGTATCTACCATTGAAGAAGCCAGTGCTGATGCTATCCGGCAGTTGTACGATACCAATGTGATTGGCCCTGTTTCAGTCATCCAGGCAGCATTGCCGCTGCTGCGCAAACAGGGTAGCGGGCATATTCTGGGTGTATCCAGCACGCTGGGCCACGTATCATATCCGATCATCGGCTATTATTGCTCGTCCAAATGGGCATTCGAAGCCATTTATGAGAGTTTAGCGGCGGAAGTAGGCCAATTTGGTATCGACGTGACCATCATTGAGCCGGGCGCCTATGCCACGGAATTCGGCAGTCAACAATCGCTGAAGTTTGCGGATAGCCAGCCTATTTACGATGAATTGAAAGCCGACGTATTCCGAAACATCGAACGCCTCGAAAAAGGCGATCCTAACGCTACGCCGACGGCAATTTTTGCGGTGGTAGACGCCCCGAACCCGCCTTTGCGGCTATTCTTGGGGCGGCATAACCTGACCGAGGTGCGCGAGGTGTATTCCGGGCGGCTAAATACCTGGGAGGAGTGGGAAGCTGTCTCAAATGAAGCACAAGGATAGTCTGTTCCAGCCGGCATTCGAAGGGATATCAATGTCGGCTGGCTTTTTAAGTTGATATGCCATATGTTTGTAATATGAAAAAAAGAGAATATGCTCCACAGCAGTTCGAATCGCTGTCAGATGCTATGAAAGCTGCTGGTTTTTCGGCTCCCCAGCACCCGCTGATCGCACTTGTAAACGGCGTGGACAGGCCGGTTTCCGGACTGCCGCCGCAGCATCATCACGTGTTAAATTTTTATAAAATCTCTTTCAGGCCCAATTTGGGAGGTACCCTGCGGTATGGCCAAACATATTTTGATTTTAGTGAAGGAGGGATGTTCTTTGCTGCCCCGCATCAGATCGTTGGAAATAATGACCTGATTAAAGGCCGCCCGGTTGAAAATCAATGTATCAATGAGCAAATTACCCTATTGATGCACCCCGATTTTCTGTTGAATTACCCTTTAGCCAGGACCATCAAACGCTATCGTTATTTTTCCTATTCCGTCAACGAGGCGTTGCATTTGTCGGAGCGGGAAAAGGAGGTTGTTCTCTCCATTTTCAGGAATATGGAAGATGAATTAAACAATCGCATCGATGAGGTGAGCCACGACGTCATTATTTCCCAAATCGAGTTGCTACTGAACTATGCCCAACGGTTCTATAAGCGGCAGTTCATTACGCGGAAGCCTGCGAGCGATACCGTATTGCAGAAGCTGGAAGCCATATTGGATGAACATTTCGAAGGACAAGGGTCGTTAACCGGCGGTATCCCTACGGTTCAGTCGCTTGCCGCCCGATTAAATTTTTCCCCAAGCTATCTTAGCGATATGCTGCGATCACTGACCGGACAGAACACTCAACAACACATCCACAACAAACTTATCGAAAAAGCCAAAGAAAAGCTTTCTACCACCGGTTTATCTGTTTCGGAGATAGCCTATGCATTAGGTTTTGAACACCCGCAGTCATTCAGTAAGTTTTTCCGGAACAAAACGACTCAGAGTCCCATGGCGTTTCGGGCAAGTTTTAATTGATAATATAGTATCCTCAAATTGCATAGGTCATGATAAACTATAGCGGAGCGATACCAATCCCGTTTCATACGTTTTGCTCTCCAGCAACGTAAGCGGCGTACGGTTATGCTGCGGGCGAAACAGCGATTTGCCGTAACCCGGTAGTATCGGATGTATGGACAGCCACAGTTCATCGACGAGGCCTTGTCTCTAAAACTATACACTTCTTCCCTTTCTTCAAATCGTTGGTAGCTAATGAGTTTGCATTTAGGCGAGACTTTTGTTTGTTCATAGCGATAACCAACGTGTTATTGTTATGAAATCGATTATCGCATTATTAGCTATCGCTGTTATTTTCCTCGGCTCTTGTACCGTGCAGCATACGGCAGGCCGCAGCGGCAAAGTGCCTCCTGGTCAGGCGAAGAAAATCAGTGGAAAGAAATCCGCGCGGGACCATGCACCCGGGCAGCGGAAAAAGCATTTCAAGTACGATTACCTTACGCATATTAATGAAAACAGATGAACATGAAAAAGCAACTAGTACTCCCGCTATTGACCTTAACCGCCACGTTTGGCCTGCTCTTGTTTTCGGCCTGCGATAAAGACCTCCGCACATCAAATGACAAGGCAGAGATAAGCCTGCGGCTGACCGATGCACCCGCCGCATTTGACGGATTGCTTTTGGATATCCGGGGTATCGAGTTCCATACCGACGAGGCCGGGTGGGTGTCGGTCGACCCGATCGTACCGGGTATATACGATATCCTCGACTACCGCAATGGCGCCGACACGCTGTTGGCACGAACTACCCTCCCCGTGGGAAGGCTGTCGCAAGTGCGCTTTGTGCTTGGCGATGATAACGCTATCGTAGTTGACGGTGTCGAGCATCCACTGGATGTGCCGTCAGGCGAGTCCAGTGGCCTCAAGTTCAATGTCCATGAAGAGCTGATGCCCAATGGGTCGTACGAATTCTGGACGGATTTCGATGCCGCACGGTCCATCGTACAAACCGGTAGTGGTGATTATAAGCTGAAGCCCGTTATCCGCGTGTTTACCCAGCTTACCAACGGTAGGATCAAGGGTATGGTACAACCGATGGATGCGAATCCCATTGTGTACGCAATCGGTGAGACGGATACGGTAAGCGCCATCCCCGAGGCCGATGGGTTCTTCCTGCTCCAAGGGCTCCCCGAGGGTAGCTATACGTTGCGCGTAACACCCGATGAGGCGTCGGGCCTGTCGGTTTTTGAGCGCACGGTGCCAGTAGCGTTTGGCGTCGTCGCTGACGTAGAGACTATTAATCTCGAGGAATAGCCGTTCGGTCATAACATCAAGGAAAGTCCGGATGCATGCACCGGACTTTCCTTGTTTTCGGGTATTGTCATCCGTCGGCGGAATCTGTATTTTTGGCCGATAATAAAAAAACGAATTTTGCATGTGTTCATTATCCCGAATCCCGACAAAGCACCTATCCCGTTACTTTTTCATCGCCTTGCTGCTGTTTTCGGCCTGCGCTAAAACCGATTCGCTAGATCCCGACGAACAGCTGCCCGGTGATCAAACAACGTTTGCGGAGGGGACTATCGAAATGGGCATGTACAGCCATGGAGTAGACCTCGGTTTTTTCATTAAGCAGATCGACTTCTCGCGTGATGATGTGCCTGAACAATTCACGGAGTTGGCGGAAAACAACGAGGAGGCACAGGCGTTCCTTGCCCTGTTGCAGGAGTACTCGTCGTCCAATCCGTTTGCTGCGCTCGGACTCGTGATGAATGGCGTTATTGGCACCTATTATGTAAAGGACGATGTTGTTTTGGGCAAAGCGCGTGGGTTTGGGTACGAGTTTGATAATTACCACGATGCCGGGAACGATGTAGGGAAGGTGTTTGTGCGCACACTGGTGCAGACGGATGAGATCGCTGAAGAAGACCGCGAGCTATCGTTTACGTATGTGCCATCCGTCGATCTGGGTGTAGGCGGCGGCGGTAAATTTGTCGCGTCCATGTACAATCGTCAAATCTCTCCCACGAGCGCGGTGGTAGCTGGTTACGCATGCGACGTATCTACGTATACCATCAAGTCGCAGCATATCCCAGAGCCCGACCCCAACAATCCGTTTCCGCCCACACCTGTCGCTTACAAGCTGGTGGTGTATACTTCCGATGCGTTTAATAAAACAATTAATTTCACACATCCGTTTTACTTGCCCGAAGATGCGGGTATCCTGAAGCTGGAGATTTATTACGATAGTGGCGACGAACCCACGCTGGTGATGCAACCCGAAAACATCACCGCCCGATCCATTACCGATGCCGAACTGCAGATCGCGGTAAATGAGCCGGTTTATAGCTTTAGCGACGTGTCTGTTGTTGGGAAAATGTGGGCCATCCTATTTAGTGGGTGGGGAGTGCTGGGAGAGGAGGAGTAAGAGTTGGATAGGGCACCATTGGCAACGCTAATGTTGTATCTTTGTGTTGATAAATCAGTTGTTGCATGGCAGTGCGGAGAATCGTGGTAAACACGGCAACGGAAGATATAGACGCCGCTCAGCGTTTCTATGGCGAAATCCTGGGGCTGGACATATTGATGGATTTAACCTGGATTCGCACATATGGCAATGACAGTACCATGCAGGTACAGCTTAGTTTCGCCACCGAAGGGGGCTCAGGTACACCGGTGCCCGATATTTCCATCGAGGTCGATGACGTTGACGAAATATACCGGAAAATGCAGGAGGCCGGGTTTTCGGTAGTTTATGGTATTGTGGATGAGCCTTGGGGTGTGAGGCGGTTCTACGTGAAAGATCCGTTTGGTAAGACCGTAAACATCCTCTCACACGTGTTGTAAGGCTGCTTTCGTTGATCACCTATGTCAACCACATTGCGGTATGCAACGCAAAGGAGCAGCCTGCTTGAGATCGTAAACAGGCTGCCTCGTGGCGTGTCAGCGGGCATCCAGCCAATGTGCAATATTCAGCAAAAACTGCTTGTTTTGCGCCGCATCCGGGTGGTTCATCCCACGTTTATCGCTTTTTAGCCCTTGCAGCTGAGCGGTAAACGGCGCACCATCTGCAAAAACAAACACCCGTCCGCGCCCGCATTGCAGGATGGCCCCGTTAGCCATGCCCGTACCGCTTATTTTTGGTACGGTGGCGGCAACCGGGCCATTCATCTCCACGGCGTGGGTAGGGAGAAACAACTCATAGTCTTCGCCCAATGAAGACACAACCACCGCCTCCGGGGGCGGAAAGAAACCCGTGCCACCCCACACGCGGATGCTGTCTATCGTAGCGCCGGGAACATCCGTTACTGCATTGGCGGTGAGGGTGCCGTGCTTTCGCGAAAACACCTCCGGCCGGCCGTCTTTCCGCTGTGCGAAACCATTGATGAGGTTAAAGCCGAAACGCGCCGCCAGCGTACTTACCGCGCCGGCGCACGGCATGTGGTCGGTAACGAGGAATAGCGCCCCGCCACGTTCATGCACCCACGTATACAGTGTTTCAACCTCTTCATCCGTGTAGATATTTCCCGTGGGCAGGTCCAGCTGCTCCATGTCGTGCATCGCATTGACGGTTACGAAAATACGGGCGCCGGAGAGGGCTTCGGCCGTTATGCGCCCGGTGTGCGTGGCCAGCCGGTAGCCATCCGCCGCTAGCACACGGCCAAAGGCCGCATACTGCCCTTTGAGGCTAAGCGGATTATTATGCCCCTCATCATATAAGATGAGGGGGCCTTCGTTTTCATTGTAACGCGGCTGGGCAACGGCATAGTCGAACCCCGGGTCGGCCACACTCTGCGCGGCAGCGTAGGCCGGGCCAAGCAGCACCCAGAAGAGCACTGCCCATGGTCTGATACTAGTCATGCGCCACCCTTTCCCATTGGTCCGACGTGAAACAGTTGAGTGTTTTTGCCAAGCCATCTTCCACCACAAACGTTAACGGAAAGCTCAATTCCGCATTGATGAATACCGTTGGAGAAAACGCCTCAAAGACGATGGTCTGGTTATCCCAATGTTGTGTTAAGGCAAGTTTCCCGTCTTTGACCAATATGCTGAGCTCCATGCTGGGGTCTTTTTTCAATCGGTACTTTCCCACGAGCGGTTTCAGCTGTTCCGCAGTCAGCGCAACAGGTTGGGTTGGGTTGTAAGGCACCTTTTCCAGCGTAATGCGATCGAGGATTTTAGCCCGGTCAATGGCTCCGGATTGACCTTCAATGAATTCAATCTTGTACTCCTCGTCCCGCGATTGGAACGTGAGCGGGCCGGTGCGCTGTAACGGGTAAACCCGATCATCCCATACCTGTTGTGCAACGAATTGCCCGCCTTGCTCAAAGAACCGGATATGTGCCACGCGGTTGGGAAACCGGTAGTATCCCGCCAATGCTTCCAGGGCCGTGCTGTCCGTGTAATGCATGGCGAACGGTGTAGACATGGGCGTGCGTTCCGTACCTGCTGCATAATGGGTGAGGGTCGATAAACCGAGGGCAATAAGCGCTCCGGCTTGTCGCGAAAAGTGTTTTGCTGTTCTTGCTTTCATAATCATCCTTTTTTGTTTTGATGATGCAATAATCAGCAATGGAAGTGAACGGGCTGTTCGGCTGGATACAAATGGACGTATTAGGCGTCCTGCCGGGAAAGATAAGCCTTAGGCGTCATGCCCGTTATCTTTTTGAATGCGGTATAGAAAGTGGTTCTGGAGTTAAATCCTGCATGGATGGCGATGCCGGTGATGTCTTTGTGGCGGAAATCCGGGTGGACCAACAGCCGTTTCGCCTCCGCTACCCGCAATTCGTTGATGTACTGGTAAAAATTCTTGCCGAAACCCTGGTTGAGCACGAAAGACAGTTCATGGGTGCCGATGCCCACTTTTTCGGCCAGCGCCGGCAAATTGAGTAACGGGTCGAGGAAAAGTTCCTTATCCACCACGAGCTGGTGTACCTTATTTTGCAAAAGTTGTACCTGGTCGTCGGTCAGGCGGGCGTATTGTTGGGTGGGGGTTGTTATTGCTTCGATGACTTCGGCCAGTTGATCTTCCTGTACCGGATAGATGACTACCTGGTTTAACGAATGGTAAGCCATGAATACCGTTAGGGCAAAATAGCCAATTGGGGTGATTGCCGCAATAAGCGGATAGTTTTTCCCGAGCAACCAGAGCGCCGTCATCGCCAGTACGGCAAACAAAATAAACGTTATCCAGGCGAGGTCTATCCGCTCTACGGCTGCAGAAAAACGCCTGATTTGACGTTGGTGGCGCCGCAATAACACAAACGATAGGCACCAATATAAAATAGCCTGCCCCAGGAACAGGTGCCGGATAACCCACACCACGGGCGGTGGTAGATAAAATGGGATTTGCCTGCCGGTAAACGTACTTGGAAATAACACAAAGGCCGCAAACACGCAAAACAGAAAAAAGGGAATAAAATGCCAAAAGGCTGTCCGTGATGGGGTTGTTGGGTTTACAAAGCAGGTTACCGCGAGGAAAAAACAAGGGAAAGTAGCCCATCGGGGTAGTTCCAACAAGGGAATGAGCCAAATATGGGCGGTACGATCTGTCGGTATGACGGCTTCGATGAATTGTTGCGCAAACAGGGTGGCGAGACAGAAAAAAAATAAACCCAGCCACCGGTTCGCTTGCCGGTTTACACCGGGGGTGTTGGTTGCTAATAGGAAACCCAGCAGCGTTAATGCTCCCGAAGATAAGGCGTGCCAAAGAAACGATGTATCCATTTATTCTTCTATCAATCCCATTATCCAATTTACCCAACGGACGACGGTGGACGCCCGCCGGTAGAAAGTAGATTCGGCACCCACTTGATATAAATTGCTCTCTTTCATTATTTCCACAATTTCAGCTTTCGTCGGCACCACTGCCTTCTCTATATATAACTGGAATACGCGCCGGAACACGATATGCCCGCAGATGTGACCGACTAACGCCAGCTGCCTGGCTTTTAGGTCCAGTGTAAACAATTGCAACCCCTTGGGGGTGAGGGAAAAAAAGACCATGCCGTCTTCCCGGGTCTTTTCAATGAATCCCAGATACCTTCCGGCATCGGTGTAATAATTGGTCTGGCGCCTATCGAAGTCATAATTCGAAGTGATTTGATCATGCGAGAGCATTTTCTCGTCGAAGAGCAGTTCACATAAATTTATAATGCGTTCAAAGGCATCTGCCTGGGGGAAAGGTATGGCGGGCTCCGGAACAATAGGGCTTTTATGGACAGTTTCCCTGATTAATTCCAAATTTATTGGTGTCTCGCCTTCGTCGATGACGTACTTTTTCTGTCGGAGCAGGCGTAAGGAGTTATAATGATGATGATTTTCAAAGAAGTATTCACGCAGGTGGAAAATACCGTTGGTGTAGGTGAGGAATAATGGTCTTATTTTTTTAGTGATTTTTCCCTCCCACAGCCTGAATGGATAATACAGTTGCCTGATGAGGAAATCATTGGAAATGTAGTTTTTTGCTTCGATAAGGGCCAATGAAGCCGGGCTTTCATATCCGCCATCAATTTCGAGCTGTGCATTTTTAACTATCACCTTAAGTGTAGCGCCATCGTGGCCATTGATGCTGAAGTCGAACGCTAAGGAACTCATCCGGCCATTGACCGTAGGATAAACCGTTTCTTCATCCATGAAATCGCGGATAATCCCGGTAACAAAGGCACAGTTTATCGCCGTGGACTCGCTGGTGATTTTCCTGAAATCCAAACTTTCAATATCGCCGGGGAACGGGATTTTATTAACGGGGATATCCTTGTCGCTTTCGAAATTATGAAATGTATGAAATTGGGAAATAAGGTAACTCCCCCGCGTGATGGGCAGGATAGAAAGGTTATGGTCTGCAAAAATGGCCGGAAGCTGTGACCGGTGGTCAAACTTGGTCATCAAGCGGGCTTCCCTCACGCGGTTAATCTCATGGGAGGTAATTTCGTAGAAACCGTGTTTTTGGATGGTATCAAGAATGCCATGCCGATGAAACAGCTGTTGCCATGCCGTATCATTTTTTGATTTACCCATAGTTACAGATCAGGTACTCGTCTACCTCACCTCTTGCGTTGGCGACGGAATTTATGGCCCGCGTTGCCTTGACGGTATGGATGCGATAGTCTGCATATAGCTCCCTAATCAATGGAGCCGACGAGTTGGAAAGTAGAAACTTTACGCCTTTGCGATTTAAATCATGACACACGTCGCGGAGTCGAATCTGATCGTCTTCGTTCCAACCGCCCTGAACATAGCCGGTGAAATTCGCCGTTTCAGACAACGGGTGATAAGGCGGATCGAGGTAAATGAAGTCATTACGTTTGGCATTTGCGAGCGCCGCCTCATAATCAGCATTTAAAATTTCGACATCGGCTGTGTTTAAATAGGTGCTGACGGCTCTGACGACTGGTTCATTAACGATGTTGGGGTTCTTATAACGCCCATAAGGCGTGTTAAATTCGCCGGCATTATTTACCCGGTACAACCCGTTGTAGCATGTCTTATTCAGGTAAATAAAGCGCGATGCCCTTTTTACGGGAGCCAGATTTGCAAACGCAGGCGAACGATCTAATGCCCGTAGTTCATAAAAGTAATCCGATTCCTTTTTATGTCCTTTCAGATCCGAAATCAACTCCTCGGGATTATCCCTGATGACATGGTAAACGTTGATAAGTTCACTATTTGCATCGTTTATCGTGGCACGACCGGGTTGCAAATGCAGGAAGACGGCCCCTCCGCCAATGAAGGGCTCGAAATAACGATTAAACCGCCTGGGTTTCTTCTCCGTTATTTGATTGATTAGTTGCCTTTTGCCTCCAACCCATTTGAGAAATGGAGAAACTAACTTGTTTTCCGCCACAAATACTAAAATAGTTAGTCGCAAATCTCGTGATTATTGCCGATAATAACAACTGTTGACTGGAAGTTGTTAAAGTTTGAAAAAAATGCGACGCTGGTACAGCCAATAGCAGAGCAGCCACTCCAACAGCAGGGTAACAAACGCCACGGCCACTGGAATGGACCCCGAAGGTGCGGCGAGGAGTTCCAGTCCGCCGCCAACAAAAATGTCTACGATGCCATTGAACCATTGCTTGCCTACGGATTCAAAAAACAGGTAAATAAAAATCGGGTTCATGCCGATAACCACCAATACCCAGGCATACCGATCGCAGCCGCGTACGTCTACCAGCCAGCGCAAAAAGGCCATGAGCAGCAGAATGTAGCCGCCAGACACGAGTACGAACGATGAGGTGCTGATGCGCTTGATGATTGGCGTAACGGCCGCCAAGTCGAGGAGGTATCCCACCAGTAGGCCGGCTAACGCTACCCAAACCAGTTTCCGGATTTGGGCGGCCGCAGGCTGGCTGCTCGCGATGAGCTTTCCGGCCAGCACGCCCCAAATGGTATGGGCGGCCGTAGGGATGAAGTTGATGGTGGCCCACCCCCCACTGTTGTGCTTGCCCATGATGAGGTGGTCGAAATAAGCGCCGAAGTTCTCGCCCTTAACGAAGGGCTGCTCAAAACCGGGTGCGGTGACGAAGCGGTAAAGGCACTCGGTAAGGACGAGCAGCCCCACGCTGAACAGCAATTGCCACCTCGCGGGCCAACGGATAATCAGGTAGGCAATCAGTGTGGTGGCGGCCAGCTGAGTCAACACGTTCCACAACTCCCAGACCAGCTGCCCGGAGTATACGCAATGGAGCGCTACACCGCAGGCAAACAGCTTGAGTGATCGCCAGGCAACGCTGCGTAAATGGGTCGACCAGCCAACGCCCTGCTGGGACTTTCGGCTCCACGATAAGTAAAGCGACGTACCGGCAATCAGCATGAAGCCGGGCTGCACCAGATCCCACGCGAGCAGCCCATGCCACTCGTGGTGGAAAAATTGCCCCACCAGGGCATGCGCGGGCCCACTGGTGAACACGTGGGCTAGCGCCTCGTATACGCCGCAGGCTTCCGCCGCGAGCAACAGCATGATCAGTCCTCGCATCACATCGAGCGATACGACGCGGCCAGCCTGGGGTCCTCCGTGGGATAGTTCCATCGGTCTGTATTTTTAGCTGCCGTCAGGTGGCAGCCTTACTCCATATATTTAATCGCCTGGGCTTTCTGATATTCTTCGGTTTCTTTGCTGCCGCCATATTCAAATCCGAGGATGATGACGCCGTCGGCACCCACTTCGCGGCATTTGGCGATAATCTGCTGCTTGGCGCGCTCCTCGCCGTTCAGACCGCTGACTTTTTCGGATAAATGGCCGATGACTTGATATTCGGTTTTAACATCTTTTTCCGCGTAGTAAACATCTACTTTTTCCGTTGGCTGATAGCGGTCGCCCACGTAGGAGACCGTCATACAGCCTTGAAACGTGAATGCTGCAATGGTGAACAGCAGAAGTGATATGCCGGGAAGCGGACGTTTCATATTCATCAGGTATCAGCTTTACTATGCAATGATACGAAAAAAATAACCAACAAAAATGTGCCGGCAACACCAACGTTGCCGGCACATCAAAAGCAGGTATGAGCGCGTTATTCCGCCCGGAATACCCAGAAATAAGCGGCGCCCCACGCGCCGGTGCCCGGTGGCGCATAGCTTAGTATGAGTTGATTATCATTGATCACGAGGATGTCGTACTCGTAAACAGGGATACTCCCTTCATCGGGCGACTTGCCGCAAAGTACGGTAACACCCCGGGTAGTGAGTTTGCCCTTGGCCCATACATCGCCATTATCCATTGTGGTAATTTTCGACATGTCGAACGAAAACGAGCCGGCTTCGGTATCACCATTACTTTTGACCTTGGTAAGGCTCGATCCGCTGAGCCCGAATACCATGCTGGCGCCGTCGCCTTCGCCCGGTGCTTGGTCGTCGATATCGCCAACGGAAAGCATCCACCACTCGGGTTTGCTGCTACCGAGGTAACCGCCATTGCCCCATACGGCGGGCTGGCTGTCGTCCCATACCCATGTTTTCTCCGATCCGCCGGTGAGGTAACCCCACTCCAACGGAACATCGAATGTGAGTTCATCCACGTTCACGGTCAATGTCTTGGTTATCTTAGTGCCATTGGCGTTGAGGCCGGTAAACTCAATTTCATTCTCGCCGGTGGTAACCAGCAGCACTGTATCTGTTTTCCGTTGCGTCACACCGGTCCCGTAGTTCCACGACGAAAGTACGGGGCTCCGGTTGTCCAGCGCGACTTTGTTTGAGTTTTTTCCGTCGACCTGTATGAGTGTGGCCGTGATATCGAGTTGCTCGGCAGTAATGGCACCACCCATTTCCATACGGTCTTCGATCGGTTCGCAGGCCGAAAACACGACCAGTAGCGTGATGGCCCAATGGCCCCAGTTTTTTATGAAGGTTTTCATCGTATTCTTCCTTTTTAGTTTTACCATCCCGGAAATTCATCTGCGGGCGTACCCCATCCTGCATTCTGTACCAATACGCCATCCGATAGCGCAATCTCATTTTGCGGAATGGGCCAGAAGCCTCCCGTAGCCTCGTAGCGTGCACGGTAGCCACCGCCGAAGCCCCGCATCTGGGTATCTATGCCTTTGTTTTTGATGGCTACCCCTTCTTGTGCCGCTAGGGCATCGGCAGCATCGCCCCAGCGCATGAGATCGAAATAACGCTGGCCTTCAAAGGCCAGTTCCCACCGGCGCTCCCGCTTTAAGGCCTCCAATGAATAACCAACCGCAGGGAGATCCACCCGCTCGCGCACACGGTTGAGGCCGGTGGCGTCCCCGGTCAGTTCCGAATGCATGAGCAGCACATCGGCAAAGCGGATCAGCACGTGGTCTTGCGTATGGGCCAGCTGCATGTCGGTGGGCGCGGCATCTTTCAGAATAGCATACGACGGGAGCAGGTTGCCCTCGTCATAGGCGGTAACCGGAATGTATTTTTTCTGCCAGAACCCGGTTTCTTCCATTTGGGCGTCTGCTCCGTAAATGTAATCGTCGAGGTCGTTATCTACGTCGATGATGGATGCCGTGCGGCGGATATCGGTGGGCTCGGCCTGGCGCCATTGCGACCACAGGGCGGTGTTTACCGGTCCGGCGCCCCAGCCTTGTCCGAATGGGAACGTACCGGCCTGCCCGTTGTTCGACCGCATGCCGAAGTGCAATACATATTGGTTGGAGTAACCCAGTTTGTATTGGTCACCCCAGTCGACGAGGGTGCCGAATTTGATGGCAAATACCGTCTCTTTGTTTCCGTCGCCTGCCCACTGCAATCCATTGTCTTTCACGTAGTCATAGTCTTCAGCGGTATATTCGTTGGTATAGGGCCAGAGGTTCCTGAAGTCATCAACCAGGCCATGCCCGCTGTTGGCGATACATTCGTTAAGCCAGTTGACAATCTGCGCGTTGTCCAGTTCACCGCCACCCGCCACGGGCAGGGTGCTTTGTCCGTAGTAGCCCGTATAGAACAGGAACACGCGGGCTGCCAGGGCCTGTGCCGCCCACCGGGTGGCATGGCCCGCCACGGTATTGGTATACGGCACGGCGGGAAGCAACGATATGGCCTGCTGGAGGTCATAGGAAATCTGTGCGTATGTTTCGGCTGCGGGTGCTTTGGGCAGGTTTTCGGCTTCCGGGACGATAACCAACGGGACCTCACCGAAAAGCTGCGACAGCTCGAAATAGAATATGGCGCGTAGGAAGTGGGCCTCGCCAAGCAACTGGTTCCGTTGCGTCTCATTTTCCCACTCGGTTACGTTGTCAATGGTGGCGATAGCCGTATTGGCCCGGAAGATGCCTTGATAGCGTGCCCGCCAAAAGGGCAGGAACCGGTTGGGCTGCGTATTCATCAAGTGGTCGAGCCCATGCATGTCGCGGTCGTTTTCGCCGCCGCCGCCAAAGCGGTCGTCAGAAGCCAGTTCTGCCGTATAGAAATGTGTATGTGCGGCATCGGCAATGGCCGTACTGAAGGTGGAATAGATGCCGGTGATCATCTGCTCGGCATCGGTGGCATTGATCGGAAAATTGCCGGTGTTCTTTTTGCTGTAATGCTCCGTATCCAGGAAGCTTTCACAGCCGGATAGTGTAACAATACCTAGGATTATTGTGATTATTCGTTTCATGTCTTTGCGTACTAGAAGTTAACATTGAGCCCGATGATGATGTTGCGCGGGCTTGGATAGAAGCCGAGGTCGATACCCGAAACCCAGCCCCGTGTATCGCCGTAACCGATTTCGGGATCCATACCTGAATAGCCGGTAAACGTATACAGGTTTTGTGCCGAGAGGTACAGCCGGGCCTGGCCAACCGGCAAGCTGGAGAATACCGACTTGAGGTTATACCCGAGGGTAACGTTCTGGATTTTGAGGAAATCGGCATCTTCTACGTAAATATCCGAAACGTACTGGCTATTGGTATGGCTGCCATTGGTAAGCCGCGGATACCGGTTCGAAGTACCCTCGCCATGCCAGCGCTGGAAAACTTCCGTGGTATAATTCTGTAGTGGGCTATCTGCAAAGGAGCGGTATGATTTGGCAATCTGGTGGCCGAAGGCCCCGAAGGCAGTAACGCTGAGGTCGATGCCTTTATAGCCGAAAGAGAGGTTGAGGCCGGCCGTGAAATCCGGATGTGGGTTGCCAATCTGTACCTTATCGGCATTGGTGATGGAGCCGTCGCCATTGGTGTCGACAAAAATGACATCACCGGGCTGCGCGGTTTCCAATACGCCATGCCCACGGGCACGGTAGTCTGCTATCTGCTCGTCCGTCTGGAAAATTCCATCCGTTTTGAATCCGTAGAAATAGCCAACCGGATAACCGACCTGGGCGCGGTACATGGGCAGGGTGCCCTGGCTCAGTACGTTGGGGTCGCCTTCAATCAGCTTTTCGGCGTTATCGATCCGTACTACGCGGTTCCGGTTGTAGGCACCGTTGAGGCTGATGCTGTACGTGAAATCGTTGATTGATTCGTTCCAGTTCAGGCCGAGCTCAATCCCCTTGTTCTCAATATCGCCACCGTTGATAAATGGCGGATTCGTGCCATAGATGGCCAATACGGGCGCAACCAATAGCCAATCGATGGTAGATTTCCGATACCAGTCGAATACGACGCCGAGCCGGTCTTGTGCAAACCGGGCATCGAAACCGATGTTGAGCTGCTCGGAGGTTTCCCAAGATACCACCTCGTTGGGAAGGATGTCTGGGTAAGCCCCGTTGAGCAGTGTATTTTTGTCATTGCCGAAATAGTAGCCGTTCCTATTGTCGATAGAGACGGTGGCTAAATACTGGAAGGGATCGATACTGGCATTACCGTTCTGGCCCCAACTGGCCCGTAGTTTAAGGTAATTCAGCCAGGTCGATGCGTCGTCCATAAACGACTCATTGGTGACATTCCAGCCGGCCGATACGGAGGGGAAGTAACCCCAGCGGTAATTACGGTTGAAATTGGAAGACGCGTCTGCCCGCATAACGAACGAGGCCATATAGGTTTCGTTGTAGTTGTAATTGACCCGCCCGAAGAACGCGGCGAATTTATTGTCGCCCCAGCGCCCGCCGCCGATGGCAGGGGTGTAGCCGGGGTAGGGTGTCCAGTTGCCAACGTAAGCATGTTTCCAACTGCCGGGGAACGAGGAGTTGGTGGTGTTGACGCTCAGATCCTCACCAAGCCCCCAGTGCTCGATGGATTGCCCTAATACCGCATCGAGTTCATGGCCATTACCCAGCATACGACGGTAAGACAACGTGTTTTCCAACAGCCAACCGTAGCCTACGCTCTGGTTTTGTGAAATGTCGTCGATGTCGTTGATAGACGTGGTGGATAGGTGGAACGTGGGCGTATACGAACGGTATGACGAGGCATTCAGCCGGTAGCCGAAATTGCTGCGGAAACGGAGGTCTTTCAACGGCTGGATTTCCAGATACGCATTGGCCATGACCGAATGGTTTTTGCTTTCGTTCTGGCCGCGGCGGTATACCATATCCGCTATGGGGTTGGCCGTAGCACCGTCAAATGCCCAGCCGTCGGCAATTTTGCTGGCGTGGTCGTAGTATCCGCCCTCGGCATTGTAAACAGGCATCAGTGGATTGCCCACCATCATGTTGTGGACATCGTTCCAATAGATATTGCCAATGCCGATACCGGAGGTGGCCCGGTAGGTATAGGTGACGTTTTCGCCGAACTTAAGGATATCAAATTCGTCGTTTTTGAGGATGACGTGGTCCGAATTGATGCGCACGGTATGCCGGTTGAGGTGAGGCGCTACGGGTTTACCGAAAATCCCGTCTTGCGACGCCACCGAGTAACCCAGCGAAAACGTGGACCGCTCGCTGCCACCCGTGAGGTTAATGGCGTGGTTTTGTGTGAGTGCGTTGTCCTGATGAATGGCTTCAAGCCAATTCGTGCCGTTCCAGGTGCCGTTTTGAATCTGTTCGTATTGGTTGGGGATGAGTGATGCCCAATCATAGGGGGCTAAGCCCTCATTGAACCGGCGCTCATCCTGGATAGCCATGTATTCCTTGGCCGTGAGCAATGAAGGCATTTTGTAGGCATTCTGCCAACCGACAAAAGCATCGTAATGGAGGGTGGTCTTCCCGGCCTTTCCTTGTTTGGTGGTAATGAAAACGACTCCATTGGCTGCCCGCGCTCCGTAGATGGCAGCCGAAGCGGCGTCTTTCAGGATATCGATGGACTCGATATCGGAGGGGTTGAGACTGTTGATATCGCCGCCGATCACGTTGTCAATGACGTACAATGGCTGAGAGTCGCCGATGGTGCCGATACCACGGATGTTGATTTTGAACCCTTCGCCGGGCATTCCCGATGTTTGGGTGATCTGCACACCCGGCGATTGGCTCTGCAGCGCGTTGGCTACGCTCGTGGTGCTTAATTTCTGGATGTCATCGCCCTTGACCTGTACCATGGCGCCCGTGGTCAACTTTCTTTTCTGAGTACCGTATCCCACAATAACCAGTTCTTCGAGCGTGTTGACTGATGCGACTAGCGTGACATCGATCGCTGCCCTGTTGGTTACCGGAATCTCTTGCGGTTCATACCCTACCGACGAAAACAGGAGGATGGCGGTGCCCGAAGATACCGAAAGTTGGTACCTACCTTCGGCATTGGTAGTGGTCGCCGTACTGGTGTTTTTCTCGGTAACCGAAACGCCTGCTAATGGCACGCCGGTATCATCAACAACGGTACCGCTCACCTGGTGCTGGCTGGCGGGAACGTATCCGGCGGCATGGGCGGTGGTATTCGCGTGTGCAAATGCGGTGCCCGGCGGCACTGAAACGGTTAAGGCGAGGCAACCTATCGTAAGGTGAAACAGCCGTCGCGTGTACTGTTTAAGGAAAATTAAATGCATAGTATATTGTTTATGATTGAAGAATTTACGTTGTTTCAACACGGGTTGGCCCCTCCCGCGCTGGATTTAAAGCAATTGGTTATCGGTCTCAAATTTAAGGGGGATACGTGGAGGTGAGGGGGTGCGTATGTTAATAAATGGGGGCATTTTTGTTAACTTTTTAAGCGGATAACACTTATTTCCGATAGGAAGAGGGAGCTACTCCGTAAAGCAGCTTGAAATATTTGCTGAACTGCTTAGGGTTGTTGAATCCTACCTCATAAGCAACTTCCGCAACGGTAAACCCCGACTGTTCGAGCAGTTGAGCGCCGCGCCTGACGCGGATGTTCCGGATAAACTCGGAAGGTGTATGACCGGTGAGCGTAAGGATGCGTTTGTACAGGCTTACCCGGCTGACATGCATGGCGTGGGCGAAGGACTCCACCGAGAAATTGGAATCGCTGATATGCTGCTCAACGGTGTCCAATGCTTTCCGTAGAAACGACTCGTCAGCGGTCATGACGGGTTTGTCCGAAGGAAAGACCTCAAGTTTTTTCTTGTATGCCTGTGCCATCGACGCTTGTTGTTTTAATACGTTTTCCAGCTTAGATCGGGCCTCCTGCCGTTCCCGCTGTAATGCGAAACGTGTCTTCTCACGGATCCGCTCGACATGACGGATGAGTAGAATAGTACCTAATCCGAAAATGATATACAGGAAATAGGCCCATCCGGTCTTCCAAAAAGGAGGCATGATGGCAACGGTTGCCAGGGTATAGGGCTTACTCCAGCTTTCGCCGTCTGTAGATACCATCACTTGAAACCGATAATTGCCGGGATCTAAGTTGGTAAAGGAGGCCTTGCGCGTGCGACGGTCCATGGCTATCCAGTCTTGATCAAAACCCTCCAATTTGTACCGGAAATAAGCGCGGTCTTTGTTAAGGAAATAAAGCGAAGCGACGACAAATGCGAGGGTATGCTGTTTGTAGGAGAGTTCCAATCGCTCATGACCCCGCCACTGTGCCGCATCCACACTGCGGTTTGATAATTGGAAATCGGTGAGGATAGGAGCAGTTTGTATGGCCGGGTTCGGTTGGATATGGGCCGGGTTGACGATGTTGAATCCGGATGGCCCGCCGATGAGCAATTCACCGGTGGAAATCAAGCTAAGCGCATCTTCATTGAATGCGCTGGCCTGCAGGCCATCACGCCGGTCGTAATTGGAAAACCGCCATTGCCCCGGATGGCCCGGCTTCTCGTGTATAGCAGAAATGCCGCGGGTAGTGCTTACCCAAATCGTCCCCTCATTGTCTTCGGCAATTCCCAGAACAGTGTTGTCTGGCAGGCCATCTTCTGTATAGAAGGTGCGGAATGTACCGCTGGTGGCATCGTACAGGTTAAGCCCGTCGCGTGTGGCGACCCAGGTACGGTGATGGCGATCCTGGATGATTTCATTGACATGATCGTTGCTGAGCGAACCCGGTATATTATCATCGTGCGAAAATTGCTTCAACACGCCCTCCGGCGTTAACAGTTCGATGCCTGACGCGGTGCCGAACCATAGCCCGCCGACGTGATCTTCGGTAATTGCCGAAATGTAAGCAGACTGCGTTAACCCTCCTTCGCCCCACCCCAGTCGCGCGAAACGTTCCGTGGTGCGATCAAAATGAGCCAAACCGGCTTTCAGCGTGCCTACCCAGAACCGCCCCTGGCTATCTTCAAGGATTTCCCAGACACTGTTGTCGGGAATGGACGTCGTGTCGGCCGGATCATACATATAGCGAATGAACCGTCGGCCGTCGAATCGATTGAGCCCACCGTGGTAAGTGCCGATCCATAGCACATCATCGGAGTCGACATAGAGTTCGACGATGACATCACTGCCCAGACTATTCGGATCTTGTGGATCATGCCGGTATTGGGTGAACCGATTGGTCTGTCTATTGAAATAGATTAAACCACCCCCGTTGGTACCGATCCACAGGTTTCCATGGGAATCTTCGGCAAAGTGGTTGATATCGTCAAACGATAACCCGGAATCGCCGATGCCCCGTTTTCGCTGGAACAGCGGAAACTGGATCTGGCTGGAATGGTAGTAACTGATACCGCGCTTGAAGGTGCCCGTCCACATGATGCCCTCTGTATCGCAATAAATCGCCATAATGCTATTCTGGCTGATGGAGCGATCGTTGTATTCATCGTGGCGCAGATACGAGACCTTACGACGTTGGTTATCCACAAGATTTACTCCGCCATGATCGGTGGCAATCCAGATGTTTCCGTCGCGGTCTTCAGCAATACCGAAAATGATGGGATTAGTTAAGGGTAGGGTCGCCGACGTGGTGGTCAGGTGCATTGGTGGGTCTTGTTTTTCAGGCCACCAGTACACGCCCATAGGAAGTCCGGTTGCATATACCCAAGGGTGCCCGTTTTGGTCCATAAAAAGCTGGAAATCCGTGCCGGCCTGGCTTTCGGTGCCGTCGCCTTGCAATTGGTAATCGAAACTAGGTGTGGCCGACAATTGATAGACGTTTCCTTTTTTATCAACAGCCCAGGCATGCTCCTTCCGATCCAGTGCAATTCCGGTGACGGGTGCGGCGGGGTCTATACGTGGATAACGGGAGACGGTGCCGGTTTTTTCGTCGTAGCATGACACGTTTCCGTCCACTTGTAAAAACCAACACTTACCGTGAGACGTGCGCTCGACAGACAAAAACTCGGTAACCGGTAACCCCATCGATATCAATACACTGTCTACATTGCGTATGAACCCCTCTCGCCTGCCGTCGTATATATTCATGCCCTGTTTCGTCTTTACCCACAGCCGGTTATGGGGCCCAAGGAACAAATCGAGTATATCGCTATCGATAATGCTATGAGGTTGGTCGGGGGCGTGCCGGAAAACCTTGACCTCATGGCCATCGTACCGGCTGAGGCCACTCGGCGTACCAAACCAGAGAAAGCCACGCTCATCTTTGATAATGGACGTGACGTGGTTGTGAGACAGTCCATCTTCCACATTTAACTGCTGGAACTGGACAGGTTGTGCAAATGTCTGAAAGGAAAAGAGATAACCTCCCGACAAAACCAAGAAGCACGTCAGTATACGTAACATCGGCCTATGAATTCAGCCAAATCTACGAATTTTTGCGCTTAGTCGTCAGTCGGCCTTCCCATCGGCTACCAGACGGAATTGTTCGACAGCCTTGCCATTGAGGTGTGCTTTCCAGCGGTCGAGCAACGGCTTCTCCAGCCCGAATTCGCGGTATTCATCGGGGCTCATGATGGGAATGCCCCGTACAATAGGATAGATGCGGCTACACTGCCCGCACAGCAGGTAGCCTTCGTCAATGGCGCCGGCAACGGTCGTACGGATAGGAGTGAGTGTAAGGTCTGCCCTATCAAAGGGGCAGCATAGTTTCTTGATGGTTTCAATATTCATGGTCATCGGATTGTCGTGATTATCGGATGTGTTTTTGGTATTGGCGGATGGCCTCGCCGGGTGTATCGCTACTCATGATGCCTGAAATGACAGCGATGCCGGCATAGCGGAATCCGTTGAGTTTCTCCATATTTTCAGGCCGGATACCGCCAGCGAGAAAAACGGGGCCGCTATAAATGGTATTGGCCTGGTATATTGAATCGGCGGTCACCAGTTCGCAGCTGCCGGCCGTAGGGGATGGAAACATCGAACAGAATGAGATATAGTCGGCATGATGGTCGTGCGCCCAGCGTACAGCGTCCATCTTGTTCGTGCAGGTAATACCACATCGGAACGGACGGCCTATTGCGGCTTCGATGGACTCGTAGTTGCTGGGGACCGTGTCGAAATGTACGCCATCCAGTATCGTGTCTGCCAGGTAGGGCCACTGATTGTTAATCAGTACGGGCACGTCTTTGGCATGGCAACGCTGGCACAATTCGCCAATCAGCGCCGGGACATCGTCGCCTGCACGGAAGTGATCCCAGATTTGCAAGGCGGCAATGCCTTCCGCGAGTACCGCATCGATCTTATCGTATAATTCGAACTTGTCCATCGAGGGATCGACGACAAGATAGATTCCCGTGCCGATAGGGCGTGATGTCTCCATTATTTCCATCCGTTTTGATAAGCGTTGATAAAAGCAGCCCAGTAGGGGTCTTCGTCGTAGTAGGGCATGTTTTGTACCTGACCAGCCTCCTCCAGTTTGATACCTTCAGTCGCATCGGTGAGCCTGCCTACTTCCACGCAGGGAATACCGACAGCTTCCAGTCGGCCGATGATGGCCTGTGCGGCGTTGCTCCGGCAGGCAATGACCATAGCACCTGCGCCTATGCAGTAGCGGGGGTCAAGTCCGAAAATGCTGCATACTTGCTGCTGTACCGGATGTATGGGCAGCTTGTCGTTATGGATAAGTGCACCAAGGCCCGAGGCGACGGCTAACTCGTAAATGGCGCCGAGTACACCGCCCTCGGTGACGTCGTGCATGGCGCGGACTTCCCCATTGTCGTTTTGGTTGCCTACGGCCACCAGCGCGTCCTGCAAAACGGAGGTGCGGTAAAAGGAGTGACATGCTGCCTCATGTACTTCCTTCCCGGCGTTGTTTCTAACGGTATCGGGAAAGCTCATGGCCAGTATGGCCGACGACGACAGCGCACATTGCTTGGTAACCAGGATCACGTCGCCTGCACGGGCGAATGCAGCCGTAAGCAGGGAATCACATGAGGCTACCGTGACGAGTGTGCCGCCACCGGAAATGGTGGAATGCTGGCGTGCAACGAAGCCGGTATGGCCACCCGTGATGGCTACGCCGATATCTGCACAGAACCCGTGAATGTATTCCCAGTATTGTCTGAAATCGGGTTCGCTGAGCGTATCGGGCAGGTTCAGCACAAACTGGCCGTACATGGGAGCGTGGCCGGTAGTGGCCATGTCATTAGCCATGAGGTGCACCGACAGCCACGCAGAGGCTTCCAGCCCCAGTGAAGGGATGAGTGAGAGTGGATCGCTGGTCATGGCCAGGGCCATGCCGCCGGGGAGGTCTACCACCGATACGTCCACGCCGAAGCGGGGGCCGGTGCGCACCTCCGGCCGTTGATGGCCACCCATGGCGGCGATGGTGCGGTCAAACAGCGGGATACCTATTTTGCCAAGTTGTTTTTCCATCAATCTACATCGTTAAACCGTACATACAGGCCGAAGAAATCACCGTACGGCAGGCTCCACTGCTGTATGGGGAACCAACGGGGCAGGCCTGTGCAGGTCCACTCAATGGTGTATTCGCGCCCCCAGAGGGCCGTGTGGATAATAGCACTAAGCTTTGCGGGAGTATAGAAGGTGGCCGTCAGGTAAAACGGGTTCTTGCCGAACCACTCCTGCACGCGCCGCCGCACGACCTTGGGCGAGTTGCGGTTCATCATGCCCATGGCAATGCCGTAGCGACCCACGCGGGCGGCCTCACGGATGACGCGTACCGGGTCGCGATAGTATTCAAACGTGGTGATGAAGGCCAATGCATCGAAGGTATGATCCTTGAACGGCATGTGGTGCGAGTCGGCCATCACCAAGTCGCCCTCGAAGAGGTGCATGGCCTGCGACAACATGAGCGGAGAGATATCGCCACCGGTAGCTTCGATACCGATTTCTTTCCACCACCGTGTAAACCGTGTGGTACCGCAACCAAATTCGAGCAGTGTTTTTACGCGTTTGTCTTTCGATACCAGCTGTTCCATCACCTTTTTCTGCCATATTTCGGCACGTTTATAGCGGCCTTCATACCATTGTTCGTATGTGTCGGTGTGTTCCCTGTTGAAGAACCATTCGGGTCGGTCCTGCCAGTTCTGTTGCGCTTGGGGGATAAGTTCGAGTGTTGTTTTTTCTTGTTCCATCGTATTTGCCTTTGTGTTAGACAGCCCCTTTGAGGAAAAGCCTATGGCGCGCGGAACAAGAATGGTGGTCTTGTGCGGTCTGCATCCCTACGTTGGCATAATCCAAATCAGGTCTTTAGGGTGTAATCTCAGCCCCGTTCTGGGGGCACCCCTTGCTGTGTACCGCAACAAACTTAACTAAAGTTGCATTGATATGCAAACTACGAAAAAGGGTTGCACATTTCGTTGTGCAACCCCAGGGCATGTGCAGCTATTTACGTTGTTTACTCACGGTTGGTGTTTGTCCGCTTTTCTTGATCAGCTGAATGGTTCGGTTTACCGGCCTCATGCCAGCATCCACGTCATCGGCGAGTTCATCGAAGGTTCCTTCGAAGCTGCCTGTCACACGCTTTCCATTGTCCAGCAATAGATCAAAAGCTATTGAATACGTATTGCCGCTACCCGAAACTTTCACCGTTCCGCCCGCTACGGCGAGGAACGATTCGGCATCCTCGGTAGCTACATTCATGTTTAAAATCACATAACCGTCGTCAAAGTAATACTTGTCGGTTACGTCGTCCTGTCCGTAGTGCATGAAGGGAAAAGTTCCACCGGAGAAAGTTTCACCGGCCGCGTACAGATCAACGAAAACGTAAACGGGTACCAGACTCTCATTAATCCGGGTCGCGTCGAACACGGAAAATTCTTGATTGAAGTGCTCACCATCGAACCCGTAGGTTTCATAGGTGCCATTCGTAAGTGGATAGATCTGGCCATCGTATGTCAGTTCATTTTTCCCGTCGGTATCGGGTATACTATCGTCCTTCGAACAGGCCAACATTAAGGCAAAGGTTGATAACATCAGTCCATAAAAAAGAATTTTCGTACGCATAATCGCTCACTATTTAGATATACAAACAAAGGTACGGTATCACCAGTACGCTGTAAATACTGGTTTTCGGTGATTTTTCATCCGCGTTTGCCCGGTGATTTATCGACCAAAAGAGCGCTTTCGTCTAATCTGCTTTCCATTGGTCGACAATTATGGGCAATTTGTCTATTAACGCTTCGAGGCAGTGCAACGTTTTTTTCCCTTTGTCGTCTTATCCATAGAAAGCAAATAAAAACAAGTAAGAAAAAACAAAATTGTATAGTTATGAAATCGTTAGTATTAAGCGCGATGATCTGCGCAGCCACAGTAGGAACCAGTATGGCAAACACCAGTGCAACCCTGCCCGCGGAAAAAGTGAACGTGGAGCACACCAACGACCAGAAGAATGTAACGGCGTTCAAGCAAGTCATTTCATTCCACCAGCGTAATGTGGATGTGCTGTTCCACCAGTTTGAAATAGCCAAGGAACAGGTACGTGGAAGTCGCGGCAACCATGCCGATCTTGAGCGCGACAAGGCCTTCTTCATCAACGTGTACCAAAAAGACATCGATCAAGGCCTTCGCGTGGAGGCGAGCAAAGCGGCCATCGCCGAAATCGAAACCTTATATGCCCAGAAGCATGCAGCGCGCGATGCATATGAAGCGGCGCAACTTGCCAAGTTGCAAGACCAGTTGGGGGCTGAATTGAAGCGGGAACAGAAACAGTTTAAGAAGGCTAAGCGTAAGTATGCCGGTTTTGTGAACGAAGAAACCCTTCCGTTGCTGCAAAAAGTAGAGCAGTATTTCGCCAAGGCGATAGACCAAGCCAAAAATGCCGATGTGGATCACATGACTATCGCCGCACGGTAAGCCAGGGATCAAAAAACATACTTACACGGGATCTATTATATAGTCGGGCAGCCACTTCTGGAAGAAGTGGCTGCCGCTTTCTGTACCAGTGCCTAGGATATCTTTTCCCAGCCGATACCGGGTTCGGATGGTGAGAGATAGGTACGTAGGCGGCTGTTTTCGGATTTTTCCAGTTGTGGGTCGGCCTCGAAAATGGTGATTACGGTGTTGCGTACAGTGGTAAGCAGGGATTGATCGGTGGTGAGGTCGGCCAGCTTAAGATCGAGCACACCGCTTTGCTGGGTACCCGCCAGATCGCCTGGCCCGCGTAATTGCAGATCTACTTCGGCAATTTCAAACCCATCATTGGTGCGCACCATAGTTTCCAGCCGAAGTTTGCTGTCCTTGCCGATCTTACTGCCCGACATAAGAATACAATAAGATTGCGCTGCACCCCGCCCTACGCGCCCGCGTAGTTGGTGCAGCTGCGATAAGCCGAAGCGTTCGGCATTCTCGATAACCATGACCGATGCATTGGGCACATCCACCCCTACCTCAATCACCGTGGTAGCTACCATGATCTGAGTCTCGCCTTTGATAAACCGTTGCATCTCGAAGTCCTTGTCTTTTGGCGGCATTTTGCCGTGCACGATGCTGATGTGGTATTGCGGCAAGGGAAATTCCTTTTGCAGTATTTCAAGGCCGGCTTCGAGGTATAAGAGGTCCGTCTTTTCACTTTCCTTGATGAGCGGGTACACAATGTATACCTGCCGTCCCTTGCCAATTTCTTCTTTCATGAACCCGAACATGCGCAGACGACTGCTTTCATAGAGGTGCATCGTTTTGATGGGCTTCCGCCCGGCGGGTAGCTCGTCAATTACGGATATATCCAGGTCGCCATACAGCGTCATGGCAAGTGTGCGTGGTATGGGGGTGGCGGTCATGACCAGCATATGGGGTGGGATGCGGTTTTTGCGCCAGAGCCGGGAACGCTGTTCCACGCCGAAGCGGTGCTGCTCGTCAATAACAACCAGACCCAGGTTGCGGAAACGCACGGCATCTTCGATGAGTGCGTGAGTACCCACGAGGATATCGAGTGTGCCGTCTTCGAGCCGGCTATGGATGATGCGGCGGTCCTTTTTGGGTACCGATCCGGTGAGGAGCTGCACCGACGCTATGCCATTACCCAGTAACTTACTGATGCTATGGTAGTGCTGTTGGGCGAGGATTTCTGTGGGTGCCATCAGGCACGCCTGGAAGCCGTTATCGATGGCTAGTAGCATGGCCATCAGCGCAACTACGGTCTTGCCACTCCCTACATCGCCCTGTACCAACCGATTGAGCTGTGCCCCGGAGGCCGTGTCCCGGCGGATTTCCTTGATCACCCGCTTTTGAGCGTTAGTAAGCGCGAAGGGAAGCTGTTCATGATAAAAGGTGTTAAACCTATCGCCCACCGTATCAAGCCGGTGACCTTTGAATTTCCGGGTGTTGAGCAGCTTGTTTCTGAGGAGTTTTAACTGGATGAAGAACAATTCATCGAATTTGAGGCGGTGGATGGCCTGTGCGAGTTCTGCGTTATCCCGAGGGAAATGAATGGCCACCAAGGCCTGCGGGAGCGGAATAAGCCGGTGTTGCCGGACAATGTAATCGGGCAGCATTTCGGTTAGCTGGTGGGCGATACTTTCCAGTAGCGCGACCTGCAGCTTTTGAATGCCCTTACTGTCAAGGGAAAACTTGCGCAGTTTCTCGGTCGTGTTGTACACGGGCTGCAAGCTGGGATTGCCCCGTTGCCCGTTACCGGGCTTGTATACCTCCATCTCGGGATGCGTCATGGAAAGCTGGTTATTGAAGACGGTCGGCTTGCCATAGCAGATGTAGGCTGCTCCGACCTGTAATGACTTTTTGAGCCAGCTTATGCTTTGGAACCATACCAATTCCATGGTACCCGTGTCATCTCTGAAGTGGCCAACGAGTCGCCTACCGCGGCGCTCCCCCAGTTCCTCGATATGTACGAGCCGGCCGATAACCTGCGCGGCAGTCATCTCAGGTTGGAGTTGGTTGATTTTTTGGAACTGGGTGCGGTCGATATAGCGGAAAGGATAATGCTTGAGCAAATCCCCGAATGTATGGATGTTCAGTTCTTCCTTAAGTACCACGGCACGGGCAGGCCCCACACCTTTGAGGTATTCAATGGGGGTTATGGTACTGAGTGGTGCCACAGCAACTTGCTACATTCAACGGTTCACGCGAATTTATGGAAAACTTTCTGAAGTGCACCCCAATTAAACAGGAATACCGCAAGGAATAAGACCAGGTAGGCCAGAAGCTGGTAGGTGTAAACAGGCTCATGGAAATACATCACTGCTATCACAAACGCGATGATAGGATTGATGTAAATGAGTACACCCACCGTAGTTGATGAGATACCGTTGAGCGCATACAGGCTTAGGTAGAGCGGGATGATGGTGAAGACAATGGCAATGATAGTAATGTTTACCCAGAACGTAGCGCTTGTAGGCATCGGATGGTGCTGCCAAAGCAAGAACGGCAGGATGAGCAGGCTGCAGATGGTGAGTTGTACGGCCAGTACGACCAGCCGGTCTACATGTTGGATGATGCGCTGGGCGACGAGATAAAGTGCATAGAATGAGGCTATACCGATGGACCAGGCAACATCATATAGAGAACCGCGGGCCAATAGGGCAACACTGACCAACGCGATGCAGATAGCGATTTTTTTGAGGCCAGTTAACCGTTCTTTGAGGATGAGGAACGCGGCCAGCGTGGTAAGTAAAGGACAGACGAGGTAAGCAAATGCGGCTGACTGGATGCTCACGTGATTGACCGCATAGATAAACGTAAACCAATTACCCATGATAAGCAGCGAAGCAAGCACCGTAAGCATGATAAGCCGTTTGCGAAGTGCCGATGCGCCTGATTGAAGATAATGGATGGATGCAGCGAACTTTTTACGGCGGAAAAGGAAAATAAATGGCCATATCAATGCCGTAGATACGAAGATACGGTAATAGAGAATATCTTCAGCAGGCCACTCCCGGATGGCACGGAGTGGGATGGCCATGAAGCCCCAAAGCACGGCAGCGGAAAACGCTGCCGCGAAGTATTTCAAACGGCCCTGCATTTATACTTTCCACGCAATGACGGAAATTTCGACGTTGACGTTTTTCGGCAGCCCGGCTACCGCCACGGTCTCGCGTGCGGGTGCTTGTTCGGTGAAGTAAGTGCCGTACACCTCATTCACGTTGGAGAAGTCGTCCATATCACGAAGGAAAATCGTCGTTTTAACCACGTCGGTGAACGCGTAGCCAGCTTCGGCCAGGATTGCCGCGAGGTTATCAAGAACCTGGCGGGCCTCATCGGCCACCGAGCCACCAACCAACTCGTCGGTTTGGGGCGATAGGGCAATCTGTCCCGATATATACAGCGTATTGCCCGCCTTGACCGCTTGGTTGTACGGACCGATGGGGGCCGGGGCCTTCGCGGTATTGATGATTTCTTTGTTCGTAGACATAATATACGGAGGTAAACACTCAGCTGAAGAAAAGCCAATCGACGATTTTGTAACCAATGGCCAGCAGAAACAGGATGATGGCCGTGGCATTGATAACGTGCATTACCCGGAGGTTGAAACTGGTGGGCCTATTGGGGTCCTTTTTCCTGAAGAAATACATGATACCCTTATCTTACCCGCTTCAGCGCCCGTTCGGCACGTTTATTCGCTGCATTTATCTTATAGTTGAACCATCGGTTCTTGAAGATTTTACGCATGGTGTTATCGAAGTGGCGTGTGATGACCAGGTTGCGGAAACCACGCCATTTATCGTAAACCGTGGAGGGCAGTGCCCGTACGCTGATGGAATAGCCTTCGGTGACGTACTGGATATAATGCCACCATCCCGACGGCATAAACAGCGTCTCACCCGGATGGATCTCCGCCTCATAACCATTGAGGTATTTTAATGCGGGGAACTTCTCATAGTCGGGCTCCTTGATGTTGGCAATGCTATGGAAGTTGTAGGGCAGTTTATACATCAGGTCCGATTGCTCCAGCGGGAACAGCCAGATTTTCTTGACCCCTTTGTATTGGGTGATAAAGACATGCGACATGTCGATGTCAAAGTGGTTGCGTGTGCTGGAGCCCTCACCACCGAAAAAGAGGTAGGGGAGCCATTTCAATACCTTGCCGCCCGTTACGTCATTATAGATCAGGTCATGGTTGAGTTCGGGTTTCAGCTTCATGAGGTTGAACAGGAAAATCCGCAGATCGGTCGGTCCGCGCTCGATCATGTCCAGGTACTCGCTGAATTTCATTTTCGCAACAGGGGCACTGGCTGCGCGGTCGTTAGACGCGTCTTCGCGCCCGTGTAAAGAAATGATGCTATCTCCAGCTATTTCCTTGAAATAGTCATAGCTCCATTTGGTCCATGCCGGACTGTCTTTAGCCACGAAATCATCCATGATTACAGGCACGCCCTTGTTGAGGTAATCCTTGATGAAGTCAGCCGAGCTGATTCCGGAGATTTTATTAACTTTTTTGAGTTGCACGACTTAATAGCTTGAACTGTTAATTATGCTTATGCAAACTTACGTAATCTTCGTATGTGCCCACACGGTGTAGACCAATTTTACATTGGCATTATAAAATAGGCATACAACGATTTACGTGCCAAAACAACAAAATTCGGGTGGACCTGACGAAAATCACTTTTTGTGGCTAGTACGACCACAGGTCCTGCTCGAAGTCGATGATGGTCTTTTTGATACGCTGGGCCTCATACAGGCGGTCCACTCCGTTGTCTACATAGTCACGGATACGGAGGTCTTCGGGGTTGGATTGTTTAACGATATAGCTGGAAAACAGGCGTTTGATAAAAACGTCGTCATAGCTCAGCCCCGTAGCGTCGTTGTGCCGCGAGGTAACTTCCTTATTGACTAAAATATGCCGGGCTTCAGGGAAATAAATCCAGAACGCCGGGTATGCATCGGCGGCGACGGACGGCGTGTTGGCCGGGAGGTCGAGTCCGGGGATATCTTCTACCGCATCCATCCCTTCCATATCAAGCGGAGCCTCACCCGTGATTTCGTCCATCGGAGGTGTTACCAGTGGAGCAATGCCAATGATGCGCGGCTCGAATACGGAGCGCTGCTTGTCGAAAATCCAGTCTTCTTTGATGCGGAAACGGACCACATCGTCGGGATTGAATGCGGTGGCTTCGAAGTGCGAAGCAATCACGTTTCCTTCTTCATCATACTCCTCCACCAGCGTGCTGTCTGAGCCGAACCGACCCAAGACCTGGTCGGGCGATAGGCGGGTCTTGAAGCTGTCGCCTGTGGGGTCGTCTTCCGTGGGCGTAGGATCATAAGCCGTGAGTTCGCCGGCCATTACCGCTTGCATGATCACGTCGATAAGCCGCGATTTGGGCGAGGCATATAACGTATTCATCTTTTCACGTACGTCAAACTCGCGCCAGATGCGCTTCACGTAGGCTACATCGGTTGGGCGGATATTTGCATAGGGCACGACTTCGCGGTCCAATATGTCGGATTTGACATAGTAGCCGTCTACCGGCGGCTCTTCCGCGGCAATCGGTGTGGTGCTATTGGATAGGTTCTCTTGTTGGGCGTACGCAGACAACCCAATTCCCATCATGACCAGAAATCCATACACTTTCATCGTTACCTCCTTAATCGTTATCAATTAATTGATCCGGAATGAAATCGGATCCAGTTCTTGCTGCAGGCCATCCGGGCCCACCGCAATAATATTATAGAAAAACACAAAAGAACCCGGTGACACGGCACTCAGTGCATTCTGCATCGGTCCTGAGAATGTGCCGTTTGTGCCCTGGTATGGCCCCATGGGGTCTACCCGCGGTTTCTGTATCAACATCGAAAAACGCGAAATGGTGAATTTAGCATCAAACTCAAAATCTTCCAATGTGGCAAAGATACGATTCTGCCCGCGGATCTGCGCGGCGGCAACGGTGCCGCCTGATCTTCCCGCGACGCGGGCTTGCGGCTTCGGAATCCGTTTTACGCGGAATTCGGTGGAGCTGAGCGACTGGGTCTGCTCTCCCATTCGGGCCGAGACATTTATTTTTGCCGTACCGGGTTGTGTTACGCGGGCCACATATTTGCCGCCCGAGCCTGAGACGGTTACCCCTTGCCCACTGACGGACAAACTTTCTTTGGGGATGCCCGGCGCCGATACCGAGATGGGATTGTCCACACCGATATACAGCACGTTCATGGCATCGGGCGAGACCACAGCCGATGGACGCGCCACCTGATAGGTCTGGGGCTCGGTGACGTACTCTTTCACGGTGCCATCGGTCTGTTTAACGCGGATGGTCCCCGTCCAGTTGAATACCCCTTCACTGGACGTATTGGTCGAATAGGTGGCCTGTCCGTCGGTGACGGGAAGTGTATTTCCGCCAACGGATATCTCTGGCGTAGACTTCGAATCGTAAGCGGTAAGGAACACCTTGGCGGTGTAGGGCTGTCCCTGGATGACATAGGATGACGGGGCGACAGCCACGGCGGCAAACCGGTCGAGGTTCACCACGGCCATGTCCATCTCACCGAAGATATGTTTCACCACTACGGCCTCGGCATTCTTTACATCGGCCTTGATTTTTTCCAATGCGGTCATCGCGGCGGTCAAGGGGATGCCATCGCCAAAATTTGCCTGTTCCCACGACTTCGTGCGGCCGGCGCGCGTGGGTGGATCTTGGGCGTCCAGCGAAAAGGACACTTCATTGTTTGCCAATGCCAGTAGTTGCTCACGCGTGCTATTAATACGGTTCCGTAATTCCTCCGCCCGGCTCATCCCGTCTTCCTTCTGTTTAATCATCATACGTGGGCTGATGCTCAGGTTATCGCGCTTGCGCACGTCGCCCGTGGTTTCGTTTAGTCCGCCGCCCTCGGTTTCGAGTACGGCTTTTAACGAATCGATGTATCCGGAGAGGTTACCGGCCAATTGGCTTGCTTGCTCGGCCCGATTTAAGATAGGTTTGGCCCGTTCGGGCTCATCTTTCAATTTTGTTGCCCTGAAGGCGCTAAACATATTGTCTATTCCCTCCTGGGTGTTTTGGGTAGAGGTATTGAGGCTTGTTGCCAGGTTCTTGAAGGCATCGAGCACGGAATCACTCACGTTCATTGCCACTAATCCCAACAACACGAGGTATAGGATTCCTATCATTCGTTGCCTCGGAGTCTGTTTGCCTGCTGCCATGCTGTAATGTTACGCGTTAGGGTGTCAGTGTCTTAAAGAATAAATTACGCACGTGGTTGGTTCATGGCTGCCAGCATGTTGCCATATACGGCATTGAGCGACGCCAGGTTTTTATTGAGATGGGCTACCTGCTCCCTGAACTGCTGGGTATCCGCAGCAGAGTCATTGAATTGCTGTAGCGTATGGGCAATGCTGTCGTAGTGCTGGGAGATGGCTTTGAGCTTTTTGCCGGTATCTTGCAATTCCAGTTCGTACACCGAGTTGAGGTGTTGTAAGTTGTGGGCCAGTTTATTTACCTGCTCATGGTATGCGGTTACATCGCTGCCACCCCCACTGATACCGGCCAGGTCGTTGGATGCTTTCTCAAAGGCTGCATTGAGCTTGTCGACACTGCCTGCGGCACTCTTCACCCGCTGGGTGAACTGGTCGGTGGCCAGGGAAGCATCGGAAACGTTGGAAATGGCGGCCACTTTATCGCCAAAAGTGCGGAGGCCGTCGCCGAGGTTGCCGATCAATTCCGGACTGATGCGGGCATCGGCCAGCATCTTGTCGAGGGCAGCCGTGTTACCCGTATTGGCAACAGGTCGGACGGTGGCTTCTGGCAGTTCACCCTGGTAATCATGGGCCAATTCCGGATACACCCGGGTCCAATCGACATCCTTCTCTTCATTCTGGAAACCGAGTATGAAAAAAAGCAATGCTTCGGTACCGAGGCCTACAACGATAAGCCAGTCGCCAGCGGGCCAGTGTTGCAATTTAGCCATCAGCCCGATGATGACTACGGTAGCTCCCCAAGAGACGATGTTGTTGATGCCAATTTTGGATTTGCGTTTCTCTGCCATGATATGATTATGCTTGTGAATTTCGTAAGTAATCTTCTGTTAATTATTCATTGGGTCTACGCCCGGGTAGGCGCTTACGCTCCGGAAACCGATGTATGATTTGGAGGTGTCCTGATACTCATAGGCGCGGGCGCCATTCTGCAGGAAATAGCCAATGTCTTTCCATGAGCCGCCGCGAACCACTTTGCGTTTCAATGACTCCGGATCGCCGGCGCCCGCGTCATAGCGGTAAGTGGGGTTCATATCGTGTACAAACGATGATGCCGACTCGTTGAACGACGACGAAGTCCATTCTGCCACATTGCCGGCCATGTTGTAGAGCCCGAAATCATTGGGGAAATACGAATATACCGGAGCAGTGTAGGCTGCCCCGTCATCGATATAGTTGCCACGGCCGGGTTTGAAGTTGGCCATCAGGCAACCCTTGGCATTACGCGCAGACGGGCCGCCCCAGGGGTACTGGGTGCCCACCCTGCCCCCGCGGGCAGCATATTCCCACTCCGCTTCAGAAGGAAGCATATAAGGTTGACGCATTTCGCGGCTATTGGTTTTACGGCTACGCTGGTGGTTTTCAAATAGGCGTGTACGCCACGTATTGAATGCTTGTGCCTGGCGCCACGTGACACCCACTACCGGGTATTCATCAAACGATGGGTGTGAAAAATAGCCTTCAACCATCGGCTCATTCTGCGCATAGCTGAAATCGTTGAGCCATACCGTTGTGTCGGGATACACAAGGATGGTATCACGCCGGATAAAGTCTGATCGTGTTTTAGTAGGATCGTTTTTTGCTGCGGTGGCAGCACGAAGATCGTACCAGTCATAGTGGTAGCGTAATAGGCGGACATCGAGCTCGTCTTTGCCGAATATGCGGTCTTCGCCTTGGTAATACATCTGGCGCGTTCTATCACGCACATCCTGGTCCCTGGAGTTCCACAGCGAGCGTTTGCTTCCGTTTACCTTGGCCCAGTCGATATACCGCTCGCCGGTGCCTTCAACTTCTACGAAATAGCTGTCGTCTTGCAGGTAATTATATATCAGGATAGAGTCACGTACCCAATTGACGAATTGCCGGTATTCGCTGTTCGAAATCTCCGTATCGTCCATGTAGAACGATGAAATGGTGACCTGCCTGTTTTGGGCCACCTGCGAAAACGTAATGTCCTCATCAGACTGGCCCATGATAAAGGTGCCGCCCGGAATCAATACCATGCCATGTGGAACCCGGCTGGTTTTGAGGTGGGCACGCTTGACCCCAACCAACTCCCCACTGCCGGATCTGGAACAGCCCGAGAGCAGGAACGAAGATACACAAGCCAATATAATAGGTAAATAAGCTTTATTCATTTAGTTCTACGCTTTGGCTAGCAACGCCCGTGCAACTGGACCTAATCGCTGATTATAAAGCGACATACCTGTTGTGTTTCGTTAAAGCCCATGATTAATAACTCGTTACGGTAGCAAATTTCAGACCAAAAGTCTTTCCAGGCAACATGTGTACGGATAGCAAACTTAATAATTATCTGTTACAATCATTCAAAACAACGCTTTTCGGTGGTAGATGCCTTACGTGGAATCCATCCACAGTCGGAAAGCGGCCCTAAAATTATCAAAAGAAACAGTAATTTATGAAAAAAGGGACGGAAATTTCAAAAAAACATGCCGATGTCTCCCACAGGGTGGCCGGGTGGCTATTTGTTTGATGCCTTAATGTATTGTTCAACAGCCATGGTCATGCTCGGTGCTTCGGGTGTGGGGGCAGGAATATCGAGCAGTAGCTCACGGTCCAGAACCGCCTGGTGGGTAGTGGGCCCGAAGGCTGCAATCCGCGTGTCGTTTTGCTTGAAATCGGGGAAATTCTCAAAAAGCGATTGTACGCTGGAAGGACTGAAGAAGACGATGATGTCGTAAAAAACGTCCTTCAGGTCAGAAAGGTCGCTTACCACCGTACGGAAAAGTACCGCAGGGGTCACGTTGTAGCCGTTGTCTTGCAGCCAGTTGTAGGTTTCTTCGTTGGCCACGTCAGAACACGGATAGAGAAACTTCTCTTTGGCGTGCTTCTTTAACACGTCAGAAAGGTCTTGAGCCGTCTGTTTGCCGAAGAAAATCTTCCGTTTTCGGTATTGGATATATTTTTGGAGGTACAGTGCGATGGTTTCTGAAAGGCAGAAGTATTTCAGGTCTGCCGGCACTTCATAGCGCATTTCTTCGCATACGCGGAAGAAATGGTCGGCCGCGTTGCGGCTGGTAAAAATCACGGCGGTGAAATCCGCGAGATTGATCCGTTGCTCTTTGCGGACATCGCGTCCGGATACACCCTCCACGTGGATAAAAGCCCTGAAATCGAGTTTGAGATTGTATTTCTGCGCCAAAGCAAAGTATGGTGACTTTTCGTTCTCTGGTTTAGGCAACGTTACTAATATGCTTTTTACTTTCTTTGCTCTGTCTGCTTCTGGCACGTGCATGTTTCTTACGTTAATTACCCAACACCTTTACTAAGATAAGTATGGGTGCGATTTCGAGGCAGCAAAGATACGTAAATAAATAAAACTTTGAAAATGGATAGTTGGTGAGCAGGCTGCGTGCGGTCTTCGCGAAGCGGAACACAAATAGCGCGAGTACAATGATGAGCGCCGTGGAGACCACCCAAACCACGTATGTCTGCGGCGTGAGGCTCAACACCAATACGATGGGAAGGAACACCAACGCCGCGTTGAAATAGCTGAGGTATAGGATCGATACATATTCGCGGACCACCCGCTGTAAGTCGAATATAAAGCCGAGCAGTCGGGTAGCAATGATTTTCAGGATAAACAGTAACATCACAAACAGGGAAATGCCGAGGAATCGCTCAATGCCATCGCGACTGTCGGCGGTATAATGCACGTTACAGAGATAAATGAACAGGCCCACTGCGAAACCGAACAGGACATAAAGAAAAATAAACGGCCAGGAACTGTAGAGTGTATCTTCCTTATTTACCTGGAGTAGCATCCGGTCATTGTAAAATGCCTGGATAATGGAGAGCACCTCATTCGGGAAGGAAACGCGGACGATGCCCAAAAAAAGGAGGAGCAGGCCAATGGCGCCGAGTATCCACAGCTCCCGGCCGGGCCGTTCGGCGTCTGTTTCCATCTGCTGTTCCAGGCGGTCCACAAATGTCAGCCACGTCATAAAGTCGCCGTTTTGCACGATGACATGCTGGCGGAGGCTGTCGGCAAATGCATTTCTCCGGCTAGGATCTGGCAGGCCGATAAATTGCATAGCCAATGAATCGCCAACCCGCTTCACGGAGTCTGCCAACCGCACTTTTTCTGCCAGCTGCGCTTGCCTGATCGAATCCTGCGCGGAGCGGTATCGTGGTTGCTGCGTGGTTACGGCTGTCGCCCATGCCTGTTTAGCGTTAGCCACAGACAATACCCCAGCCAGCAGGAACATCCAATACTTCATTTGCCTACTCAATGAGCCGGTAAAGGTAGGCAAAATCACATGGTTAAAGTGCCTTAATTTTCAGGTTGCGGAAACTGACGCGGTCGCCGTGGTCCTGTAGCAGGATATGCCCGCTATCGGCCTGGCCGAAATTGTCCCAATCTTTATACTTACTTTCGCTTACCAGTTGCTTGTAGGCCTCGGAACCACGTTCGTATTGCAATACTTTTTCGCCATTGAGGTAATGGGTTACCGTATTATTTGGTTCTACTACAAGCCGTCCCTTGTTCCATTCGCCTATTTTGCGTTGTGCGCGGTTGGTCTTGTCGGCCGTAATGAGATCATATAGCGATGCAAGGGTGCGGTTACCGTTTCTGCCCATCTTGGCATCGGGATGGCGTTCGTCATCCAGCACCTGATATTCCAGCCCGATGGCCGAGCCGGTGTTGTTTTCGGAGAGGGTAACGAAATACTTCACACCGCTGTTGGCTCCCTCGGTAAGCCTGAACTCAAAGGAGAGGTCGAACGCGCTGTACTGCTCGGTGGTGACAATATCGCCGCCGTTGGTCGATTCGCTTCCGTCAGCAGGGAGGACGGTAATGGTACCATCCTTGATTTCCCACCCCTGTGCAGGGAATGTGTCTTTGTAGGCGCCTATCCAGCCGGCATTGCTTTGGCCGTCAAAGAGCAGGTTATACCCGCTCTGTTGTTCGTAAGCCGAGAGGCTGTTTGGCGTGAGGTTTACTGGATAAACACCGGTTGGAAAATCTTGCGATTGCAGGTTTTCTGTTTGTATCCGAATGTTTTTGAAATATACGCGCTTACCGGCCAGGGCTTCGTCGCCGATGCTGTGCACCTGCAGTCCAATGAATCCGGTGGCATCGATCGTATCGACCACATAAGCGACGGGCGTACCGTTTACCCAGGTTTTGGTTTCGTTGCCGATAGCTTCGATGCGGATGTGGTTAAAGTCTTCCTTTTTATACGCGGTTTTGGCCTGCTCGTTGAGGTCAACCGGATAAAGCCAGCCGCGGCGTGCTTCATCGTAGATGCCGCCTGTCCAGGCGCGTTCGGTAGGGTCGATTTCAACCTGCCGTCCGTAAACGCGGCCACGGCCTTCATTGGCCGCCTCGTCCAGGTGACTTCGCGTCTGGATACCCGAATTGGTCGTTTCGCCTTCAAGTTTGACATCAAGTTCGAGAATAAAATCGCCGTATTCTTTCTCGGTGATGAGGAAGGAATTGGGTGTGCCCGCGGTCATGGTGCCCACAATGGCACCATCTTCAATCGTATAAGGCGCCTCGCCGCCAACGACTTTCCAGCCGTCGAGGGTTTCCCCGTCGAACAGCGGAAGCCAATTGTCTGTAGGCGTGTTGCATGAGCCAAAGGCAAAGCCGATGAGCAATGCTACCAGAAGTTTACGGGATGTTGTCGTTCTATGTGTTTTCATCATATGTTCATTGGCCGACATCCGGAAAATAAGTTGGCTGGTGATTTCCCAACCGAAACCGTTAGCTTTGTGTCGTTGATTATAAATGATTTCGCATCCAATTATACGGCTTTTTGCAGGCATTACAGCTGATTCGGATGTCTTTTTTTTACGAAAACGATATCGTAGCGACTATGGCGACAATGAAGAAGGATAATTTTTTTGAACGGGTATATGGTATTGTGCGGCAGATTCCCGAGGGACGCGTTACGTCTTACGGTGCGATAGCACGTGTATTGGGTGCAGGCGGCTCGTCGCGCATGGTAGGTTATGCTATGCGGGCTGCGGGAGGGGCGTATCCGCCTGTGCCGGCTCACCGCGTGGTGAACCGCGTGGGCCTGCTTACCGGCAAGCGGGCGTTTGGCAGCCCTACGATGATGGCTCAGCTGCTGGAGAACGAGGGGGTTGTAGTTGTCGACGATAAGGTCGTTGATTTCGATCAGGTATTCTGGGACCCGCAGCTTGTATTGGGCAATTGATGCTAGGATGTCTTGAGCAGAAAAAGCACAATGTCATTGATGTCAACGACACCCACCAGCTTGCTCTCATGGACTGCGGGCAGGGCGGTGAAGGCACCGTTGGCCATCAGTGCTGCAACTTCTCCGATAGTAGCTGACAATGCAATTTGCGGAGTATCGCGCTCCATGACCTGACTGGCCTGCAACATGTCGAATATTCCTGTTTCGACATCATCAAAACCGTTGAATTCATACCCGAATCCCAATTGCTTAATGGCTTTTCGACTGAGTATACCTACGATTTCGCTTTGCTCAAGGACGGTGATGTGTGCAAGTGATTGGCTTTTCATGAGCCGATAAGCATTGCTGATCCGGTCGGTCGACTGCACCGTGAAGGCAGTTTTGCGTACGATTTCGGTAACGAGGTGGTTTTTGCTCATTGCGCTGATTCATGTGGTTATGGAATGCAATATTTATTCCATTTTTGTGGTTAACGGTAAGTTTATAAATCCGCCACAAAGAAAGGTACGCCGGCGCAGGAACGGGATGATGCTAAACAGGGATGAAAATGATTCCGGTTATTTCTCTGGTGGAATCTCACGATAGATGTCGGGCAAAGTGCGGCCCAGACCTTGATAATCCAGCCCATACCCCACCACAAATTCATTGTCGATCTCGAAGCCTACGTAAGCGATGTTGTCAAAGGTGTATTGCAGTGCCTTAGGTTTGAGCAACAGGGTGCATACGGCTACTGAGCTCGGCTTTTGTGCGTAAACGGCATCTAATGTGTGTTTCAGCGAATGGCCGGTATCTACAATGTCTTCGACGATGATGACCTCCCGGCCTTCAAGGTTATTATCCAAGCCGATGAGTTCGATTACCTGGTCACCTCGCCTGCTACCATTGTAAGAAGAGAGTTTGATAAACGAGATTTCGCTGGCGATGTGGATCTGCTTCATCAGATCGGCCATAACCATGAAGCTGCCATTGAGTACACCAATGAAAATAGGATGCTGATTTTCGTAAGCTACATTAAGCTGTATGCCTATAAGCCGGATACGTTTCTTGATCTGGTTGTAATCAATAATGCGCTCAAACGCTTTCTGATTGATCCTTATCTTCATGTTTGCACTAGGGGTTTTCTGTATTTGACGTATTGAAAATACGGTCAAACAGGCCGCGTACCTGTTCCAGCTCGCTTTCAAAATCGGTAGGAGGCAGTTCCAACTGTAGTGTATCGGTGACCGGTCGGTCGGGACGTAGCGATTCGCGCAAGCTTACAGTATAGAACCCATAACTACCCGTCGAGTCGGCCGGTGCCAATCCACGTCGGGCCATGATGTTGCCGATATAGCTGAAATATGAGGCGATGTAATGTTTGAGCCGGCCTTCGTAATCAAAGGAGTACAATCCTGTTTTTGGACGGGGGACTATGCTCGCCAGGTAAATGCTTTCACCAAGCGTGAGTTGCGATGGATGTTTGCCGAAGTAGTACCGCGCCGCCTCGGAAATGCCGTAAACATTTCGGCCCCATTCGATAATGTTGAGGTAAACCTCGTACATCCGATCTTTACTGACGGCATCCGTGCTCTCCATCAGCCATACGATGAGGATTTCTTCCAGTTTGCGGGCAATGGTCTTGTTGCGGTTAAGGAATACATTTTTGACCAGCTGCATGGAGATGGTGCTGCCGCCGCGCTTGAAGGCCTTTTCTTTGAAGTTGATGGCAATGGATGACCGGATGGCTTCTTCCACAAAGCCCTCATGACTAAAAAATGATGGATCTTCGGTGGTGAGAATGGCGTTTTTGACGTAGGGCGATATCTGCGACAGTGGCACGAAGTTAGCGTTTTCCGGGCCCACGACGATATCACGTACCGGCTGTTCGTCTTCATAAGGGGTATAGGTAAAGGTAGTGTTGATTTTGGGGATGTTGGCATTCCCCCACGCATTCACCTTGAAATCGTGTTCCTCCATGTGCGAATCGAACTGTACGCTATCGGGATTGGCGGTATCCAGAAATGCATCGAGTTTGTATTTGATGCGGCCCGATACCCGAACCCCTTCGAGCGATTCGAAAAGCCCTTTCGGGAAGGCATCGAACAGATCCTGAGCGTCCATCTCTGGGGTTTCCAGTCCAAGTGCATAGGTTTTGCTAGGCTGTGTAGCGTAGCGGATGAAAGGGTGGACCACCAGGTTTTTTACCGTCACCGTGGATGCGTTGGATAATTCCACATGGCTGTCGCCGACGATGACCTCGGCGTCGATATGTGCATCGGGCACCCCCACATCCTCGGGAGCAATGCGCCAGTGATTGATGTGCAAGTTTTTGACGGCCCACTCGCCTTTGATGTGTAGCAGCTCGTTGTGGGTCCAGTAGACCTCACGTAGGCGGGTTTCGATGGTATCGAAGCTGAGGCTCAGACCAAACTTGCGTTCCAGCAGCGGCAAGGCAATCCGTTCGCCGTTGGCATGTACCTTTATATAAAGCTGGCGTCTGTCGGGATTGAGCTTGCCCGATACCTGCCAGGCAGCTTCGTTATCGTTGAGGAAAACCGAAGCGGTAAGGTTGCCATTGTCGATATCGACCTGCGGTACGTTGACCTGTTGCTCAATGCTATCGTCGCGGTAGGTCACAATGAAATCCCGCAGATCCATATTTTCCGGAATCTTATAAAGCACATTGTTGAGCATGCGATTTGCTGCCTGCGCCAGGTTTACCGGCGGTTCGTCGGTCGGTGTTTCGGAGGCTTCCGGAGTAACCTGTAGTGTGTCGGCACCACGGAAAAGGAAGTCGTAATTGCTGATGCTGTCTTTTTTAATGAGCTGTATCCTCGCGTCGTGCCCGCGCAACCTCCCGAACCGGACATCGCCGGTGAGCAACGGGAAGAGTTTGATGCCGACAGACAGCGCTTTGACACCGGCCAGCTGATCCTGTCCTTGGGGTACAACCGCGACATTTTCAAACGTTATCGTGGTGAATCCAGAGAAATAGGCGTTACCAACAGTCAGGTCGATCTGGTGTTCGTTGGCCAGCTTGGACTGGATTCGCTCCAACGTAGACGCCAACAACGCTTCCCGCTTATGGTAGGCGATGGTGCCGGCAATAGCGCCTGCCACTACAAATGCACCGATAATTGCACCGCCGATGATAAGCTGCCTTCGGGTAATCTTGCTCAAAAATTGCCTAACGATATCAATTGCCACAAAAAACGGATTTACTTGGAATCTAAATAAGGTATAATTATGATTAAAAACAAAGATATGACAAGTTTGTGTTGGGCTTTCGCTAGTTTTGTAACAGTATAATATATAGTGAACGGAGCGATGATTACGAAAGAACAGGTGTTGCATGCACTGAGCCATGTGGATGACCCCGACCTCAAGAAAGACTTAGTAACCCTCAATATGATCAAGAACGTGGAAATCACCCCATCGGCCATCCGGTTTGATGTGGTGCTTACCACACCGGCCTGCCCGCTGAAAGGGCACATTGAACATGCCTGCCGCAATGCCATCGCTCTTTTTGTCGACAAAGACATCACCGTAGACATCAACATGACCTCGCGGGTTGTCGGAATGCAGAGTAACCAGTTGCCTAACATCAAAAATATTATTCTCGTCGCGTCTGGAAAAGGTGGCGTGGGTAAGTCTACCGTGGCGGCCAACCTTGCACTTGCACTGCAAGCCAAGGGTGCCAGAACCGGCCTTATTGATGCAGACATATACGGCCCCTCCGTACCCATCATGTTTGGGGTGGAAGGTGCCCGGCCCAAGGCCACCAAAACCGATGACGGTAAAACAAAAATCGAACCGATAGAGAAATATGGCCTGAAATTGCTGTCCATAGGCTTCTTCACCGACCCCAACCAACCAGTGCCGTGGCGCGGTCCAATGGTAAGCACAGCGGTAAAGCAGCTGTTTAACGACGCGGAATGGGGAGAGTTGGACTACCTTGTGGTGGACTTGCCGCCGGGTACGGGCGATGTGCATATCACCGTGGCACAAGGGTTTCCCATTTCGGGGGCGGTTGTGGTTACCACCCCTCAAAATGTGGCGCTTTCTGATGCGGTACGTGGTATTGGTATGTTTCTGATGGACTCCATCAACATCCCGTTATTGGGCGTGGTAGAGAACATGGCTTACTTCACACCGGCCGAATTGCCCGACAATAAATATTATATTTTCGGTAAGGATGGGGGCAAGCGACTGGCGGAGCGATTTGACGCACCCTTCCTTGGCGAAATCCCCTTGGTGAAAAGCATCAGCGATTCGGGCGACAACGGACTGCCCGTGATGATGGATGAAGATAACCCGGCACGGGCTGCATTTCTTGATATTGCTGGTAAAGTGGCCCAACAGTTGGCTATCAATCAGGCAGTGGTGTAAAGTATATGAAACCAACAATAACAATTACTTACTGTCCCAGGTGCGGCTGGCTGCTGCGATCGTCTTATATGGCGTCCGAACTGCTCACTACGTTTGCCGATGAACTCAATGGCGTACTGCTGAAACCCGCGGAAACGGCCGGCGAATTCCATATTTCGGTGGACGGGGAAGTTTTGGTGGACCGCAAAGCGGACGGCGGGTTCCCCGAGATCACGGCGTTGAAGCGACTGGTGCGGGACCGGATTGCACCCCATAAATCGCTTGGACATACGGATAGGGCAGGCGAATAGGCAGCGTGAAAAAAAAATGAAAAATAATTTGCATAGTGTTAAAAATACACTATCTTTGTATCATCATAATTTAGGTTTATAATTGGTTAGTAAAGGTCTCCATTCTCCCCGTTTGGAGACCTTTCGTTTTTAACTGAAATATCTTTTCGGCTGTCGAACCTGGCATACTTGTTTTAAACACTACAGATAGCGATGGCTTGCGCCAACGAATTGAGCGGTTCCGGTTGCTTGGGGATGAATTCCTGTGCAACATATCCTTCGAAACCGGTTTCTGCAATGGCTCGCATGATGGCGGGATAGTAGAGCTCCTGCGTTTCGTCGATCTCGTTGCGCCCGGGTACTCCGCCCGTATGGTAATGGGCGATATAGGGATGGTATTTGCGGATGGTGGCGATGACGTCGCCTTCCATGATCTGCATGTGATAGATGTCATAGAGCAGCTTGAACCGATCTGACCCGACGGCATCGCACAGTGCGGCACCCCACGCGGTGTGGTCGCACTGGTAGTCGGGATGGTCCACTTTGCTGTTGAGTAGCTCCATAACCAGCGTAACCCCGTGCTGTTCGGCGGTGTCCATGAGGCGTTTCAGGCCGGTGGCGCAGTGGCGGATGCCCTCCCCATCGTCCAATCCCCGTCGGTTTCCCGAGAAACAGATAAGCTGGTCATAGCCTGCCGCCGCCACCTGCGGGATGAGGTTTTCATAATCGGCCACCAGTTCGTCGTGCAGGGACGGATCGTTGAACCCTTCAGTAATTCCTTTGCCTGCACCATGGGGCATCGCGGCATGCAGCCCGTATTGTTTCAATACCGGCCATTCTTCAGGGCCGACCAGGTCAATCGCTGTGATACCGATTTCTTTGGCTACCTGGCAGAGCGTTTCTAACGGAACGGATGGGTAGCACCAGCGGCACACCGAATGGTTGATGCGGCCCTGTAATGGCCAGGGGATGGCTTTTTCTGTAGCAGCAACACGTTGGAAAAGATTCGTTGCCATCACGGCAGTGGTGCCGGTAGCCATAGCTTTCAATGCGCTTCTTCTTGAAAAAAGTTGTGGGGCGGGTTTCATACCGGGTCGTTTATGGTTATCACAATAATTGCAGGTGTAAACCTACGTAAAATCAGGGAAACAACAAGGCTGGCGAGGGCTTTTGGTCTGCGGTAATTAAAAAATAATTTTTTTGAATAGTGTTAAAAATACACTACCTTTGTATCATCATAATTTAGGTTTATAATTGGTTAGTAAAGGTCTCCATTCTCCCCGTTTGGAGATCTTTTTTTTTGCCGGAAAAATACCTACCTTCACCCCTGAAAACACAGTTATGCCCGCCGTTCCGCCGTTAAAAATTCTCAAAGCCTCCGCTGGGTCTGGCAAGACCTTCAACCTCACGGCACAGTACCTTACGTTGTTGTTCGCTGGTGAACATAAGTACCGTGAGATACTGGCCATCACCTTTACAAACAAAGCGACAGCTGAGATGAAAGGCCGTATACTGGAAGTGCTGGAAGCACTGGCTAATGGCGATGGCCGTACAAAAGGCGCGGCTGACGGATACCGCCAGATGCTGCTGGACGCTTACCCCCAGTGGGATGGCACTACCTTGCAGCTGCGGGCAGCGGAAACGTATCGTAAGATCCTACACGATTATAGCCGCTTTGCCGTGAGCACCATCGACGGGTTTACCCAAAAAGTGATCCGCGGCTTTACCTTTGAGCTGGGTATCGATGCCGGGTATAAGCTGGAGATGAATATCCGCAAAGTGAAGGCCGATCTGGTGTTGCGGCTCAATCGGATGCTCGACGAGCGGCCCGATCTGTTGCAATGGATCATGGACTATGCGCAGGCGAAAATCGACCGCGACGAAAACTGGAATTACCGCAGGGCCTTGAACGAATTGGCATCGGAGATATTCAAGGAGGATTTTCAGGACTTCGACAAGGCCATATCCCGGATTCCGGGGCAGGAGCTCTTTACCAACCTCGACCGGTATTGCAAAGCGGCCATCAAGCAGTTTGAGGAGACCTTCGGCCAGCTGCTCAGCGCGGCAGCTGATACGTTTAATCGTTCCGGAGTGGATGTGGCGGACCTGCGGGGAAAATCGCGCAACTACCTGGGTAAGCTCGATCGGTTTTCGGCACAGGACGCTGCAAATACCATAAAAAAATTGGAGAAGTACATCCATGAACCGGAAGAATGGCAAAAAGGTGGACTAGACGCCGGTATGGCAGCACTTTACGACGCGCTTAATCCGCTGCTCGAACAGCTGCGGGAAGTGTATGTGGGGCAGGCACCCGATTACTACCTTGCCAAAGCAATCGATGAAAATCTATATTACCTCCGCCTGCTCAAGGAAATGAGCGCGTTGCTGGCCGAATGGCGGCGCGATAATGGCGCACAACTCATCAGCGATGCACAGATCCTCCTGAGCAGTATCGGTACCAACGAATCCGGCGACCCCACATTCATCTGGGAGAAAACGGGGAACCGCTTCCGGCATTTCCTCTTCGATGAATTCCAAGATACGTCGAAAAGGCAATGGGATAACCTGCGACCCCTGCTGATCAACGCCATGGGCAACGCTACGGGCCGGCACCATGAACACCTCATAGTGGGCGATGTGAAGCAGAGTATCTACCGCTGGCGCAATGGCGACTGGCGCATCCTACTCGACCGCGCCGAAAAGCAAATTGGGCAGGCATTCAACGTAGCCGATACGACATCGCTCATCCAACAGGAAACCCTCGATACCAATTACCGCAGTTACGAACACATCGTTGCCTTCAATAACTTGATTTTTGAGTACGCACCGGCATGGCTGCAACAACGCTTGAACGACCGCGTGCTGAAGGAACTGGGTGTTGAACAGTACGAAGCATGGTGGAAATTGTCAGGCAACCACGATACCATTATCCGTGCATACCACGATAGTACCCAACAGTTGCCCCCGCAAGCCGACCGGGAGGGGGGAGCTGTGCAGGTTGACTTCATCGAAGTAGCCAACAATAGCCATCGTCCGAAAGCGGTGAAGGAAGAAGCGTTGGCTCGCATGGCCGATACGCTGACCGGATGGATTGCTGCCGGAACATATGCGCCGGGCCAGATAGGTATCCTCGTTAGGACTAACAACGAAGCCCGCGAAATTATTCAGTACCTGCTTGACAGGCAGCGCGGCGGCGCTGTCTCTTTCGACGTAATATCGGGTGAAGCGCTAACGCTGACCAATAACCCCGCTGTACGGCTGCTTGTGGATACATTGCGGGCGTTGGTAGGTGGTGTTTCGGATGCGGCGCTATACCGGGCCAACTGCGTGCTGCTGTACAACCAACTGCATGGCAAATCGGTTGCGGCCGATGATTGGTTGGGCATCTTCGAGGGCGACGTGAGCCGGCAGGTCGGGTTGCTGCCCGAATCGCTCTGCCAACAGTGCGGAGCGTGGACACAGCTGCCGCTGGTCGAACTCATCGAAACATTAATCAGTGCCTACGGGTTGCATGTGTTGCCGGGGCACTTGTCCTATATCTTTGCGTTTCGCGATATCGTTGCCGGCTTCTCCGCGAGTGGCGAACGCGGTATACCCACATTCCTGACGTACTGGGAAGAGGAAGGCATAGACAAGGCACTTCCGGCCGGTGCAGACGTCAATGCCGTGGAAGTGATCACCATCCATAAATCGAAAGGGCTGGCGTTTGATGTGGTGATGATTCCCTTTTGTGCCTGGGCGATAGATGGCAAGCCGAATGGTAATTTCTGGGTAGGTACCGCAGATACGCCGTATGCGTTGCTGGACAAGGCGCCGGTAAAGTACAACCGTGACCTTGGCAAGTCTTCGTTACATAAGGCGTACTTTGAGGAAATGCTTTTCAACTACATGGACGCGCTCAATACGCTATACGTGGCGACCACCCGTACGCGGAAACACCTGTATATCACTGCTCCTGATATAAAAGGGGCAGACGAGATCAGCACGCTGGTGGCGGGCGATCTGCTGCTGGAGGTGCTGCAGCTCCATGCCGGCGAACTGGGCGTGACGTTTGACCGCGGGATACGTTTCGGCGAGCCAGTTGCGGATCGTCGCAAAAGCGCTGTGGAAAGCACGGAAGCGGGCTTCTCCTTCGACCATTACCCCACGTCGGGTAGGCTGAAAGCAGCACTGGTGCGGCCGCGGATGTATGCCGAGCTGGATATAGTGCGACGTGAAGCGGCACGGCGCCACGGGCAGCTCCTGCATGAACTGATGGCCATCGTTACCGACACGGCTGGGTTAGCGACGGCGCTGGACAGCATGCACGCACAAGGCCTCGTACAAGCTGACGAGCGGGAGGAATTGCGGGCCCTTGCCCTGGCCACCTGGGCGCATCCGCAGCTGCAGGCATGGTTTGGGGGCGACTACAAACATTGGAACGAACGGAGCATTATCCTGCCCAGCGGACGTACCTTGCGCCCGGATAAGGTGCTTGTAGGTAACGACGAAACCATCGTGCTCGATTTTAAATTTACCCAGCAGGAAGACGATGCCCACCGCAAACAGGTGGCCGACTATCAACTGGTGTTGCGTCAATTGGGCATGCCCAACGTGAAGGGATACGTGTATTACGGAACGTTGAATAAACTGGTTGCCATATGAACACTACCCCATTTCTCCGACAAGTAGCAGCAGATTTGTTGTCGCGCTTTGGCAATGATCTGAAAGACGTGGCCGTGGTGCTCACCAACAAGCGGCCCATTATATTCCTAAGCAAGCACCTGGCCGACCTCACCGGCAAACCGTTGTGGAGCCCGGCATTTTTTACCGTGCAGGAATTTTTTGCCCAGTCGTCGACCCTGCCGCAAAGCACCGTGCTTGCCCAGTTTTTCATCCTGCACCGGTTGCATAATCGGCTGCTCAGGGAGGAAGGCTTGCCGGAGGAAACACCGGATGAATTCTATCCGCTTGCGGAAACGATCCTCGCCGACTTTGCCCAGCTGGACTATGATCTCGTTGACCCCAGTGAGGTGTACGCCGAATTGCGCGACATCGCCCTGCTCCAGCAGCGGTTTCCCCACCTGTCCGTCGAACAACAGCGCTTCATGCGGCAATTCTGGGAGTCGTTTTCCGTAGGTAAACAAACCGCCATCCAGCAGAAATTCCTGCAGTTGTGGGGTCGCCTGCCACAGTTATACCGGCAGTTTAACGAAGCACTGGCGGGGCAGGGACTCACCACGCAGGCAACGACCTACCGCAACCTCGCCGAAGGGCGCGCCGCTAACCCCCAGTTTGTTGATGCCTATAAGCAGGTGGCATTTGTCGGCTTCAATGCCCTAAGCCGTTGTGAAATAAGGCTGTTTTCCCAATGGCAGCAAGCCGGTAAAGCAATTTTCTATTTTGATGGCGATCGCTATTACGTGGACGATGATTTGCAGGAGGCCGGTCTTTTTCTGCGCAGGAATATCAGCCGGTACGGACTGAGAAATGCATTGGGAGATTTTCCGTCCATATTGGCCGCGAAAACAAGCCGGGTGGATGTCATTGCCGCCTCGGGCGCTGTAGCCCAGGCAAAAATGCTGTCTGCCTTGTTGCCGGAGACCGCGACGGATAATGCTTCACCGACCCGTACGGCCATTATTCTGGCCGACGAGAGCCTGCTGATACCGCTGCTGCAGAGCTTGCCGGAGGGTGCTGACTTCAACGTGACGGTGGGCTACCCGCTGGTGCAGTCGACGCTCTTCGGTTATATCGACCTATGGTTGCGTATCCAAGAGCACTACGCCACCCATGGTACCGTGCATCACCTCGATGTGAAGACTGTCTTAGCCCATCCATTGGGTGGCGTAGGTGAGGAAGAACGACAGCGCATCCACCAGCAGATAACAGCGAACCAATGGTTGGAGGTGCCAGCCCATGAACTGGTGCTCACCTCAGGCAGCTACCCTACTTTTTTTGCCAGAAGGAGAGATAGCGGGACGCTACTCACGGCGTTGCATGGACTGCTCGAAGGGGTATTGGAGCGGCGCCAACACGATGATGCATTGCAGCACATCGAGGCTGCGCTCCTTATGGCCACCAAAAAAGTGCTAAACGTGTTGCACGACGGGCTCGCCAATCACACTGACCTCTCCGTTGCTTTCGCTTGCTCGCTCATCAGGAAAGCACTCCAGGGGGTCAGTGCACCGATTGAGGGTGAACCGTTGAACGGCATCCAGATTATGGGCTTGCTGGAAAGCCGTTGCCTTGACTTTGATGAGGTGTTCATTATCGGGGCCAACGAGGGGTCGTTACCAAAAATCACCGCAGCCCCAACGTTTATCCCCGACTCCATCCGGCGGGCACACGGACTGCCCGTGCTGGAAAACCAGGACGCCCTGTCTGCCTACCTCTTTTATCGTTTGCTGCAATACCCACAACGGATCACCGTGGTATACAACCGGCTGATCGACGAACACAACAGCGGAGAAGTGAGTCGGTTTGTGAGGCAGCTCAACTTTGAAAGCCGGTTTTCTTTGCATAGTCGCGTGCAGCGGCAACAAGTACGGACCGTGTCGCCACCCGAGCCGGTTTCGGTGGCTAAAACGGGTGCCGTATGGCAAAAAATGCAACGCTACGTGGATGTGATTGCTCCGGACCGCCTGCGGCTGTCGGCGTCGGGTCTCACTACATACTTGCAATCGCCGTTATTGTTCTTCCTGAAGTACATCGCCGAAATCAAAGAACCTCCAAAAGTCTCGGAAGAGTTTGAGCTGAACAGGCTTGGTTCCGTAGTACATGGTGCGATGCAAACGGTATACGAGCGGCTGCGTGCGCAGCACGAAACCATCGAAGCCTCCCATATTCGGCAACAGCTGCCCCAATTGCAGCAGCTATGCCTCGATGCGCTTGCCAGGGAGCTGAAGGTGCCGACGGGAAAGGTTGTTGCGACCAATAGCATGCATCGCATCTTACTGAAAATTGCAACGGAATACGCAGCAGTATTCCTGCGCCACGATGCGAATGAGGTAGCACCGTTACATATCGTGGAGTTGGAGAACGAACGTGATTATACCATGGAGTTCCCGATTACGGTGGGGGGCGAAACGAAGACCGTCTGCCTGTATGGCATCATCGATCGGGTGGATGCTGTTGACGGAAAAACACGAATTGTAGACTACAAAACGGGGCGAGACGAACTGAAGTTCAGCGGCTATGACTCCTTATTTGCCCCGGCGTCAGCCAAGAGTAACAAAGCGATGATACAGACGTTGTTTTATACGCTATTGTATGAGCATGTAACCGGTACCAGCGGTGTGGAGCCCAACCTGTATGTGGCCCGCAAGCTTCGGACGGAAGGCTCCTTATTCTATATGGGCGGTCGTAGTGGTTTTGTGGTTGAAGGGGGCGCGCTGGAAGACACCAAGGCGCGCTTCGTGGAATTTCTACGCCATACGTTGGAAGAACTGTTCAATCCCGACATACCTTTCCGGCATAACGGCGATGCGGTACTGTATCCAGACGACCCCTACCAGGAGTTTCTCGGCCAATACCAGGCCGACGACGAACTGTAACGAAAACGTATGCGTAGATTGTGTGGCGTATTTCGTCCAAAGCGTTTCCGGTTTCATACTATAAATGCTATTTTAGCACCCCATGAGTAAACATCGTATACTTTCTTTCGGCGAGCTGATGCTTCGGCTCAGCTCAACCGGCGCGTCGTTTTTGGAGAAGGACAGCCCGGTCGTCGTTTTTCCGGCTGGTTCCGAAGCCAATGTCGTGGCATCGTTGGCACAATTTGGCGTACCGTGCAGCTACCTGAGCCGGATGCCCGATAATGAACTTGCATTACAGGCACTGGCGGTCTTGAAAGATCTCGGCGTGGACGTGTCCGCTACGTTACTGGAAGGCGACCGGCTGGGCTTATACTTTCTGCTATCCGCAAATGGACTTACGAAGGGCGAAGTAGTGTACGATCGGAAATATTCGGCATTCAGCCAGTTGAAGCCGGGCGATATCGATTGGGACCAGGCACTCGACGGTTATACGTGGTTTCATTGGAGTGCACTTACACCGGCCCTCGATGAGTCGCTTGCTGCCGTGTGCAAGGAAGCGCTGGAGGCCGCCCGGAATAAGGGACTGGTGGTGTCGGTAGACCTTAACTACCGCAATAAACTGTGGAACTATGGCAAACAGCCGATAGAGGTGATGCCGCAGTTGCTTCCTTATTGTGATGTAATAATGGGCAATATCTGGGCAGCAAACAAGATGCTGGGAACCGCAGTATTGGAAACGCTGGGCCGGGACACGCCGCCCGATACGTATTTCGAGCATGCCAGGGAATCGGCACACGAGGTCTTCGAACGCTTGCCCCAGTGCAAACACGTGGCTTATACATTCCGCTTTATGGATTCACCTTCCCATAACTTGCTGTATGGCACATATCATACGCGCACCGGGGATTTTATGTCAGCAATACAGGAAACCAACCAGGTGGTGGATCGTATCGGCAGCGGCGACGCATTCATGGCCGGATTGATCTATGCATTGGTGTCTGATATGAGCGGGCAGGCAATTGTGGATACCGCAACAGCTGCCGGGTTTAAGAAATTGTTCGTGAAGGGGGATTTCGGCAACGGTGATTTGTAACAAAGCGCAAACAGCAAAAAAGCAAACAGCAAAAAAATGAAAAACACACTTGACCACATATTGAAATACCCGGTGTTGCCGGTTTATTATAACGATGATATCCAGACCTGTGTCGAGGTGGTAAATGCTTGCTACGCGGGCGGTATCCGGGTTTTCGAGTTCGTCAACCGTGGTGAGCGGGCTCCGGAGAACTTTTCGCAGCTTCTCGCATATCAACGGGAAAATTGGCCGGACTTGCTATTGGGCATTGGTACCATCAAAACCGCTGCGGTGGCCACAACCTATATCGAGATGGGGGCGGAGTTTATTGTGAGTCCCGTGGTCAAACAGGAGATTGCCGACGTAACCCTCAAGCGGGGCATCCTTTGGGTGCCGGGCTGCATGACGCCCACGGAAATCAGTATGGCTGAAGACCTGGGCGCGCCGTTGGTAAAGCTTTTCCCCGGAGACATGTTGGGTACAGGATTCCTCAAGTCGGTCAAGCCGTTGTTTCCGGCGATGCGCTTCATGCCCACGGGTGGTGTAAACCCAACTGAGGAAAGTATTTCAGGCTGGTTTGATGCCGGGGTGAGTGCCGTGGGGCTGGGCTCCAGGCTGTTTGCCAAGCCCGAAGGGGCTACCGGGTTTGAGTGGCTCGCCGACCGTAGCCGGGCGCTGATGGGCTGGGTAAACGGATAGTTACGGCCAGCACAAAAGAAGGACTATATAGCCGATGGTCGACCAAACCAGCAAGCCACGGTGTTTGAACCGTAAAGCGAACCCCAATGCCACCGGAGCACCCGTTAATGCCGCAAGGTGCCAGTAATTCTCCCATGTACCATTAACGTAAGCATAAATGACGTGCACTAAACCGATATTGAGCGCAAAAAGCGCTGCGGGCACGAGGTAGTGCTCGGTCAGCTTATGGTATTTGGTTGCCTGTTTGTTCATTACTGTATCGATGCTGCTTCATTCCTTCGGCGATAGCTGTGTATGAGGTAGCGCGCGAGCGCATAACCGATCAGCGCCACCAATAGTACGTTGATAATGATGCCCGCTACGAATGAAGCTTGCGTGTAGCCGATAAATAGGCTAATGAGGGCGATGATCGTCAAAAAAAGAATAGAAACCATACTATATACAAACGTAGTTTTCAACGCGTTGGCCTTATGGGGCTTTTTCTTCTTCCGCCGGAAGAGGTAGATAACAAACCCGCTGATGGAAAGAAAGCCACTGGTAAGCCCGAGCAACGCATAGAGCGCTTTTAACCATGAGCCGCCAAAATCGCCAAAATGCAGGGCTTCCTGGATGAAGTAGAATTTATGTCCAAGTGGTTGTTGGCGCACATCGTATTTGAATACGGGGCGGTAGTCGGTTTTCGACAATATGACGTAATTGATGTCGCGCTCGTATACTGCCCCCGTGATATTGCCACTGATGGTAACCGTTGCCGACCCATTGGTCGATGGGACGATACGCCGGGGCAGTAAGTCTGGAAATTCTTTTTTAGCGGCATCCAGCATAGCTGGCCAATCGACGGCCAGGGCACGGTCGGCAGCAGGCTCCAACACCGTGGCGGTGGCCGCGTATCGGTTGGGCGTGGTGATGTCAAGCCACCTCATCAACCACGGCTGGAGGCCCAGCCATGCGCCCGTCAAGGCAATGACCAGGTTGAAGGCAAGCGCACTGATGCCGACCAGTTTGTGCCAATCGGCCATCACAATCCGGATATTCTTTCGGCTCCGTACGGCAGGCCACACCTGCCGTTTCATGAAATTACCATAAATAACCAATCCGGTAATGGCTACGACAGCCAGTGCCAACCCGCCGATCCCGACCAATTGCCGGCCCCAATACCCTTCGTATAACCGCACATGCATCTGGCGGAGGTAGTTGGCCAGCGAATTCTGGTGGTCGCGTTGCCCAAGGAACTGGTCCGTGCCGCCGTCGATGAAAAAGTCGTAACGCATATTGGTACCTCCTTCTGGGGTAATCAGGTCTACCTGCACGGCATGGTTGGGCTGGTGGGGCAGGCTGATGGCCAGCGAATGGTAGTCGGGAAACCTGTGTACCAACGAGTCGACGGACTCGCCGAACTGCGGTACGCCCGAGGACGAAGCGGTCGAAACCGCATTGTAATGGTGTTCCTGAATCAGCGCATCAATCTCGGGGATGAACACGGCTACGGCGCCAGTAATACTGAGGACACCGATAAGGATGCCGGTATATAGCCCCACCCAATGGTGGAGCCGCCAGAAAAACCGCTTCCCGGTTTCCGTCTTATCAGTGCCCTTGGTCATCTGCAATGGTTAAAACGTGTAACCTATGCCAACAAGGAAGTTGCGAGGTGTGCCCGGAAACAACCGGTTGAAATCGTAACCACCAACCCAATGGGTCTTGTTGAATACGTTATTGAGGTTGGCTGACAGCCTGAACTTATCGATGGTGTAGTACAGCGCAGCATCGGCCACAACATAAGACGGCAGGGTGAGTACGTCGCTGAAGGTAGTGCGGGTGCTCACATAATTCGTACCGATTCCAACGCCGATGCCATTGAGGGCTTGGGTGGTAAACACGTATTTCGCCCATATGCTACCCTGATTTTTAGGGGCATTTGGGAGGATGTTGCCCTCTTCGGCCTCGTTATCGCTCTCCGTGATCATGGTTTCATTGATTGCCCAATTGGCGGTGACGCTCAGGTTGGGCAACAGTTGGCCGTAAACATCAAGCTCTACGCCCCGCGATCGCTGCTGGCCAAGCTGGCGCAATTCGTCGGGATTTTCCGGATTGTTGGCATTAATGAGGATGTTATTCTGCTCGATTTGATAGATAGCTGCATTGATGGCCAAATGTTTGTTGAGAAATTCCATCTTGGCTCCGCCCTCGTACATCGTGCTGGTCAACGGATCGAACGGGCCGCCGAAGCGATCCGGATCGCCGATAGTACCTGCGCCCTGCGGTTGGTATCCCTGGGCATACGTGGCATAGAAACTAACTGGTTCGATGGGCGTATAGACCAATCCGAAGCGGGGGATAAATGCCTGCTGTTGCACTTCTTCGGCATTGTCTTTTTGGTAGTTGAGGATGTCGGTATAATATTCCTGCCGGAAAGCGATCAACGCTTGTATCGGGCCCCAACTGATTTGATCTTGCAGATATATGCCATTGACGAAATACCTGGTAACTGCCTGGGCACTGGATACGTTGAAATAACCTGATATTTCCGAGATGGAATAGTCGGGATTCGTCAAATCAAAGTGGGGTACATTGGGTACCGGGCGGTTATCGCGGATGAAATAACTGTCGCGATTAATAGGGTCATAGGCATTGATTGCCCCATTGTTTGCAGCGTTGCGGTAACCATTTGCATTGTAATTGGAACCGCCTACAGGTGATACATTTTGAATGTAATCGTAGCCAACAAGCAGTTTGTGCGTCAATGGACCTGTTTTAAAGTCGTTGACGAGGTATAGCGTAATGTTGTCGTTGTAATTCTTGCGCTTGCGCCGGATGGTTTGCATCTCCATCAATGTCGGTATTTCCTGGCCGTCAGCATCCACCGCGTACCGGTTGGAAGTACGATGCTCCAATAAATCCTCGTCATATAAGAACTTCATATAAGAAGCGTTGAAGGAGATGTAATCCGTAAATTTATGTTGCAGCGATGCGGTGGTGTACAGACTGAGTTCGTCGGCATAGTCGTTTTCTTTGCCGATGGCAAATGAAATGGGCGTGGAGTTGAGGTCAGTTCCGGCCGTTGCACCGAAAATCGGTTGCCCGCGATCCAACCGCGACTTGGTCTTCGAGTACACGAAATCGACGTTGAATTGGGTCCGATCAGTAGGAATAAACGAGATGGAGGGGGCGATGACCATGTCCTCACCGCCTTGTAATACACGGAAGGACTGCCCATTTTGATAAGCCAGGTTGAGCCGGTAAAGCAGCGTTTTCTCTTTATTCATTGGGCCGGTGAAATCGCTTGACATGCGGAAGGTATTATAACTGCCCGTGGCGAAGTTGATTGACCGCCGGTTTACATCCAACGGTTTTTTGGTTACGGTATTGACCGTTCCGCCCGGATCGGTGTTGGCGAATAAAGCCGAAGCAGGACCCTTAATCACTTCGATACGCTCCACATTCGGCAGCAACGATTGCGACCAACTGCCGGTAGGGTTCCGCAATCCGTTGATCAGCGCGTTGCTGGCCCGATAACCACGTAAGGTGAAATCGTTGTTATAAAAGGAGAATACATTAACACCACTAATGTTTTTGATAATGTCGCTCGTTTTGAATGCCTGTTGGTCGTCAATGACCTCCTTGGTGACATAAGAGATGGCTTGGGGAACAAATCTAATGGGTGTCTCGGTTTTGGTGCCGGCAAAAGAGGCCGTGTTCTTGTAGCTTTGCTCTTTCCGCCCGAGAATCTCTACCGCCTGCAACTGATTTTCGGTGGGAATAAGGGATATGGACAACCCGGCGCTGTTGGAAGACGGGAGGGTAATGTTGAGTCGCGATGATTCATATCCGAGGTAGGAGAAAGTAAGCGCGTACGAACCTGGCATTAAACCATCGAAAGAGAAGTTTCCTGTATCGTCCGTGACACGGCCATTAGCGATGCCTGATATCCGGACGGTAACGCCCGGTAGCGGTTGCTGATCAAAAGCGGAGAAGACCTGGCCAGCCACGCGTTGGGCCTGGCCATAACTGAACTGAACCGTGCCGATAAAGAACAGTAAGGGGAAGAGGATGTAGATATATCGCATTGTTATTTGGATTTAATTTAAATAAGGTGCAATTTTAGGTAAATATCCAGCGTTATCAAAACTTTATATAAAAAAATTGACTAATGAAGCGCTATCGATTCAGGCAGATACGAACCTCGCTAAGGTATTCACGCTTGGACGTCATCCGGGCAATACCGGTGTGGCCGGATAATCGTCTGCGGCTTGCCTTTCAGTACCCCATGGTGTATCACGAAAATGACACCGTACTATCATTTTCAAAATTATACGGCATATTTGCTATCAAAAATTGATTTTTTGGCTATCTTCATCGCCTGTTTCGCAAGGTATAAAGAAATCAAGGCAGATTAATAGTTTACACGTTACTGATGACAGTAGGTATCGCAGCAGATCACGCAGGACTCGAACAGAAGGAACAACTGATGGCCAGGCTTAAAGAAGCTGGGTATCAGGTACGCGATTATGGCGCAACCGTATACGACCCTACAGACGACTACCCCGACATCATTGTGCCACTGGCCCGTGCAGTGGCCAACCATGAGGTGGCCCGTGGCATTGCGGTATGTGGCAGCGGTGTGGGTGTATCGGTGGCAGCAAATAAGATACCTGGCGTACGTGCGGCATTGATTACGGAAACCTATTCCGCCCGCCAGGGGGTGGAGCACGATGACATGAACCTGCTTTGCCTGGGCGGAAGGGTAATCGGACCGATGCTGATCTGGGAATTGGTGACGGCTTTTTTGCAAGCAGCGTATGACGGTGGCGAGCGTTTTGAGCGGCGACTGCAAAAGGTCATTGCGTTGGAAAATCAGGCGACGCAACGAGGTAATGGCGAAACAGATAACAAGTAAAAACAAGGTGTATTTAAATCAACATGAAGTCAAATAAAAAACTGGCCCCCACGATTATTGTCATCTTCGGTGGCACTGGAGACCTTACCAAAAGAAAATTGATCCCGGCATTTTACAACCTGTATATCGATGGGTGGATGCCCGATAAATTTGCTATCATCGGGTTGGGACGTACCAAACTAGACGACGATACATATAGGGAACACCTGCATGACGGACTGGTGGAGTTTTCCCGGAAGGGTAAGCCAGACGAGAAACAGTGGGACCAATTCAAAACCACCATTTCATATTTCGAGTCGAACATTAACGACCCGGCCGCATACCAAGGGCTGGGGGATAAGCTCGATGCGTTTGACAAGGAATGGGAGACACGGGCCAACCGATTGTTTTACCTCTCGATAGCGCCGCAGTTTATTGAGTCGGCAACCCTCAACATTAATAAATACAAGCTCGCTAATGAGCCGGCGTCTGATCGGATTGTCGTAGAAAAACCTTTTGGTTACAATAAAGAGACCGCCGTGGCGCTGAATGAACTGCTGGGACGGACATTCCAGGAGGAACAGATTTACCGCATTGATCATTACCTCGGTAAGGAAACAGTACAGAACATTTTGGCCTTCCGTTTTGCCAATGCATTGTTTGAGCCGTTATGGAACCGTAACTACATCGATTACATCCAGATTACCGTGGCCGAACAGGTGGGTGTGGAAGACCGTGGCAGCTATTTTGAAAATTCGGGTGCACTGCGCGATATGATACAAAATCACCTGTTGCAGGTGCTCTGTATGATCGCCATGGAACCGCCTATTTCGTTCCAGGCCGAGGAGATACGAAATCGTAAGGTGGACGTGATGCGTGCCATTCGTCGCCTGAAACCAGAAGAGGTGCACAAGTATGCCGTGCGGGGGCAATATGGTCCCGGATGGATAGCGGGAAAGCAAGTGCCGGGATATCGCGAGGAGCCAGGCGTTGATCCAAAGTCAAACGTAGAAACCTATGCAGCGGTTCAGTTGTTTATAGACAATTGGCGGTGGCAGGGTGTACCGTTCTACCTGCGCACAGGCAAGCGGATGCAGGAAAAAACCTCATCCATCACCATCCAGTTCCGGCCGGTTCCGCACTCTACCTTTTCCGCATCGCAGGCGGGCAACCTGATGCCTAATCGGTTAACTATCAACATCCAACCCACCATGGACATCAGATTACGCTTTACCGCCAAGAAACAAGGGTTGGAAATGAGCCTGAATCCGGCGGAGATGGTGTTTGATTATGATACGTGCTCTACGCAGACGCCCGAGGCCTATGAGACACTCCTGCTGGATGCAATGCGGGGGGATACTACATTATATATGCGGTCTGACCAGGTGGAAGAAGCATGGGACGTGATTACGCCGATACTGGAGACATGGGAAAGCCGTGACTCACTGGATTTTCCCAATTATGCGGCGGGTACATGGGGCCCCGAGAGCGCCGAAGCATTGATTGCCCGGCAAGGGCATATCTGGGCTTTGAATCTACATACGTAACGTCTTAAAAAAACAAGCAAAGTGGTAAAAAAGTTTAACGATTTGGAGCGGCTGAACGAAGAAGCTGCACAGCTATTTATAAGGGCAGCTAAGGCAGCTATTGAAAAAAACGGACGATTTACAGTGGCGCTCACCGGTGGGTCTTCGCCTATCGGGCTTCACAAGCTGCTGGCTTCCGAACCTTACCGGAATCAGGTACAATGGGAAAATGTGTTCGTTTTTTGGGGTGATGAGCGCTGGGTACCGTTAACTGACGACCGGAGCAACGCACAGATGGCATTTGAAACGCTGCTGAATCATGTGCCGGTTCCGAAAGATCAGATTTTCCCGATGTGGGCTGACGGTACTTCGCCGGGTGATTTTGCACAAGAATACGAAAAACTGCTGCACCACCACCTCCAGCCTGCCGGACACTTTGACCTGGTGTTTTTGGGAATGGGGGGCGACGGCCACACTGCATCGTGGTTTCCCAATACGGGTGTGCTCCATGAATACGACAAATGGGTAGCTGCTTATTTCCTCGATGCCCAGGATATGTACCGTATTACGCTGACCATACCGGTGGTAAATCAAGCCACTGAAATAGCAGTAATCGCCTATGGCGCCAATAAAGCGGATGCATTGTACGAAGTGTTGCGCGGCGAACGCAACATTGAACAATACCCCGCCCAGCTCATTGACACCGCCGATGGACGTGTAACCTGGTTTGTGGATGAAGCCGCAGCAGCGAAGATTTAAATCAGTTATTTGACGTCAGCCAGGCTGCCCTTTCTTTATAACTGAGAGGCGCTTTCTTTATACCTTCTTTATAATGAGTCCAGGGTGAGTCCAAGATGAGTCCAGGGTGAGTCCAGGTTTTATTGTAAAAACCTGGACTCACCCTGGACTCAACATGGTTACAATATAAAGTGATAGTAAAGCAGGTAAGAGCCAGCTACAGCGCAAGCACCCGGGGTTGGTGACCCTTTGGTTTATTAAGCATATAGCGGGATATCCCAACGGCCGTGAAGTGCGGTTTAACGATATGGTAGCAAATTCTTAATACAAACATTTGTTTGGAAGTGTTTATTTGCCAAAATAAATACAAAAAAACAATTTATTTTGAAAAAGCTAGTTATTATTCTTCTGGTGCTGGTTTCCGGCAATTTATTGTTCGCTCAGTCTACCGTGAGCGGTTATGTTTATCACGATGCCAACGGCAACGGGCAACGCGATAGGCGGGAGCAGGGAGTTGCCGGCGTTTCGGTAAGCAACGGCATCCAGGTAGTCGCGACAGACGACAAAGGCCGCTACGAATTGCCGGTGGGGCAAGACAATATCATCTTCGTCATTAAGCCATCCGGATATGCGGTCCCAACAGACGACGACAACCTGTCGCGGTTTTATTACATCCATAAACCCAATGGTTCGCCAAAACTGAAATATGGTGGGGTGGCGCCTACGGGCCCCTTGCCGAAATCGATTGATTTTCCCCTTGTCCAGCAAGCTGAAACCGCGGACTTCACGGCATTGGTTTTCGGCGATCCGCAAGCTTATAATGAACAGGAAGTTGCCTATTTTGCCAAAGGAATAGTCGCCGAACTGGAGGGCATAACAGGTGTAGCCTTCGGGTTAAGCCTCGGAGATTTAGTAGGTGATGACCTGGTATTGCATAACCCCTATATAAAGGCTACGGCTCAGGTGGGCATACCGTGGTACAACCTGATGGGCAACCACGATATGGATTATGATGCCGTTGCCGATTCTTTGGCCGACGAAACGTATGAGGCTAGCTTCGGACCTGCGAACTATGCCTTCAATTACGGCAAAGCACATTTTATCGTGCTGGATGATATCCTGTATCCCGATCCGCGCGATGGGAAAGGGTACTGGGGTGGTTTCCGTAAAGATCAGCTGGACTTCGTGGAAAATAATCTGAAACATGTGGATAAGGATAAGCTGATTGTATTGGCTTTTCATATCCCGTTGCTGCATGACAACGAAAATTCATTCCGCAATGCCGATCGCCAGCGGCTTTTTGATCTGTTGGCAGACTACCCCCATACGCTGTCGCTTTCGGCCCACACGCACCTGCAGCGCCAGAACTTCTACAGCAAGGAGGACGGTTGGCGGCAAGATAAGCCCCACCATGAATATAATGCCGGCACCACATCTGGCGATTGGTATTCCGGCGAGCTGAACGGGCAAGGAATCCCGGCATCTACCATGCGGGACGGCACGCCAAAAGGATACGCGTTTCTCCGTATCCAGGGCAATCAGTATGCCATTGACTATCAGGTGGCCGAGGCACCCAAAGACTTTCAGATCAAGCTTTTTCATCCGCAGGTCGTCGCGAAAGGACGTGGAACGCAAGCCGGTATCTTTGCCAACTTCTTCATGGGGCACGAAGGTAACACGGTGGAGTACCGCATAGACGACGGCGACTGGCGTCCGATGGTTTATACGGAGGCGCCGGATCCGGATTTTCTGCGGCAATTGTACCACTGGGATACCACGGATGAGCTGATGCCTGGCCGGCGCCCATCCAATGCGGTGAACAGTACCCACCTGTGGCGGGGCAGTATTCCCACCAATTTACCCGTGGGCGAACACCGGATAGTTGTGCGGGGCACCGATATGTTCGGACGGACATTTACCCAGGAGAGTGCTTACACGCTCGCCGAGCCGGTAGCTGTTCCTTAACACTAATTATCGGTGCTGAGCGTCGCCAAAAAGGCAACAACATCCCTGATTTCGCGTTTGGACAGGATACCTTTCATATCCAGCATACTGGATGGTGAAAAGGTTTTTTCTTTGATATTGCTGTGGGGGATGACCCGGTCGGGTTCCTGCCCCTTTCGGATTTTTATGCCGCGTTCATCCTCTCCCTGGAAAATACCCGATACCTGTTCTCCGTCGTTCAGCACGAGCATGACGACGCCATAGCCCGGTGCGATGCGTTTGCTGGGTTCGATGATCGATTCGAGCAACTCTTCACGGGTGAGCCGATTGGCGACACCGTTAAGTTGCGGTCCCGCATTGCCACCTCGATCGTCAAGGGCATGGCAACGCATGCATTGTGCCTGCTGGTGCTGGAAGAAGACCCGTCGGCCGCGCTGGACATCACCGCCCTGGAGGCTGCTGGCGTACGACGCCATGAACTGGTCGGCAGAAAAATGCTGGGTGATGGTTTTGTAACGTGCTGCCAGCGGCTCGGCGCGGGTGCTGTCAATCGCCTCTCCCAATTCGAGATACACTTCAGGATTCAGCTGGCCCGCTTCCATTTCATCGAGCAACTTGTTGAGGAGTGCCCCCGAATGCTCCATGGGCACCTTGGCCAGTGCGATAATGGCTGCTTGTTTTTCTTCGATGGTTTTGGTGTTGATAACGTCTGCGAGCAGACCGACCATCACTGGTTTAGAAATGGCCATGTTTTCCAGGAGGTCGAGCGCTGCCACGCGCAACGTTTTTTCGCGGTCGGCCAACGCAAACTTGATGGCTTCTTCCTGCTGGGGCGCTTCGAGGGTCACGAGGGCCGACAGGCATTCCACGCGCATGGCTGTTTCCTTATCATCCTTCAAGCCCGCCAGCAGGGCCGGGGCGGCCTGCTGGATGCCGAGTTTATGGATGGCCTTGGCAGCGCTGAGGCGCACGATGGGTTCCCGGTCGGTGAGCAGATCGATGTATGCAGTGGCTGTCTGGTTTTTCAGTGCCTCAGCGTCGCGCTCAATAACACCACGGTACCTGCCGTCTACGCGGTCTACCACCGAAGGCCTGGCCCATGTACTCAAAGCGGCCAGTGCTTCGGCCCGCATGGGGGCGGGATGGCTACCGTTTTGGGCATACTGCATGAGCTGTTGCAGGTTGTGTTCATTGCCTACACGGAGGTTGGCATTGATGATGCGGCGGACGAGCGCCTCATTGGAGAACGACGTGGTATTGATCAGGTCCGCCAACGCGGGAAGCGCTCCTTCGATAGACAGATCGTCGTTGATGGCACGGGCGGTTTCCGTGACGATAAATTCGTCGTCGTCATTGAGGAAACGGGCAATGTCGGGGTCGTTCATGCGCCGCAGGGCTACCACTGCTGCAATGCGCAGTGCCCGCGATGGGTTGTCGGCCAGTGCCAGTAAGGGTGCTGCATTGCCGATTCGGGCCAATGCCAATGTGCCCGCATGCCGCAGGTACGCGTCTTCGTCGTTATTGGCTTTGAGCATGGCAAGAATAGGGGGGACTGCGGGCTCATACTGGATACGCCCTAATGCTTCTGCAGCAAAAAAACGTGGGCGGCTTTGTTGTTCTGCCAAGAGGGGGATTAGCGCGCTTCCCGCATCGCCATACCGGATGTCACCAAGCCATTTGGCGGCCTGTGCCCGTATCTCGGAGTCCGCATCCTGCAGTAACGGGACAAGGAGCGCGGCATGTTGCGCATCGCGGCGCGCCAGCTGGCTGATGCCCCAGATGGCGTGTACGCGCGCCAGCTGGTTGTTGGTCTGCGCGAGTGCCTGCTTGAAGATTTCGAGCCCTTCGTTGCCACGCTTCACCAGCGCGAACTGTGCCTTTTGGCGGATGCGCATATCTTCGTGGCGCAAGAGGTCACCCAGCTCCGTCGCACTTTTGCCGCTGAAATCGGTGGCGAGCAATTCCTTCACTTCCCTGCGGATAGCCTGCGTAGCGCCATCGGTGTCATCCATTTTCCAGATGCGGCCGTAATCGTGGGTACCCCAGCCGTCGATCCAGTCGGCCACATACAATGCACCGTCGGGACCGAAATCAAGGCCGGTGGCCAGGATGCCTCCCAAAACCTTTTTATGCTCGCCCAATTCGAAGGTTGCGCCCTTTGGGTTCAACTTGAAGCTATGTACGCCCGAGCTTGCAGGGTTACCCACAAACTCGGCCACGAAAAATGTTTGTTTGTATTGCGGGCCCAGGGCGGTGCCGGGATTGTAGACCACGCCTGCGGGGCCGCTCACGAAATTGCTGATGCAGGGCGTGATGTATGCCGCCTGCCCCTCAAAGCGCGGCAGGTACATCTGCTCGTCCATCCACACCTTGTAGCCATTATTGTCGGGATCACTGTATTTTCCGTATTGCCAGTTGCTCCGCCAGCCGGCATCCGATCCGTTGACAATGTATACCAGGCGTTCCTTTTCGCCGGGGTGGTCACCGTCATTGTCTTCGCTGATGATGTTTCCGTATTCGTCAAATACAAACTGATGGGTGTTGCGTAGGCCGTGGGCAAAGATTTCGAAATCGCTGCCATCGGGGTTGGCGCGGGCGATGACGCCCGAGTTGGGATGTTCCCATTTGGTGCCATCGGGTCCCTCGCCGTTGAAGCCGATGTCACCGATTTGCCAGTAAAGACGGCCATCGGGCCCCATCTTTACGCCTGACATGCCGTGGCCGCTGAAACCCACATGGACACCATAGCCGTGGGAGATGGATGTTTTTTTATCGGGAATGCCGTCACCATTGGTGTCGGTGAGCCGCCACAGGTCGGGCGCTACTGCGAGGTAGAGGTCGTCGCCATCAGCAAATACACCGCCCGCCACATCGGTAATCTCCTCGTGGAAATCGTGTACCACCAGTTGCGACCGGTCAGCCACGCCATCGCCGGAAATGTCTTCCACCCGGTACACTTTTTCTTTCTCGATGGTGAGGTCGCGCCAATCGTGCGATCCATCGCCATTGAGATCGGCCAGCCATGCATTGCGTTCGCTGTTCGCTGGCGAGAGTTCCTCGCGCAGGAATGCCCGCCGGTCCTCCACGGTCTGGAAACTGATGGACGGAATTTCCCAGTCGCGGTGGCCGCGGATGTCAAACTCTGAATTTTTCTGCCGGTCGGTGGTCGTATAAAATAGACGCCCATGATCGTCTATATCAATGGCAATGGGCGAAATGACCAACGAGTCGATCCCCCATAGTTTCAGGGTAAGTCCACTATCCAATTCGGCATTTACCTGCCCTTCAATCGTAGCAGCGAGTTCGGCTGTTCTGGCAGGGTCCATTTCCCGAGCCGGTAAATCGGCAGCCTTTTGCTGGCAGCTCCACAATAATGCGGAGGTAATTAAGCCGATAAGTGTTTTGTTCATCTAACATTTATTAGGTTAGCCCGACTAATATAAGAAGTATAGTGCAAGTTTTGTGGTAAAAATAGATTTAGCAGCTCGTTTGTACGCGCAGCTATTTTTTTTCGGTTGACACAGCTACCGGGTCGACCCAAAATTCGTCATCCCAATCGTCGCAGTGCGTATGGTGGTTATGGTGCTTTTCTACTAGTGCCAACTGCTCGGCGGTAGCTACTTTTTGTACTTCGTTGAATAGGACCCGCTCTTCAAAACGAATGTGTTGGTCCAACTCTTCTTCAATGAGGTTCAACGATCGCCAAACCTCCGTATTGTCCGAAAATAACCGCTTTAGCCGACGGTGTTCGCTGAGTGCTTTTTTAACGAGCTGATGGTCGTCGCCCAGAATGGAAAAGATGTATTTTTCTTCGATGTCGAAATGGTCGACCAGGTGGGCGTCCCAAAACCAATCGGCGTACCGTTTTATGCGTTGCACATCGATATTTCGTTTGAAACCCTCCCTGATTTTCCAGCATAGTAACAAGCCATGGTGGTGGTCGCGGCTCACTGCCTTGAGATGCGGATCTCTTTTTAAGGGTCTGGCTTGTTCTGTCATCATGAAGCAATTAGGATTCCAGCACTTGTTTTAATACCACAGCCTGGTTATTCTGTTGGTCTTTCGCAGCATACAGTAACGTAACCGGCTTTGTTTTGGCAATGCCCCGCAGCCTATCAAGGTCCGCTTTTTTTGCCGCGAGTTCGTCACGGTATTTTGTTGCGAACGCCGCGAAACGCGCAGGCTGGTGGCCAAACCATTTACGAAGTGCCGGTGAGGGAGAAATAGCTTTGTTCCATTCGTCGAGCTGGGCAGCATCTTTCCGTTGACCCCTCGGCCATAACCGGTCCACCAATATGCGGTATCCGTCTTCCTTGGATGGCGCGTCGTATATGCGTTTCAGTCTAAATCCACTCATATAACTGGTTGCTTTCCGGCTATAATAACGGCTTGGCCGTATTGTTTCTATAATACTCGATTTTATAAAGAAACATTTCAGCCATCCGATCGCCCTGCCACTTCGCCCGATCTGCTTTTTCACCAACGAAGTAGGTGTCGACAGTTTCGATAAACAACTTCATCCACCGGTCGAAATGACTTCTTTCAACGGGCAGTTCGGCGTGCGGCACGAAAGGGCTGCCGAAGTACGTATGGTCGCCCAGCAGTACGGTTTGCCAAAAACGATACATCTTTTCCAGGTGCTCCGGCCAACGGTCCTGGATGACGTTATTGAAAATGTCTTTCAAGAGGTCATCTTCGCGCACTTTATCGTAGAAGCTGTCTACCAGCAGCTTAATGTCATCAAGGTTCGATATTTGTTTTCTGTTTTCCATTACAACACGTTTACCATGGATGGCTATTGTTCCCAACCTGTTGTTCAAAGATACGAAAGCTTCCTATTTAAGACAAATTTGTCTTAAATAGGTTTGGCATACACTGCTCCAACCTCGTTTCATGAAATTACATGTTTTGCCCAAAAACCTTTACCTTTGTACGTTGTTAATTACCGAAAGGCCATGTAATACCCCACTACATCATCGTGTTGGACTGTTTTATTTTCTTACTTTTATTTTTTTGACTACATGGCAAGACAAGAGATTTTTGACACCGCTGTACAACCTGAAACCGCGATATTGGTAGGCATCATTCTGCCGCAAGACAGTGAGGAGAAGGAGCAGGAGTACCTGGAGGAACTGGCGTTTCTGGTCGATACCGCCGGTGGCGTTGTGAAGGAGGTGTTTACGCAGAAACTTCACCATCCGGACCGGGCTACGTTTGTAGGCTCAGGCAAATTGGACGAGATAAAGGCATATGTGGAGGCAGAAGAGATAGACATTGTTGTATTCGACGACGAATTATCTCCTTCGCAGTTGCGCAACATTGAAAAAGAACTGAAGGTGAAAATCCTCGATCGCAGCAACCTTATCCTCGATATATTTGCTCGTAGGGCCAAGACCGCGCAGGCGAAAACCCAGGTGGAACTGGCGCAATTGCAGTACCTGCTGCCACGGTTGACCCGCATGTGGACCCACTTGGAGCGCCAACGCGGTGGTATCGGCATGCGGGGACCGGGAGAGAGTCAGATTGAGAGCGACCGCCGGATGATCCTCAACAAGATTTCGTTATTGAAAGACCGGCTGAAGGCCATCGACAAGCAGGCCGAAACCCAGCGTAAAAACCGGGGGCAACTGATCCGCGTGGCCTTGGTGGGCTATACGAATGTGGGTAAGTCGACCATCATGAATATGATTTCCAAATCGGACGTGTTTGCGGAAAATAAGCTTTTTGCCACGTTGGATACGACGGTGCGCAAGGTAGTTATCGAAAACCTGCCTTTTTTGCTGTCAGACACGGTGGGCTTCATCCGTAAATTGCCCCACCACCTGGTGGAGTGTTTTAAATCGACATTGGATGAAGTGCGGGAGGCGGATGTGCTGTTGCATGTGGTAGATATATCGCATCCGAGTTTTGAAGATCACATCCGCGCAGTGAATGAAACACTGGAGGAGTTGGGGGCATTGGATAAACCGGTGATTACCGTATTCAACAAGATTGATGCTTATCGTGGCGAACCCGAGGAGCGCCGGGACCCGGATGCCGAAGCGGGTGAAACCGAAGAAGTCCGCCCGGTTTCATTAGACGATTTCAAGCGCAGCTGGATGGCCAGGCATAATAGTCCCGCAGTATTCATCTCTGCTATCGATAAGACGAATGTGGATGAATTCAGGAAACGGCTGTATGAAACGGTGGTCGATATGCATACGAAGCGGTATCCGTATGATAATTTGTTGTATTGATGAATCGGGCAGTAGTTTTCAAAGATTGGGGGCTGGTTGATTATCAAGAGGCCTGGAACAGACAGGAAACGTTGTTTGCCGAAGTAGTCGCCCAGAAGACGAAGAACAGGCTGGAAGGGACGACGTTGCCGACCACCAATTACCTCGTTTTTACCGAACACCCGCATGTGTATACGTTAGGCAAGAGCGGTAAACCGGAAAATCTATTGTTGGATGAGCGTGGCTTGCTGGAACGACAGGCCACGTTTTACAAGATAAACCGGGGTGGCGACATCACTTACCATGGGCCGGGGCAGGTAGTAGGCTACCCCATTCTGGATCTCGATAATTTCTTTACCGACATACACCTTTACCTCCGTACATTGGAAGAAGCGGTGATCTGTACATTGGCCGATTATGGTATTGCGGCAGGTCGGTACCCCGGTTATACGGGCGTATGGCTGGATGCAGACAGTGATCGGGCACGGAAGATATGCGCCTTAGGCGTGCGGGCCAGTCGCTGGGTAACCATGCATGGTTTTGCATTTAACGTCAATGCTGATCTGGACTATTTTGGAAATATTGTGCCTTGTGGCATTGACGATAAAGACGTAACTTCCATGCAACGGGAATTGGGCGGCCCACAGGATATTGGCACCGTCAAAACACGGCTAAAAAGCCATATCGCCAAATTGTTCGGGATGGAACTTATCGATTAATCTGTTTTTTCATCCGATTCCCAACATCAACCGGAACCGATCGGTTGAGCCTATCTTCAAATCCTTTCACAGGAACCGCTTGCAAGGATCGCGCTGTGCGTGCCCTTATGCTCATCGTCTTAGATGTGGTGGGCGGCTGTACGCTCGGATCGATTAAGCTTATTGCTCTCGCCAGGAGCGGATCGTCAAGAGAACCAACGGGTGCCCAGGGTAAGTAGTCCCACTCATCAATCTCATATTGGGGTTCCAGTCCGTCGGGATAGTCACCAAATCCAGCTTTGTTAGCCAGTTTGACAATAATCGGTTGGATACCCCATTCGATCTGGCGTGGGTTGCGTTCATCCACAATAGTGACGGAACCTTCGTTCTTCCCCACAGTGGTTTCGCCAATGTGAATTACATTTGCATCTGATAGAAATGGACGAAGGTTATTAATAACCAATTCACTGGCCGACGCTGAATAGTTGGTCGCGATAATATATACCTTTGATAAATTAAGATTAAGGGCCTCGATAGCAGCAATAACCTGATCGGCACTTGCTACCTCATCAGCGTCGTCCGAATCACCACCGAAAAGACGATAATACGTATAGATATCTGTACCGTAATTGCTATTATACTTATATTGGATAAAGGGCTCGTCTTTGTTGAAGTTAGCCTGGATAAGCCCCGACATGATCGCGGCAATCCAGATGCCGCCGCCGCCGTTATATCGTAGATCAAGTACCAGGTCGCTTACGCCGGCAGTTTTGAATTTTTCGAACGCTTCCAAAAGCTCATTGGGTTGATTATTCAGGAAACGATTGTAAAACAAATAACCAACTTTTTTGCCATTGGGCGTGGCAATCACGGAATCTACATGTATAGCTTGCTCCTGAAATCCTCGCACAGGCGTAAGCCGCAGTTCGTCATCGTCTACAATTTGATCACTGTCGTTGATGTGTGCCAACTGAACTGTAAATGGGTCCGAACCGTAATAGGCATCCAGTACGCTTTGATAATTGTCGATAGTCATGGCCTGGCCATTGATCTTGGTGATGATATCACCGCGTTTGATCCCAGCCTCGTCAGCAGGCGACCCCGCCAGCGCATAGCGCACCGATATGATAACGTCTCCAGCTCGGTTTATTTGTAGTAACCCGATGCCCAGTCCCACCGTGATAGAGACACCAGAGAGGTTGTCTTCTAATTCGTCGGCCAACTGAATCCACGAGAATCGGTCGTCCGGATGTAAAATCGTCTCAAAGAAATCTTCGGGGCCAAGATCGAAGTCGAGATTCCCGTCCTGCGGGATGGATGTATTCCAATAATAGATGTCGCGCATATTCTCGACAACCCACGTATTAGTTGTTTTATTTTCTGAAGCGGGCTGTGGATCCTCTGGATCCCCTTTGATTTCCTTTTTGCAAGAGGAGGCAAGAAAGAAAACGAATACCAGCATCAAGACCGCTTGTATTTGGTGACGCCTGTTTAACGATGTTATGTGCATACCAATGAAGTAAAAACCAATCAAACATACCTAAAAATCCTAGAAAAAACAGTTTGAACAATAATTTTGTTTCACCGGTTCATTTCGAAATGGACTGCCCCAATCTCATACACCGCCGTCTCTGCGTAGCGGCTAGCAATGACGATTTCGGTATCGCCGCGGTGTTGATGAAACAGCTGATAAACCAAATCAGGGTCGTTGTTATCGCGGGAAAGGTGCGACAGGAAGAGGTGGCTGAGTTTTGGAGACCGGTGCGTGATGAATAACTCCAGCGCTTCCGCATTAGACAAATGCCCGTAGCCGTCGCGGATGCGGTTCTTTAGAAAAATAGGATAGCGCCCTTGCATCAGCATATCTGCATCATAGTTGGCCTCCAGAAAGACAGCGTCGCATTGGCTAAAGAAACCGACTACCTGTTCACATACCCGACCAATATCAGTAAAAACACCCACTGAATGGCCGTCGCCCTCGATAAGAAAACTGTGGGGATCTGCGGCATCGTGGCATTTTCGGAATGATGTCACCCTCAAATCACCAATGCCAATCGTTTGCATATCGGAGAGCGGGTGCAACAGGCGATCGGGTATAGCCAACTTGCAGCCGCGCCGAGTCCCATTGGTGAGAAAAACGGGAAGCTGATACTTGTTGGCCAGTACACTGAGCCCTTTTACATGGTCGGTATGCTCGTGCGATACGAAAATGGCCTTCACGTTTTGCAGGGAGAGTCCCTGTTTGGCCATGCGCTTCTCAATCTGCCGGCAGGAGATGCCGGCATCCACCAATATGGCTTCATTGCCATTGCCTACATAATAGCAATTGCCATTGCTGCCAGACGCGATTGAACTGATGAAAAGCGGCATGGCGCAAAGTACGGTTAAAAAAGGAGGAAGTGCAACAAAAAAATGAGCTGTGCCACACGACACGACCCGTTAACACTCCGGCAGGCTTAATGGAATATTGACTGCCAGTCCACCATCCGCAGTCTCCTTGTATTTAACGTTCATATCCTGGGCCGTCTCCCACATGGTCCGTACCACGGCGTCGAGGCTCACCTTGGCCTTGTCGGGATTAGATTGCAACGCCAACTGCGCCGCGGTAATAGCTTTGATGGCCCCCATGGTATTACGCTCAATGCACGGCACCTGCACCAGCCCTCCTATGGGGTCGCAGGTAAGGCCCAGGTGGTGCTCCATCGCGATTTCTGCAGCCATCAGGACCTGTCGTTGCGATCCGCCCAAACTTTCGGTAAGCGCACCAGCAGCCATGGCGGACGAAACACCGATTTCTGCCTGACATCCGCCCATGGCCGCCGAGATGGTGGCTCCTTTCTTGAAAATACTGCCAATTTCGGAGGCTGTGGCAATAAATCGAATGATCTTATCTTCATGTAACCCGTCATGGAACACGATGAAATACTGCAATACAGCGGGTATGACTCCTGCGGCACCGTTGGTCGGCGCAGTGACTACCCGGCCGAAAGAAGCGTTCTCTTCGTTGACCGCCAATGCCCAACAACTTACCCAATCCAGTGTGTACTGAAAATGGTCGCCCCCCGCCCGGATGGCAGCTACCCAACTGTGATAGTCGGTGTAAGGGCGATCCGCTATTAGTTTTCTGTTGAGTTTGTAAGCCCGTCGATCTACTTGCAGTCCGCCGGGTAGCATGCCCGTGGTGTGGCACCCGCGGTAAATGCAATCGCGTATGGTGGTGAATAAATGGCGGATGCCAAGGGTAGTCTCTTCTTCCGTACGCCAAGCCTGTTCATTCTCCAATACCAGCTCAGAAACCTTCAGTCCGGTTTTCATGCACCAAACCAAAAGGTCGTTTGCCGTTTGTACGGGGAAAGGAAGGTCTGGGTGTTCTTCTTGTTTGCCGTCATCGCCCTCCTGTATAACAAAACCGCCACCTATAGAATAATAGGTCTCACTTACGGCGATTCCATCGGCGAGTAGGGCTTGGAATGTGACGGCGTTGGGGTGGAAGGGGAGACTCTCGGTGTATAGAAACAGGATGTCGTCGGCATAACGGAAAGGTATCTGGTGTGTGCCACCCAGCAACAGGCGTTGCTGCTGCTTGATTTGGGTCACGTTTTTAGGCACGTCATCAATGGCAATGGTCACGGGGTCAGCGCCGCTCAACCCCAGCAACACCGCCACATCCGTGCCGTGTCCGATACCGGTTTTGGCCAGCGAGCCATAGAGCAAAATCTTGATGGTTTCGGTTTTTTCGAGTAACTCCTCCATGGCGAGGCGCCGTGTAAAGCGTTGCGCAGCGCGCCACGGACCAAGGGTGTGCGAGCTCGAAGGGCCGATGCCAATCTTAAACATATCGAAAACCGAAATCTGCTCCTTGATCATCATAATTCTGGACTAAAGATGTGGTTACAAAGATACCGCTTTATTTGTGCTTTGGCAGCCATGTATATCAATAGCGGTGGGTTCATGTCACAAGGGTGTTGCATTTTTCAAATTAACCCTTATCTTTGATTGAAATACAGGCATATACCAATTAAACAACTGTTTCACTTAATAACTTTCAAATCTTAAGAACCATGGACAATTATGGAAATTACGACGCTGTAGGCGGCGGGTTGCTCGCAGGTGTAGGCGTTGGTGCGATGCTCCTTTACCTGGCAATTATTGTTTTGTATATTGCAGGATTCTGGAAAATGTTTGAGAAGGCCGGTAAGCCGGGCTGGGCGGCCATCATACCCATTTACAACATGATCATCATCGCTGAAATCGTGGGAAAGCCCCTCTGGTGGGGCGTTGTTGCCGCATTAGTACCTTGCGTCAACATTGTGTTCACGATTTGGTTGATGAATTTGCTGATGAAAAGTTTCGGTAAGGAAGTGCCGCTGTGGACAGTACTTACCCTATTTTTCGGCTTTGTCACCATCCCGGTTATTGGTTTCGGAAGCGATAAGTATATCGGCCCAACGGCTGCCGAAGCCACAGGCGGAGATTCTTTCAGCAACCTGAAACGGGACTTAGATAATTTTAAAGATTCGATTGACGATAAAGATAGCCCGCAAAATCCGCCCGTATAGCGTGGCCAACGGATGGGTATGGATGGTGTGCAGTCTGGAGTGTCTTTCCGGGGTGCAGGAGTGGTTATTGCGCTGTCCGATTAAAGCCGTGATGGGCATCGATTGCCCGGGATGTGGTTTCCAGCGTTCGCTTTTGGCATTACTGCAAGGGCATTGGCAAGAAAGCTACCGGCTCTATCCGCCCACCGTGCCGCTGCTGATACTTCTGGTGTACATATTGCTGAAAGGTACATTCGGTTTCGATCGGAGGAATAATGTAATGAAGTTGCTTGCCGTTGCGTGCGGATGGTTTGTGCTGGGCGTGTACGTAATGAAGTTATGGCACGGTGGCGGTCTGTAGTCCGTCCTTTGGAAACATTTTATTTTTATCTTTACCGCGGACAATGACAATGAGATGAGTTATAACCGCGCGAGGTTCTGCTGTATTACTATTTTTTTCTTACTATTTATCGGTCACGTAGGGTATTGCGTGTCAGGAGTCACTGGTGATGAGCTCCCCAAACGGGAGCTCAGGGGAGCCTGGATTGCCACGGTGGTCAATATCGACTGGCCGTCTGCGAGTAACTTGAGTACGGCCGAGCAAAAACAGGAGCTCATCCGGCATCTGGATAACCACCAACGTGCCGGCATTAATGCCATTTTCTTGCAGATACGACCATCTGCCGACGCATTTTACGCCAAAAGTACCGAACCTTGGAGCCGTTTTCTGACCGGTAAACCAGGGCAACCGCCCGTACCTTTTTACGACCCACTGGAATTTGCAATCAACGAAGCTCATAAACGTGGTATGGAATTGCACGCCTGGATCAACCCCTATCGGGCAACATTCGACCTGGTAGCTGCAAATACAACCAGCGATCACATTACGCGACTTAAACCGGATTGGTTTTTTATCTACGGCGGAAAAAAACTCTTTAACCCCGGCATTCCAGAGGTTAGGGAGTATATTACAGGTATTGTAACCGATATCGTACGGAATTATGACATTGATGGTGTCCATTTCGACGACTATTTCTACCCATACCCGGTTGCCGGCAGGCCGATTCCCGATGAGGGGACCTTCCGGCAATACCCAAATGGATTTAAACATATTGCCGATTGGCGGCGGAATAACGTGAACCTGCTCATTCAAATGATTTCGGAGCGCGTACACCGCGAAAAAAAATACATCAAGTTCGGCGTAAGTCCTTTCGGTATCTGGGATAACAAGAAAGACCATCCGGATGGATCGGCATCATCGGGCCTCAGCGGATACCGCCAGCTTTATGCCGATGCGTTGAAATGGCTGGAAGAAGGCTGGGTTGATTACATTAACCCGCAGATTTATTTTCCTTTTGGCCATGCCGCCGCACCTTATGAGGTATTGGCCGACTGGTGGAGCCAGCACGCGAATGGGCGCCATTTTTATATTGGGCATGCGGCCTACCGGGCTAGCGAGAACGGTGCAGGTTGGCGCGATCGGAGTCAGATTCCGAATCAGGTACGTTATGCACGGCAACGGGCTGATGCACAGGGAAGCATTTATTACAGCGCCAAACACATCACCGATAATGTAGTCGGCCTTCGCGATTCGCTGCAATACAACCTATACCGTTATAAATCGTTGCCACCAACGATGCCATGGTTGGATAGCGTAGCGCCGGAGCCGCCTTTTGGCCTTTTGGCCCAGATTGCCGAAAATGGGACTTCGGTTATCTTACAATGGCAGCCGGGGATGCCTGCCGCCGACGGGGAACTGCCTTATGGGTATGTGGTATACCGCTTTAATGAAGGAGAACCGTTGGATATCGAAAACCCGCAGAATATCCTGTATATCACTTATGATCATACCCAAACACAGTATACCGATAACATGACGCGAAAGCATGGGCACTACCGCTATGTGATCACGACCCTGGATCGCCTGAAAAATGAAAGCTTGCCTTCGAATACACGGGAGTTATACATCGAATAGACACCTAGTTGCCGTCGCCGTATCGGAAAAACGCATTGACGGTGACCGGAAGCCGACCCGATGGCGTTAGCCTTTTCAAGATGACCTTTGCCGCTGCACGTTGCATGATATCGTCATTTTGGTAACATACCAGAATAGACTTTGCCTGCTCAATGCCGGGGAGCCCGGCGAGGCCATAGGGGTTGGCAAAGATGCAAAAGACGGCGTTCCGATGTGCTAACTCGTTGATGAAGAGACGTACCGTGCTGTTATAGTTATAGGTGCTGCGAGGCCGTGCACGGTTGTCGTGCAGTGCCACAATAACCTGGCTGTAGCGGCGAAGCTCCGTTGCAACGGCAGCCACATCGTCGGCTGTGGCATTCGCAGATAGTACGTAGTGCATGTGGTTGTCAAAACGCCATTCTAACATACGCTGGAATTCCGACAACTCCGATAACCCAACACTGATAATCGCTGTACGACGGCTATAGTTAATAGCCCTGATCAGGCTGTCGCCCTGAAGTAAGGTAACCGACGCGTCCGCCAACCGTTGGTTGAGGCTCTGGGTACCCTGGCGGTTGACATCGTGGTATAGGTTGGTAAGCTGTACAGGTTGGGGGTTATTTAATCCGAGCCAGTATTTCGTTGCCAATATTTTCTTCACACGGGCATCGATGTCCGGCTGCGTCAATCGCCCTTGTTTAATGGCCTGTAATACCATGTCGATGGCACGTGCACTGTTTTGCGATAATTCGAGCAGATCATTGCCGGCGATAATGGCACGGACATCGGCTTCGCCATTCCGAAAATGCTTCACAACACCGTTCATATCCATGGCGTCTGTAAACGTAAGCCCCTTAAATCCGAACCTGCCTTTCAGAATATCGGTAACGATATGTTTTGACAACGAAGAGGGTAGATTGGGCGTGTTATCAAGGCTGGGGATATTCATATGTGCGACCATCACACCTGAGGCTCCGGCATTGATCAATTCGCGAAAGGGGTACATCTCCAGTGAATCCAGATGGCCGGCCGTGAAGTTAAGTTGTGGCAGGTCGTAATGGGAGTCGACATCGGTATCACCGTGCCCCGGAAAATGTTTCAGTGACGTCACAATGCCTCCATCCATCATGCCCCGCATGTATGCCAGTCCCTTGTTCGTAACGTTATATTTATTTTCGCCGAACGACCGGAAGTTGATGACAGGATTGCGCGGATTGTTGTTGATGTCCACCACGGGTGCAAAATTCACATTCATTCCCAAACGCCTGAAATCCCGGGCAACCTCGCGGCCCATCTGGTAAATCAATGCTTCGTTTTGCACTGCACCCAGCGCCATCTGATACGGGAATGAAATGGTCGAATCTGCCAGCCGCATACCGAGGCCCCATTCCCCGTCGAATGCCACAAGCAACGGTACTTTCGAAAGTTGCTGGTAACGATTGATAACCTGGGCATGTCGTACGGGACCACCCTGGAAAAGCACGATACCGCCGAGTTGCTCGCGCTGTACGACCCCGGCAACCGAATCGATATAACGCTGGCCCAAATTGCTGTGGGCACGAACCATGAATAGCTGTGCAACCTTGCCCCGATCGCTGAGCGTCCGGAATACAGAGTCTACCCAGGCATGTTCACGATTGATGAATGGAATGAAAGCTTCTCGTTGCTGAGCAAGCGTTTCACAACAGACAGATACTACTAAAATAAAGATGTAAACGGTCTTTTTTAGCATAATAGCTTAGCCACAATAACGATACCGATAATGCCATATCAGAATCGCCTCCAATATTAGCTATATTTTTTTGCATGTTAATGCGTGTTGTTGATAAAAATTGCGTTTTTTTGCGCTTTTACGATTGGATTCCGTACTTCCCTTCCAGTATTTTCGCCAATTCGGCTGATTCACGAAGATCACCATTTGCCTCCTTTTTCCACAATATTTCGATAATCAGCACAAGCAACTGTGTTTCCAGTTCGGGGTTCTCATATCCCAATTCTTTAAAGGCACGCTTAATGGCTGGATAGACCGGTTTGATAAAGAGCTCATGCTGTTGTTTCGAAAACCCATGGTGGGACAGGCGTTCCTGCATTTTCCAGAATATCGGGTCTTCGCTGACCAAATCCTTTGGAAGGTTGATCATGTTCCGCAGAAAGCTTTTTGCGTCACCATATGTCATCATCCCCCGGTGGTGCTGCAGCACACGCCTGTATCCCGACTTGATTAGGTGCGACAAAAGATTGTCCTTGTTCCCGAAATGCTTGAAAATAAGTGCTTCGGATACGCCTGCTTGTTGTGCAATAATTTTGGTTGATGTATCGATATAGCCCTTCTCGGCAAACAGTAAGAGGGCTTCCCTCATTATTTTATCCTTTCTGCTCTCCGCCTTCTGTCTCATCGTGATCCGTACAAAATGAAATGCAAACTTAGATAAATTCCCGTTATGTTCTAAACAATATACGCCGCTATCGACACTTTTTATAAATGGGAAAAAGGAATCTTTCGACAAGTCAGGCCGTGCTTTACGGGGTCGCCAGCGCGTGGCAACTAAACGGTAACGAATTTGCCGCCCTGCCGGGCGAATATTTCTTGCTTTTCGGCATAAGCCGAAGCGTCGATAGCCCGTACTGCGTTGTCGATGATGTGGGCGGAGAAACCCAATTGGAGCGCATCCATGGCTGTGAAGTACACGCAATAGTCGGCAGCCAGACCGCAGACTGATAGGGTAGTTATCCCACGGTCTCGCAGGTAACCTGTTAAGCCTGTCTGTTTACGCTTTCCATTATCAAAAAAGCCACTGTAGCTATCGATGGCTGGGTCTGTTCCTTTACGAAAAATCGCTTCGATATGCCGGGTTCCCAATTGCTCGCTTAGCTTAGCCCCCCTGGTGTCCTGAACACAATGATCCGGCCATAATACCTGCGCCAACCCTTGTAGATCAATCGTGTTAAATGGCTTTTGGCCCGGATGGGCGGAAGCAAAGCTGTGGTGACCTGCCGGGTGCCAGTCCTGTGTAGCCACCACCAGATCATAATTTCCCTGGATACGGTTAATGACAGGGATGACGGTATCGCCTCCGGCAACGGCCAACGCGCCTCCGGGAAGGAAATCATACTGAATATCGACAATTAGCAGTGCATGCATGATAAACCCTTGTTTTACCTTGCAACAAACTTACTGAATAAAGGCGTTAAAGCGAAAATTGCAGGCCGACAATCCCACCGAAGTAAAATCCGTTAAACACATCTTCCCCATGCGATTGCCATAGGTAGCTGCCATTACGGACATCGGTCTGATCGGCATTGAACAATAGGTGATTAAATGTGGGGCCGGCAAATAATTCAACGAAGGGCGAAATGTGCCAACCACCGAGTACACGAAGGCTTTGTTTTCCATATACGCCCTCTTCAAAATTTGTCATGGCGGCGCTGGTCAGTTCGCCACGCATACGGAAAGTGCTGGCGGTGATAAGGTTTGCGCCGATGCCTCCTTCCAACTGGTAGCGGGCTTCCCGGTACCCCATGTGGTAGCCCAATCCCAGGATACCATACAAGACATTCCCCCCACTGCGTAATGCCAGCATAGAGCCTCCGGTTTCGTCGACCGTAATGCCTAACGATAACTCGCCTTCCTCGATAATATTAAGCAAACCGATGGGGTAGTCGCTCTGTTCGGCAATGTTGATGAGGCCGGCTACCTGAACCCCCTTAACACGCCGGGCGATATTGACCAGTCCGGCTACCTGCGAGTGTGCATCGCCCGACTTGTTGATTAGGCCTGCAGCCTGAAAACCTTCGGCTTGCCCGGTAATGTTGATCAAACCGGCCAATTGTGCGCCACGGGCGTTGCCACCCACGTGGTTTGATACGCCGGATACCATTATACCTCTTGCGTTTCCTTTTACCATTCCCGAAACTCCGGCAATGAGACAGGCATTTTCCTGTTGTGAGACACCGGCAATCAGGTGCAGGGACAGGTTATTGGTATCGGCAGGTGCTGTCCTGCCGTTGGTGCTAAGCGGGTAAATAATGCCCACATGGGCCTGGTTGGTTTTACCGGTTTGGGCAGACCCGGTAATGCTGTAACTTATGACAAGCGCGATACAAATCGCTATTCGAATCATCCCGGGCGTATTCGTGTTTTTTTCCATTTGCTGTGTTTTGAGCATAAGACAACGACATCCGTGGACACCCTTACCTGTCAATGGAATTTACCATAAAAAAAGCACCCGCTTACTGGCGGATGCTTCTGTATTTCATACGTAGGTGAAATTTCGGTTACAGCAGGCCTTTTTCCAGCAATTTCTCCGCAATTTGTACGGTATTCGTTGCCGCACCCTTACGGAGGTTGTCCGCCACGACCCACAGGTTGAGCGTTTTGGGTTGGCTATCATCCCTGCGGATACGACCTACAAATACCTCGTCTTTGCCGTGTGCATCTTTAGGCATGGGGTATTCGTGATTGGCGGGATTATCCACTACAACAACGCCCGGTTGTTTGGCCAGCAACGCCCGTACTTCTTCCACGTCAAATTCGTTGGCAAATTCGATATTTACGGATTCCGAGTGGCCACCTATAACCGGAATGCGCACCGTTGTTGCCGTGACCCGGATGGTATCGTCGCCAATAATTTTGTTCGTTTCCTTGATCATCTTGATCTCTTCCTTGGTGTATCCGTTATCTTGAAACACATCAATCTGTGGGATTACATTCAGATCGATTTGATGCGGGTATGCTTTCTCGCCACTTACACCTGCGCGTTCGTCATTAAGTTGTTGCACTGCTTTCACACCGGTTCCCGTGACGGATTGGTAAGTCGATACGACCACCCTTTTGATAACATATTGCTCATGCAGGGGCTTCAATACGACGACCATTTGAATCGTCGAGCAATTCGGATTGGCAATGATCTTGTCTTCTGCCGTCAATACTTCTCCATTTACTTCAGGTACTACCAGTTTTTTGGTTGGGTCCATCCGCCATGCGGATGAATTGTCAATCACGGTAATACCGGCTTCGGCAAATTTCGGAGCATACGTCAGTGAAGTACCTCCGCCTGCAGAGAAAAGGGCTACATCAGGCTTAAGGGCAATGGCTTCGTCGGGTGTGACCACCTTATACGGTTTCCCCTTGAATTGTATTTCCTTACCCTTGCTGCGTTCAGAAGCAACGGGGATCAATTCTGTTACGGGGAAATTTCGCGCTGCTAACACGGTTAACATTTCCGAACCGACAAGTCCGGTTGCGCCGACTACTGCCACTTTCATTTTTTTGTGTTGTTGATTTTGTGAATTAATTTATACTGTTTAACTTTAATTTTCTTGAAGATGCCAAACATACGAAATTTGGCGTAACTTGAGCATAACGAATTTCAAAAACCTGCTGACCGAAACGACTGTTTATCAGTCCTGAAGCCTATGAAGAACAATTTCTTCCTTTTATGGAATATCATGATCCTCTTTCCTGTCTGGGATGTTGGCTTTTCTCCGGCCAGACGGCTTGATTTCAAACTTGACTATTTTCTAGTCAAAACATTGGATGCGACCGGCGGTACAGCTACCCTGGATATGCCGCTGGCCGGCGACATCCTGATAAATGAGGTGCTGTCCAATCCGAAGTCCGGTGGGGTTGACTTTTTAGAGATTTACAATTACTCGGATAAAACCGTCGACCTGTCTGGCGTAAGTATCGCTAGCGTGAATACCAATGGCATCGTCGGAAACCGGCAAACTGTCAGCGACCAACCATTGTTTATTTACCCGAACGAATACAAGGTGTTAACACGCCAGCCCGCGGTAGTGAAGCAACATTACCCGAATGCGGAATTGTCCGCACTCTTAGAAATGGGCAGTTTGCCAAACTTCAATAATGAAACGGGAGGTGTGGTGATTTACGGTGAGGAGGGGGTTATTGATAGTCTTTTTTATACGCCAACGATGCAATCACCATTCATGGCCAGCAATCGCGGCGTGTCGTTAGAACGTCAGCATTTTTCGGTGCCAACCAACGCTCCGGGAAGCTTTCGGTCGGCTGCAGTTGCAGTAGGAGGGGCCACCCCGGGATATCAAAATTCGCAATACGTGGATGAATCGGCAGCAGAGGATGTTTTTTTAACGGCTAAGACCTTTTCGCCGGATAATGACGGCTTTGAAGACCGGTTGGAGATCAACTATCGTTTGCCCGAAAGCGGGTTCATGGCAAATATTGATATTTATACCGATCAAGGCCGATTAATTAAACGGCTGGTGCGCAATCAGAGCATCGCCACCCAAGGGGTGTTTTTCTGGGACGGCCTGTCTGATGCAAACACACGGCTTCCCGTTGGGGTGTACATTGCGGTGGTTGAGGTTTACAATGCTTTCGGCGTACGTAAAGTGTATCGCAAAAGCTTTGTATTGGCTGCCAGGCTGTGATGGCGATTGAAATTTTGCTAAGTTTGCATTCGATGCACGATTGGGTTATCATCGGACCGGAAGTTGGGCCGGGTGTACTGAACCGTGGTTGCAAACCGTAGAAAAAAGTATATATTACATAAACGATGGGAAGAGCTTTTGAATTTAGGAAGGAACGAAAATTTAAGCGCTGGGCTAAAATGGCCGTGCAGTTCACCCGCTTGGGGAAAGAAATTGCGATGGCCGTCAAAGAAGGTGGGCCGAACCCCGAGGGAAATTCACGCCTTCGTACCGCCATCCAGAATGGAAAGGCCGTTAATATGCCGAAAGATCGCATTGAGGCCGCCATCAAAAGGGCGTCCGATAAAGACGCCAAAGGGTATGAAGAACATGTATACGAAGGGTATGGCCCGCATGGCGTTCCTATTCTCATCGAAACGGCGACGGATAATACCAACCGCACCGTTGCAAATATCCGTAGTTACTTCAGCAAGGCAGGGGGGACCCTGGGTAAAACAGGCTCACTCGATTTTATCTTCCAACGTAAATCTATTTTCAGGTTTACCGTGGCAGATGATGTGGATTTGGAAGAGCTGGAACTGGAACTTATCGATGGCGGCCTCGAAGAGCTTTATGTAGAAGCGGACGAGGAGGGCAACGACGTAGTTGTTGCGCAGACGTCGTTCGAAGATTTCGGCAACATGCAACGGCTATTGGAAGAGCGGGGAATCGAAGTGAAAAGTGCCAAGCTCGAACGGATTTCGTTGTCGCACACGGAGGTATCCGAAGAGGATGCCGCAGAAGTGCTTAAGCTTGTCGATAAGATCGAGGAGGATGACGATGTTCAAGCCGTTTATCATAACATGAGCTAATGACGTTTGAAGAATTTTTCACGAAGAAGCGGATTGATTTGACATTGCTACGGCGTGCCAATCCGGCCCTTTATGAAGAATTCCGTGATCATTATGCGGAGATGAGCGAAAAGAGCTTCGACCATACGAAGAAGTACTGGTTTAACCGGCTCCGCAAGGACTTTTTGCTTGAGGTTGTCGAGGCGCCCAAAGCAGAAGCGGTGAAAGCGGCTACGCCTGAAGGAGGGACCAAGGTGCCCCCCGTAGCGGGCGCCACGGCAACGAAACCTGCAGGATTTAAACCGCGTTTCAAGCCTAATATGGCTAAGTCTACGGCTGGTCCGAGTATGTCGAGGCCACCTGAGAAGGTGCCGGAAGACAGCAAGCCTCCTGTTCCGGGTACGAAGCCGACGGGCTTCAAGCCGCGGTTTAAGGCGGGGGTTACACCACCCGCAGCACAGAAACCGGAGAACGACGAAAAAACTGCACAGGAGAGTCATGAGCTAACCCCCGTACCTGACCCGGCGCCCGTCGTATCAAAGGCGGCCACACCCAAGCCATTGGGCTTTAAACCCCGATTTAAGGCGGGGAAGACAACGAATAAAGGGCAAGACGACCAATAAGTAATAAAATAAAAAAACCCCTCGACCTTTTTCAGGGGAGGGGTTTAATAGGATTTGGCGCCGACCTACTCTCACGCCTTTTACGGCAATACCATCGGCTCTGGCGGGCTTAACTGCTCTGTTCGGTATGGGA
>Ga0182743_1000079_pt1 | contig 180383 bp, 162 predicted proteins | sample eDN3rd30CKraftOP_FD_128522 | JGI IMG/M metagenome (GOLD analysis project Ga0182743, IMG submission 128522) | Enriched Organic Plus compost microbial communities from Emeryville, California, USA - eDNA 3rd pass 30_C Kraft OP (version 2) (version 2) ...
AGCGTGCCCTCTGTCGGAGTGGCGGACTGCGACAGAGGGTTTTCACGTGCCCGTGACCGTTCCGGTGCCCCTGCCCGTGGTCGTGTTACGCGACCGTACCCGTTCCCGTAAACGTGCCCGTTCCCGGCAGTTGCAGTAATGCAGCCCCGTCGGAATCCAGTATGCTGGCTACCAACTTGACGAACAAATCGTCCAACTCCCTCGCAGACAAGCAATTACGCCCGGACGGAACGGTCCGGAACGGCAAATCCACGCGTGCAGGCTAGGCTTTGGAGCTGCCGGGGCGCCGCAGGCCGAGCACGACTGGCATGCAGGTCTTTGTTGAACAGAGGGAGAAGGCTGTGATCCGTACCGCAACACCGAAGGTTGTGCGAACAGGCGGTGTCGCACTCTGCGCCTTTCTGCTACTCAGTGGCTGTCGATCGAGTGAACCGGCACCGAACGCATCGGATCGCTGGGGCACGCTCGAACAACCGGATTCGGAGAAGCTGCCCGAGGCCATGCGGGTGAAGGCGAGTTCCGGGGACGAGGCGGCTGCTCATCTCGCGGCAGCGGCGAGGTCGAGCGATCCGCGCGAAGCTGTTTCTGCGCTGCTGACCGCGCTGCACATGTCCGGAATCGCGGTTGCCGATCGGGACCTCGATGGCCGGATCGTGCGGCCCGCGGCGGAGCCGGCGCAGGGTATCGCGGTTCAGCCCGGCGAGGTCATCGCGCTGCGGCGGCTGCTCGCGGATGGGCACACGGTACTCACCCGGGATGCCGCAGAGATCATCCGTCATTCGCTTGCGCCGAATATTGAACTCGATGCGGCCCGTATCGAGGAGTTTCTGCTCGCCGGCGTACGTGAACACGCGAACGGCGACCATCCGACAATGCGATTCTGGGCGCGGTTCATTGTCGAGCTTGAGCGGCAGAACCCGGACGGATTCGACATCCTCGGGGTGGCCGGCAACAATGTGCAGGATCTGCTAGATCGCGAGCCAGTTCCAACCACCTTCGCTGCCGCGCAGTTGATGCTCATCACCTGGCGTTTCGCCGCAGACTTGAACGGCCTCGCCCATCGCCCCGGTTCGCCCGGTCCTGTCAGCGCTGCCTCCGTTCGGCAGTCGCAGGTCCTGCACGCCTCCATACTGCCTTCGCCCCGTTTTGGAGCGCTGCTTCGCGCAGTCAATGCAAGTACAAGCGACTGCAGCTTTACAGACGAGCAGTCGCCGGTGATGGATGGCATTCACAACTCGGCGAGCACCGGATTCGGGAAGCTGATCGGGTACATCATCGAAAAGCAGGCTGGGACAATGGCAGCCGAAGCCGCGGATCTTTTCATGAAGGCCGTGGGCGTCATAACCGGTTTTGCCAAGGCCTTCCTGATGGCCACCCTGACCGAAGCGGAAATTGAGTTCGTGGATGGGACCAATGAACTTCGACGGCTCAAGTCCGCCCACCGGGATGGCGGCGAGACCAGGCAGGTGCGCGGAACCGTCAGGCTGAACGCCGGCGGGTGGCGCTACCTGAACTGTTCGCGAATCGCGCTCAACGCTCTCGGACTCGACGCCAGCCTTCCGAACGATGGCGCGATCAAGGGAGCGAAGCTGACGTGGTGGATCGACAAGGAAGGGCAGGACGGAATGTCCGCAGCCATGAACGCGCTGATCCGGTACGCAGGCAACATCAGGAATGTTCCGACGGATTCAGAGGGGCAGGCGGTGGTCAGCGTCCAGGGCATGCCGCAGAAGAAAAATATCGAAGGCCGCCCGCAGGAGATCAGAAAGCAGGCGACCATCGGATTTTCGTACCACCTGAAGGAATCGAACCTGAAGCAGGATCTCGTCGACGCTTTGTTCAACCTCATTGGCGGCCCGGCAACGCTGCCGCCGGAGCTGTTCCTTCGCACGATCACCAAGGGTGTGAAGCACACGTTCACGGTGATCGATTACGGCTCGGACTATCGGATCAACCACGTCATTGACGGTGTTCGCTTCACGGCCGAGCAGTGCGGTACGCCCACCGGGATCTGGGAGATCGAGATCAGCGGCGATCTCGGCATGGAGATGTCGGTGAACGGAACCATCTACGTCGGCATCAACGAACAGAGCTACAACGGCCGATTTCAGGGCGAACTCGACGTGAGCCTGCCCTCGTTCGCGCGCCAGCACATGAGTTTCGATGACATCGGCTTCTCCGGCGTGGCTGCGCTCGAGCCTTCCAAATCGCGCCTGCTGATGGAGACCAGGGGCACGCAGGGCGCGATCCGGGCGCTGAACGCGAGCTTCCCGCTGCTCGGGCATGGCACCAATCTGTCCCTTCCGTTCGAGACCGGTTCGTTCTGCACCGGCAAATAGACATGCTTACACTGACAACAACAGGATTCAGGATGCGTTCCGGTACTATCATCGCAACACTCTGCGTCGCCACTCTGTTCGCGGGCTGCGGACGTGAGAACAACGCCGATTCATTCGAAACGAAAGAAGCCACCACCGCACCCGGATTCCAGCACTATCCGGCCACGTCCGGCATCATCGCGTCCCGGACCACGGGCATGATCGATTCGGAGACGACCGTCTACTTCGATGAAAACGGTGCTCGCGAGGCTACCTACACGACCTCGGTCATGCGCTTCGGGCGCGATTCCGTGATATCCAGGTCCATCGAGATCCGGGATGGCAACTGGTTCTACAGTTACAAGGAAGACGAGGACGAGTGGGTCAGATGGAACGCAAAAGACCTCGGCGATTTCGCCGGCCCGAGCGTCCCGGGTGTCAGCGGCAATCCATCGGCGACTCTCATGCAGGATGCGATGAAGGGCTCCGCGGATGCGAAGGAACTTCCCGCGCGCACGATTGTTGGCAGGGAAGCCAGCGGGATTGAGATGGAGATGATGGGAATGAAGATGCGGATGTGGATGTGGGAAAACATCACGCTGCGCAGCGAGGTCGAGATGGGAAACACGCCGACCATCACCGAAGTCACGTCATTGCAACTGGGTGTGCCCGTTTCAGCCGATAGATTCCGTCCGCCGGCTGGTGCGAAAGTCGTGGACGCCGCGATGAACCGCTAGGCACCGAGCCAGCTCACCGAACCTGCACGCCCACGCGTGGAAGTCGCCGGGGGATTCCTTCAGCGTTCACGTGACAAGAAAAGGCTTCGGCTGAATCTGGCCCCCTGCATGGTCCGTTACGAGCCCGCTGTCGGCACACATCCGCGATGGCGCGCGCGTTGTCGTGATGTACTCCTCACCCCGCGACCGCGGGCGCGTCCGCTGCGTGATCACTCCTCACCCCGCGACCGCGTGCGCTGGCGCGTCCGTTTGCTCTTCCGTCTCAGACCAGAGTGCAACCTGGGGCTGGTCATAATGGCCACGGAGAGCGTGACTGCGAATGACCATCAGATCTCGCAGCATGCGTATCGAATCGACCGCCAGGTTTACGCGCGAGCCGGGCTGGTGTGTCCAGTTGACGGGAACTTCGGCAACGGAGTAGCCGCAGCGACGGGCCATGAGCAACACTTCGACATCGAATGCAAAGCCATCGATTCGCATACGGGAGAAGAGGTCCTCCGCCGCGCGCGCCTTGAAAAGTTTGAAGCCACACTGCGTATCCTGGATGTCGGTTGCCGTCGAAATACGAACCAGCGCTCGAAATGCGCGGCCGATCACCCGACGATACCGCCGGGCGGACACGCGGACTGCCGCGGATTGTTTCACTCGACTGCCGATCGCGATATCGGCGCCCGCAGTCAGCGCAGCTTCGAGCCGTGCCAGTTCGCTGATCGGCGTTGCGCCATCGGAATCGGCGAAGAGCACATACCTTCCACAGGCATTCAGTACGCCGGTGCGAACCGCGTATCCCTTGCCGCGGTTTGCGGCCAGCCTGATGAGGCGGAGAGTATCCAGCTCGCGGGCGAGGTGGCGGACGAGAGTACTCGTCCGATCCCGGCTGCCATCGTCGACGACAATGAGCTCTGCCGGGCGCCCGATCGCTCTGAAGTAGGCAGCGGCCTCACGAAGGGTGGGCTCGAGACGCCCTTCTTCGTTGAAGGCCGGGAAGATGACGGAGACGTCGAATGATGAGGTCATGGCGGAGCGCCGGGGGCAAGCCAGGTGCCCCGGTGCTCCTCCTCGTTTCGCTATGTTTCACAAGGGTTTTCGCCTTGATTGTGCAGGCCGGCTTGCGGTGGTTTTTCTCCTGGTGTTGCATGCCGACCACAGGACGCACGGGGAGGCCAACAGGGCTTGTAAATTGCTGCGACTGCTACCGGTTCAATTGCTGATGGCGCGCTGTTGCGCGCCCATTCCCCAGCGCTTTCGCCCGGTGATTCCCACTCATGGTCACAGCAACGACGACGCCTCAAGTGACGGCTTCGCGCCGCGCATCCACAGTCGCTTCCCAGGATCTCGACGGTCATGCGGACCGACCTCGCTGGCTGCGCGTCCTGCCCTGGACAATTCTGCTGGTTATGGCATTCTTCGCCTACGCCGGCAGCTTCAGCACATTCCCGATCATCGAAGAAAAACACAGTGTGCTGGCAGATGCCGACGCCGCCAATTTTGTTCTGCTCGTGCGCGAGTTCGACCTCGGCAAACGGTTCGGCGATGAGTACAGGAACAGCGAGCGTACGCCCGGTGATGTAGCACAGAAACACAAAATCCATCACGTGCTGTACGCGATCATCGGAAGCGGAGTCTATACCGTGCTGCGACCGGCGTATGCTGCGGTGGGTTTGCCACCTGAGCGTGCGGTCTATGGCGTGAATGCAATCATTGGCTGCCTGAACCTCGTGGTACTTGCCCTGTTGCTGCGGCGGCTGAACCCGAACGGGAATGCGATCTGGCCGTTTCTGCTGCTCTATGCGTTCAGCCTGAACGTCTGGATCTACTCCGCAATCCCGGAATCCTGGCCATTCACATCGCTACTCGTGATGACGTTCCTGCTCGCGGTGATGCGGCTGCGCCCGGTTGCGGCTGGCGCGCTGCTCGGAGTTTTTCTGCTTAACAACATCTTTCTTTCGGTGTTGTTCGTCATCCTCGCCGTCGAAGCTGCGCGCAGATCGAAAAGCCTGATAGAGTGGGTTCGAAGCTGTTGTCTAACCGGGGCAGTGATGGCCGGAACATGGTTCTTCGGCTTGCTGGCACTGTCGGCGTTCGACCCGAGCCTGAGTCCGATCAACTTCATTCGGTTCACCTTCTGGTTCCGCGAGTACGCGTCACCAGGCAACCTGCCCTTATACGATCCATATGTCATCCTGTCGGTTCTGACCAACACCTTCGTCACAGCGGTGGTTTCCAACCAGCCGGATCTGTTCATACCGCAGGAGTCGATGCTGTACACATTGCAGGGCGGCTGGCTGGGGCGCATTGCGACGCTGTCATGGATCGGGCTGGTCTGCGTGGCCTTTGTACCGGTCGTGCTGCGGATCGTGCGAGCACGGCGGGAGGGAATCGCTGCGATGGTCCGGGAAGATCCCAGTTGGAACCTTGTGATCCTGTGCGCAACCTGGGCAGCGCTCACCTGGGTCGTATTCTATGCGAGCGGCTTTCTGTACTCGATGGCAATCGTACCCCTGTTTGCAGCGCTGCTTTGCAGGCACCTCGATTTCCGGCGCCGCACGCATCTGCTGCTCTGTCTTGCCACTGTTCTGATCGTCATTGCAAACAACGTGGATCAGGTGATGCAATTCCGCGCTGCCCTGGGAGCAGTAAAGCTCTGATCAACTGGCGTGCTCGGCGGCCCTTACCGCGTTGGCCATCAGCGTAAACGTGTGATTCTTCGAAGGCAGGAAGGGCAGGGTCGAGCCGTCTACGATGAGCAGGTTGCGGAAATCGTGGCTGCGACAGTCCTTCGAGCAGGCAAACCGCTGCTTTGCGGCAGACATGGGGATGGTGCCGGCGTAGTGAATCCCACCGCCTGCGGGGAGCACACGGGTCAGCCCGGGAGGAACGATCGCGCCGAGCAGGGAAAGCGCGCGTTTGGTGCGCCTGATGGCGCGCGCGATTCTTTGTGGCTCCGTGCTGTCCGCGTGGTAATCGATGACCAGCTTCGTTTCCGCACTACCGCGCATCGGCTCGATGGTTATTCGGCTTTCAGGCCGGCGGCGATCGCTCAGGCTCACGTTGGCGAGGCCGAGCCCTGAACGAATCGTTCGAAAGATTCCGACCGCGGAGCGCAGGTTGACGGGCATACTCTGCAGGATCGGGTGAACGGAGGCGCCCTTCAAGGTTGTGATCTGGCCGTGCAGGTAGTCGCGCGGATCACGCGCAACCAGGCCGAGCGCAAGATGATGGAACTGGTACTTCGCGTTGGCGGACTCTCCACCGACCATCGCCAGCGTGAGGAACGGCAGGTGGATCATGCGATTGTCCATCAGACCGGTGAGTGACTCGACCTGACCGGTCTTCCGGTATACCGAATCCAGCAGAATCTTTGCGGAAAGCAGCGTGCCCGCGGCAAGCACATACTCATCGCCGCGGAACTCCAGCCTGCTCCCGTCTTCGAGCGAAACCGCACCGAATCCGGTAAGCCGGTGATCATCCGTATACGAGAAGTCCGTGACCAGAACGCCAGGCCGGTACTCGAAATTCGTGTAGCCGAGGCATTCGCTCAAAGTCGAGGTCGGTGAGTAGATCGATCGGGTCGGGCAACCCAGCAGGCAACGTCCGCACTGGTTGCAGGCCTTGCGGCCAGCGTAGTCCCGGCTGATGGTCGCGACGCGTGAGCGACCGATGTAGGCGCCGAAGGCACGATTCAGAATCTTCCTGCGGCGGGCATACACCGAGAGCAGGTGCGAGGAGTGCGCATCGAGCGGCAATGGATCCAGATAGTCAGCCTCGAAGGGCATGAACTGTTCGAGGTCGTCGCGCTCGGCGGAGATTCCGATTCTTCTGGCGATCTCCTGGTAGGCCGGCTTCAAATCGGCGTAACCGATCGGGTAGTCCACGAGGTCCGTATCAGTATACGGATACACACCTCCAGTCCAGGACTCGGCGAGTCCACCCTGCGCGAAACTGAAGCGGGGCTGCATGTTTGTCGAACTGAAAGAGAATCCTCGTGGGGTCGCAAATACGAAGTTCTTGCTCGGAGGAAAGGCGTAGAACGATTCGCGAGTACCCGGTAGCACGATCGCATCAAACTGTGGGCCGAGGAACCAGGAGACGGGATCGGGGAGTTGATCCTTCAATTGGTCGAAACTCGCGTCGGGAAACGCGGGCTCGGTCCGCCGATGCCCGGTGTCGAGCATCGTGACCCGGTGTCCCCGTTTCAGCAACGTCAACGCGAAGTGAACTCCGGTCGGCCCCGATCCGACTACGATGAAATGCTTCATCACAGATCCGTCGCTTTCATCCGGACCAGCGCAACACAGCAAGCCGGCCAATAATTGTGTCCGAAGCCGTGTTTCATGACGGATCCGTCGCCTGCACATGGACCGGCGCAACGCGACCAGCCAGCAAATGCCGGGGTCCGAACCGAAGCAGACCGAGCGCGAAGACCATCATGGTACCGGCGAGCAGTCTGGCGATCCGGAATAGTCCAACCACAACTCCGCCGGATGCAGCGGAATTCAGATAACGATGGGTAGCCGGGGCGTTCTCGAGGATAGCCAGCAGCACGATCAGCTTCTGCCGAAGTGCGGTTCGAGGGCGAAACAACCTGGCGTATGCATCGGCGCTGCCGAGGTGCAGCCCGCCGCGTCGACCCGCCTCGAGCAAGACGCGATCGATCGGCTCAGCCTGGTCGGCGGTGAAGAGCATCTGCGCCTCCGCGTACTTGCGGCGGATGTACTCGTCGGCCGTGAGGGCGCAAAGGTAGAATGTGAACGTGTCACATTCCGTAAACTGCTCGCTCATTCTGTCCTGCGGCTGGTCACCTTGCATGCAATCACGCGGTTGAGCTCGATTCATGTGCGGGCGCTGTCGTTTCCGGGAGCGGATTCGCGCGAGCACACCCATCGTTTACAAACATGCCGAGCTGTCCTGCAGTCACGGGCAAGCGGCCAGGCAAGACTTTCTCGAGAACCGCAAGGATTTTCCGCAACGGGTCGGTCGGCACATGGATGACCGGACCCACCCTGCCTCTGATTTCCCTGCGATATGCCTGTATGAGCGCCTCGATGGGAAGCCTGTGAGGCCCGCCTACTTCGATGATGCCGTGCCTGGATCGGGACATACAGAGCGCAACCAGACAACGGGCGAGTTCGCCAGCGTGAATCGGTTGAACCATCGCTTTGCCACTACCGAACACAATCATCGCCGGCGCGCCTGCAAGCCTGCGCAGCGCCGCCTGAATCGGACTGCCGGCGCCCACGACCATAGTCGGGCGCACAATCAGATACGGTAGCCCACTCGTCCGGACCAGCCTCTCGGCTTCTGCTTTCGCCTGGGCGTAATGGTAGTAACGCTGGTCACGGAAGGTCGTCGCGATGCTGCTCACGAAGATGATCCGGTCAATGTTCTGTTTCCTGCCGGCCTCGAGCAGTCGACGCGTCCCCTCGACATTCACCGTCCAGTGCGTGGCCGGGGAGGCGTTGCCGGTTGCTGCGGCGAGGTGGAGCACAGTCGCGCCGCTCGGGATTGCATTGCTGTAAGTCGTCGGGTCGAGAAGATCCCCGCTCACTACCTTGACTGCGCGAAATGCGGCAAGCATTTCGGGACGGCGGGCCAGGCAAGTGACAACACAATTGTCCGCCTCGTTCAGCAGACGGAGCACCTCGCGGCCGATGAACCCACTGCCGCCCGTGAGAAAAATCGAACGCATTCTGCTGCTGCGGTCCGGTTCGCAATCGCCCGCTTGGCGTTTTGTCGGAAGCGACACCAGTCCGTTGACTGGCGTCGGAAGCCTGATCGAGGCGTCTAGCGCGCTGAAACCGTCAAGAACCTCGCCAGCCCAAACGCGGTCGATCCGATCGGTCGGCTGTCGGGGGAAGCGCTAGTCCTGTGCAGCCGGCTGTTCGGCACGCCGACACGCGATGCGCCGATGCAACAGCGGCCCATTATCTCGGGGAACTCGATGGCTCGAGGTCGCTCCTCGCCGGGCGGAAACGGGACGGACCTCCACCATGCAAGCCACCGAACGCGAAAACGGCAGCGCCAACCAGCCCGATAATGAGGAAAGCCGCGAAATAGAGGAGGCTGTACGCGATCGCATCCGCGGCCGCTACACCATGCGGCGAAAGCAGGAGCGCGGCGGTGCCCTCGCGCAGGCCGATTCCCGCAATGGTTACGGGCAACATCGCGGCGATGCTGACGAAGGGAACGAAGACGAGGAATTCCTGGAGATCCGGCGGCAGTCGGAGCGCTACCGCGAGTTGATACCAGGCGACCACATATGCGAGTTGAACCAGGAAGGAGACCAGTAGGGCCGCGCCAAATCCGCGCGGATTTGCCCGAACATTCGCTCCGAGTGTCTTCAGTTCGTCGAATGCACGCTGCAACCTGGGATGATTGCGGGCCAGCCGAAGCGCAAGCCAGGCGAGCGCGGCGGCCACGAGGATCGCACCGATCACCAGAACCGGGGCTGGCCTCCAGTTCAGGGTTGTGGCGGCAAGTGCGGCCGTAAACACCGTTGGCGCGAGCAGTGCCCCGACCGCGAGGATCAGAAACATCGCAATCAGGCCGAGCGCACGCTCCATGAACACGGTGGTTACCGCCCACACCGGTTGTGGCGATGTACGCGAGATCGCAACCGCACGTACCGCGTCGCCGCCGACCGAGGTGGGAAGGAACAGGCTGAAGAAAATCCCGACGAGATTGACCCGCAGAAGGTAACCGAATGACGCGCCCGCTTCCTTCCCGAGGATCAGCTTCCAGCGCACAGTACTCAGCACCTGGGCGATGGCGATGATCGCAACGGTGAAAGCAAAGCCGAACGACGCCCGCGTATCCCACCGCAGCGAAAGCTGGCCGAGATCGGCGCGGCTGATTACGAACCAGAGGATCCCTGCACCGGTGAGTACACGCAGAGCTGCGGCGGTCGGAAAGCGTCGGACGTCGTTATCCGCGAGGGTGGCTGATTTCATTCAGGCGGTCACTGTTCACGAGTATGCGATCAGCTTCCGTCCGGGCAACGTACGTACCGGATTGCCGCGCATGATCGGGTCCGCGGGTCCGATCTCGCGAACCCACTCGATCGGAATCTAGATCGAAACGGACGGGAACGCAGGGCAACCGGCGTTGGGGCTGACAACTCGCCCGCGGAACCGCCGATCAAACATGCCTGGTACAACGGGAACACAGCGCAACCGGGGTTGTGGCTGACAGGAGCATACCGGCTCGTGTGGAACGGTGGCGACAACTGTGGGCAGAGCGAGACGGAGCGGAGAAGCAAATTGCTGAGCCGGAGGAGGCCGCGCGACACAAATAGTTGCGATTTCACAGAGCGCGCCTGCGGTGCGGGACGGCCCTGACATTGCCAGCGAACCGCCGCGTCCTCAGGTCCACAACACGACACACGGCTACGCGCACGTTCCTGCATGGAGTGCCGGACTGTGGGCCTGAGGGCAGTTCGAATCACCGCTTGAACTTCTCGCCCGGACTCGCACGGACTCCCATGAACACGCGCGTGGAAAACATCGGCAGGGAAACAACTGCAGCGGCGGAAACACTTGCTTCGCTCGTTGAATACTCACGGTTGCTCGGATCCGATGAGTCACTCGTGCTGCGCGGCGGTGGCAACACCTCGGTCAAGTTCACCCTGACCGATTTCGCGGGCAGGCCGACGCCGGTGTTGTGCATCAAGGGGAGCGGCAGTGATCTGGCGCAGGTTCAGAAGAAGGACTTCACGAGCCTGCGCCTGGAGGAACTGCTGCTGTTGCGTGAACTGAACGACATGCCCGACGAGGCAATGGTCGAATACTGCACGCATTGCAAGCTGGATCCCGGCGCGCCGCGACCGTCCATCGAGACCCTGCTGCATGCGTTTCTGCCGCATGAGAGTGTGTTTCACAGCCATGCAGACGCAATCCTCGCTCTCACCAACACTGTGCATCCCGGGCAGTTGCTCCATGAGGTATACGGCGGAAGTGTTGCCATCGCGAGGTATCGGCGGCCGGGGTTTCTGCTGTCCAAGGAAGTGGCGGATCTCGCATCCGAGAGCGGGGCCGTCGCGGTGGTTCTGCTCAATCACGGCCTGGTCACCTGGGGTACAACCGCTGCGGACGCGTACGGGATGCACATGGAACTCGTGCAGCAGGCCAAAGAGTTCGCGCTCTGGCGGAGTGGAGCGCGGGTGTTTGTTGCGGAAATCGAAATATCCACTGAGTCGGAACGTCGGCAAGCAGCAGCAGCATTAGCACCGGTGATCCGGGGTCAGTTGTGCAGTGATCGTCATTTTGTCCTCACGTATGATGACGCGCCGGAGACGCTGGCCTTCGCGGGATCCCGTGCAGCACGCGCGGCGAGTCGGTTTGGTGCCGCCACGCCGGATCACATTCTCACGACCGGCGTCCGTCCGCTGTGGATCGATGTTGCGGCGGAGGACACCGCGACCGGCGTGGCCGCGGCATTCGAACAGTATCGAGCCGAACACCGTGCGTATGTACAACGGTGGCGAACCACTGAACCCCTGGTCAGCGACGATCCGCGGATCATCCTGGTACCTGGCATCGGGCTGTTCGCGGCCGGAAGGTCGATCGGACAGGCCCGTCTGGCCCAGCGGATCTACCGGCATACCATGGACATCGTCGAAAAGGCAGAGAGCCTGGGCGGTTACCGATCGCTCGACGAGAACGCAGCATTCTCGGCCGAACACTGGCCGCTCGAGTTGTACAAGCTTTCGCTCGCGCCGCGCGACAGGGAACTCGCCGGTCATGTTGCGCTGGTAACCGGGGCGGGATCGGGAATCGGTCGGGCGACGGCGCTGAAGCTCGCGGAGGCCGGTGCCCATGTCGTCATTACGGATGCCGACCACGCCGCAGCAGAACAGACCGCGTCGCTGCTGCTTGAACATGATCAAAGTGCAGCCTGCAGTTTCCATGCGATGGATGTGACCGCAGAGGCCAATGTTGAAGCGGTGTTTGCGCGTGTGTGTCTCGAATTCGGCGGCGTCGACATCGTCGTGTCGAATGCAGGCGTTGCTCACTGCGCTCCCATCGAACAGCTCCGGATCTCTGACTGGGAGCAAAGCCTCAGGGTGAATGCAACGGGACACCTGCTGGTCACGCAAGCGGCGATGCGGTTGTTCCGGCGTCAGAACAGCGGGGGCAACATCGTATTTGTCGGATCGAAAAACGTGCTGGCCGCGGGCGCCGGCTTCGCCGCCTACAGTGCCGCCAAAGCTGCGGAAGCACAGCTCGCGCGCGTTGCCGCGATCGAGGGTGGTCCGCTTGGCGTGCGTGTGAACGTGGTAAACCCGGATGCGGTGTTTGGCGGAACACATCTGTGGGACGACATCCGCGAGTCGCGCGCACGCACCCACGGCGTAGAGGCCGCACAGATCGAAGTGTATTACCGGAACCGGAGTCTGCTGGGCGTCGAAGTGAGGCCGCAGGACGTCGCGGAGGCGATTCTGTTTCTGGCAAGTGAACGCGCTTCACGCACTACCGGATGCATGCTGCCCGTTGATGCGGGTGTGCGTGAAGCGTTCGCGCGCTGAGCGCGATCACCACTCCGGCTTGCCGGTCACCATTTCACGGCCGCGGCGGACGTAGTACAACGCCGTGGCCTGCAGGAAACGCCGGTTGTCGAGGTGGGTGTCGCGTGAGACCTCTTCACGCTGCGGTTCGGCAATTACTTCCTTCGTGAGTTGCCGGTGCTTCTGCCATTTACCGACGTAACCCAGGCAGTACCGACACGCGTCGAGCGGCTTGTCCGAGAAAAGAAACGCCTTCAATTCGTCGAACAGATTGCGCGCCGCATGGATATGGAACGCATCCACGCTCGAATCGTAACCGTTGCGCCCCATCCTCCGGTGGTACTCCGGCATGAACGGCGGACACGCGCACTTGAACAAGCGGCCTTCATGGATCATGTGGCAGTGGAACCGGTTCGCGCTTTCGCAGGTCCGGTAGATCATCTTCGTCTTCCAATCCATGGGGTGAGGCTTCGTCGTCACCGTTGACCGGAAGTAGAACGAGGGGTCCACGTCCAGGCGCGTGTTCGACTCCTTCGCCTTCGCCTGGAACTTCTCGATCATTTTGTCCTTCGGACTCGCCCCCGGATACTGACTGAGCCAGATGAAGTCCACGTTCGCCCAGAACTCATCCTTCATGCTGTTCAGCAGCAGGCCGTTAGTCGTAACCATGACCGTATCCGCAAGCCCGGAGGTACGCGCAACCTTGAGGAATTCGACGATCTGCGGGTTGAGCAGAGGTTCCCCGCCGACCAGTCGAATGTCCCGCGTATGCATCACGCTCGCGAGTCGATTCACATCGGCGGCGAAACTTTCGAGCGGGGGAAGCTTCGAATCGATGAACGGAGCCATATGTGAGCAGAACGCGCACTTCAGATTGCAGTGGTAGGCCACGGAGTACTCAACGGCTCTGGCGTGGATTTTACCGTTCTTTACTTCGTATAACATTGGCCCCTCCGGCCGGCAGAGTTGGGTTCAGGTGACAGCGCGACGAGCACTGTCCTGGGAATCGTCCGCAATCCGGGCGCAATCGGAGCCGTGCGCAGCCGGCCCGGGCTGAATGCGCAGCGAATCCTTCAAGCGAAAATGGGGTGGATGGCGACCACGAGAGCGCGAAACTCCCTGCGCTCCGGCAACGCGTGTGCCTCGCTGCACGGGGTGACGGCTGCATGGGTTGTTGTGGATTTGCAGGCATTTACGCAGAGAGCTCTGCGCCGACTGCCGCCCGGTCTGGTGCGCGCGTGCAGCACCGCCCTGGTCAGACGCAACGAGCGCATATTCGACGCTGTAGGTGATTTCGGGTCTGAGTAGCCGACCGAACAGGTGTCGCCGGCCCGCCGCGCCGGAAACCTACCAATACGTGTACGGCGCACCACACACATGGCGCACCCCTACCGCAGCGTTGCCGGAAAGCGCAGATTGCCCCGGGTCTATGCATGATTCTACAGGATCGGAAACTTCGGGCCCGACTCGGGCGGGGCATGTGGCTCTGGTCGGCCGCCCCAATGTCGGGAAATCGACGCTGCTGAATGCACTGGTCGGTGAAAAGCTCAGCATCGTCACGCCGCGCGCGCAGACGACTCGCGATCAGGTGCTTGGGATCCTGACAGACGAGCGGGCGCAAATCGTCTTTGTCGATACTCCCGGTCTGCTCGAGCCGAAGTACAGGCTTCAGCATTCGATGCTGGAAACAGCCTTATCCGCCATTGCCGACGCGGATGTCGTGCTGCTGCTTCTGGACGGCTCTGCGCCGGAAGAACTGCCTGCCGCGGAGGTGCTGGACGAACTGCGTTCACGCCGGCAGAAGCTGCTCGTCGGGATCAACAAGACTGATGTCGCGTCGGCGCGGGTGCAGCGGGATCTGGCTGAATGGTCACAGAAGGAATTCGGGATGCTCCCGTTCAGGCTTTCTGCCCGGACCGGTACGGGGCTCGACGATCTGAGGAACGAGTTGGTCAGCAGGCTGCCGGAGTCGCCGTTCCTTTACCCGGAAGACGATCTTGCAACCCAGCCGGTCCGGTTCTTTGTCGAGGAACTGATCCGCGAGACCGTGTTCGAGCGGTACGAGGAAGAGGTACCGTACTCGACCGTGGTGCGAATCGAGGAGTTCAGGGAAGAGCGCACCCCGATCTACATCCGGGCGACCGTCTACGTCGAGCGGGAGTCGCAGAAGGCGATCATCGTCGGCAAGGGTGGAAGTGCGATCCGCGCGCTCGGCACAGCCGCACGCGAGAAAATTGAGCGGTTCGTGGGAAGTCCGGTTTACCTCGACCTCTGGGTCAAGGCAATGCCGGGCTGGCGAAACAAGGATGCGTCGCTGCGATTCCTCGGCTACCCGGTGCCGCGGGCCGAATCGGAGCCGGGCGAAAAGACCTGAAGGAGGGTGGCGATGCAATCGGAAAAGGATAATCCCATGCTGGATGCCAGGCTCCTGGAAATCCTGGTCTGCCCGAAATGCAAGGGCGAACTCGAGTACCGCCGCGACGACAACGAGCTGATCTGTCTGGCCTGCCGACTTCGCTACGAGGTCCGCGAAGGCATTCCGATCATGCTCATCGATGAGGCCAGGCCTCTTTAGTCGTTTGCTTCCGAAAACAAGCGGTTTCGTGCGGCAGGCAGCCGTCAGCGCACTTTGCGCCTGGGCTGCGTGCGTCCTGCCTGCACGCGTTCTGGCTCAGGACGCGGGCGGCGTGAGCGCGCAGGAGTGCTGCGTGTCCATGCTTCTGCCGTATGGTGCCCGCGCGATTTCACTGGGACAGGCACTCACCGCACGCCCCAGTGCGGACGCGCTGTTTTTTAATCCCGCGGGACTGGTCGGACTGCCCAGCGACGAGTTCCTGGTGCACCATGCCCGCACCTTCGAAGGCCAGAACAACGTCTTCACCCTGCTGCTGCAATCGCGCGTGATCGGTGCAGTCGGTCTGACCTTCCTGATGGTGGACCTGGGGGAAACCGAAATCACGACCGGCGGCGGGCAAACGACGGGGACCCTTGCCATCCGGCATCAGGCGCTGATCGCGTCGTTCGCCACGCCGGTTGGGGCGGGGCTGCGCGCCGGGGTGAACTATAAGCTCTACAACGAAATGACCGAGCGCTCGGCGACGACCCACATGATCGATGTCGGCGCGCAGTATACGGCAGAGCGCCTTGGCGGCCTCGAGCTGGGCGCAGCGATCACCCACCTGGGGTTCAAGCTGCAGGTCGTCAACGCCGAGCAGGCGGACCAGACACCGGCTCGCCTGCGGGTTGGTGCCGCCTATGAACTCGGGAAGCACGTATTTGCCGACAGTTCCATCACGCTCTGGGTCTCCGCGGACGGGCTCAGCAGGCTGCTGCCCCTCGATGATGACGATGCGACGGGTGCCGATCGTCCAGGCACGGCTCGCGGGCTCTCGTTCGCCGGGAACGTGGGGGTGGAGGTAGGATTCGACGAGACGCTTTTCGTTCGCGCCGGATACGCCAGCACCGGCGACGGACTGGTGCGCGGGGGAACGGGCATCGGCGTAGGCATAAACTATGACCGCTTCCAGGTGGCGGTTGCCAAGGGATTCAGCCAATCCGCACTGGATACGGGAGACCCATTTCAGATCACCTTTCGCGTCGGCTTCTGAGGATCCTGGCGGCGATCCTCCTCTCCCTCGTGCCGGGCACTGCCTCGGCACAGGAAGCTCCGCTGCGTCTGGCACCGTTGCAGCCCGCCCCTGATCACCGTGCCGGAATCGGCTTTCTCGCCTCGGCAGCACTGCCGGGAGCGGGGCAATACTACCTCGGCTCGGAGCGCTGGGTGCCGTACCTCGCGGTGGAGGCGTGGACGATCATCTCCTATGTGGACCGTCAGCGCGACGCAAAACGGCTCGAGCAGCGCTACCGCGACCTGGCCTGGGCAGTCGCCCGCCGTGTCGGGACCGGCGAACGACGCGATTCCGCATTCGCATATTACGAGGCAATCGCGTTCTACGACCGGAGCGGCGCCTTCGACGCCAACCCGACCGCGCCGGGCGTCCAGCCGGAACTGGATCCGCTCACCTATAACGGCGAGCAGTGGCGACGCGCACGCGCGCTCTTCAGTCCCGGCGGTACCGAGCTTGAGCCAGGGTCCCCCGAGTACGATCAGGCGATCGCCTTCTACCTCCGCAACGCGATTCCGCCGGAATATGCCTGGAGCTGGATCGACAGCGGAGCTCAGAAGCTGGTATTCAATCGCCTGATCGACGACAGCGACCAGGCGTTCCGAAGCGCGTCCAGGCTGCTTGGACTGATGCTCGCCAATCACCTCCTCAGCGCCATCGATGCGCTGATCACTGCTCGCCTGCAGGCAGCCTCCGGTCTCGATCGCCAGTTCCAGATCGGAGGCGGGATAGCGCCGCTCAGGGGCGACCTCCGCTGGACCGCAACCGTCCGGGTCCCTGTCGGGAAGTAATCGTCCGACACCTCGCCTGCTGCTTAAAACAGCCGAGCGCGCGCCGTGGAGGAGACGCGTAACACTCCGGCGCGGATGCGTATGCAGGCAGGCGCATGAACTGGCGCGAATCGCGTCTCGCCCCCAGCTTGAGCGGGAAGTAGAAGGAAATCGCCTGGACGGGTCATTTCAGACGGGCTACCTTGCCGATCACCTTTCATTACCGTTCTATTCCGTCAAATGGGTCAAAGACCGGTCATCGTGTACCACTCTCTGAGTGGCCGCCAACCCCCTCATGTGCTTGGTGAGCTGGCGCACGAGCAACGTTTGACGCTCGAGCGGCTGCAGGACCCGGCAGACGTATTGGCGGTTGTGAACCGGAGCTTCCCGGCGGCGATTGTTATTGCGGGCGAATCGCTCGAAAACATCGCACTCTGCCACGCGTTGAAGCGCGATGCGTTCTGCGGGATCATCCCGATCGTGCTGTTTGCGCAGGGGCAGGGAAGCGAGGTCGTGATCGAGGCGCTGAGTGCCGGCGTGGATGAGGTGCTGACCGAAGGGATGAGCGAGCGCGAGCAGTTGTTGCGGATGCGAGTCGCACTGCACCGCGCCGACCGCGACGTGAGCGTGCATCCGACGACCCGGCTGCCAGGCACGCCTCAGATCGAACGTGACATCACCGAGCGAATCCGCGAGAACCAGTTGTTTGCCGTCTGCTACGCAGACCTCGATCACTTCAAGGAGTTCAACGATCGGTACGGCTACAATGAAGGTGACCGCGTCATTCGCGTGCTGTCCCGCATTTTACGGGATGTGGTGAAGGGACACTCGGCGGACGGCTTTGTCGGACACATTGGCGGCGATGATTTCATCTTCACGATCGGCCTCGAAAAAATGCGGATCGCATGTGAGGAAATCATCGAACTCTTTGACGAACTGATCCCGTATCAATACACGGAAGAGGACCGGCAGGCTGGTTATTTCCTCGGACGTGATCGCCGCGGCAACATTCTCTGGGTACCGATCATGACGCTGTCGATCGGCGTCGTAACGAACCAGCATCGCAAGTTCACGCATACCGCGCGAGTGAGCGAGCTGGCAACGGAAATGAAATCTTTTGCCAAAAAACTGCCCGGTTCGGTGTACGCGGTCGACCGCCGCTCGGATGCGCGAGGCACGTTCTTCGGCCGCTCCATTGTGACTTCTGAAGAGTTGGAAACCAGCAGGATCGAGTCATGAACGTACGCTGCCCCCAGTGTCAGAGCGTTTTCCGCGTGGATCCCGAGAAGGTGCCGGCAAATGGCATCCGGGCTCGCTGCGCGCGCTGCAACGCAACGTTTTCGCTGAGTCGCTCGGGCGTTGCGAGCACGTCGGGCCAGCAGCCGGCCGCGACACCGATTGCGCCTACCCCAGCATCGCCGGTTGCAACCGCACCTGCTGCTGCCGGCGCGGCAGCGTCGGGAATGCCCGCGTCCACGCCAGCCGGCACGGCCGGGTCCAACGCGGCGCCAGCCGCGCGGGAGGCAGTCACCCCGCAGACAGCGCCCTCAGCGGGCCAGACGCCGAGGACTGCGTTTGCGGCGGGCGGGACCACGGGTCAGGCGAGGGCACCCTACCCGGCCGTGGCACCGCAGCCGAACACGCCCGTGAACAGCGCGCCGTCTGCCGCTATACCAGCCGGAAGCGCGGGAGCGCAGTCAGCCCCAGCGGTCCAGGTGCCTGCGGGGGCGTCACGCTCGACGCCGCCGGCACGTCCTCAGGACACCGCCCCGCCCTCCCGGGCAGGTGTTCCGACGGGCACACGTCCGACCGGCGGTGCGCCGAAACGCGCGAGTTTTGCAAAACTCGACCCGAATGTGCGCGCTCAGCGCCTCGCGCGCGCTCTGGTTTCGGACATCGTCGCGTACAACAAGGAGAAGCGGGAAGCAGCGCTGCAGGGCGGGACACTGAAAACAGAGTTCCGCGAGGAAATCCGCAAAAGCTGGGAGGAGTACGTGGCGCAGGTGGGTCTGGAACTGGCACGCAGCACGCCATTCTTCCGGGACTCGCTCAACGAGATCCTTGCGAAGGGGCAACCGCTGTTCTAACTCGCAGATCCTGCCGAACTCTAGTAGTTTCAGGTGTATTCAAGGTCGCTCGCAGGTGGGCGGCCTTTTCTTTGGGACAGAATCAATGGCCAACAACGAAACGGAACTCCCCGTGCAACGCGAGCGACTCGCCGCGCTGCACGGGTATCTTTGACCTCGATCGCAAACGCGCGGAGCTGGAAAAGCTCGAAGCGCAAATGGCGGAACCCGGATTCTGGGACGATGCCGCAACCGCGCGCGATGTCATCGCGCAGGCGAACGACCTGAAAGCGTGGGTCGAACCGTGGACGGACCTCGACCGCCGCGTCCATGATCTCGAGGAGTTGAGCGAACTGCTCGAGGCGGATGCCGACGAGTCGCTCGAAGGCGAGTTTCTCGGCGAGGTCGCACGCGTCACACAGGAGCTCGACCGGCTGGAGCTGCGCGCCATGCTGCGCGGCTCCGATGACGAGCGCGATGCGCTGCTCACGATCAAGCCTGGAGCCGGCGGTACAGAGTCGCAGGACTGGGCCGAGATGCTGATGCGGATGTACTCGCGCTGGGCCGAAGATCACGAGTACGAAGTCACGGTCCTCGACATGCAGCCTGCCGAAGAGGCGGGAATCAAGGATGCCACGCTCGAGATCAAGGGCAAGTACGCCTACGGCTACCTGAAGGCGGAGAAGGGCGTACACCGTCTGGTGCGTATCTCTCCATTCGATTCACAGAGCCGCCGTCACACTTCCTTCGCCAGCGTTTTCGTGTATCCGGTGGTCGATGACTCGATCGAGGTGTCGATCGAGGAAAAGGACCTGCGCATCGATACGTTCCGCGCATCCGGTGCAGGCGGACAGCACGTCAACAAGACGAGTTCGGCCGTGCGGATTACGCACATCCCGACCGGGACGGTGGTGGCGTGTCAGAACGAGCGTAGCCAGTTCCAGAACAAGGCGACGGCGATGAAGATGCTCCGTGCAGCGCTGTACCAGCTCGAGCTGGAGAAGCGCGAAGCGGAGCGGATGAAGGTCGAGTCGACCAAGACGGACATCGCGTGGGGCAACCAGATTCGCTCGTACGTCTTCCAGCCGTATACGATGGTGACCGACCATCGCACGGACATGAAGGTGAGCGACGTGCAGCGCGTGATGGACGGCGAACTGGACGAGTTTATCGAAGCATACCTCAAGGAATTCGGGGCGAGGGTATAAGGTGGGCATGGAGGAGCGGCGCAGTCAGGCGCAGGAAGATCGATATAACAAGCTCGAAGAGCTGCGGCGCCGCGGCATCGAGCCATACGCGTATCGTTACGATGTGACGCACTCGACGAGTGAGGCGCGGGAGCTGTTTGAACGCGCCGAATCCGAGGGCGCCGCAGAGAGTGAGCCGGTGCGCGTGGCGGGGCGGATCCTCTCGATCCGCAAGCAGGGCAAAGTCACGTTTCTGGACCTGGCCGATCGGGCCGGGCGCATCCAGTTGTTCATCCGTCAGAACGATGTCGCCAGTTACGATGTGCTGCCGCTGTTCGATCCAGGCGACTGGATCGGCGCGGAGGGGCCACTGTTCCGGACACGGGCGGGCGAAGTGTCGGTACGGGCGACCGCATTCGAACTGCTCGCAAAGTCGCTGAGGCCGCTCCCGATCCCGAAGGAAGAGGTCGATCCGGAGACGGGTGAACGCATCGTGCATGGCGGATTTGCTGACGTCGAGCAGCGCTATCGCCAGCGTTACGCCGACCTCGCCGTCAACCCGGGAGTGCGCGAAGTATTTGTGCTGCGCGCCCGCGTCGTGAGCGCGATGCGCCGCTTCCTGGATTCGCGCGGCTACATCGAGGTCGAGACACCGGTGCTGCAGCCGTTGTACGGCGGCGCGTTCGCGCGACCGTTTGTTACGCATCACAACGCGCTCGACATGCCGCTCTACCTGCGCATCGCGGATGAACTGTATCTCAAGCGGCTGATCGTCGGCGGGCTGGAGCGCGTGTATGAAATCGGCCACGACTTCCGCAACGAAGGCATCGACCGCACGCACAATCCCGAGTTCACGATGCTGGAGTTCTATCAGGCATTCGCGGACTACGAAGACATCATGCGCCTGACGGAGGAGCTGTTTGCGGAGCTCGTGCTCGAGGTGACCGGCGGTTCGCATGTCCTCGAGTTCGAGGGCCAGCAACTGGATTTCACCCCGCCATTCCAGCGACTGTCGTTCCTCGGCGCGATCGAGGAACGCGCGGGCTTCGATCCTGCAACGGCGGAAGACGAGGTGCTGCGCAGCCGTCTGCGCGGGTTGAACGTGCCGGACACGGAGACCATGAGCCGGCAGAAAATGCTGGATGAACTGTTCAAGGAATACGTGGAACAACACATCGTGCAGCCCGTATTCATCACGGACCATCCCCGGGAGCTTTCGCCGCTGGCCAAGCCGAAGCGGGGCAACCCCACGCTGGTCGAGCGGTTCGAACTCATTGCGGCGGGTCGCGAGCTGGCCAATGCGTTCAGCGAGTTGAACGACCCGATCGATCAGCGCGAGCGCTTCATGGCGCAGGCGGAAATGCGCGCCGCGGGCGATGAAGAGGCGCAGACGTACGACGCGGACTACGTGCGTGCGCTGGAGTATGGCATGCCGCCGACCGGCGGGGTCGGCATCGGCGTTGATCGATTGATCATGCTGCTGGCCAACCAGCCGTCCATCCGCGACGTCATTCTTTTTCCGACCATGCGGCCGGAACAGCAGGATTCATGAAACGACTCGAGTGGTTCATCGCACGACGCTACCTCGCCTCGCGGCGGAAGGGGCGCTTCCTCTCGCTGATCACCTGGATCGCGGTCGGGGGCATCTTCGTCGGCGTGATGGCACTACTCACGGTCATTGCGGTAATGACGGGCCTGCAGCGCGACCTGCAGGCGAAGATCCTCGGGACCAATCCGCACGTCTACATCTTCAAGAGCGGAGAAGGCGGTTTCCGGTTCAAGGGCTGGCGCCCGTACCAGCAGTGGGCAGAGCAGATTCCGGGGGTTGTGGCCGCAGCGCCCATCATGATGGGACAGGTCGGTGTGATGGCGCATCAGTACACGCGACCGGCGCAATTGAACGGTATCGATGCTCGGGCGTCGCGTGTGCCAATGACGGACGTCGAGCGGCAGATTCGGGCTGGCGAGCTCGCCTTCGGTCCGACGCAGACCGGACATCCCGGTGTGCTGCTCGGCACTCGACTCGCGCAGAACCTCGGCGTGATGACCGGCGATGTCATCACGGTCGGCTCCTTCGACAATCTCAAGTACGATCCGATCACCGGGTATCCGATCCCGAAGATCATGCAGATGGAAGTGACCGGTGTCTTCTCCACCGGGATGTTCGAGTACGATAACGCCTATATGTACTCCGAACTCGCAACGATCCAGGATCTGCTTGGTGTCGATAGCACCGTCGTTGGCGGGATCGCAGTAAATCTGAAGGATCCATGGCAGGCAGCGCAGGTGAAGGAAGCGATCGATGACGCGCTCCAGTTTCCGTATTACACCGACGACTGGATGCACCTGAATCAATCGCTGTTCTCCGCGCTCAAGCTCGAGAAGCTGGCGATGGCGGTGATCCTCATGCTGATCGTGCTGGTGGCTGCCTTCAACATCATCAGCACGCTGATCATGGTGGTCGCGGACAAGACGCGCGAGATCGGAATCCTGAAGTCGATGGGGCTGACGGATGCGAAGGTGCTCCGTATTTTCGTGCTTCAGGGACTCACGATCGGCGTCATCGGTACGGCGCTCGGCACAGTTGGAGGTCTGATCCTGACCTGGATCCTGGACCATTATCAGATCATTTCACTTCCGGGCGATGTGTACTTCCTCGACACGCTGCCTGTCGCACTCGACCCGCTCGATGTCGGGCTGATCATTGTCGTAAGCGTGCTCATCGCGTTTGCCGCGACCATCTACCCGGCGCGCCAGGCCGCCCGGCTGCTGCCGGTGGAAGCGATCCGCCATGACTGAGTTCCCGCTGCCGAATACGCCGCACGAGGTCGAGCCACTGGTACCGGAGCCACCGGAGGCGCTCGCACCGCGGCCCCGCGTTGTGGCTGCGATGGGCGTACGCAAGGTCTATTTCCAGGAGGATGGCAGCGAACTGCCGATCCTCGAGGGGGTAGACATCGAAGTGGCGAGAGGCGAGGCGATTGCGATTGTGGGTGCGAGCGGAACCGGCAAATCGACGCTTCTGCACCTGCTGGGCGGCCTGGATCGCCCGACTGCCGGGAGCGTCCGCATTGAGGATCGCGACCTGGCCGCGCTCTCCGACCGCGAACTCGCGAACCTGCGCAATCAGCGAATCGGCTTCGTCTTCCAGTTTCATCATCTGCTGCGCGAATTCACGGCGGTCGAGAATGTGATGATGCCGCTCCTGATTGCGGGGGTGGATTCGGATACGGCCCGACAGCGCGCTCAGGAGCTGCTCGAACAGGTCAGCCTCGGTCACCGACTGGGACACAAGCCGTGGCAGTTGTCGGGAGGCGAGCAGCAGCGCGTCGCGGTTGCGCGTGCACTGGCAAACCGGCCCGCGGTCGTGATCGCGGATGAACCGAGCGGAAACCTCGACACTCACACAGGGGAACAGTTGCATGACCTGTTTTTCCGCCTGCGCGCGGAACACGGGGTCGCGCTGATCCTGGCGACACACAATCGAGAGCTGGCAGACCGGGCGGATCGCATTCTCCAGGTCAAGGAAGGCCAGTTGCGCAATTTCTACTCAGCGTGAAGTCATGCTTTGCGACAACTGCGGCGAAAACGAGGCGATTCTGCACCTGACCAAGATCGAGAACAACCAACTGGTCAGCTCGCACCTGTGTGAGAGCTGTGCAGCCAAGGAAGGTCTCGAGCCGGCGGTCGGGTCGGCGAACCTGCCGCTGACCGATTTCCTGTCCCAGCTCGGGCGGTCGGGGGAGAGCGGCGGGGGGCCGTGTGCGTACTGCGGCCTCAAGCTGGAGGACTTCAAGAAATCCGGTCGACTCGGCTGTTCGCACTGCTTCGTAACCTTCGAAGGCCATCTCAAACCGCTCTTGCGACGTCTCCACGGGGGCAGCCAACATATCGGCAAGGTGTACCTGCCGCCGAATCCCTCGATTGCCGAGCGTGAGGAGCGACTGGCCGGGTTGCGACGCAAGCTGGATCGTGCGGTGGAGAGCGAGGACTTCGAGCGCGCCGCGCAGATTCGCGACATGATCCGATCACTGGAAGGTGCAGTCCAATGATGGATGTCACGTCGCTCGCCGATTTCGGTCTGGGTTGGCTGGATGCCAGCGGGCCGAACTCCGACATCGTGCTCTCCACGCGGGTGCGTCTGGCGCGCAACCTTCAGGGCCACGCGTTCTCCCCGCGCATTCGAGACAACGAACGCGAACAGATTTTCGAGCAGGTCCGTGCGGCCGCGGAGCAGCATAGCGCGCTGCAGGGGGGCATCAGCTTCCACCTGAGCAGCCTGAACACGCTCTCGCGCCGCGTCCTGCACGAACGGCATCTGATCTCGCGCGAACTGTCCGGCGGTACGGGCGGCGAGACTCCGGCACGAGGTGCCGGACTGATCCTCGGCCCCCGCGATACACTCGGCGTGATGGTCAACGAGGAAGATCACCTGCGCCTGCAGGCTCTGCTCTCGGGGCTCCGGCTCGATGATGCGTATGCCGCGGTCGACGCTCTGGACGAAGAACTCGGCGAGCGGCTTCCGTTTGCCTATCACCAGGAATTCGGGTACCTGACCAGTTGCCCGACCAACGTGGGGACTGGCCTGCGTGCCTCGGTGCTCGTCCATTTGCCCGCGCTTGTCCTCACCAAGGAGATTGGACGCGTTCTTCAGGGGATCAGCAACATCGGCCTGACGTTCCGCGGGCTGTACGGTGAGGGGTCGGAGGTGGTTGGGAACTTCTTTCAGATCTCCAATCAGACCACGCTCGCCAAGACCGAGGAGGACCTGCTCGAACACCTGGCCAAGACGGTAAACCAGGTGATCGGGTACGAGCAGCAGGCGCGGCAGGTGCTGCTGCGCGATGCGCCGGCGGTCATCGACGACAAAATCTGGCGCGCGTACGGGCTTTTGCGGTACGCCCGCTCGCTGACTTTTGAGGAAGTGATGAGCCTGCTTTCGGGGGTGCGGCTCGGTGTCAGCCTGAATCTTCTCAAAGGGCTTCGGGTATACACACTCAACAAGATCATGATCTATGCGCAAACCGCGCACCTGGAGCAGGCCGCCGGGCGTGCTCTGACGGAAGCGGAAGGCGATTTGCATAGAGCGACGTACGTACGCCGACTGCTCACGGCAGAGGGCGACGTCGCTCCGGAAGAAGGCAACCCGGGACGTTCCGGGGGCGCCAAATGATGAGTAGCAAGGATTGGGTCGGGAACACCCGAACGAGGAATCCATGAATTACAACTTCACCGACCGGGTCCGTAAAGTCCTGGCGATGGCGCGAGAAGAAGCGATCCGTCTCCAGCATGACTACGTGGGCACGGAGCACATTCTGCTGGGCCTGATTCGCGAAGGCGAAGGCGTGGCGGCCGCCGTGCTGATGAATCTGAACGTGGATCTAGAGCAGATCCACGAACGCATCGAAGAGCAGGTCCGCAAGGGCAAGGCGACCATTGCGCTGGGGGAGCTGCCGTATACATCGCGTGCCAAGAAGGTGCTCGAGTATGCGATGGCCGAGGCCCGTGAACTGAACCATTCGTATGTCGGCACCGAGCATCTGCTGCTCGGGCTGTTGCGCGAAGAGAAGGGCATCGCCGCGCAGGTGCTGAATTCGCTCGGTGTATCTCTGGAAGATGCGCGAGCCGAGACGCTGAAGCTGCTGGGTAGTGATGTGAATCCGAGTCAGCCGTCGAGCCCGGGGGGGAGCAGCGCACCTGCACCGAAGGGCGAGAAGAAATCGAAGACGCCGGCGCTGGATCATTTCTGCCGCGACCTGACCGACCTGGCCCGTGAGGGCAAGCTCGATCCGACCATCGGTCGCGCGAAGGAGATCGAGCGCGTGATGGAAGTGCTGTCACGGCGCAAGAAGAACAACCCGGTGCTGATCGGCGAGCCGGGCGTCGGCAAGACGGCGATTGTCGAAGGGCTGGCACAACTGATTTCGCGCGGCGAAGTCGCCGACAGCCTCAAGGACAACCGCGTGCTGGCGCTGGACATGGCGGCCGTGATTGCGGGCACGAAGTACCGCGGCCAGTTCGAGGAGCGGCTCAAGGCGATCATGAACGAGATCGCCCAGAACAAGAACATCATCCTGTTCATCGACGAGCTGCACACGCTGGTTGGTGCAGGCGCGGCCGAAGGCGCGATCGACGCGTCGAACATGCTGAAGCCTGCGCTCGCCCGTGGCGAACTGCAGTGCATCGGCGCCTCGACCCTGAACGAGTACCGCAAGTACATCGAGAAGGATGGCGCGCTGGAGCGGCGCTTCCAGCCGATCATCGTCGATCCGCCGTCGATTGAAGAGGCGATCGAGATCCTGAAGGGGATCCGCAAGCACTACGAGGATCACCACAAGATCGTGATCCCGGACGAGACGCTGGTGAGCGCGGCGCGCCTGTCGGAGCGCTACATCACCGACCGTTTCCTGCCGGACAAGGCGATCGACGTGATCGACGAGGCAGGCGCCCGGGCGCGGCTGGCGACCCAGGTCCCGCCGCCGGAGGTCGCCGACCTGAAGGAGCAGCTCGAAGACCTCGCCGGCATGAAGGACGAGGCCATAAGGGATCAGGACTTCGAGCGCGCGGCCGAGCTGCGGGACAGCGAGCGCGAGCTGCAGTCCGAGATCCGGCGCAAGCAGGAGGAGTGGGAGCAGGAGCGCAAGAACCACCGTCCTGTGATCGATGAAGAGCAGATCGGCTTCATCGTGAGCCGCTGGACCGGCATTCCGGTGACGCGTCTGCGCGAGGCGGAGACGGAGCGCCTGGTCCGGATGGAGGAAGAGCTGCACGAGCGCGTGATCGGCCAGGACGAGGCGATCCATGCGATCAGCCGGGCGATCCGGCGCAGCAGGGCAGGGTTGAAGGACCCGAACCGTCCGATCGGCAGCTTCATCTTCAGCGGTCCGACCGGTGTGGGTAAGACCGAGCTGGCGCGTGCGCTGGCGGAGTTCCTGTTCGCCGACCGTGACGCCCTGATCCGCGTCGACATGAGCGAATACATGGAGAAGTTCTCCGTGTCGCGACTGATCGGTGCACCTCCGGGATACGTCGGCTACGAGGACAGCGGTACGCTGACCAAGGCGATCCGTCGCCGGCCGTACAGCGTGGTGCTGCTCGACGAAATCGAGAAGGCGCATCCGGATGTGTTCAACATCCTGCTGCAGGTGCTCGATGAAGGACGTCTGACGGACAACTATGGCCGTGTGATCGACTTCAAGAACACCGTGCTGATCATGACGTCGAACCTCGGTGCTCGCGACATCACGAAGGGTGGCAAGTCGCTGGGCTTCCATCAGCGGACGGAAGAGAGCCAGTACGAGGCGATGCGCGGGAAAGTGCGCGACGAGATCGAACGCGCGTTCAACCCCGAGTTCCTGAACCGCGTGGATGACATTATCGTCTTCCACCCGCTGACCCATGCGCAGATCTCGGAGATCGTGCACCTGATGCTGAAGGACGTTCACAAGCGTCTGGAGGAAGAGGGGCTGAAGCTCCGGATGTCGGAAAAGGCGATCAAGTTCCTGACCGACAAGGGCTACGACGAGAAGTTCGGTGCTCGTCCTCTGCGCCGTGCGATTCAGCGCTTTATCGAAGATCCGCTCTCCGAGAAAATTCTCTCGGCGGACTTCGCGCGCGGCGACGAAATCGAAGTCGAAGTTGCCGCGGATGGGCAGAACCTCGAATTCAAGGCCCTTAGCACCAGGACATGATGCTGAACAGCCTCACGGACGTGCGTCGCAAGACGTCCGGGGCCGCCGCTGCGGCGGCGGCCCTTTTCTTGTTTCTAATCGTCGCCGTCCCGCTTTCGGTGGCGGCGCAGGCACCGACGCCGCCGGTCCTGCGCACGCTTTCCGTGAGCGGGAATCAGCGGCAGACGACCGAGTCGATTATCCGGGAAGCAGCGCTTGCGACCGGGCAGCCTTTGGACGTGCGGGCGCTCGAACGTGCGGTAAAGCGACTGTATGCGACCGGCAACTTCGAAGACATCAAGCCGCAGGTAACGATGGTGGGGACGGACTCCGCTGACCTGAACCTTCAGGTCAAGGAGCGTCCCTTCATCAGTTCCATCCAGTTCCAGGGACTGGAGAACCTGCGGGAATCGACGGTACTCGACACCGTTCGCCTGCGCGCGGGCGCGCCATTCTCCCCGGCGCGAGTGGCCGAAGCGGGCACCATGGTCCGCGAGCTGCTGGCCGACAAAGGCATTCAGCTCCGCAGCTTCGAGCATCGACTCGAACCGGTGCCGGAGAGCCCGGGTGAGTACCGGCTCGTGCTGGACGTGAAGGAAGGCGGGCGCGTGGCGCTTGCCGACGTGCAGTTCGAAGGCAATGAGATTTTCAGCGATAAGCAACTGGCGGGCGCGCTCGGTACGAAGAAGGAAGGATTCTTCTGGTTCCGGTCGGGCACGTACAGTGAAGAAGACGTCCGCAACGACCTCCGTGACCGCCTCCCCTCGTTCTACTACTCGCACGGCTACCTCGATTTTGCTGTAACCGGGGATACCATCCAGGTGGACGCAACCACCGGGAAGGCGCGGCTGATCATCTCTGTGGACGAGGGCGAGCAGTACAAGCTTGCCGAGTTCGACATTCGGGGGAACCGCCGGTTTGCGACCAGTGACCTGATGCGGTACTTCGAGCAGGCGGGCGGAGGGTTTCTCGGCCTCGGCTTTGGTGCCGGCGAGACCACAATCGGCCGGGACTCGATCTTCAACGCGACGGCGTTTGCGGAGGCCACCCAGCGCGTCGGGCAGCTCTACCGAAACCAGGGCTACCTGATGGCACGGGTGGAGCCGGTCATCGAGAAGGTCGAGGGTGAGCAGGCCGTACGTGCAGCCTGGGAGATCATCGAGGGCGAGCCCGCCTACATCAATGAGGTAAACATCGTCGGCAACAGCTACACGCACGAGGATGTGATCCGGGGGCAGTTGCTTACCCTGCCTGGCGACGTATACAGCGAGGAGCTGCTGATCCAGAGCTACCAGCGCATTTCCGCGCTGGGCTTCTTTGAGACGCCGATGCCGCTGCCCCGCATCGAGGATGCCGGCAATGGCGACGTGAACATCACGTACGAGGTGAAGGAGAAGCAGACCGGCTCCATCAACTTCGGTACGGCGGTGGGTGGTGGTACCGGGCTGGCCGGATTTATCGGCTACGACCAGCCGAACCTGTTCGGGAAGGCAAAGTCCGGGCACCTGCGGTGGGAGTTCGGTCGGTATTCGAACAACTTCGAAGCGAGCTATACGGACCCGGCAATCCGTGATTCATGGATCAGCGGTTCGCTCTCGGTCTTCAGCTCGCGCGACCGCTTCTACCAGTTCGACGAAGGGCAGCGTCGGCGCACCGGTTCGGCCGTGCGCATCGGGCTGCCGTTCCCGAACGACAACCGCGCCCGCGTCACGCTCGGCTACATGCTGGCGCGCACCACCTACGAGGAATTCGAGGACGCGCGCTCTTCGGTGTTCAGCCTGCCTCCGGGTGTGCAGAGCACGGTGACACTCGGGCTGCAGCGGCAGACGCTCGATCATCCGCTGTTCCCGACGTCCGGGACCCGGCTGGATCTTGAAGCCAACTTCAACGGCGGGATCCTCGGCGGAAACGGCGACTTCCAGAAGTATCTGGTGAACGGGAGCTGGTTCGTGCCAGTCGGACGGCTCGGCGGGAATGCGCCGGGCAGCAGGCCGATTCGGATGACGCTAGGACTCAGTGCGGAAGGTGGCGCGCTTTTCGGGGACGCGAGCCGGTTCCCCTTCGAACGCTTCTTCATGGGCGGCGTCCAGTTCGGCCGTCCGCTGCGCGGCTACGACGAAACAACGATCACGCCGATCGGGTACGTGCCCGAAAGCGATGACAACGTGCCGCTCCAGCAGCGTTTCGGTGACGCCTACCTGCGCCTTTCGGCCGAGTATGCGATCCGGTTCAACGACAACCTGTCCGTTTCGGCGTTCTACGACGCTGGAAGCGTGTGGCGCGAACCGACTGAGTTCAACCCGACCCGGCTCTTCCGTGGCGCCGGTCTCGGCGTCCAGTTGGTAACGCCGTTCGGGCCGATCGGCCTCGACTACGCCTACGGCTTCGACAAGACCAATCCGGGCTGGCAGTTGCACTTCAAGTTCGGCCAGGGCTTCTGACCGGCTCGAGGCGCCTTAGCGCGGGACGAACGGGACCAATCCGGGTTATATTGGACCGTTAAACCGATTGTCGACGCAGAGTCCGGCAACGACGCCGGCCTGCACATTTACACCTGGGAAGAAGATGATGCGAAAGTTGCTACTGATCGGAGCGCTGTTGGCCAGCGCGGTTGCGGCGCAGGATGCGGCCGCGCAGGCGACCGGAACCAAGATCGCCTACATCCACTCGGCGCGCCTTTTCCAGGAAGCCCCGGGTGCGACAGATGTCCGGAACACGCTCGAAAAGGAAATGGCGAAGTATCGCGCCGACCTCGAGCTGCTCGAGGACTCGATCAAGAACATGATCACCGATTATCAGCAGAAGCAGGTCATGCTCTCGCCGGACGCCAAGAAGAAGCAGGAAGACGCGATTGAGGCGAAAGACCGTGAACTCCAGCAGCGCCAGGCGCAGTACCAGCAGATCATGCAGCGCCGTCAGGAAGAGTTGATCAAGCCAATAATGGAGAAGATCAATGTCGTCCTGGAGGAAGCCCGCAAGGAAGGCGGGTACGGGCTGGTGCTGGATGCAGCACAGGGTATGATCGTCGCCTCTGATTCCGCGCTCGACCTGACCGACAAGGTTCTGGCCAAGCTGAAGGCGGGCGCGACCGCCTCCGCGGCCCCGAAAACGCCCGGCAACTAGCCACGGCCGAGGCTCGCAGCCGACGTGAAAGCTTCTGAAATTGCCGCACTCGTCGGCGGTATCCTGGAGGGTACCGCCGACCCCGAACTGCTCGATCTGGCCCCCATCGACCGGGCCGGTCCGGAGCACCTAACCTTCCTTGCTGACGCACGTTACGCTTCCTATCTTGAGCAGGCTCAGGCGGGTGCGATTCTGATCTCGGAATCGCTCACGGCGCGGGGAGGCACGCAGCTTCCCCGTATTGTCGTTCAGGACGTGCATCGCGCACTGGGCGTACTACTCGCCCGCTTCCACCCGGAACCTGAAGCACCTCCCGGCATTCATCCGACAGCCGTGCTCGGCACGGGTGTGGACCTTGGCCCTGATGTGCGGATCGGCCCGTATGCGGTGATCGGCGCGGGCACAGTGATTGGGGCCCGGGCACAGGTCGGTGCAAATGTCGTCGTTGGTGAAAACTGCCGGCTCGGGGAAGCTGTCGTGGTACACGCGCAGGCGACGCTCTACCGCGGCGTGCGGATCGGGGCGCGCAGCATTATCCACAGCGGGGCGCGGATCGGCTCGGACGGCTTTGGCTACACACCGACTGAGACCGGGCTGCAGAAGATCCCGCAGGCGGGTGGCTGCATTCTGGGCGAGGATGTGGAGATCGGCGCGAACACGACGATCGACCGCGGCTCGGTTGGCGCCACCGAGATCGGGAACGGGGTCAAAATCGACAACCTCGTGCACATCGGTCACAACGTTCGTGTGGGCGATCACACGGTGATCGTGGCGCAGGTCGGGATCTCGGGCAGTACCCGGATCGGCCGGCGGGTGCAGATGGGCGGACAGGCCGGGATCAACGGGCACATTGAAATCTGCGATGGTGCCGTGATCGCCGGTCAGGCCGGCGTCTTCAGCAGCATCACGGAGCCGGGCGTCTACAGTGGCTGGCCGGCCCGGCCACACAAGGAAACTTTGCGGACCCAGGCGCTGACAGCCAGGCTGCCGGGTCTGCTGCAACGGTTACGAGCCGTGGAGCGCAAGCTTTCCGGTGAATCGAGCGAATGAGCGTACCGCAACAACAAACAATCGGGACGGAAGCGATCCTCGAAGGCACGGGGCTGCACACGGGGAAGACTGCGCACCTCCGGTTTCGCCCTGCTGAGCCGGGCACCGGGATCCGGTTCCGTCGCACCGACCTGGAAGGCCAGCCGGAGATTCCGGCGCTCCTGGACCATGTATCGTCGACGGATCGAGGCACCTCGCTGGCACTGGGCGAGGCCCGTGTGCACACGGTCGAGCATCTGCTCGCGGCGGTGTCCGCCCTCGAGATCGACAACCTGGTGATCGAGATCGACGGCCCGGAAATTCCCATCGTGGATGGCAGCTTCCGCCCATTCCATGAAGCGCTGCAGCAGGCCGGGGTGGTCACACAGGGCTTTCCGGCACGACTGCTCGTGCTGAAGCGCCCGGTTCAGGCGAGTGCGGATGGAGGCGCGAGCTACACCGCCGTGCCCGACCGGAACTTCCGCATTTCCAGCACAATCGAGTTCAATCATCCGCTGATCGGGCGACAGTTCGCGTCGTTCGATGTGGCGCCGGAATCGTTTGCGCGTGAACTCGCGCCTGCACGTACGTTCGGCTTCATGCGGGAAGCGGAGCAGCTTTATGCGCGCGGGCTGGCGCAGGGAGTGACGCTCGAGAACGCGATCGTGCTGAGCGATGAGGGACTCGCCTCGGGAGAGCTGCGGTATTCCGACGAGTTTGTGCGCCACAAGATCGGCGACATCGTCGGCGACCTGAAGCTGCTGGGCGCACGGGTTCGTGCGCACATCGTCGCCGACCGGCCGAGTCACGCCGGCAACCTCGCGCTCGCGCGCGAACTCGCGCTGGCGGACGCAACGGCGCAGGGTCAGCCAATCGTGGATATCCAGCGCATCATGCAGCATCTGCCGCATCGCTATCCGATGCTGCTGGTCGACCGGATCATCGAGTTCGAGGCGGGCAAGCGCATCGTCGGGATCAAGAACGTCACCATCAACGAACCGTTTTTCCAGGGCCATTATCCGGGGCACCCGGTGATGCCGGGGGTTCTGCTGGTGGAGTCGATGGCGCAGGTGGGCGGACTGCTGATGATGGAAGAGATCATGGAGAACAAGGTGATCTACTTCATGACGCTCGATAACATCAAGTTTCGCCGGCCGGTCACCCCCGGTGACCAGTTGCGTTTTGAAGTCGAAGTGATCGCGCTGAAGAAACACACATGCCGTCTGCGCGGGACCGGCAGTGTGGATGGGCAGGTCGTGGTCGAAGGTGAAATGATGGCCCGCATTGTGGACGCCTAGGCAGATGATCGACACGTTGGCACCGGGCGAAATTCACACCACTGCAATCATTGACCGCACCGCCGACATTGCGCCGGACGCCGCGATCGGGCCGTATGCCGTGATCGGTCCGCGCGTCGTGATCGGGGCCGGCACGCGCGTCGGGCCCCATGCGGTTGTGCACCAGGACACGACCCTTGGTGCAAGCTGCGTCGTGCACCAGGGCGCATCGATCGGCAACGAACCGCAGGACCTGAAGTTCGGCGGTGAGCAGACCGAAGTGATCATCGGTGAGCGCACGGTCGTGCGCGAGTTCGTCACGATCAACCGCGGCACCTCGGCGCACGGCAAAACAGAGATCGGCAGCGACTGTCTGCTGATGGCGTACGCGCATGTGGCGCACGACTGCATTATTGGCAACCATGTCGTCATCGCGAACAGCGTGAACATGGGCGGTCACGTCGAGATCGGGGACTGGGTGGTGGTCGGCGGCATGAGCGCGATTCACCAGTTCGCGAAGATCGGCGCGCACGCCTTTGTGGGTGGCATGTCGGCCGTGCGCAAGGATGTCCCTCCGTACGTGAAGGCGTCCGGGCAGCCACTGAAGCTGTACGGGTTGAACAGTGTCGGGCTGCAGCGCCGCGGATTCAGTGATGCGGTGCGCCTCGAACTCAAGCGTGCCTACCGACTGTTTTTCCAGTCGGACCTCAACATCACGCAGGCGGCGGAGCGCGCGCGTTCGGAACTGAAGCCTTCCAGCGAGTTGGACTACTTCCTCGCCTTCCTTGAAGCCAGCAACCGCGGGCTGACCATTTAGCCGGACTTGAAGTGTCGCGCGGGGGTTTGCGTGCAGGATCGCACAGAAACGGCAAGCATATGACAGATCGTTTGCGAGTCGGGGTCGCCGGAGTCGGCAGCCTCGGGTTCCATCACGCGCGCATCCTGCGCGACATCCCGGGCGCGGAGGTCGTGGGCATCCACGACGCGAACGCGGCACGCGCACAGCAGGTCGCGAAGGAGCTCGGGCTGACCGCATTTGCGACATTGGAAGAGCTGCTCGACCGTCTCGACGCGGTTGTCGTCGCTGTACCCACGATCTACCACGAACGCGTTGCATCGGTCGCGCTGGAGCGCGGACTGCACGTGCTGGTGGAGAAGCCGATTGCCCCGGACCTCGAATCGGCCGACCGCATGCTGGCGGTGGCCGAAGCGAACGGCGCCGTGCTCCAGATCGGACACGTCGAACGATTCAACGGCGCACTGCGAGCCTGCGAGCCGTATCTGGATGAACCGCTGTTCGTCGAGAGTCATCGACTTGCGCCGTTCGGGCCGAGAGGTACCGATGTCGCGGTTGTGCTCGACCTGATGATCCACGATGTCGATCTGGTGCTCACGCTGATGAAGCGACCGGTGGCAAACATCGCGGCGGTGGGTGTGCCGGTGCTCACGAGCAGCGCGGACATCGCGAATGCGCGGCTCGAATTCGAAGGCGGCGGTGTAGCCAATCTCACCTCGAGTCGTGTCTCGATGGAGCGCATGCGGAAGATTCGTTTCTTCCAGCGCTCGGGGTACATCAGCCTCGACCTTGCGAACGGGACCGGAGAATTCCTGCGGCTGAAGCCGGGCGCATCGGTTGAGAAGCTGATGGAGGAATCCGGCGGCGACCTGAGTCTGCTCAGCCTGATGAAGGTGGTCGAGCGCATCTCGCTCAAGAGTGATGGTGTCGAACCGCTGCGTGCCGAATTGAGCAGCTTTGTGAGCGCGGCGCTCGGGCGCGAACCGGTCGCGGTGACCGGCAGGGAAGGTCGCGATGCGCTTGCGGTCGCGCTCGACATCATGCGGAGGATCGAACGACATGTTGCGACGACGCCCTGATCCGGCGTGGCTGCCGCGCTATTCGCGTCCCCCAGGACCGGGAGCTCTGCTGTTCCTGCTGATCCTCGTGATCGCGATCATCTGGTTCCTGTTCCGCGCGGCATGAACCCGGACCCAGCGCAACGAAGCGTGCGCATCCTGCTCGCCGCGGGCGAGACATCGGGAGACCTGCACGGTGCGGCTGTCGCGCGCGCGCTGCGCAGACGCTGGCCTGACGCCGTGTTGTACGGCCTCGGTGGCGATCGTATGGCCGCCGAAGGCGTCGAACTCATGGCGCATACCCGCGACCTCGCCGTCATGGGGTTTGTCGAAGTACTCCGCCACCTGCCGTTCTTTCACGATCTCGAGAAACGCATCAACGAAGGGCTGGCGAAACAGCCGCCCGACCTTGTCATCCCGATCGATTACCCGGGCTTCAATCTGCGGCTCGCACGCACAGCAAAGCATCTAAGGATTCCGGTGCTGTACTTCATCGCGCCGCAGGTCTGGGCGTGGCATCGCAGCCGGATGCGGCAACTCGCGGAAAACACGGATCGGCTTGCGGTCGTGCTTCCGTTCGAAGAGCCGCTATTTCGGGAAGCGGGCGCGAATGTGCGATTCGTCGGGCATCCGCTGCTCGATCTTTCCCGCACGTATCCGGAACGTGAGACGTTCGCGCGATCACTGGACCTCGACCCGAACAGGCCGGTGCTGGCGCTGTTTCCCGGCTCGCGGCTGCAGGAACTGCGCAGGCATCTCGAGCTGTTTGCGGCTGCGGCCCGGAAGGTCCGTACGCAAATGGACGAGGTGCAGCCGGTGATCGCCGCTGCGCCGAATGTGGACGACAGTGTCTACAGCGGCACGGGTCTGCCATTCACACGGGATGGTGAGACGCTGCTGAAGCACGCGCGCGCCGCGCTCGCGAAATCGGGGACAACCACGCTGCAGACCGGACTGGCCGGTGTGCCCCTCGTCATCACCTACCAGGTGCATCCGCTCACCTACATGCTGGCCAGGCGACTGGTTGAAGTCCCGCACATCGGACTGGTGAACCTGGTTGCGGGCGCGCGCGTCGCGCCGGAGCTGATCCAGGATGAAGCGACACCGGAAACGCTTTCGGCGGAGTTGCTGCGTCTGCTGCGCGACGGGCCGGAGCGTGAACGTGCACTGGAGGGGCTGTCGCGTGTGAGGTCGCTGCTCGCAGGCGATGCGGCCGACCACAGGAGCACGGCGGAGCGCGTGGTCGATCTTGCGGCCGAACTGCTCGAACGATGAGCGACTGGAAAGTCGGGGCCGTAGTCGGCACCGCGGGCACATTGCTCGACGCGATCTTCGCAACCGTGCATTTCGAATCGGAAGGCGACGCGTACTATCGCAAGTTCATCGACGCGGGAAAGCCGGTAATCTACGTGCTATGGCACGGGCGACTGCTGCCGCTCGCGTACCGGCATCGCAACCAGGGCGTGGTCGGTTTGATCAGCCGTTCGAAGGATGGCGCGTATCTGACGGGCGCACTCGAGCGCTGGGGCTTCGGCGCTGTCCGCGGGTCCAGCAGTCGCGGCGGGATGGAAGCACTGCGCGGACTCGTGCGTGAAACACGGAAGGGGCACTCCCTCGCGATCACCCCGGATGGCCCGCGCGGACCGCGCCAGAAGCTTAAGACCGGAGTACTGGTTGCTGCACAGTTGAGCGGATTGCCGATTATCCCGGTGTCAGCAACTGCAGACCGGGGCTGGTGGCCGGAGCGCTGGGATCGTTTTCTGGTGCCGAAGCCGTTTGCCCGGGTACGCATCCGGTACGCGCCGGCGGTCTGGGTGCCCCGCGACGCAGCCGAAGCGGAGCTTGAAACAATCGGCGGCAACCTGGAAGCGCTGCTCAATCACATGACGGCTGAACTCGATGCCGATTGAACGCACGCTGATCCGAACGCAGCATGGCGGCGGCGCGGACGCAGTGCAACGCATCTGGCGCGGGAACGCGGGTACTGTGCTGCAACCGGCTGCATGGCTGTTCGGAGCCCTGACACGCACGCGCACCGAACTCTATGCGCGCGGTGTGTTCGAGCGTGCACACGCCGGCGTGCCCACCATCAGCATCGGGAACCTGATGGTCGGCGGTTCCGGTAAGACGCCGGTTTCCGGCTGGCTGGTCGATCAACTGCTCACTCGCAGCCGCAGGCCGGCGCTGCTGCACGTTGGTAACGCCGAGGATGAGCCCGCGCTGCACCGCCTGTGGCGGCCGGATGTGCCGGTCTACAGCGGGCGTGACCGACTGAGTAACGCAAAGCGGGCGATTGCGGACGGTTGTGATGTTCTCGTGCTGGATGATGGCTTTCAGCACCAGCGACTACTCCGTGATCTCGACATCGTGCTGGTTTCCGCAGAAAGCTGGAAATGGCCGCAGCGGCTGCTTCCGGCAGGTGCATGGCGTGAGCCGCTCTCGGCGGCGCGGCGTGCCCAGTTGATCGCGATCACACGCAAATCCGCAAGCACGGATGAGGCCGGGGCGGTTGCGGCGGCAATCCGTCGCGCACTGCCGGATGCCGTCATTATGCACGTCTCGCTGCAGGCGGACGACTGGGTGCTTTGGCGCGGTGGTTCCCCCTCACAGAGCGTCGTGCCACGTGCGCATCCACACTGGATCGTCACCGGAATCGCGAACCCGGAAAGTTTTGTTGTGCAGCTACAGCAGAGCGGCATTGTCGTGGAGGGCGTAATTGCGTTCCCTGACCATCATGACTATACGCCGGACGATCTGCGCGAAATCGAGTTGCTGACCGGTGGCGGTGCGTTCATGACGACAGAGAAAGACGCAGTCAAGCTCGGGAAGATTGCTCCCGAACAGCCGCTGCTCGTGCTACGACAGCGCGTCATCGTTGAACAGGGCGGTGAGTCCCTGGAACGGGAACTGGATCGCGTGCTCGCATGAGAGTCGTTGAGAGCGATGTCCTGGTGATTGGCAGTGGTATCGCCGGCCTGAGCTTCGCACTGAAGGCGGCCGATCGCGCGGATGTCGCGCTGGTCACCAAGAAAGAGCGTGCCGCCTCCAGCACCAACTACGCGCAGGGCGGAATCGCCGCCGTATTTGGAACGGACGATTCCTCCGACTTGCACGTGCGCGATACGCTGGTTGCGGGCGCCGGACTCTGCCATCGATCCGCCGTTGAAATGCTCGTTCATGACGGGCCGGCGCGCGTGCGCGAATTGATCGAATGGGGCGTGCAGTTCACCCAGGATGCACACGGGCCCGCGCTGGGCAGGGAAGGCGGGCACTCGCGCCGCCGGATTCTGCATGCGAAGGACCTGACCGGTCGGGAGATCGAACGTGCACTGCTCGCGGCGCTGGCCGCGCATCCACGCGTGCAGATCTTCGAAGACAATCTTGCGATCGACCTGGTGGTCGGCTTCGACCTTCAGTCTGGTCGGCGTCGCTGCGCAGGCGCACAGGTTTTTGATCACCGCAACGACGAACTGCTCGAATTCAGAGCGAGCTTCACCATGCTCGCCACCGGCGGGCTGGGGCAGGCGTTTCGACATACAACCAATCCTGAAATCGCGACAGGCGATGGTGTGGCGATGGCCGCACGCGCCGGCGCCCAGTTGCGCAATCTCGAATTCGTGCAGTTCCATCCAACCGCGCTGTACCCGGCCGAAGGGCGGGCCTTCCTGATTTCGGAGGCGGTACGCGGCGAAGGTGCGGTGCTGCGGCGGCGCGATGGCTCACCGCTGATGAAAGGTGTACATCCGCTGGAGTCGCTCGCACCGCGCGATATCGTCGCTCGCGCGATCGACGTGTACCTGAAGGAGAGCGGGGAACCCTTCGCGCTGCTCGACATGACAGCGCTGCCGGGCGAAGAAATCGAAGGACATTTTCCGAATATCGCGGCGGAATGTTCGGCCAGCGGCATTGATGTCCGCCGTGAGCCGATCCCGGTGGTCCCGGCGGCGCATTACAGTTGCGGTGGTGTATGGACAGATGATCACGGCAGAACAACGCTGCCGGGTCTTTATGCGGCCGGGGAAGTTGCATGTACTGGCGTACATGGAGCGAACCGCCTAGCATCAAACTCTCTGCTGGAAGCAGTGGTTTACAGCCACCGCGCCGCTGCGCTGGTGCCGCTCGAGCTGGCGCGCGCGGGCAGCAGACCGATCGGCCATCCGATCGGGACTCGATCGAGCGGGAGCGAAGAGCAGGCGCACTGGGCACGCCTGCGACAACAGCTTCGGGATCTGATGTGGCAGGATGCGGGCATTGTGCGCAGCGTGGCGCGACTGGAGCGCGCCAGCACTGCAATTTCGCGGATGCGCGCAGACGTCGATCTTGCCTTTCTGAGCTGTCGTCCCGTGCCTGAGCTGCTCGAGCTACGTAACCTGCTGGACGCAGCCGCACTGGTCGTGCGCTGCGCGCGGACGCGGCGCGAAAGCCGCGGACTGCACTATAACGCCGATTACCCGTATCGCGACAACGAGCGCTGTCTTCGCGATACCGTGGTGGCAAACGGTTAGGAGTCGAACAGTCCGATTATGGAAGCGGCAGCAAGCCAGGTTCCACAACCTCCGTTGAGCAACGAAGAAAATCCATTTGAGGCGATGATGCAGCGTTTTGATCGCGCTGCAGAACTGCTCAACCTGGACCCGGGCCTCTACAAGATTCTTCGTCATCCCGAAAAGCAGATCACGACATCGATTCCCGTGGTCATGGACAACGGTGAGATCGAGGTTTTCACCGGGCATCGCGTGCTGTACAACACGTCACGAGGTCCCGGCAAGGGTGGCATTCGCTACGACATGGGAGTCACGCTGGATGAGGTGACCGCACTGGCCGCGTGGATGACGTGGAAATGTGCGGTCGTCGACGTGCCCTTCGGCGGTGCGAAGGGTGGCGTTCTCTGCGACCCGTACCGCATGTCGAAGGGTGAGCTCGAGCGGCTCACCCGTCGCTACACGGCATCGTTGCTCGATGTGTTCGGCCCTGATTCGGACGTTCCTGCACCGGACGTAAACACGAACGAGCAGGTGATGGCGTGGATCATGGACACGTACTCCATGCACAAGCGCCACACGGCACCGGCCGTTGTAACGGGCAAGCCGGTCGTGATGGGCGGTTCGCGCGGACGCCGCGAGGCGACCGGCCGCGGCGTCATGCTGGTGGTCAAGGAAGCGCTGCGTACGCTCGGGCTTCCGCTCAACGGAACCAAGGTCGCCGTTCAGGGATTCGGCAACGTGGGTTCGGTCGCGGCCCGACTGCTCGAGCAGGAAGGGCTGACGATCGTCGCGATCAGCGACAAGACCGGCGGGGTCTACAACCCGAACGGAATCAACGTCCAGGATGCCATCGAGTACGTGCGGAAGAACCGCTTCCTCGAAGGGTATTCGAGCGGTGATCCGATCACCAACGAGGAGCTGCTCGAGCTGGATGTCGATGTGCTCGTGCCTGCCGCGCTGGAGAACGTGATCACGCGGCACAATGCGCCGAAGATCAGGGCGAAGATCATCGCCGAAGGCGCGAACGGTCCGACCTCCGCACGTGCGGATGCGATTCTCGATGACAACGGCATTTTTGTTGTTCCCGACATTCTCGCGAACGCGGGCGGCGTGACCGTCAGCTACTTCGAGTGGGTGCAGAACCGCGAAGGCTACTACTGGAGCGAAGACGTCGTAAATGAGCGGTTGCGGGATGTCATGATCCGCTCGTTCGATGACGTGCACCGTTACACGAAGTCGCACAACGTGAACATGCGCACCGCCGCGTACATGGTGTCGATCGACCGGGTCGCAGCCATGCACCGGTTGCGCGGTGTCTACGCCTGACGAGAGCCTTTGAAGCTCTGGGTGATCGCGGTCGGCCGGCCGGGCAAACGTCTGCTGGACGCGATCGCCGACTACGAACGCCGCGCGAGCCGCTACTGGAACCTCGAGGTGATCGAGATCCGGGAGGAGCGCGCGGCGAAGTCAGTGCCGGTTGAACGTGTGCGCGAGCTGGAATCCAGTCGTCTGCTCGAACGAGTCCCCGCCGGAGTGGAAATTTTCGCCCTCACGCGGGGAGGCACGATGTGGAATTCGAATCAGCTCACTGAACACCTGCAACAACTGGCGGTGAAGGCCGCACCCGGGGCAGCCTTCCTCATCGGAGGCGCGTTCGGTTTATCCGATACGTTGCTGCGCCGTGCCGACCGCACGCTGCAGCTTTCTTCCTATACCTTGCCACACGAGCTCGCGCGGTTGATCCTCGCCGAGCAACTCTATCGCGCGGGGACGATCGCGCGAGGCGAACCCTATCACAAGGCAGTAAGGTGAGCGCGACCCAGGCGCCCGAAGCGCTTCCGGGACTCGAAGCCCATATCGCCGTCGTCGGCGGCAGCCAGTTGGCGGAAGATTACAAGGCGGTCAACCCGGCGATCCTGTCGTTCTATGCCGGGTCGCCCTGGTCATTAGGTGCCTTCGAGCGAGTCGCACAGCAGGTGCGCGCGTCGTTCACCGCCGAGCGGCTGCAGGCGATGAAAGCAGCGATCCGCGCGCCCACACCCGAGTCACAGGCAAAGCTGGAGCGGATCGCAAACGGCGAAGGCTTTTTTGTATCGACTGGACAGCAGGCCGGGCTGTTCGGCGGGCCGCTTTACACGATCTACAAATCGCTCACCGCGCTGCGCCTCGCGGAAGAACTCGAACGTGCACTCGGGGTTCCGGTTGCCGCACTGTTCTGGACGCCCTCGGACGATCACGACTGGGATGAGGTGAGCCACGCCGTCCTGCTGAACGCACACAACGAGCTGGTCGAAGTGCGACTCGGTCAGCCGGACGATACGCCGCGATCGATGGCACATCGCACCATCGATGCGAGCATCGACGAAGTGCTGCAGTTGGTTGATGCGGCGCTTCCCGCAAACGAGTTCGCTACGCAGGTGATCGAGCTTCTTCGTGACTCGTACGTGCCGGGGCGCAGCATGTCGGCGGCCTATCGCCACCTGCTCGAAGCGCTGTTTGCACCGATGGGGATGCTGTTCACCGATTCCGCGCATCCGGTTGTAAAGCAGCTCTCAATCCCGCTGCTTCGGCACGAGTTTGAGAACACAGAGCAGCATACGAAACTGCTGCGCGAGCGCACGGATCAGTTGCTGCGTGCCGGCTACCACGAGCAGGTGCTCGTCCCCGAAGACGCCAGCAACGTGATGTTCGAAGATGAGCAGGGTCGCGAACGCCTGATGCGCACGGACGGGGAGTGGCAGCTTCGGCGCACGAAGCGCGTGTTGTCGCACGCCGATGTCATGCAGTTGCTCGATACGCACCCGCAGCATTTCTCCGCGAACGTGCTGCTGCGACCGGTTCAGGCGAGCTGGCTCTTCCCAACACTCGCCTACATCGGCGGCGGCGCGGAACTCGCCTACTTCGGACAGATCGGCGGATTATTCGAGGCGCACAACGTCCCCATGCCGCTCGTGCTGCCCCGGTTCGGCGTCGACCTGATCGAGCGCAAGGTCCGCAAGGTGCTCGACAAGTTCGAACTGCAGCCGGCGGACCTGCGCCGGCCGTTCCACGAACTCGCCGCGCAGATTGCGCGCGACGATTTGCCGCAGCGCGTTGTCGACGGCCTCGCCCGCATCCGCCGCGACCTGAGCGAAAGTTACGCCGATCTCGTCGACGCGACCGCCTCCATCGACCCCACGCTTCGGGGGCCACTCGAGGGGGCACGCAACGCCTCGCACAAGCAGGTCGACGATGTCGAGCGGAAGATCCTTTCGCACCTGAAGAAGCGGAACGAGGTTGCGCTCGAGCAACTGCGCAAGGCGGCCGTGCACCTGTACCCCAACGGTGCACGCCAGGAACGGGTGGTGAACTTCGCTGCGTATCAGGCGAGGTACGGGCCGGAATTGATTGCTGCGATTTATCGATGTATGGAGTTGGCGCTGACGCCCTGATTTTTCCGTTTCCCGTTGCGCGGGCGTTCGCGGGTTCACGCGACCGGGAAGGCCACCGGGAACACCACCGGAACCCGGGGAAGGGATGAAGGCACAACCGATGCGGTAGCGGCAAAGGAAACGGAGGCAATAAGTTGCGCGCATGTCGCTTGTCCTGATCGTATTGCTCGTGGCGCTGATGATTCCACTGACGGCGGTGATCCTCGACTCTCAGGTCGGCCGCGCGATTGCGGCCCGGGTGGAGAAGGGGAAAGACGCATCGGAGGGCGGGGCGCGGATTGCGGCGCTGGAGGCGGAGGTAGACCGCCTCGGCAGGGAGCTGTCGCGGCTGGATGAGGAGACGGCGTTCCTGCACAAGCTGCTCGAATCCAGGGCGCATCCCCCGGAAGCGCTGCCGCCGGGGGCCGATGCAACCTGAAGGTCCCGAAGCGGAAGAGGTAGCGCCACGGCCGGGTGAGGAGGCGGTGCCGCAGCGCGGGAGTTCGGCGCATCTGGTCGCGGTCGGGATTCTGGCCAGCCGTGTATTCGGACTGCTGCGCGACCGCTATATCGGGCGCTACTTCGGGCTTTCGGAGTACGCGGGAGTATTCCGCGCGGCGCTGCGCATGCCGAACATGCTGCAGAACCTGCTGGGGGAGGGCACCCTCAGCGCCTCCTTCATTCCCGTCTACGCACGTCTGCTCGAGGAAGGGAAGGAAGAGGAGGCGGGGCGGGTGGCCGGGGCAGTGTTCTCTCTGCTGCTGGCGATCGCCGGGGCGCTCTCGCTGATCGGCACACTGGCGGCGCCGCTGCTGGTCACGTTCTTCCTGAAGGGGTTCACGGGTGAGGTCCGCGACCTCACCATCGCGTGTACCCGGATCATTTTTCCCATGACCGGGGTGCTCGTGCTGTCCGCCTGGACGCTCGGCATTCTCAACGCACACCGTCGATTCCTGCTCCCCTACATTGCGCCCGTGCTCTGGAACGCGGCGATGATCGCCACGCTGGTCCTGCTCGGGCGCGGGATGAGCCTGGACCGGTTGGTCGTCGCGCTGGCCTGGGGTGCGTTCGTCGGCGGGGTGCTGCAGTTCGCGGTCCAGGTCCCGATGGTGCTTCGCCTCGAGCGCCATCTGCGTTTGGGCGGCTGGAACGAGCCCGGATTGCGGACGGTCGTGAAGAATGCGGCTCCCGCAATCGCGGGTCGCGGGGTGGTTCAACTGAGCGGCTGGCTCGACATGTTCCTCGCGTCGTTTCTCGGCGCGGTGGCGATCGCCGCGCTGTCGAATGCGCAGACGCTCTTCATGCTGCCCGTCAGTCTTTTCGGGATGTCGGTCGCCGCCTCCGAACTGCCGGAGCTGTCGCGGCAGAAGGAGGCCGCAGTCGAGGTGCTGAAGAGCCGAATTGGCCGGGCGCTGACGCAGATCTCGCTGCTGACCGTGCCATCCGCGGTGGGCTACCTGCTGCTGGGCAACGTAGTGGTGGGTGCGATCTACCAGACCGGGCGGTTCAGTGCAGCCGATACCCGCTACGTCTGGCTGGTGCTCGCTGGGTATTCGATCGGACTGTTCGCGTCGACCAGGACCCGACTTTTTTCTTCCGCGTATTTCGCGCTGCGGGACACTCGAACGCCGGCCCGGATTGCGATCCTGCGAGTCGCGGTAAGTGGCCTTTTGGGAGCCGCGGTCACCGGCTGGGCGGTGCTGGTGAACCGGGACCTGCTGCACCTCGCGCCCGTGGGCCTGGCGCTCGCCGGCAGCATCGGCGCCTGGATCGAGTGGCTGCTGCTGCGGCGCGGCCTGGTCGGACGCCTTGGCGGACTCGGCGTGCCGCATGCCGTGCTGCCAAAGATGTTCGCCGCCGCACTCGCCGCCGCGGCGATCGGATTCGGGATCGCCTACGTCGTCCCGGATCTGCACCCCATTATCCGCGCGGTCGTGGTGCTCGGCCCGTTCGGGATCGCGTACTTCATCCTGGCGCGGCTCTTCGGGGTATCAGAAGCGGGAGAATTGATGGACCGCGTACTCCGGCGTGTGCGCCGGTAGTGGCGAGGTCAGGCCAGAAGCAGCTCATGCCAGTCCAGCCGGAAACAACTCAGCTCGAGCAAAAACTACGTGCGCTGCCCGCACGACCGGGCGTATACCTGTTCAAGGACGCGGATGGCGAGATCATCTACGTCGGCAAGGCGGTATCGCTGCGGGCGCGTGTGCGCAACCATTTCCAGGTCGACCACACGACATCGATCAAGAACCGCGAGATGATCCGGCGCGTGGTCGATGTCGACACGATTGTGGTCGGCTCGGAAGCGGAAGCGCTGCTGCTCGAGGCGAATCTGATCAAGTCGCATCGCCCGCGCTTCAACATCCAGTTGCGCGACGACAAGCGCTACCCGTACATCAAGGTCACCCTGCAGGAGCCGTTTCCCCGCGTCTTTGTGACCCGACGCCTGGAGAACGATGGCGCGCGCTACTTCGGTCCGTATACCGAAGTCGGCCTGATGCGCCACGCGCTGGAAGTCGTGAAGAAGCTGTTCACGGTCCGGAGCTGCCGCTACGACCTGCCGAAGGAAGTGCCCGCCCGACCGTGTCTCGATTACCATATCGGCCGCTGTTTGGCGCCGTGTGTAGGGCTGCAGTCGCTGCAGGATTACCGCGCGATGATCGACGAAGTGCTCGACGTGCTGGGTGGCGATGCGACGCGCATCCGCAAACGCGTCGAAGCGGAAATGAAGCGGGCGGCCGAGGCGATGGACTTCGAACGTGCGGCCAACCTGCGCGATGTGCTGGCCGGCCTCGCGGCCCTGGAGCAGCGACAGCGTGCGCTGGATGTGCGCGGTGGCGACACGGATGTCGTAGGTGTTGCGCGCGATGGCGATCGCGGCTGCGCGGCGCTGCTGCGCATCCGTGGAGGGAAGCTGCTCGGCCGCGAAGTCGATTTCTTCGACAACGTTGCGGAAGAAAACGACGACACGTTTGTCGCTGCCGCGGCTACGCGGTTCTATCTCGGTCGCGGCGAGCTCGGCACGTCGGATCTGCCAAAGGAGATCCTGCTGCCGAACGAATTTGCGGATCGCTCGATCATCGAGGAACTGCTGACCGAAAGCGCCGGTCGACGTGTGTCGACACATATCCCGCAGAAGGGCGACAAGCTGCGACTGCTCGAACTCGCCAGTCAGAACGCGCGACATCTGCTCGAGGAGCGCGCCATCCTTGGTGACGAAGTCCGCGAACGCGCCGATGACCTGCTCTACGAAGTGCAGGAAGCGCTCGAGCTGAAGGTTGTGCCGAGGCTGATGGTCTGTTTCGACATCTCGCACATGCAGGGCTCGGACGTGGTGGCGAGCGCAGTCGTCTTCGAGAACGGGGAACCCAAGAAGAGCGAATACCGCCGTTTCCGCATCAAGGGCACCTGGGGCAACGACGATTTCCGCTCGATGGCGGAGGTTGTGACGCGCTACTTCACGCGCCGCCTCGAAGAAAACAAGCCGGTGCCTGAACTTGCGATCATCGACGGCGGCCGGGGGCAGCTCTCTGCCGCACGCCAGGCCGCGGTTGCCGCGGGTGTGGATGAGGTGGCCTTTGTCGGGCTGGCTAAGCGGGAGGAGGAAATCTACCTTTTCGGCCGCCCGGAGCCGCTGCGGCTTGCTCGTACACATGAGGCGCTGCGGCTGCTGCAACGGATGCGCAACGAGGCGCACCGGTTTGCGCACGGATACAATGCGAAGCTTCGCACGAAGCGCACGCTCTCCAGCGAACTCAGCGAGATCCCGGGCGTGGGGCCATCGAGACAGCGAACGCTGCTGGCTCGCTTCGGCAGTGTGCGCGCGTTGCGGCAGGCAACTCCGGAAGAGGTTGCACGACTGCCCGGATTTTCCGAAAAACTCGCGCGCAAAATCCTCGAGCATTTAACCAGCGACGAACCGCTTTGACACGCGCGCTTGTTTTTGATCCCTTTGCCGGCGCCGCCGGCGACATGACTCTCGGCGCACTGATCGACCTCGGCCTCGAGCCCGATTGGCTGCGCAATTTCATCCACTCGCTCGACCTCGGCGAAATCGGCGTCAACATCGAACGGGTAAACCGTCGCGGCATCAACTGCGGCCGCGTCTGGTTCGAGATCCCGGAGCAGAAGGGGCACCGCCACCTTCGTCACATCGTCGAAATCATCGAAAAGGCGCCGATCAGTGAACTGACCCGCAAGCGCTCGATCGCCGCGTTTCAGCGGCTCGGCGCAGCGGAGGCAGAGGTTCACGGCACGACCATGGAAAAGGTGCACTTCCATGAGGTGGGCGCGATCGACGCAATCCTCGACATCGTCTGCAGCATGGCGGCCGTGGAGCAACTGGGATTCCAGGAATTCTACACGCGCCCGATCGTCGTCGGCTCCGGGTTCATCGACATCGATCACGGTCGCTACCCCGTGCCTGCACCGGCCACGCTCAAAATCCTCGAGGGCCTGCCGCTCACCGGCTTCGACGTCGAGGGCGAGTGTACCACCCCGACCGGTGCAACGCTGATTGCCACACTGACGGCCGGACAGCTTGCCCCGAACCAGCTTCGTGTCGTCAAAAGCGGGTACGGCGCGGGGACCAGGAACCCGGAGGGCCGCCCGAATGCGCTGCGCCTGATCGTTTGCGAGCTTGGGTCAGCGGCAGATCTGGTCTATGTTCTGCAGGCCGACCTGGACGATATGCGCGGGGAAGACGTACCGGCCGCACTGCAGGCCGCGCTCGATGCAGGCGCGCTCGATGCAACGACGCACCCGATCGCCATGAAGAAGGGGCGGCCCGGTCTGCGCCTGGAGGCGCTCGTCGCTGCGGGTGCATTGACCGCCGTGGCCGACGCCGTCCTTCGCCACACCACCACCCTGGGGGTCCGCTACTGGCCCACCCAGCGCTCTATCCTCGAACGCGTCGAGGACCATATCGACTGGCGAGGACAGCGGATCCGGGTGAAACGGGCCCTGCTGCCGGATGGGCAGTCGCGAAGCAAGCCCGAATACGACGACCTCGCAGCCGCCGCCCGGGAGGCCGGTGTCCCAATCCCGCAGGCCCGCGCCGAAATCGAGGCGCTGCAGCATAAGTAGAAGCACGGTCAAGGGGATGGACAGTTGCCCCGCCACAATTATCGGTCCGGAGTGTAGGAACCGCTCCGGACGTAACGAGTTGGAATCGAGAACGGAGGTTGAACGATGCGTGTCGGTGCTTTAGTCCTGGCGGTCGCGCTGGTATTGCCGGTGGCGGCTACCGCCCAGAATAAGCCGTCCAACACGATGCACACTAACAGCGCCGAGCTGTACCTCAATCAGGCGCGCAAGGAAAACCGCGACGAAGAAAAGCGCGAACTGCTGGAGAAGGCGCTGGCCCGCGCGCGGGAAGGCATCGCCGCTCGCGCCGACAATCCGAAGGCGTACCTCCTGGCGGGTCAGATTCAGGTCATGCTCGGGAACCTCGCGTCGGCGGACTCGATGCTGGACAAGGCTGAAGAGCTCTACCCGGACTACAAGGACGAAACCGAGAACGAGCGGATGCAGGCCTGGGTGCGCGGGTACAACGCCGGCGTCACGGCCATGCAGGCGAACAACGTCGACGAGGCGATCACACAATTCGAGCAGGCCGACGCAATCTATCGCGGCCGGCCCGGCGCGCTGCTGAACCTGGCGCAGCTCTATTCGCGGAAGGCCGACCACGAGAAGGCCGCTGCTTCGTACAAGGCGTCCCTCGACATCCTGCGCAATCCGCCTTCGACGCTGAACGACCAGGAGAAGGCGCAGTGGAAGGAATTTGAGGAGGCCGCATCCTTCAACCTGGCCACGCTGTACGCGAGCACGAATCGCAACGAAGATGCGGTGACCGCCTACCAGGACTTCCTGGCGCGTCACCCCGGCCATGCCCTGGCGCTAAGCAACATGGCTGTGGTCCTGACCCGGATGGGCAAGTCGGACGAGGCCGCCAAAGTCTACACCGACCTCCTGAACCAGGACCTCGAAGCAGAGGAATACTTCGGCATCGGCGTCGGTCTGTTCCGGGCCCACCAGTATACGACGGCAATCGAAGCCTTCAAGAAGGCGATCGGCAAAAACGCCTACATCCGAGACGCCTACTACAACCTCGCCCAGGCGCTTTACGCGCACGCGTCCGAAATCCTGGAGGAGCGGGGGAAGGCACCTGCGGCGGAGCAGAAGAGCTTCGACGCGAAGCTTCGTCCGGTTTACGAGGAGCTCGCTGGCACGACTGAGAAGCTGCTCGATCTCGATCCGGCCAGCCGGAACGGCCATGCGCTGCTGGCCAACGCCTACCGCGGCCTTTCCGATGTGAGCGCGGGTGCCGCTGCAACCGAGTTCAAGAACAAGACGCTCACGGTCCTCAAGTCGATGGACGAAGGACTCCCGTTCGAGGTCACGGAGGTCACAGCCACGGTCGAGGGCGAGGCCACGAAGATCAGCGGCCGCGTGGTCAATCTGAAGGGCACCGCCGGCACCCCCGTGAAACTGAAGTTCACGCTGGTTGAAGGATCCGGCGCGCCGCTCGGCAGCGGCGAAGCCAGCGTCAACCTGCCTGAAGTCCAGGGGGATGCGGCATTCACTGTGACCATCCCGGTCAAGGCTTCCGCCGGCTGGAAGTACGAGATCGTAAAGTAGTACGCCGTTACAGGGCAGAAGAGAGAGCGGCGGCCCCGGCACTCGCAGGTCAAACGATCTGACGAGCGCACCGCGGGACCGCCGCTCTTCCGCGTTTATCCCGGTCCGTGGGCTGCGCCGCCACGCGCGGCGCAACTCAACGCAGTCGCCGGCACTCTCCGGGACCGCCGCTCTTCCGCGCTCATCCCGATTCGTGGGCTGCGCCGCCACTCTTTGGGACCACCGCCGTTCCGCATTCGTCCGGATTCGTGGGCTGCGCCGCCACACATGTGCCCGCTCCGGTATCCTTGGCGCGCGGCGGGCCGAAACGACCACTGGGACGCCTCGGAATCACACGCGGCGGTAACGGTTGGCGCCTTAACGGTCCAATAGCCTGCGGGGCGCCTCACAGCAGCAAGCCACGTCATACCTGGCGGCCTGCGGACCCATCGTGCCCGGCGCCGCGTCTCACAGCAGCAAGCCACTTCATACCTGGCGGCCTGCGGCCCCCTCGTGCCTGGAGGCGCGCGTTACATCAGCAAGCCTGGTGATGCGTGGCGGCTTGCGGCCCCATCCCGGAGTCCAGCGCGAGTCGGCAAACACGCATATTCGGCTGCTTGCCTCGGGGGGGTGCCGGCGCGTGGCCGTACGACGAGAGTGGAGTCACCGAAAACGGATCGGTTTTTGCTCGAAGCCGCCGGAGAAACCCGGAGCGAGGAAGCGATACGGCCATGGAATGCCCCCATTGTCATGAAACGATTGCCGATGACGCGCAGAGCTGTCCCGCATGCGGTCACCTGTTCGAACCACGGACCTGTGATCGGCATGCGGACCGTGAAGCGAAAGGTGTATGCGCAATCTGCGCGACGGCGGTATGCGAGGAATGCAACCACCCGCAGAGCGCGCATTACCTCTGTGAACGACACGCCAACATCCCGATGCGCCAGGGCTGGGCGCAGGTATACTCGACAAACGACGATATGGAAGCCGAACTGATCCGTGACAACCTGCAGGCGGACGGCATCGATGCGCAGGTACTTTCGCAGAAGGATCACTTTGCGCTTCCGGTTGACCTTGGCGATCTCGCACAGGTCCGGGTCCTTGTGCCGGCCTACGACTGGGAGGTCGCAGAACAGTTGATCACGGGTCACCTCGATCACGACGGTGAAATCAACTTCGCCTGTCCGAACTGCGGCGAGCCGTATGGCGAGGGAGAGACCGTCTGCGCATCCTGCGGCGAGGCGCTCCCGACCGCCGCGGTTGGTCCGTCCTCTGCTTGAGAAACCGGCGTAAAACCGCTAAATTCAAGGCTTCGAACGAGTTGTCGGGGCGGCCAGGGCGGCCGCCCCGAATCGTAGGGAGCCATGGTAAAAATCGCCGCCGTCACCCCCAACACGATCGCCGAGGAGCTGGAACTCGAGGTCGGCAGTCGCATCGTCCGCATCAACGGCGAGACGGTGCGCGATGCCATCGACTACCGTTTCCTCGAGTCCGAAGAATCGATCGAGTTGGAGGTCCAGTCAGGGTGCGGTGAGCGGGTCGTCTACGAGATCGAGAAGGATGCGGGTGAGCCGCTCGGTCTGGTACTCGCACCTGACACGGTTCGACAGTGCGCGAACAAGTGTGTCTTCTGCTTCATCGATGGCAACCCCGACGGCGCCCGTCAGCCGCTCTACCTGAAGGACGACGATTTCCGGCTCTCGTTCACTTACGGCAGCTACGTCACGCTGACGAATCTCGGACCACGCGGTTTCCAGCGGCTCATCGATCAGCGGCTTTCGCCATTGTACGTGAGCGTGCATGCAACCGACCCTGTAATTCGCCAGCGCATGCTCGGCGTATCGCTGGGTGGCGAAATCGTCGATCAACTCCGCATGCTCACCGCTGCCGGCATTGAGGTCCACACGCAGATCGTGCTGTGTCCCGAGTGGAACGACGGTGAACAGCTCGACCGTACGATCGAAGACCTCTGGGCGATCGGCCCGAAGGTGCTTTCGCTCTCGGTCGTGCCGGTTGGCCTCACGCAGTACAACCTCAACCGGCCGATCCGGTTGCTGAAGCCGGAAGAGGCCGCGCGTGCCCTCGCGCAGGTCGATCGTGCACGCGAGCGCGCATTGCAGGAGCGTGGGATCGGCTGGGCATACGCCGGCGACGAGATGTATTTCATTGCCAACGCGCCGCTGCCGGCTGCCAGCTTCTACGACGACTGGCCGCTCACGGAGAACGGCGTCGGTTCGGTCCGCCGGCTGCTCGACGATTTCGATGCTGGCATTGCCGACGCTCCGGCCCTGGCCGGGCGGACCCTGACGATTGTTACGGGGACGCGCATGGGTCCGGTGATCGAGCCGCTCGGCGCGCGCATCGCGACGCAGACAGGCGCGGACGTGCGGGTAATCGGCGCAGAAAACACGTACTTTGGCTCTACCGTGAACACGGCCGGGCTGCTGCCCGCTCGGGACATCATGCGCGTGCTGCGGAACGAGAAGCGAGTCGACCTCGTGCTGATTCCGGGCGAATCGCTCAATGAGGACGACTATTTCGTGGACGATATGTCGCTCGCACAGTTGCGCCGTGAATTCCCGGGCGCAACGATCCAGCCCGCCTTCGAACTCACCACCGCACTGAGTCTGCTGTGAGACACGGCCTTCCAACGGTTGCCATCGTCGGCCGTCCCAACGTCGGCAAATCGACGTTCTTCAACCGTGTGCTCGGACGTCAGCACGCGATTGTCGAGGACATGCCGGGAGTGACGCGTGATCGAAATTTTGCGCGCGGTCAGTGGGCCTCGCGCAGTTTCTACGTGGTAGACACCGGCGGCCTCGAGCCAGGCAGCGACGAAGCGTTCGCGGCGGTCGTGCGCCAGCAGGTGCTCGCCGCGCTCGATGAAGCGGATGTCGTGGTTTTCCTGGTCGACGGGATGGCTGGGCCGCATCCGATGGATGAGCGGATTGCCGAACTGCTGCGCGTCAGCAAAGTGCCCGTCGTGCTGGCAGTGAACAAGATGGATCGCTGGCCGCAGGACCAGAGTCACCACGACTTCTGGGAGCTTGGCGTCGGCGAGCCGATTCCGGTCAGCTCCGCCTCGGGCCGCGGCTCGGGCGACCTGCTCAGTCGCATCGTCGAACTGCTTCCACCGCTGCAGGAAGCGGAAGCCGAAGACGACGCGCTGCACGTTGCGGTGATCGGTAAGCCGAATGTCGGGAAGAGCAGCTTCATCAACCGACTTCTTGGTGAAGAGCGACTGGTCGTGAGTGATGTCGCGGGCACAACGCGCGACGCGATCGACACACCGATGCGCTACCATGGCAAGCCGCTGATGTTCATCGATACGGCGGGCCTGCGCAAAAAGGCACGCATCGACGCCGGTCTCGAGTACTACAGTGCGCTGCGCACCGATCGCGCGATTGAACGCGCGGACGTGTGCGTGCTGCTGCTCGATGCGACCGAGGAAGAGCTCCACGTCCAGGACATCAAAATCGCGGAGAAAGCCTGGAAGGCGGGCAAGGGGCTGGTCGTGGTCGTCAATAAGTGGGACCTGGTCGAAAAGCAGACCGGCACCAGTGTCGAGTTCGAGAAACGCATCCGCCAGCGCGTGCCCATGATGAAACATGTGCCGATCCTGTTCAGCTCGGCACTGACCGGCCAGCGCGTACAGAAGGTGCTCGACCACGTGCTCGAGGTTGCGGAGAACCGCAGCGTTCGGAAGTCGACGCGCGAGGTCAACGAAGTCGTGCGTGCGCTGGCGGCGCGCTCGCAGCCACCGCATTATCGTGGTATGCCACTCAAGATTCTGTACGCGACGCAGGCGGCCGTGGCACCGCCCACGTTTGTGATTTTCGTGAATCACGCGAAGGCGATCAACGCGAGCTACATGCGTTTTCTGATGAACGGATTCCGTGAAGCCTGGGGCTTCAAGGGTACGCCGATCCGCCTGCGCATCCGGAGTCGGCGGGAGAAAGAGAACGAGTGACCATCGCGCTGCTGCTGGCGGCTGCATATCTGCTCGGCGCCATCCCCACCAGCTTCCTGGTCGGGAAGCTGCGCGGAATCGACCTGCGTCAGCACGGCAGCGGTAATCTGGGCGCAACCAACACCTTCCGCGTGCTCGGCTGGAAGGCCGCACTCCCGGTATTCATCTTCGATATTTTCAAGGGCTGGCTGCCAGCCTTCCTGTTCCCGGTTATCGACGGAACACCGTCGCCTCTCTGGGCGCTTGCCTACGGCGCCGCCGCGATCGTCGGCCATGTCTTCTCCATCTACGTCGGATTCAAGGGCGGCAAGGGCGTCGCGACCAGCGCGGGCGTGCTCATCGCGCTCGCGCCGCTCGCCATGCTGGCCGGACTTGTCGTCTGGACAGCCCTCGTGTTCGGCACCGGCTACGTATCGCTTGGCTCCATTGTCGCCGCCATCATCGTTCCCTTCGCCGTTTTCCTTTCACGGGGCACGGGAGCGGTGCTCTGGCTGTCGATCGGACTCGCGGTTTTTGTGATCTTCGCGCACCGCGCCAACATCCGGCGCCTGCTGCGCGGTGAGGAAAGTCGTTTCAGGCGGAAGGTGAAGGCGGGATGACGCAGCGCATTGCGGTGCTGGGGGCGGGAAGCTGGGGGACTGCGCTCGCCAATCTGCTCGCACTCAAGGGCGTGGACGTTGTGCTCTGGTCCTTCGAAGCGGCGGTCGCGGAAGCCATCAACCAGACGCGAGAGAATACGCGCTACCTGAGCGGCATCGCGCTCGCGCCGGCGCTGCGCGCAACCACCGACATCGCGGAAGCAACCGCTTCGGCGCAGGTCGTCGTGACGGTAAATCCGTCGCAGCACACACGGCGCGTGCTGAGCGCCGCGGCGCCACACATTGCAAGGGATGCGTTGATCATCAGCGCATCCAAAGGCATCGAAACGACGACGCTCCAGACCATGGACGGCGTGATCCGCGACGTGCTGCCGAACCTCCGTACCGCGTACCTCTCGGGCCCGAGCTTCGCACTGGAAGTGGCGCAACAGCAGCCGACCGCAGTGACGGCGGCCAGCCACAGCGAATCCGCGGCGCTCGAAACACAGCACCTTTTCCAGGCACCGTACTTCCGCGTCTACACGAGCAACGACGTTACCGGTGTAGAACTCGGTGGCGCGCTCAAGAACGTGATCGCGGTGGCTGCGGGCATGGCTGCAGGACTCGGGCTCGGCCACAATGCGAGAGCCGCGCTGATCACACGCGGGCTGGCCGAAATCGCGCGACTCGGGATTGCACTCGGCGCCGACCCGATCACCTTCATGGGGCTGGCCGGCATGGGCGACCTGATCCTGACCTGCACCGGAGATCTCAGCCGCAACCGTACCGTCGGCATGGCGCTGGGGCAGGGGAAACGGTTACCCGAAATCCTCGCCGGGATGAGCATGGTCGCGGAAGGGGTCGAAACCGCGCGAGCCGCACACGCGCTCGCGAACAAGGTCGGCATCGAAATGCCGATCGTCGAACAGGTCTACCAGGTCTTGTTCGAAGATCTCCCGGCAGCCGTAGCCGTGGAGAACCTGATGTTGCGAGAGCCCAAGCCGGAGCAGTGGCGATGAGCAGTTCTCAGAACACCAATTTCGAGCGCACGCTGAGCCTGTCCTCCAATGCAAGCGAGCGCACGCCACATAACGAAGCCGCCGACGTCATCAACGACCCGGAGCTCGGGCCGATGGCGCCGCCGCCGCGCGAGCGACCCGTCGCACCAAAGGAGTATTATTCGATCAGCGAAGTCTGCGACCTGGTCGGACTGCGGCCGCACGTGCTGCGCTACTGGGAAACGCAATTCGCGCTGCTGAACCCGTCCAAGAACCGATCCGGCAACCGGGTTTATCAGCGCAAGGAGATCCGGCTGATCCTGTTCGTGAAGCAGTTGCTGTATGAAGAGAAGTACACGGTCGAAGGTGCAAAGCAGCGGCTGGAACAGCTTCGCAAGGGCGGGGAATTGCAGACCGCAACCACGCAGGCACTCGACAAACAACTGGTTGGCTTGCTGCGTTCCGAGATGCAGTACCTGATGGAAGTTCTGACGCCGCCCAGACAGAGCTGATGCGAATTCTCGTTACCAACGATGACGGCTACCTCGCGACCGGGATCGGCGTGCTTGCTGACGCAGCACGCACGCTCGGCACCGTGCACGTGGTTGCACCCGACCGCGAGCAGAGTGCAACCAGTCATTCGCTCACACTGCACTACCCGTTGCGGGTGCGAACCGTGAGCGAAGATGTCCAGGTCGTCGACGGCACGCCCACGGATTGCGTGATGCTGGCGCTCGGCGAATTGCTTCCGGAGCGGCCCGACTTCGTGCTATCCGGGATCAACCACGGCGCAAACCTCGGTGACGACGTGCTTTACTCCGGCACGGTTGCAGCCGCAATGGAAGCGACGCTGCTCGGGATCCCTGCCGTCGCGCTCTCCTACGCAGGACGCGACAGCGACAACATCGTACAATGGACTGAGGTTGTCGCCCGCCTGTTGCGCCAGCTCCTCGAGCGCGAAGATTTCCCGCCTGACACGCTGCTCAACGTGAATCTGCCGCCGGTGGCACCGGCCGATCTGAAGGGCGTGCGTGTGAGCAGGCTCGGTCGGCGCGCCTACGTCGGCTCACTCACACGAGCACTCGACCCGAACGGCCGGGAGTATTTCTGGATCGGCGGCGGCGAGAGCAAGTGGTGGGGTGAAGGGGATCCGGATTTCCAGGCGATCAAGGACGGCTTGATCTCGGTCACACCGCTGCATCTCGATTTGACGAATCACCGCTTGCTGGAGCACATCGGCCGGTGGCAGTTGACACTTTGAACGATTCCCGCTGGCTGCGGCAGCGCCGCGCACTGATCGAAGCGATCCAGGAGAAGGGCATTCACAAACTCGAGGTGCTGCGTGCCTTTGATCTCGTACCGCGCCACCTGTTCCTTCCTGAATCGGTGCAGCACCGCTCGTACGAGGATGCCGCCATTCCGATCGGGTTTGGTCAGACCGCATCCCAGCCCTCGATCCAGGCGCTCTACATCCAGACACTCGGCATCGAACCGAACGACCGCGTGCTCGAGATCGGCACCGGCAGCGGCTACCAGACCGCGCTGCTCGCGCACCTGGCGGGACACGTCTACTCGATCGAGCGCGTTCGCGAACTGTCGATGCGCGCGCGCACCGCTCTAGACCGCATGCGCTTTTCCAATATCGCCTTGCTGGTGGGCGACGGAACGATCGGCTGGTCGAAGTACGCCCCGTACGATGCGATTCTGGTCGCGGCCGGATCGCCGACCGTACCGCAGGCACTCGTCGATCAACTTGCAGTAAATGGGCGCATGCTCATTCCCGTCGGCACCCGCGACGAGCAGGTCCTCACGCTGGTTCGCCGCACCCCTCACGGCATTGAAACCGAAGCGATCGGCGGCTGCGTTTTTGTTCCGCTGCTCGGCCGCTTCGGCTGGCCCGAACGCTGACCTGGACAGGCATGGATTCCCTGATCGATCCGATTCGAGCGCTTATCGATTTCATCCTTCACATCGATGAGCACCTCGCCAGCATCATCTCGCAGTATGGTGGCTGGACCTACTTCATCCTGTTTCTGATCATCTTCGTCGAAACAGGCGTGGTCGTCATGCCTCTCCTGCCCGGCGATTCCCTGTTGTTCGCCGCCGGTGCGTTTGCTGCCAGGGGCACGCTGAGCCCGATCGTGCTGATCGTATTGCTCTCGATCGCCGCGATCGTCGGGGATACGGTGAACTACTTCATCGGCAAGATGATTGGCCCACGCATCTTCCTGCGCGATTCGCGATTCATCAAACGCAAACACCTCGAAAAGACGCAGGCGTTCTATCACAAGTACGGGGGGAAGGCCATCGTATTCGCCCGGTTCGTGCCGATCGTGCGCACCTTTGCCCCGTTTGTTGCAGGCATCGGCACCATGGACTACAAGCGCTTCATTTTTTACAACATCACGGGCGGCGTGGCGTGGGTCACCATCTTCGTCCTGCTCGGTTACTTCTTCGGCACGATCCCGGCCGTCGCGCACAACTTCGAACTGGTGATCTTTGCGATCATTTTCCTGTCGCTGCTGCCCCCTGTCATTGAATACCTGAGGTCACGGAAGAGCACGGCATGAGCAAATGCGCTGTTGTTGCGGTCCTGTTATTCGCTGCAACGGCGCAGGCGATTGCACAACCGGTGCAGGACACGGTTCCGCGTTACCGGCTGCAACCTGTCGAAGTCACGATTCTGCGTGGCGCCGTGCCCGACCAGCGAGCTGCGGCGGCCGTCAGCAGTATCGGAAGCGGCGACATCCAGGGTGCTCACGCGACTGTCGGCCTCGAGGAGGCCCTGGCCATTGTGCCCGGCGTTCTGGTCAACAACCGCTACAACTTTGCCCTGGGAAGTCGCATCGCGATCCGAGGACTGGGCGCGCGCGCTGCATTCGGCGTGCGCGGCGTGCGGGTACTGCAGGACGGGATCCCGCTCACGATGCCCGACGGGCAGGCCAACCTCAACAACATCGACCTCGGCTCGGCGGGCCGCATTGAGGTGCTGCGTGGACCGGCCTCATCGCTGTACGGCAACGCCGCGGGTGGCGTGATCGCCATCGAAAGCGAACCCGCGCCCACTGCCGGCTTCCAGGGCGAAGCGCGACTGACCCTTGGAAATGTCGGGCGCTCAGCGCTCGACCGTCTGAGCAAACTGCAGGTGAAGGCTGGTGGACAGTTCGGGCGCGGCGACTACCTGGTCAGCGGCTCGCGCCTCGAGACGGATGGCTATCGGGAACATTCGCGCGCGGAACAATCGAACCTGAACGCGCGCGTACGTATCAACCCGCAGGGCAGTTCGAGCTGGACATTCGTGCTGAACGCCGCCGATGCGCCGGTTGCGCAGAACCCCGGTTCGCTCCCGCTCGACTCGGCGCGCCTCAACCCATCGATGGCGTGGCCGCGCAACGCCGAAACACGCAGCGGCGAAGCTGCGCGCCAGATCCAGGGCGGGGTAACCTGGCGGCGAACCGGCGACGCCGGCGCCTTCAGCATTGCGACCTACGCGCTTCGGCGCGAACTCGAGAACCCGCTGCCGTTTGCCTTCATCGCGCTCGAGCGCTGGGCCGGCGGCGTGCGCGCTGCTTTCGACCGCAGCCTCACGGCGGGCGCACATGAAATCGCGCTGACCGGCGGGATCGACACGGAATTGCAAAGCGATCAGCGCGCGGAGTTCAACAATAGCAACGGTCACCCCGGCTCAACCCGGACCCGCGATCAACGCGACCGGGTCGGGTCGATCGGGCCGTTCGTGCAGGCACGCATCGCACTGACCTCAGAGGTTGAGCTGACGGCCGGATTGCGCTTCGATGCGGTGCGCTTCACGACCACCGATCAGCACCTGGCCGATGGCCGCGACGATTCGGGCGAGCGTACCCTTTCCGCATTCAGTCCGCGCGTCGCACTGCTGTGGGCTCCCCGGGCCGATTTCTCCGCGTACACCACGGTGTCAACGGCCTTTCAGACCCCGACCACAACGGAACTGATCAACGCGCCGCCGCTCCCCGGCCAGGCGTGTTGTCCCGGCGGGTTCAACCAGGAGCTCGAGCCGCAGCGCGCGCTGAACGTCGAGGCCGGACTGAAAGGCAGCATCGCCGATCGCGTGCGGTATGAACTGGCGATCTTCCAGATGGCCGTGCGCGATGCGCTCGTGCCATTCCAGGTGCCGGAAGTCGAGGCGCGCGAGTTTTTCCGCAACAGCGGCCGGACGCGCCATCGCGGCGTCGAAGTCGCCGCGGTCGCAGCGCCGACCTCATGGGCTACACTGAGCACCAGCTACGCGTTCAGCCATTTCACTTTCGTCGACGATGGCCTGCCGGAGCAGAACTTCGAAGGCAACGAATTGCCGGGCGTGGCACCGCACCATACGCTGCTCCGCCTGCGCGTTCAGCCCCATGCACGGCTGAGCGTCGAGCTGGAGCATGAGTGGACCTCCGCTTTTCACACCACGGACGCCAACCTGCCAGGCACCCGGAACCCCGCCTCGCATGTCCTCGACGCGCGCGCCGAGTGGGTCGCGACGCTCGGGGCAACCCGGTTCCAGCCATTCGTCGGGCTCAACAACCTGTTCGACGAGCGCTACAACAGCTCGGTGGTGATCAATGCCGCCGGCGCGCGGTACTTTGAACCGGCGCCAGGACGCAACCTGTATCTGGGCGCCCGGGTGCAGTTCGGCCGGTAGGTCGGATCGGCAGAGGCTCGCAGACTGTCCCGCAGGTATTGAAGCAGCCCCGGTTGACGGCTGCCGCTCTTCCGCCTGCGTGTCGAACCGCGTATCTTCCGCCAAGTTGCTGCGTCACCACGGCTTATCCCCCAAGCACAACATCAGGGAGCTCACATGGTCGGTGACGGCTCGAGTGGGCGCGTATTCGGCTCTGCTTCGGAGCCACTACCGCCTGCTCTGACCCAGACGAATCATCGCGGGGCAATGACGCCCGATCCGGTGCTCGCACCTCCCTTCGTGCCTGGCTTCCACCGCACCATTGCTGCTGCCGGTGTCCACGCATCGCCGCCCGACAGCGAAGGGTCAGGACTGCCGGCCGAGGAAGCCGTTCTTTCGACCGACGCACTGGCGGAAGGCGATCCGGTACCGCCCGAGGAGGCGACCAGTGTAAGCCCGTCCGTGCCCGAGGCGCTGACGGGCGCAGACCCGACGGTGTTCGAAGAGCTGACGGCCGCGAACCCGGGCGCTGAGACGAGTGTCGAGCCTGCTGCCGAAGAACTGCTGCTGGAGCCGGCGGATCCGTTCGCTGGCGACCCCGATGCGCTGCCCGAACCGATGGCTTGGGAGCAACCGGCGGTACAATCGCCCCCGTGGGATGCGCCCGCCGTCGAACCGATGCCCTGGGACCCGCCGCCCGCCGAGTCGATGCCCTGGGACGCGCCGGTAGTGGAGCCGATGCCCTGGGAAGCAGAAGCGGAACGCACACCCTGGAGCAGCATCGAGCGGAGCGATCCGGAAGTCGAGGGTGTGGTCGAGCCCGCCTTCGGGGAGGATCTCAGCAGCACCACCGACGGGATCCTTGCCTCCACACCGGAGGACGAGTTCCCGATCGACGCCTTCATCATCCCGGAACACGCGAAGCGGGTGCCGACCGGCGTTCCGGATCCGGACCACGCAAACCATACCGATCCGAGCCACGAACTCGCCGAGCGGTTCGAGATGTTGTCGCGTCGCCTTCGCGCCGAAGACATCGAGTCGCTCCTGCCCAGCCTCGCCCGCGGCGACCGTTTCGATGCGCTCGTAGCCGGATTCATCGCAGGCTATTTCTCCGCACGCGACCTGTAGACGCTGCAGCCGGCCAGGAGGAAACGGTGCACCTCGTGATGGACAAACCGCTGATTGACCGAATCAAGGCGGCAATCCGGGATATTCCGGATTTCCCGGAGCCCGGGATCCTGTTCAAGGACATCACCCCGATCCTCTCCGACGGACCGCTCTTTCACGCGGTCATCGATCAGCTCGCGGCGCAGTATTCGGGGCAGGGAATCGAGGCGGTTGTCGGGATCGAATCGCGCGGATTCATGTTTGGCGCGCCACTGGCGCTCGCGCTCGGGTGCGGGTTCATCCCGATTCGCAAACCGGGCAAACTTCCGTACCGGAAGATTCGCGTGGATTACGCACTCGAATACGGGACCGACTCGCTCGAGGTGCACGAGGACGCGATCCGCCCCGGCCAACGGGTTCTCCTGATCGACGACCTGCTCGCGACCGGGGGAACGGCAGCCGCCGCCCTTCGCCTGATCGAGCAGCTTCAGGGCGTGGTCGCGGCCGCGGCTTTTGTCGTGGAGCTTGGCTTTCTCGAGGGACGCAGCAAGCTGACCGGCGTCCCCGTCTCTTCGCTCGTCCAGTACTGAAACGCAGACGGCCGGACAAACGGGCCGGTCAGGGTTCGACCACCGCCTGTTCGAGCACGTTCCGTGTATGCCGCGGCGCGCGCCCGGCCAGAATCGCGAGCGCTACGCCGGCAAAAATCAGGAGCGCACCCGGAATGAGACGCGGTGACGGCCGCTCGCCCAGAATCGGGATTGCAAGCACCGCCGTCAGGACCGGCTGCAGGTACACGAACGTCGCGACCAGGCTCGCCTCCACGTGCTGCAGCGCCCAGAGGTTCAGGTAGTACGTCGCTACGGTCGGGAAAAGCACAATCCAGATCAGGGCGAGCCACGCTTCCACTCCTGCCTTCGGCAGCTCCCGAACCGCCGGGGCTATGCCGAACGGAAGCAGCGCGACCATCCCGAAAATGAAAACCCACTTGATCACGGTCAGTGGCTCGTACTTCGCCAGCAGGGTGCGCGAAATCACCAGGTAGACGGAGTAGGCGATTACGTTGGTGAGCACGAGAAAATTCCCTAATGCTCGGCCATCCGCGAGGCCGACCCCGACCAGGACAAGCGCTCCGGTCCCGGCGAAAATAATTCCGATCCACTTGGCGCGCGTGCCGTTCTCCTTCCGCAGTAGGATGGCGGCAAGCAGCGTGATCGCCGGCCCTGCAGCAACAAGGGTCTGCGCCGCGGTGGCCGTCGTTAGCGCCACGCCCTCAATGTACATCAACTGACTCAGGCTGACCCCGAGCAGCGAATACAGGAACAGGAGCGCGTAGTCCCGCTTCGAACGAATCCGCTCGCGCGTCATGGCGCTGCTCATGAGCATGAACACGAGCGACGCGCCCGCAACGCGCAGAAGGGCGAGGGAAGGGCTCGAGAGATCTTTCAGGGCGAATTTGATAGCGATCGGCAGAGTGCCGAAGAGGACCTGCACGGCGACCAGCGCCACGATGACCGACTGCAACTTCACACCTGCTCCAACTGGTTACAACCAGCAGCAATGTACCCGATTTCGCGGAAAATGTATCCGGCAAGTCAATGCACTCGCGGCCGCTGCAGTTCCCGCACTCATCTCCGAACCGGTCATGTCCCCGGCGCGGCCACGCGTGGCCACACAAACACCGGCACTTCGGCTGGCTGAAGCGGTATCGGCGGCCCGGATGGGGTGAGAACAACACTTCGGATGCGGGGTAGCAGCGGCAGGGATTTGCGCCAGGCGCGTTACGTACCGCCCCGAGCTGAGGCTTCGGGGCGGTTCTTTGTTGACCAGGAAACAATGATTTCGGCTTCAGGACTTACCAAACACTTCGGCGATCGCACGCTGTTCGCGAACGCCTCCTTTCAGTTGAATCCGGGCGAACGCTACGGGCTCGTCGGTGCGAACGGCTGTGGGAAATCAACGCTGCTCAATATCCTGAGCGGTCACGAGGAAGCGAGCGCCGGGTCAGTCTCGGTGAACAAAAGGCTGCGCCTTGGCGTGCTGGGGCAGGATCACTTCAAGTACGAAAACGAGGAGATCCTGAACGTCGCTCTCATGGGCAACCCGGAGTTGTGGGAGGCGATGGTCGAACGCGATCGGATTCTGGCCAACGCACACGAACATTTCGATGCGGATCGCTATTCCGTGCTCGAAGAAACCATCGTGCGTTTTGACGGCTACTCCGCGGAATCGCGTGCGGCGACCATCCTGGAAGGACTCGGACTGCCGACAGCAATTCATCGCCAGCCGCTTTCGACGCTTTCCGGCGGATTCAAGCTGCGCGTACTGCTGGCCCAGACACTCGCGAGCGCTCCGGACATCCTGCTGCTCGACGAGCCCACCAACCACCTTGATATCCTGTCGATTCGCTGGCTGGAAGAATTTATCCGCGAGTTCCCGGGCCCGGTCGTCGTGATCTCGCACGACCACCAGTTCCTCGACGCGGTCGCGACGCACATCCTCGATGTCGACTACCAGGCGGTCACGCTGTACCACGGCAACTACAGCCGGTTCGTCGAGGCGAAACGCGAAGACCGCGAGCGCATTGAGAAGGACATCGCCTCGCGCGAAAAGGAAATTGCGCAGACGCAGGAGTTCGTGGACCGCTTCAAGGCAAAGGCCAGCAAGGCTCGCCAGGCGCAGAGCAAGTTGCGCATGATCGAGCGCAAGCAGGAAGAGATTCAGGAACTGCCGCCCAGCTCACGGCGCTACCCGACTTTCCGACTTCAGGCCCAACGGCCGAGCGGAAAGGATGTCCTGAAGATCAAGGGCGTACGCAAAGCGTACGGCGAGAAGGTCGTGCTGCACGGTGTCGACCTGACCGTCCGCCGCGGCGACCGTCTCGCCATCATGGGCCCGAACGGAATCGGCAAGTCGACGCTGCTCAAGATCGTCATGGGCCTCGTCGACAAGGACGGCGGCGAAGTTGAGTGGGGACACGAGACGAACGTCGGCTATTTCGCGCAGGACCACCACGAAGAGCTCGAAAACCTGAACGGCACCGCCGAGGAGTGGGTTGCGCAGTGGTGCCCCGACAAGGGCGTCGGTTACGTGCGCGGCGAGATGGCGCTCATGCTGTTCACCGGCGATGACCCGAAGAAGAAGCTCAGCGCTCTGTCCGGCGGCGAAGCGGCACGTCTGGTATTCACGAAAATCGCCATCGAAAAGCCAAACGTGCTCGTGCTCGACGAGCCGACCAACCACCTCGACCTCGAAAGCATTGAAGCCCTGGTCGAGGGGCTGCAGAAGTACGAAGGCACGCTCATGGTCGTATCGCACGATCGCTGGTTCATCAGCCAGTTGGCGACCCGGATTGTCGATATCGAGCCGTCAGGAGTCGTTGATTACCAGGGCACGTACGAAGAGTACGTTGCGTTCAGCGGCGGAACCGACCGCCTGGATGCGGACCAGGTCGTGCGCGCGGCGAAAGGCGAAAAAAAGCAGAAGAAGCTGCAGCCCCGTTGAGCGCGCGGGCAGTCAGCTCGTGCCCCCGACGCAATGACTTCCATTGGGCTACGTGCGACTCAGCGTAACCGGCAACATCGGAAGTTCGACTCATACAAAGCTGGCCTGAACTGCGGGAACTGCCATTTTAGAGGTGTGTATCGCAACACATGCTGATTCCGGAACACGACCCCAGCATTGGCGACTGAAATAACATCACCGAAGTCCTCCCCCGACAAAGACGCGGAGAAGCACAACGCTCGCAACGTCATCCGGCGCCTTCGCTCGCTGATCTACATTCTGCGGCGCGCGCAGCGTATCGCACGCACAAGCGCGCGGGGCGCCGAGATGGTCTGGGGAGAATTCCTCGACTGGTTTCACTCCCGCCACTTCAATGAAAATACGATTCTGGTCTGGTTCGCCGCGGTCATCGGTGTGGCCGGTGGGCTCGGCGTGGTCGTGTTCTATCGGCTGATTGACCTTTCCTACTGGTTGTTCTTCCAGTTCCCAGGGCGGTGGCTCGGGTCGATCACCCACGTACATCGTCCACTGCTCACCGCACTCGGGCTGGCGGCCGCGTGGTGGGTGATGCGCCGTCTCGGGAAGGGCCATGACGGAATGAACGTCGCCGACGTGCAGGTGGCCGTCGCCAAACGGGGCGGACGAATCCCGCCGCGGCCTGCCTTGGCGCGGACCGCCGCCAGTGCTGTCACGCTCGGCGCAGGCGGCTCCGCCGGCAGCGAAGGTCCGACCGCCGTCCTCGGGTCCGCGCTCGGCGCCTTTCTCGCCGGCGCCTTTCGCATGAGCCACTCGCGCGTGCGCGTGCTCGTCGGCGCTGGCGCCGCCGCGGCGATCTCCGCCGCGTTCAACGCGCCCCTCGCCGGGGCCTTCTTTGCACTCGAAGAAATTCTCGGTTCCTTCGCCGTCGCGGCCTTCCCACCCGTGGTTGTTGCTGCCGTTCTCGGCTCGGTCGTCGCGCGTCTCTTCCTCGGCACGCAGGGCGCCTTCGATCTCGCCGGCGACTACGAAGCACCGCTCGCCGCCGAGGTCCTCCTCCTTTGCCCCCTTCTCGGGCTCATTGCCGCGCTCGTTTCGATTGCGTTCATTCGCGGCCATTTCCGCATCGGCGAGAAAATCGCAGCCACGCGGCTTCCGCCAATCACGAAGGCACTCATCGGCGGGTCGCTCGTAGGCGTTGCCGTATTCGCTTCCGGCGGCGCACTCGTCGGTGAAGGTCACATGGCCGTTCCGCTCGGGCTCATGGAAAGCCTGCCCTGGTTCACCCTGGCCCTGCTGGTCTTCGGCAAGATGCTGACGACCTCCATCACACTCGGTGCCGGCGGATCAGGCGGGCTGTTCACGCCATCCCTCTACATTGGCGCGGCTACCGGTGCGGCATTCGCCGCGCTCGTTCAGACCATTCTGCCCGGCTTCGAAATCGCCAACAGCACCTACATGCTCGTGGCCATGGGCGCCGTCGTCGCGGTCACGCAGGGCGCACCTATTACCGGGCTGCTGATTGTCTACGAACTCACGAACAGCCACGAAATCGTGCTGCCGCTCATGATGACGATCGCCATCTCCTGGGTCGTTGCCCGCCGCTTCGAACACGACAACCTGAACAGCGGGTGGCTGCGCCGGCGCGGTCTTTCCATTTCCCATGACGCCGCCCCCGCGCCAGCTCCTGCCGTCGCGACTGGCTTGTCACACGACTGATCAGCCGCTTCAGCAAACTCTACACATGCTCGGGTCGGCCGAACCGATCAACCATCCCCGGGCCGAGAGCATCAAACTACGGGTGAACTGAACACACCGGCGGTCCATAACCGCGCCGCGCGATTGACGCCTCCGCGGTACGAGTGACTCACATCCGACGGACATGTATGCGCGAGCAGCCGACTGGCACGTATGCGCGAGCAGCGACCGCCGCCGCACCGATTCCGGGAGTTCGGCCGGCATGAAGCTGCAGAAATCACCGCCTCCAGTTTTTCCACTCTTCGCGACTGCGCCGGATCGCGACAGTAAAGCGGCCCGCCTTGCCATCCTGATCGCGATCGCAGGGCACATCGCGGGTCTGGGTGTGCTCAACATTTCGGTCCAACGCTCGCCGGCAAGGACATTATTGTGGAGCGGCAGCACAACCGAACCCGAGGAGAACATCACGCTCGTTTCCCCGGTCCCGAACGCCTCCACACCGCAAATCGATGCGGCTGCCGGAACGCTTCCGCGAACCGATCCTGAAGATTCGCGCCGTTCCGGCCCAGCGCTTCAACGCGCCCGAACTGGCGTTGTTCTACCAGCTCAACCGTACCCAGGCGAGGGACGACTCCCCGCGGAAAACAACAAACCTTCTTCCGTGATGTCCCGATTGACACCGGCTCCCGACTACCTCCCTGATTCCTTCGCTATCTCCACTTCATCCACGACGGAAGCGGCACAGCGGGTTGCCGAACGGCTTGCTCCTTACATCGATTCGATTACAACGGTGAACACTGCGGAACAGCGTGCGAGGGACTGGACGATTACCGGTTCGAATGGTGCAAGGTGGGGTGTTTCGCCTGCCAGAATCCGCATGGGCTCGATAACGATTCCGCTGCAGTTCCTCGACACCGGCACGGTAATGATCCCCTCTGCGGGCAGGCGCGACGAGTACACCAACAGGCTGCGGACATTCAGCGAGATTCAGGAACAGGCGGCGAGGAGCGAGTTGAGGAAGACGTTCGAGGCAAGAGTGCGCGCAATTCGCGAACGTAATGTCACCAAACGGGATTCGATCCGCTGAACGGCAACGAAACGCCGGTTGAGTCGGAAACACGAATCTGCTAAATTTAAATGCTGTACCGCCCCCGTAGCTCAGGTGGATAGAGCGACGGTTTCCTAAACCGCAGGCCGGGTGTTCGAGTCACCCCGGGGGCATACAGGCCCCGGTCAGGACTTTCCTGACCGGGGCTCTCGCGTTCAGGATCCCACCACGCCTCCAGCAACTTCCGCAGGTGAGTAACACGGACGATTCGACATCGGCCCACGATGCCCGTCGCGGTAGTGGTTGACGATTTCGCCTCACCGTCTGCCAGACCGTGGCATGCACGATGCGCCCTCCTGTTGCGCGTCACACAAGGAGGACAAGCATGGAGAGCAGAGCCAGGCTGTTCGGGCATCCCATTCACCAGATGCTCATCCCATTCCCGGTCGGGCTGCTGATCACAGCCGCGATTTTCGACATCATTTATCTCTTCACCGGAAACACCAATTGGGTCGCTTCATCCTTCTACATCATCATCGCCGGGCTGGTCGGTGCCTTGATCGCCGCCGTGTTCGGACTCATTGACTTCCTTGCCATCCCGCCCGGAACCCGCGCCAAGCGGATCGGACTCATGCACGGCCTCGGCAACGTGGGCGCCGTCGTGCTTTTCACAATCAGTTGGGTGGTGCGCCTGACCTCCAACCCGTTCGACCCTGGGACGCTTCCGATCGTACTCTCAATCATCGGCGCGGGCGTCATCCTGTTTACCGGCTGGCTGGGCGGGGAACTGGTCGACCGCCTTGGCGTCGGGGTGACGGAAGGCGCCAACCTCAACGCCCCCAGCTCGCTTTCCCATACAACACCACAACCCGGCGCCGCCGACTGATGAACTACGGCGCCAGGCCGGTCAGCCACGCCGCGCGGTAATCCATCCGCTGGCCCGCGCGGCACGGCCAGGCCCGCGGTCTGGCGAAATTCCGAAGCCTTTCCAACTGCGCCGCAGTTCGCGCCCCCCTTGCCATCGCCACGGCTGGCGTCGTATCATCCGACTTGAGAATGGTTCTCAATCTCAACTGATCCTCCAACCAGAAGATACGATGCGTTTAGCCAAACAGGGGCTGCGCTGCCTGCTTTGCGCGGCACCCGTCCTTTGCCCGTTCACTCTGAGCGCGCAGCAGACCCGGCCTGCGACGACGACGGCACCCGCTTCCGCCCGGATCGACCATGCCGGTCCGGTCCGCTTCCAGATTGCGGCGCAGTCGCTGATCGATGCGTTGTGCGATTTTTCGAAGCAGTCAGAGATCCAGGTCGAGGTGGATGTCGAACTGGCGGCCGCGCAGAACGCGCCGGCCGTAACGGGAACGTTGACGCCTGTGGAAGCGCTGAAGCGGCTTCTTGCAGGAACGGAACTGATCGCCGAGTTCGTGGGCAGCAGGACGGTGCATGTTCGGAGTGCGGCAGACGGTGCGAGGGTGTACGCACTCACGCCGCTGACGGTTGTGGGTCGTTCTTCGCGGGGCTATACAGCAGCGCATACCCGCACCGCTACAAAAACCGATACTCCACTGCGGGATGTGCCGCAGTCGATCACCGTGGTAACGCGGCAGGTGATTGCAGATCAGTCGATGCAGGGGATGGCCGATGTGGTTCGGTACGTACCGGGGATGAGCATGGGGCAGGGTGAAGGGCATCGCGATGCTCCGACGATACGCGGCAATAGTTCCACGGCGGACTTCTTCGTGGACGGCGTACGTGATGACGCCCAGTACTACCGTGACCTGTACAACACGGAGCGTGTCGAAGCGCTGAAAGGCGCAAACGCGATGGTATTCGGCCGTGGTGGCGGCGGCGGCATCCTGAATCGGGTGAGCAAGACAGCGCAGTGGACGCCGATCCGCGAAGTCACTGCGGAAGGCGGATCGTTCAATCACAAGCGCACGACTATCGATCTGAGCCAGGGTTTGGGCAGAATCGCACTTCGCATGGCGGGGCTGTACGAGCAGTCCGGCGGGTTCCGCGACGCGGCGGACCTTGAGCGATTCGGAATCAACCCGCTTCTCGGGATCGCGCTGGGCGCGCGCACGTCGGTGCAGGCGGGCTACGAGTACTTCAGCGATGACCGCACGGTCGATCGTGGCGTGCCTTCATTCGAAGGGCGTCCGTTTGCAGCGGACATCGCCACCTTCTTCGGCAATCCGGATTCGAGTTACGCGACTGCGCGTGTGCACGCCGCGAATGCAGCCATCGAACATCGCACGCAAAATGGTGTGAGCATCCGTAACCGGACGCGTTTCACCAGCTACGACAAATTCTACCAGAACAGTTTCCCCAGGTCATTGAATACAACGGGAACGCAGGTAGATCTGGCTGCCTACAACAACGCAACGGATCGCAGCAACCTGTTCAACCAGACCGACGTTTCGACGAGGCTGAACACGGGTGCACTCGAGCACACCCTGCTGGTGGGTGCAGAGTTCGGACGCCAGAAGACCGAAAACTTCCGCCAGACCGGCTACTACAACGACGCGACCAACTCGATCACTACGTCGATCGATGCACCTACGGTCGATACCCCGATCACGTTCAGGCAAAGTGCAACCGACGCGGACAACCGTTCGACTGCAACCGCTGCCGGCGTCTACGTCCAGGACCAGATCCGGCTCGGTTCACACTGGCAGGTAATGGGCGGCGTCCGGTTTGATCGATTCGCGGTGAAGTTCCACAACAATCGTACGGGCGACGACCTCGAGCGCACGGATGATCTGATCTCTCCCCGGTTCGGTCTGGTATTCAAACCGATTGAAACGGCTTCGCTCTACGGCAGCTACAGCGTTTCGCACCTGCCGAGTTCCGGGGATCAGTTCAGTTCGCTGAACGCGACCACCGAGACACTCGAGCCCGAGCAGTTCACCAACTACGAAGTTGGTGCGAAGTGGGATATCGGCGCGAACCTCGCGCTCACGACCGCTGTGTACCGCCTGGACCGGACGAACACGTCCGCGCCCGACCCGAACGACCCCGGCCGGATTGTGCAGACCGGCAGCCAGCGCACGGAGGGCATCGAAGTCGGTGCCAGCGGAAACATTACCCCGGACTGGCAGGTTATTGGCGGTGCAGCATTCCAGCGTGCCGAGATTACGAGCCGCACGAACTCGGCGCAGAAGGGCGCGAAGGTGCCACTCGTTCCCGAGCACTCCTTTTCGCTGTGGAATCGGTATCAGTTTCTCGAGTGGCTGGGCGCGGGCATCGGCATTGTACATCAGTCCGACATGTTCGCGGCCATCGACAACACCGTCACGCTCCCCGGGTTTACTCGTACAGATGGCGCGGTTTTTCTCCGCCTCGCGCCTGGTGTAACAGCGCAACTGAATGTCGAGAACCTGCTGGACGAGACGTATTACGGCACGTCGCATGGCAACAACAACATCATGCCCGGCGCGCCGCGTACGTTCCGGCTCACATTGAGCGCACGTCACTGATGGATGGAATGAGGGCCGCCTTCCCGGGCGGCCCTCATGCATTCAGAGTTGTTCCCGGGCCGTTCACCCCGTCGCCTTTTCGGCCTGTACCGTAAGCGGTCTGGCGGCCAATCGAACCCGCGCATCAACAACGGTCGCACCGTGTTCGTGCACGATCACCGGATTCAGGTCTACTTCGAGCACCTGCGGCAGCTCTTCGGCGAGTGCGCCGAGTCGCAGCACGATCTGCTCGAGCGCCGGTGCGTCGCAGGGCGGGGAACCGCGATAGCCTGCGAGCAGCGGGTACGTTTTCAACTCGGAGACGAGTTCGTGCGCATCGCGTTCGGAAAGCGGCGCGAGTCGCACCGAAACATCCCTGAGCAGTTCAACCACCACGCCTCCCGCACCGCAGGCGATCACCGGCCCGAAACGTTCATCCTGCACGGCGCCCACGATCATTTCGACTCCCCTCGGAGCCATCGGTTGCAGCAGGAATCCGGTCGTCGTGTAGCCGGACTGCTCGATGCGCGCCTCCATCTGTCGTGCGGCAATCTCGACTTCCTCTGGCGTGAGTCCAAGTCGTACCGCGCCGGCTTCGCTCTTGTGTATCAGTCCCGGCGCAATCGCCTTGAGTGCGACCCGGTGACTACCAAAGCTCCTGGCGGCAGCAGCGGCTTCTGCGGGTGTACGCACCACCGCCTGTTGCAGCAGAGGAATCCCGTACGCATCGAGCAGCGCGCGTACATCCTCGGGTGAGAGCCAGTCATCGCCACGCCCGAGTGCGTTGGCCACAACCGCGGCTGCCGCATCGCGGCGGATATCGGGGAACTGGGCCGGCGGCGTGACCGGCCGCTTCAACCATTCGCCGTATCGGGCAGCGCGGGCGAGTGCAATCGCTGCGTTCTCCGGGAACGCGTACGAGGGCAGTTGCAGATCGGGCGCCTTCAACTCCGCGTGTACGCTCTCGACCTGCATGAATACGGTGAGCACGGGCTTGCTGCGGTCGATGTCGCGCGCGGCCTCGAGCACCGCGTGTGCAACACTGCCTGCACGTGTCGCGAGCGGTGGGATGAAGATCACTATGATTGCATCGACGTTCGGATCACGGCCGAGTATGCGAACCGCTTCTTCATACTGCTTGACGGTCGCGGACGCGATCATGTCGACCGGATTGGCGGTGCTCGCCTCCGGCGGAAGCAGTGCCGCCAGCTCAGCGCGTGTTTCCACCGTGAGTTCCGGCAGCTCGAGCCCCGCCGCTTCGCACGCATCCGCGCAGAGGATTGCCGGCCCGCCCGCGTTGCTCAGCACCGCAACGCGTCTTCCCTTCGGCGGCGGCTGGCAGGCGAGGAGCGAGGCGACATCGAACATCTCGGCGAGCGTGTTCGTGCGGATCACACCGGTTTGCCGGAACAGCGCATCCACCGTGACATCGGAAGCGGCGACCAGCGCTCCCGTGTGCGATTCGGTTGCGCGCGCTCCCGCAACCGAACGACCGCTTTTCACCGCGATGATCGGTTTGCTGCGTGCCACACGCGCAGCGATACGCGAGAACTTGCGCGGATTGCCGAACGACTCGAGGTACAGCAGGATCACGCGCGTGGCTGCATCCTGCTCCCAGTAACGGATCAGGTCATTGCCCGAAAGATCCGCCTTGTTGCCGACCGAAACGAAGCTCGACAGACCGAGTCCGAGCACATTCGCCTGTTCGATCAGCGACAACCCCAGCGCACCGCTCTGAGACATGAGCGCAAGGTTACCGGCTGACGGAGTGATCGGCGCGAAGCTCGCGTGCAGCATGATGTCGGGATCGGTGTTGATGACCCCCATACAGTTCGGACCCACAACCCGCATCCCCGCCGAGCGGCAGATCTGCATGAGCTGCTGTTCGCGCTCCCGTCCTTCAGGTCCCGTCTCCGCGAACCCCGCGCTGATCACAACCAGCCCCTGTACGCCCTTGCGCGCGCAGCCCTCGGCGACCTGCAGCACTTCGGCCGCAGGCACCGCGATAACGGCAAGGTCGACGTCGTTGGGAACATCATCCACCGATTCGTACGCCAGCACGCTCTGCACGACCGGAGAGGCGGGATTGATCGGGAACACAGGACCGTGGAACCCGTGGCTCACCAGGTTGTGCATGAGTTCGCCACCGATGGTGCCACGCCGGCGCGATGCACCGATCACGGCAACAGAACGCGGCCGCAGCAGCCGCGACACCGCGTTGATCGCGGCCGTCGCATCGCGCTGCTCGAACCGCGCGATCGCGTCTTCGGTGATCTCCGTGGGAAACTCAAGGTGGATTTCGCCTGCGCCGATCTGCGAGCGCACCGCAAATCCGGAGTTGCGAAACACCGAAATCATCGCGTGGTTCTCGGGTCGGACACTGGCCTCGAAAATCTCGATCCCGTGTGCCGTTGCCGTTTCTGCCAGTCTTCCCAGCAGAATCGTTCCTATGCCGCGCCCCTGATGGGCATCGGCAATCGTGAATGCGACCTCGGCGCGACTGCCATCGACAGCCACATACATCGCATGCCCGACGATCGCTCCTCGCTCCCCGAGCGCCAGCACGCCAAATGCGTCCTCACGATCATCCCGGCTGTGTTCCTTTGCGAGCTGCACCAGCCGCGCATCGCTCAGGGCCCCCAGGAACCTCGCCGATCGGGAATCCGCGGACAGTCCGCGATAGAAGGAGAGAAGCGCCTGCTCATCCGATGCGCGCACAGGGCGGACATGTACCGTTCCCCCATCGCGCAGTGTGACGTCGGCTTCCCCGGGCACCGCCGGTGCCGTCGCCCTCGACGTGAACACATCCGTAACCCTGTACGTTGGCATCACCGATCTCCCCAAGGGCCCCTGGTTGTACAACTCCGCGCTAAATTAGCTGTGTCGTGGCCTCGGTGCCGTCAGGAAACCGCCTGCCCCCCGGTCGGGAAAACCTGCACCCGCGACGCTTCCCCAGTTTTTCTACGATTTCGATTTCGATTTCGATTTCGATTTCGATTTCGACTTTCGACTTCGATTCCGACTTCGATTTCGACTTCGCCGTACTCCCGGCGCCGCTACCCAGCCGTTTCGAGCATGACCCGCGCCTCACGCTCCGCCGCGCGCTCTTCCGCGCGGGAGACAACGACTGCACAACTGAGGTCGCCGGTCACGTTGGTCGCGGTTCTCAGCATATCGAGCACGCGGTCGACGCCGAGGATCAACGCGATGCCCGTAGCTGCATGGGAAGCAAGTCCAACGGATTCGAGGACGAGAATGAGCGTAACCAGACCTGCACTCGGCACGCCCGCCGCACCGATGGAGGCAAGCGTCGCGGTAAGTACCACGGTCGTGAGCTGTGCAAAGGACAGGTCCACCCCATAGACCTGCGCAATGAACACGGTGGCCACGCCCTGGTAGAGCGCGGTGCCGTCCATGTTGATGGTTGCACCGAGTGGCAGAACGAAGGAGGCAACAGGCCGGGACACGCCGAGTTTTTCTTCCGCGGCCCGCATCGTGACTGGAAGAGTTGCGCTCGAGGAGGAAGTAGAGAAGGCGATGAGCGGCACATCGCGGATGCGGCGGAAGAAGTCGAGTGGGTGCATGCGCGCCAGCAACGCCACGAGCCCACCATAGGTCATGGTCATATGCAGCAGCAATCCGAACACGACAACGCTTGCGTAAACCGCAAGACTCCCCAGCACATCGAGACCGAACTTGCTCACGACCGATGTAATGAGTGCGAAGACCGCAACCGGTGCAAGCTTCATGACCCAGCCGATTACGATCAGCGACGCGTCGTTGACGGCACTGACCACGTCGATTGTGGTGTTGCGCTGACGTTCGGAAACGAGTGCGAGTGCAGCGCCGAAAATCACGATGAAAACGATGAGCGGCAGCAACTGTCCCTCAGCGGCCGCTGCGACCGGATTGCCCGGCACCATGTTGAGCAGGAGATCGAGGATACCCGGAGTTTCGCTCGCCTGTGCAACGCGCGTCGACGCCTGCTGTTCGAACTCGATTGCAAGCGCGTCGCGCATGCCCTCGCCCATGAATGCACCAGGCCGAATCAGTGTTGCGAGGACAAGCCCGATCGTGATTGCAATAGCGGTTGTCCCGAAGTAATAGCCGAGTGTACGTGCGCCGATCCGCCCGAGTTTGCGCAGATCACCGAGCGAACTCACACCCATGATGAGGGATGCTGCCACGAGCGGAATCACGATCATCGTGATCAGTCGGATGAATAATGCTCCGGAGAATTCGAGCACGGGGAGTGCCCACGCGGTCCAGAATGCGGTCTGTGCGAGACCTGAAATGTTGCTGATAATTCCGATGGCCGCACCCAGGATGAGACCGAGAAGGACTTTTCTGTGCAGGGGCATGCTCACTCCCGTGGTCCTGCGCAATCGCAGCGTCATTAAAGCAGTCTGTCAGGCTGATCTGGCGAAAATGCCGCGCCTGCGCCGGTGAGGCAACCGTTGATTTCGCGCTTCAATTCAGCTTCGAGATCTGCGACGTGCTTGCTCCAGCCGGAGATGGCAGCGAAGTAGCCCAGATTGAGCAACTGCAGTATCCGAAAGAAGCCAAGCAGTTCAGGATCGAGCGGTGAACCGTATCCGGCTGCAAAGTGGGTAAACCAGTCGGGCGGCAGCGCGTGATTGAATGCGCGACCGTGCAGCACCTGGAGCTGTGCCACATCCGCTTCCGGCGGTCCGGCCCACGCACTTTCGAGATCGATCACGCCAACACAGCGAATGCTGCGCGGCCGCTCTTCGCAGAGAACATTGCCCATATGGAAGTCGCTGTGCACGAGGACAGCGGGGCGTGCGGCAAGCCGTTCACCGATTCGATCGATACGCTGCAGCAGTAGATCGACCGCCGGTAGTGCTCGAGGCCACACGGTCGTGATGGCAGGCTGCAGGCGATCGCGCAGATCAGCGCGCAGATGTTGTTCGATCCGGTGATCCTCCGCGTGCTCGTGCAACTGGCCATAACGTCCGGGCAGCGCCTTGTGTACACGACGCAGCAGTGCTCCCCAACTGCGCAGCGCCTGTGGGCGTCTGCGGTCCGGAATCGTGCCCCAGAGTTCCTTCAGCGTCGGCAGAGGGATGCGCCAGTACACTTCGATGGCCCGGCCGTCGGCATCATGCTCGACGTCCAGGTGCGCGGGCGCCAGGACACCGGTGCGACGACGCAGCAGGCTCGCCGCAGCACGGCTTGCACGCAGCCGCGCATCTACCCAGTCAAAACGCGCCCGCTTGAGAATCAGCGCGTCGCCTCCGGGTAATTCGACTTCTATCAATTCATTGCAGTAGCCATCGGAGCGTTGCAACTGCGCCTGTGTGTGCTTCTCGATACCATCCACCTGATTCAGGAGAGAGAGAATCGACGGCGTAATCGGAGTCTGTGTGTTGCTCATCATCAAAAACCTCCATTCGAACGAACCCCTGTTATACGCCCTGTCGCGCCGAACGTGGCGCAGCTCTGAACCGTGTGCTGCGCCATGCATCGATCCCGTCTCGATGTGTACGTCATATCTTGTGTGAGACTCGATTCGCTGTTAAGGTGCGCCGATCATGAACCAGCAAGGAATCAATACGCCGCCGACAGGGCGTGCAGCGCCATCGCCGACGCCGCTGGTCGAGCAGTGGCTTGGCCCATTCCGACAGTTTGCGGGAACCGCATCTTCCGGCGGACTTGTTCTGCTGGCGGCGACAGCGCTCGCGCTGATCTGGGCCAATTCGCCATGGGCCGATTCGTACCACCATCTGTGGGAAACGACGCTCACCATCGGACTCGGTGATCGGGTTGTGCAGTGGTCTGCACACCACTTCATCAACGACGGTCTGATGGCCGTGTTCTTCTTTGTCGTTGGCCTCGAAATCAAGCGTGAGATCTGGGCCGGCGAACTGAAGACGCTTCGCACGGCAGCGCTGCCGCTATTTGCTGCTTTTGGCGGAATGGTTGTTCCCGCGCTGCTGTACCTCACGTTGAACGGCGGTGGTCCGGGGCAGCATGGTTGGGGTGTGCCGATGGCCACCGATATTGCGTTCGCGCTGGGCGTGCTCGCGCTGCTCGGAGATCGAGTGCCGACCGGCCTGAAGGTTTTTCTGGCCGCACTTGCCATCGTCGACGATATGGGCGCAGTCCTCGTGATCGCGCTGTTCTACTCCGGCGGCGTTTCCTGGGTCGCCCTCGGTTTTGCAGCCGTTATTCTTCTGCTTGCGGCCGGAGCAAACGCAGCAGGCGTTCGACACCCGGCTGCATACGTGATCATCGGTCTTCTGCTCTGGGCCGCGGTCATTGCTTCCGGCGTCCACGCAACGGTTGCGGGCGTGCTCCTGGCCTTCACAATCCCGGTACGAACGCGTATAGACGAAGCCGCTTTCCTCACCCGTGCGAACCGCGCACTCGAGGAGTTCGATGCCGCGGCACACGTCACCGCGACCGATCCGGACACAACCGTATTGTCCAATACGCAACATCACGCGGCCATCGAAGAACTCGAGACTCTCTGTGAACAGGCACAGCCGCCGCTGATTCGGCTCGAGCACTCGCTCCATCTGTTCGTCTCGTTTGTGATCATGCCGCTGTTCGCGCTCGCCAACGCCGGAGTGTCGCTCGGCGGCGAAGCGATCCAGAGTGCCTTCGCCAGTCCAATTACCTATGGCGCCATGCTCGGCCTGCTGATCGGCAAACCCATCGGAATCACGGCCTTCTCCTGGATTGCCGTGCGCTTTGGATTTGCTGCGATTCCGGCCGGCGTCAACTGGAAATTGCTGTTCGGGGCGGGGATTCTCGGCGGGATCGGTTTTACCATGGCGCTTTTTATTGCCGGTCTGGCCTTCACCGATGCCGGCATGCTCGACCATGCGAAGGTTGGCGTGTTGGCAGCATCTACGGTGGCGGGTATCGTCGGGTACCTGTTCCTGCAGTCAGCGCTGAAACAAGCAGAATCAGCACAGGGCTGAAAAAAAGAGCACCCAATCCGGGTGCTCGATTCTGCTTCGGGTAATGGAACCCGACACTTACCCGGCAGGGGAACGTCCTCCTGCCGGACGCTGTCCGTTGGATCAACCGTCCAGGGTAGCGGGGCGCGCCATCAACTCGCCGTGCGGTATCAGACCTTCCTGGAACTCCCAGGCGAACTCGCGGAACCGTGCAGACAGGTCCCGGACGCGCGCTGCATAGATGGACATGGCTTCGTACAGGCGATCGGTCGCTTCGGAAAGGTTGTTTGCGCCCAGCGAGCCGCTGTGATTGACCATCGCGCACCGGGTGTGCGCCCGGAGCGCCCGCTCCAATTCGAGGCCGCTGCCCAGAAATTGACGGGTTAGCTCAACCCGTTCGGCTTCGATTTCGGCATCGCTGAACCGCGCACCCACAACGGCACACGCGGTCATCAGGTCTTCGCGATTGATCAGGGCGCGGCTGCCCACGCGATCGTTAATCATGATTCCTCCGGGGTCGAGGGCTCCATGGCGGAGCGTTGCCGTTTTCGTGTACCGTCGTCGGGCCGCCCCTCACGGCGGGGTTAACTTTTGTGCACGCCGGGGTACAGCCTATAAAAGGAGCGGGAAGATATGCGGCGTCTGTCACACGGGAATCAACCCGGGCTCACAAACCGGTTGCGGGGGATCAAGTGATTCTCCTGCAAGCGTTTGGGAGTGCCGTGTTGACCCGGACAGACGGAGTGGCGCTCCCTCGGGCAGCCACCCAGAGGCGCACGATCGGGCTGCTTTCGTTGTTGGCGGCGACGGGTGAGGGCGGGCTGAGCCGGGACAAGATCATTGGGATCATGTGGCCCGAGGTGAGCGCCAGGCGCGCCCGGCATTCACTGACCCAGGCACTCTACGCAGCACGCAAGGCGCTCGAGTGTGACGATCTGTTCGTGGTCTCGGAGGACATCCGACTCAACCCGGATCGAATCAGCAGCGATGTGGCTGCGTTCCAGGCCGCGGTATCCCGGGGTGATGATCCTGCGGCGGCCGAACTGTACCGGGGGCCGTTTCTCGATGGCTTCTACCTGAGTTCTCCCGAGTTCGAACAGTGGTTGTCGGGGACGCGCGACCGCCTCGAGTTGCAGGCTCTGGCGGTGCTGGAGCGGCTGAGCCGGAGTTCGGAAGCGCAGGGGGACCTCCGCGCCGCGGTCGGCTGGCTCGGCCGAATCGCGGCGATGCGACCGTCAGATGCCGGCGTAACGATGCGCCTGATGCAGCTACTGGCCGGCTCCGGAGATCGTGCACGCGCGATTGAACACGCGGAGTCGCACGTGCGCATTCTGCGTGAAGAGTACGAAATCGAGCCGGACCCGCAGGTGCTGGCCCTGGCCGAGTCGCTGCGGACCCCACAGCTCAGTCCGGATTATGACGACGCGGTCGGGTCGTACCTGGCAACTGAACCGCATTCCGAACTGGCGACGCTCGCCGCGCGGGATGGGAAGGAATCGCTCAGGTACGAGCCTGAGGCTGAGTTCCAGTTGGAAAACGAGTTCGCGCTTCAACGGCTCGAGGTCCCTGAGTCGGCCGCGGAGGAGAAGGGCCGGTACTACGGCGAAGCGAGTGGGCTGTCCCGGGGCATGGCGCCGCGGGTGGGGGAAGTGCGCTACGATGGTCCACTCGCGGAGCGCCCGCTGCCTTCCGGCCTGGCACGCCGGATCTGGTACAAACGGGCCGCAGTCGTCGCCGTGCTCGCGCTGCTGGTCATCCTGGTCGTGCAACTTTTCCAGGACGAGCCACTTCCTGTCCTGGATCAGCGGATCGTGGTTGCACCGTTCCGGGTGCACGATGCGGACGCGTCACTCTCCTACCTCAGCGAAGGGTTGGTTGACCTGCTTTCGACGCGCCTCGCCGACGATGAAAACGCGCGGGGCGTGGATGCCGGCGCGGTGTTACGTGCCTGGCACAGGGCGGGGATCACCCGGGCGAGTGATGCTTCACGAGACACCATGATGAAGCTGGCCGCCAGCTTCGGAGCGGAACGGCTGATCATCGGCAGCGTGGTTGGCGGTAGTGAGCGGGCCGTGTTGAGCGCGAGTGTCGTTCACGTTCCGACCGGCGTGGTCAGCGGGGAAGCGGTCGTGGAAGGGCCGATCGACAGCCTGGTTACACTGGCCGATCAACTCGCCGGCAAACTGCTGCTTTCCCAGGCCGGGTCGGATGGCAGACTCGCCGGGCAGATCACCCATTCCCTGCCAGCCCTTCGCTCGTACCTCTCAGGCATGCAGGCGTACGCACACGGAGATCACGCCGTAGCGGCGGAGCACTACGCGCGCGCGCTTCGCACCGACTCGACGTTTGCACTTGCTGCGTTGCGCATGGCGATGGCCGCGGAACGGCTCAACGATTTCGAGTCGGAGCGGCGAGCGCTCGCAGTCGCCTGGCGCGAACAGGAGAAGTTGAGCGACCGCGATCGCGCGCATCTGCACGCGCTGCTCGGCCCCCGGTATCCCGAAGCTTCCAGCCACACCGAAACGATTGCCGCATGGGAGCAGGCGGCCAGTCTCGGTGCAAATTCCGCCGAGGTCTGGTACGGCTTTGCGCGCGCGATCATCGAGAGCGGTCAGGCCGAAGAAAGCGAGGCCGAGCAGGAGCGTGCCCGGGCCGCGCTCGAACGCACTCTCGATCTCGATGCGCATCACGCCGCCGCACGCATGCTGCTCGCGCATGGTCAGCAGGAGGAAACAACCGCCGGAATTTTTGCACTCGACTCGCTCGCCGCGGATTCGGCGCAGCCACTCGCGCCTTTCCTGCAGTGGCGACGGGCGGCGGCCCACCCGGATACCGCGTTGTCGAGGATGCTGCGCGACTCGCTGGCATACTTCGGTCCCGCGAACCTGCGGGCGATCGCGGCGGCCAGCCAGTTCGACGCGGTGCGCCTGGAGGATGGGGCGCGAGCGATTATGCTGCTGCTGCAACGTGCGGCGTCGTACGAGCAGGCATTCGATCTGCTGCTGGCGCAACATGCGATCGCGCTGAATCGCGACCGGCCGGCAGAGGCGCTGCAGGCGAGTGCGCGACTGCAACGCCTCAGTCCTGCAACGCGCGCACATCTGCGATTGCGGGTACTCGACGCGGTGTTCGCGAACGGCGACAGCATCGCTGGAAAGGCCGCAGCGGAGGAACTGGAACGCGGTCTCAAACGGATACTGCCACCGACCAGCGCCGCCAGCGACGCCTGTGCGCTTGCCCAGTGGCAGCTCGCTACACAGGACACAGCCGGTGCCCGCGTTTCGCTCGAGTTCCTCGAAACCGCACAGGACCAGGTCGCGCCGGTCGGCACGCCCGCGGCGGTGTGCAGGGTCCTCGCTCGAGCGGGATATGCAGTCGCTACGCGAAGTGCCGACGCGCAGCGGCAAGTGGCCGCGCTCGACTCGCTCGTGTTCACAACCGCTACAGCCGGCGATGCCGTGGCATGGGCCAACATTGCGATTGCCCGGATGCACACAAAGCTGAACAATCCTGTGAGCGCATTGCGTGCGATTCGACGACGCCCCTACATGTCAGGCGCCTGGCCACGTTACCACGCCGCGGCGGTACGGGAGGAAGAGCTGCTCGCCGCTGCCATTTCAGCCACCGGGACCGGACGCTGATCGTTCTCCCGCCCCCAATCGCCCCGTTCAACTGATCGGCCATTTCACGAGCTGATGCTGATCTTCCTGACGGCGACTTTTACCACTCCCAGATCGTCCTTCTCGATGTAGGCAACGCGGCCGTCGGGGCCGAAAGCCGAGGGAATTTTCTGTCCGGTGAGGGTGCCGAGGTATCTGCCGTCCAGGCTGACCAGGTCGATGGGTCCGTCATCCGCGGTGCGGCTGCCGCTCCGCTGGACCCAGATCCGGCCGGCCGGATCCATCGCCAGCTTCTGGATCACGGGCATCGACTCGGCGAAGCGCATGTTGCGGAGTCGCTGCTTCTGCATCTCGCGCATCAGGTCGCCAGAGGGCCCGTTGGGACCTGCAACGACAAGGGGCGTTTCGTTCTCAGCCGCCTTCATGAACGCATCCCGGTCCGACTGCAACACCTTGCGCGATGCAATGGCCCTTTCGATCACATGCGTCTGCGTGCCGCGATCATCGACCAGAGTGATGCGGTAGTCCATTCCGTTTGCCGCGGCGATTCCTCGTCCATCCGGCAAAGCGACCCAGGAAAGCCTGGGAGCAAAAGCGATGGGCATCTGAGCAACAAACCCGCGATCAGGGGCCGTTTCGGTTCGCTGCTCAACGGTTTGTGGCGGTGGGGCGGCGTACAGCGTTCGTGCCGCGCCGGACCGCGGCACGTACCCGATCCGACGCGGTGGCGTTGGCGGCGGCGCCCCTTCGAAACGCGTGCCCAATCCATGCATGGGCCCGAGTTCGCCGAAGAACCCGTCGGTGCCGTGTGGCTGAATCTGGGACACGACCCGGCTACCATCTTCGACCGCGACGGTTCGCAGGAAGGCGCCATCCAGTGAGAACAACTGGATGCCGCGCACCACGTCGTTTACCACCAGCTCATTGGATGACGTGATCGCGATTCCGAGCGGCGCCTGGAATTCTCCGGGCCCGTTCCCGCGCCGGCCGATGGAGCGGATGAATTTGCCGGCCTCATCGAACACGTGAACGCGATGGTTCCCGGTGTCGAGCACGTAGAGCCGGCCTCCCCGGTCGAACGCCACCTGCCAGACCTGCGCGAAGGTTTCCCACGGCTCTCCTTCTTCCACACCGACCGAAAACAGCGACTGGGTCCGAAGGCCGATCGCCCGGTCTTCAATTGGCAACTGGACGCGCTGCTGCGCGGCCAGTGGCACCGCTCCGGCCGCAAACGCGACAACCATGAGCCTGAAACGCATGGACTCCTCCAGGTGAGATGTTCGAGCTTTCGATCCCGGTGGAATTCATGCCGGTTGCCGGTTTTGGGACGAACGGCCGGTCCTCTGCAACAAACGAAAGCCGGTTCGAACAAACCGTGGGTTGCGCTTCTGAACAAAACTGCGAGGTTCGCCGTTCAACTGCCGGCGTAAACTGTGCCTGAGCTTTGCAGGGAACCTGGCGCGAGTGCTCACTGCGCAAGCCAGGACAAACAGTTCTGAATCTGTGGGTATCCTGATTGAAAGCGATCGAACGGAAGTCATGCGACGTATTCTTGTCCCGGAGCAGCGGGGCAGAGTAGTGACACGAGTGTTGCGCTCTGCGCCGTGGCTCGCTGCGCTGGCGATTCTTCTACACGTGGTCCCGGTCACAGCGCAGATCCGGCTGCCGCAGCCGGTTGGCTACATCAACGATTTTGCGAATGTGATTGCGCCTGAACGCGAGGCGGAAATCCAGCGCGTTATCGACGAGGTCCGCACCAAGTCGGGCGGCGAAATCGTCGTGGTCACCCTGCCATCACTGGACGGCCGCACGCGCGACGAGGTCGCACTGCAGATCGGGCGCGAGTGGCGGGTCGGCCGGAGTGGCGAACCCGGCGACCCGGCCCGCAATACGGGCGTCATCGTCCTGGTCGTGCCGAAAGAAACCAACCCGACCGGTCGCGGCGAACTCAAGATCGAACTCGGCTACGGCGCGAACACGTTCATCACAGCGGCGGAAGCCGGGCAGATCCGCGACCGCTACATGATCCCCGCGTTCATGCAGCAGGATTACGGCACCGGAATCCTCAACGGCGTGCGCGCGATTGCGGGTGAGTTCGCCACCCGCTTCAACTTCGAACTCACAGGCGAATCGGCTCCGCCTCCGGTCCCTCGACAACCTGCGGGTCGCTCCCTGAGCATCGGCAAGCTGGTGCTCTGGGCCATCATCATCATCGCGCTCCTCATTGCAGGCGGGGGCGGTGGCGGCAGGGGTGGTCGACGGCGGCGGCGTGGCTGGGGCATGCCTCTCATCATCCCGTTTCCGATGGGCGGGCACCGCGGTGGTGGCGGCTTTGGCGGAGGCGGCGGGTTTGGCGGTGGTTTTGGTGGCTTTGGCGGAGGCGGCGGCTTCGGCGGCGGCGGTTCAGGAGGAAGCTGGTAACCAGGTATGAAAAACAAGGATCCCAAAAAACAGGCGGCTCAACTCGTCGGACAGCTCCGCGAGATCTTCGGCGATCGCATCGAGAGCGCGATCATCTATGGTTCGGTCGCCCGCGACGAATACATCGAGGGCGTGAGCGACATCAACGTGATGATCCTCTTCGATCAGCTCGACGCCACCACGCTCGCCGCGGCATCGCCGGTGGCGAGGCGCTGGTTCCGCGATGGCCATACGCCGCCACTGATCATCGAAGAGGAGCAATGGCGACGTGCAACCGATGTCTTCGCCATCGAACTCGCCGACATGCGCGACGCGCACATCCCCATTCTTGGCGAAGACGTGGTCGCCAACGAAGAGCTCCATCTCCCGGAACTGCGAATTCAGGCCGAGCGTGAACTGCGCGGCAAGCTGCTCCAACTGCAGACGGGGATGCTGATGGGCGCCGAAGAGCGCGACGGACTTGGCAAGCTGCTGCAGAAGGCGCTTCCTTCCTTCGTCACGTATCTCCGTGCAGCCCTGCGCCTCGCCGGCCGCGAGCCCGCGCGCTCGAGCGAGACCGTGATCCGGGAAGGCATGGCGCTGGTCGGCGGATCGGCCGATCCTTTCCTCGAAGTCTGGAATACCCGGGTGCAGCGTCGTGCGCTGCGCGCGGCCATCTCCGACCCCATCGTGGATGCTTACCACACCGCGGCCGAGCAGATCGCGGTGTTCATCGACACTTACGGAGGCAAATAATGCGTGGACGCTGGCTTTGGATTCCGCTGATCCTTCTCAGCAGCGGGTGTGGCTACAACCGGATTCAGGAACTCGATGAGCGCGCCAATCAGATGGAGTCGAACATCGATACCGAACTGATGCGTCGCAATGACCTGATCCCGAACCTCGTTGCGACCGTGGACCAGGCGGCGCAGTTCGAAAAAACGACGCAGGTCGAGGTTGCCCAGGCCCGCGCGGGGCTCACCCAGGCCCGCAATCAGATGGCGCAGGCCGTTCAAAGCAACGCCGGCGCCGGCGAACTCAGTCAGGCCAATGCGGCACTCACCGATCAGTTGCGTCTGTTCCTGAACGTCTCGGTGGAAGCGTACCCGCAACTTCGCGCCAACGAGAACTTCATCCGGCTGCAGGATGAACTCACGGAGACCGAGAATCGACTGAATGTCGCGCGTCGCGATTACAACGAAGCGATCAACCAGTACAATACCTATATCCGTCGCTTCCCGACCAATCTGACAGCGAAGGTGATCGGGGCCGACCGGCGTGAGCCGTTCACCGCACCCGAGTCCGCCACGCAGGCGCCGCAGGTCCAGTTCCCGTCCAACCAGCGGCAGTAGAGCTTCGGATTTGGGTCAGGGCCATTGCTTTGCGGCCATAAGTAAAGATTCGGGACTACGTCCGAACGAAGGAGCCTCAACCAACTCGTTGAGGCTCCTGCGTTTATACGATTCCGACCTATCTGAACCGATTCGTGATCGGCAACCGGCGGTCCTTGCCGAACGCACGATCGGTCACGCGCACTCCGGGCGGTGCCTGCCGACGCTTGTACTCGGCTCGATCCACCAGCGTAGCCACTCGCCTGACGATCGCCTCGTCGAACCCTGCGGCCACCAGTTCTTCCACGCTCCAGTCGTCCTCGACGTAGCGCTCGAGAATCGGATCGAGGACCGCGTAAGGAGGCAGTGAATCCTCATCCAACTGGTCGGGGCGCAGCTCGGCCGAAGGGGGTTTCTCGATGATGGATTCCGGGATGAGCGCGTGGCCGGCAGTCGCGTTCCGCCACTGGGCGAGCTGGAACACCAGGGTTTTGTAGACATCCTTGATTACCGAGAAGCCGCCCGCCATGTCGCCGTAGAGCGTCGAATATCCGGTCGCGAGTTCGCTCTTGTTGCCGGTCGTGAGGACCAGCCAGCCGAACTTGTTGGAGAGGCCCATGAGCAGGGTTCCGCGGGAACGGGCCTGCAGGTTTTCCTCGGCCTCGTTCGGCTGCGTGTCGCGGAAGTGAGGCTCGAGAACGTCGAGTAGGGCGGTGAAAGGCCCCTCGATCGGCAGCGTAATCATCTCGATACCGAGGTTCTGCGCCAGTTCCGCTGCATCGGTCCTGCTCCCCTCGGAGGAGTAGCGCGAAGGCATCGATACCACCTTCACCGCCTCCGGCCCGAGTGCATCGACAGCGATCGCGGCAACGATCGCAGAGTCGATTCCGCCCGAAAGCCCGAGCACGACCTTCTCGAATCCGTTCTTGCGCACGTAGTCGCGCGTGCCCAACACGAGCGCCGCGTAAACTTCGGCAAGGTCACTGTGCGAGCGGTGCGCCGGAGGTGTGATTCCGACCCGCCTCGGCTCACCGACCTCGCCGAGTTCGATCAGACGCACGGAGCGATGCGTGCGCCGCGCGTTCTGCCGCCGTCGTGGGTCGTGCAGCCGTTCGCGGAAGGCATGCTCCGTCTCGATGTCGCAGACCAGCAGGTGCTCTTCGAACGTCGGCGACTCGGCGAGGACTCGCCCATCGGCGTCGATGATCATGCTGTCGCCATCGAACACCAGCTCGTCCTGCCCGCCGACCAGGTTCACGTATCCGACGACCAGGCCATGATCGGCGGCGCGCGTGGTGAGCATCTGATGCCGACGCTGCCACTTGCCCATATGGAAGGGGGACGCGTTGATGTTGACGATGACTTCGGCCCCGGCATCGGCGAGCCGACCGACCGGCCCTCCCGGACTCCAGATGTCCTCGCAAATCGTTACTCCCACGGCCGCGCCTTTCAGCTTCAGCAGCAGTTCGCCCCGACCGGGCATGAAGTAGCGCAGTTCATCAAATACGCCGTAGTTCGGAAGTCGCTGTTTGCGGTAGGTCGCGACCCAGTTGCCGTCGTGCAGCACGGCCGCGGCGTTGTACAGATCCGATGCGCGGTCGACGAACCCCACGATCGTAGTGATCCCGCGTGTGTGGGGCAGCAGTTGAAGCAGCGCCTTTCGATTCCCCTCGATGAACGCCGGCTTCAGCAACAGGTCCTCCGGCGGGTACCCCGTGATCGCCAGTTCGGGGAAGGCGACCAGGTCGGCTCCCTGGCGCTTCGCCTCCTCCAACTGCGCCGTTATCCGTTCGACGTTCCCCGCCAGGTCCCCTACCGTGGCGTTGATCTGCCCCAGCCCGATCCGCAACCGACTCACATGCCTCCCACCGTTTGCTGTTGCACGGACGAAAATTTACGCCCCGCGCTGCGCTCATGCCAAAATTCTATCTGCGGCGGCATCACGCTGCCTCCGTGCCCGTGCCGGTTCCGCTGCCCCTGCCCGTGGCCGTGTTACGCGACCGTACCCGTTCCCGTACACGTAGCCGTGCCCGGCAGTGGCCGTACTACCCCGTGCCCGTGCCCTTGCCTGCGTTTCGTACACAGGCGCACAAGCGGGGAGAACCCAGGCTTTGTCCGGGGTACGAGTGTCCGTTATCTTCAGCCGGCGTTTGCGGTCCGGCCCTTTGAGGGAGCCTGAATGTTTCCTGTTCTGTTCACGATCGGCGATTTTCCCATCACCAGCTTCGGGCTGATGATGTTTTTTTCGTTTCTGTCGGGCGCGTGGCTCCTTTCCCGGATGCTCGAGCGTTACGGCTTTGACCGTGACATCGCCTGGGACATGCTGGCCTGGATTGCGATCGGCGGGATTCTCGGCGCCAAGGCGTACTACCTGGCGCTCAATTGGGAGGACCTGGTCCGCAATCCGATGGGCGAGATCTTCAGCCGCGGCGGACTGGTCTGGTACGGCGGACTGATCGGGGGAGTCACTGCGTACTACCTCCAGATCCGTTCCCGCAAGCTGCCCACTGCCGTCATGTACGATGCGACGGCACCGGCGCTCGCAGTTGCCTATGCGGTGGGCCGCCTCGGCTGCTTTCTGGTCGGCGACGACTACGGACGCTACACCACGAGCCCGATCGGCATGGCGTTCCCGAAGGGCGCGCCGCCGAGCACCGCGGGCAACCTGCGCTACCAGTTCGGAGATACCTCGATTCCGGCCTCCATCCCGGATTCCATGGTGGTCACGGTGCATCCCACCCAGTTGTACGAGATCGGACTCGCACTGGTGATGTTCGTCATCCTGTGGCAGGTCGGGAAACGGCTGCTCAGGCCTGGGCACCTCTTCGCGCTGTTTCTCGCAATGTATGCGGTCGAGCGGTTCCTGATCGAGTTTGTCCGCGCCAAAGGCGACCGCTTCGTCTTCGGCCTCTCGACCTCGCAGGTCATGAGCGTGCTCACGCTGATTGCGGCGGCGATCGTCTGGTACACCCAGCGGAACAAACCCGTGTGGGACCCGGCGAACGCGCCGAAGCCCGCGCGCACGGCGGGTACAAAAACTTCGCGCGCTACCGCGTAAATCCGCTTCACGAAAATTTCGCTCCGGCCGTGAGTAAGCTGGAGGCCTGAACCGCAGACGGACTCAGGCCTCCAGCAGCGAACGAAGCTTTCTCAGATCCTCCTGCATCAGCGGCCGCAACTCGTCATTCCGTAGCGCCGCGGCGGGATGAAACGTCGGGAGCAACCAGAACTCCCGCCCGTGCCGTTCCAGTTTCTGCGCAGTCCCGTGCACCTGCGTGATCTTCTCCCGGGGAAGAAACCAGGTCAGCGCCGATCGGCCGAGAGTTACGATCACCTCCGGTGCAACCAGCCGGATCTGCTCCTCCAGCCACGGCGCGTGGGCCCTCACCTCGGCCGGCTTCGGCGTGCGATTCCCAGGCGGCCGACACGCTACGGTATTCGTCACGAAAGCCTCGGATCGGTTTACCCCCGCCTCCTCCAGCAGCGCGTCGAGCAGTCTTCCGCCCCGCCCCACGAACGGGCGACCCTCGCGGTCTTCGTTCGCACCAGGACCTTCTCCGATCAGCATCAGCTTGGCCCGCCGTGGCCCAACCCCCGGCACCACCTGTGTCCGACCTGGCGCCAACTCGCAGCGTGTGCAACACGCCATCTGCCCGAATAGCACACCCACCGATCGGAACCTCGGCACGTCCTCCGGCAGCCCGGGGATGTACGGGGAAGGGTCCCCGTGACCTCTCCAGCAGTCCCCGGCCGGGATCTCCCGCGCAGGCATCTTTGGGCGCTTTCTGATTCTTTTTTCCACAACCCATTTCCTCCTCACGAGCGCCGGACGATAGGCGGTGGGTGCGATGTGCACAACCCGTCCGCCGCACTTCATACGTTTCCACACAAATAGCTAAATAGAGCAATCACAAATACTTGTCATCACTGACCTCACGCTACACTTCAAGGCTTTTCCGCAGGGTTTCCACACGAATTGACGGCGTTGCCACAGGATTTCCACACGCAGAGAGGGGCGGATGTGGAATACGCATTGCGTTTTGCGAGCGCATGAATTATCCGCCCGTTTCAGACCCTGAAATCGCTGGGGCAAGCGCCCTGCGGATCCGCAGCTTGCCTGTCGATCTGCCCCCGGTTCACGAGGTGCGAAGACCTTTTCACCCATCCGCGCATGGGTTTTCTGTCGTGGTTCTGGCCGCACTACTGATGCTGTTATGTCCACGCGGAGGGCACGCTCAGCGGCAGCTCGCGACACGATTTCATGGTTTCGTTGTATCCGGGTGGGGAGGCGGGGCGGCCTTCACGGATTTGCAGCGGGCTCCGGTAACCGACCGGGGCACCGGGTCGAGAGTACAGCGGCTGATGGCGGATGCGTCGCCGTCGCTGGGGGCTGCAATCGCGTACTGGCCGAGCCCGGCGTGGGGTGTGCGAATCCAGAGCGGCGTGGCGTTCACTCGGTACAGCCTCCTGGTCCCGCCTCCCGACGACGATGCGCCGGTCGACAGCAGCGGCCCCGACCTCCGTATCTGGAGCCACGATGTAAGTGTGTTGATTCGAGCACCGGTTACGCCGGGCGGACGAGTGATGCCCTACGGAGTGGTTGGCGGTGGCGTACTGCACTATCAGGGCGGAGTACGCCCGTCTGTCGCACCTTTCGACCCGGTGCGGAGTGCCGTGCGTCCGGCAGTTGTGGTGGGGCTGGGCGCAATGGTCCCGCTGGAGCAGGGGGGAACGGGCCTCACATTCGAGGTGCTGGACCACATCGCGCGCACGCCGATTGCCGCGCCGGGTGGCGGCGAACCCGCGACCGGGCATGTGCGCTGGGCGAACCACCTGCGACTTACCGTCGGGATTTCGGTGATGCTCGGCGGATGAGGATGGTCCGCTCGCGGACGACGCTGTTGCCGGTCAGTTCGTCCGTGACGCTGAGCCTGATCCGTCGTAACCCCTCGCGCGCATTCTCCGAATCGATGGTGATTCCGATCGCAGTTTTTCCATCCAGTGGCTGGCGGGTTTCCGACCAACTGGTTACCTGCGGCCGTTTTTCGTCGGCGAGGCCGAGACGCTGAAACGCGCGCGTGAACAGCCCCGGCCGACTCGGATCCTCGAGGCTGATCTCGACCTGGTAATGCGCGGACCCGGCGGAATCGACCGCGAGGCCTGCGATCTCGAAAAAGAGGCCAGTTCGCGGGAGGGGGATGATCAGGTCGGGCTGTGCAAACGATACCGCCTCTTCAAGCGTCGCGGGGGTGAACCCGTCGGGAAATGGTCGAGTCACGAGCACAGCGGAGAGGTTTGGCGAACCGCGGCCGGGACCGGTATCGGCGAGGTAGCGTGCCCGGCGGGCCAGGCGCGTTTCGGGTTCGATCGCCTCTATGCTGAACAGATACTGCCCCGGCGGAACCATCAACTGGACACTCCCCGTGGCGGTATCCCCGGTCACGGAGAAAATTCGGACGGATTCCAGGATGACCCGGCCCATTGTGTCCGCCGCAAAGAGCCCGAGGCGCAACTGTCGCGGCGCGGTGCGCGCGGCAGAGTCGAGAGGAAACGTCGCGTCGGCGCGGACCAGTACAGAATCGCCGCGCGGGAAAAACGACAACTGATGCTCGAGCGGCTGCATCTCACGAAGCGTCGGCGGGGCGTAGCCGCTGCGTGAGCGGATGGTATCGAGCGGCCAGGCCGACCCGGGGAGGGGTGGGCCGCTCAGGCCATTTACGCTGAGGGCATCAGGGATGTAATTCTGCTGATCGGGATCATAGCTTTCGATGATCGATCCCTCCCTCCAGGCAGTCCCAAACTCGCGCATCCTGGATTTGGGCACGCCGTAGCGCATGGTAAGCTCGGTAAGGTCATCTCCCCATGAGGTGGCCCCGTAAACCGAGGGGGCGCTCGCCAGGACCTTACTCCAGACCAGCCGGGACACGTGTTCCGCCCAGCTCTCATTGCCATCGGTGAGATACAGCGGGTCGGCCAGGCGCCAGAGCCGCCCCGCGTAGATCTCCTTTTCCTCCGGCCCGAACTTCTCCCATGCCTTCCGTTCCTTCGAACTGAGAAAATGGCGGAGATCATCGATCCACTGTCGATCGCGTTTTCCGAGCTCGGGCAGTGCCGCACGAAACTGCTCCTCCGCGGCCGGCGTGTTTCGATCGAGGTAGTAGGCGAGGCCAAGCAGCATCCTTCCCCAGGCGCGGTGACCGGTTGTCTGGTCGAAAGTGCGCGCGATACGCACTGCCTCGGCCGTGCTGTCGTGTTCGATCAGGTAGCGCACAAGCGCGGCGGCCAGCAGCGAGTCGTGGGGCAGTGCGGCGAAGGCGGCCTCGTGCGCTTCGATCGTCCGCAACCGCGCCGTGCGGATCGCCTCCGGCTCGGGCGGCAGGTCCGGCCCTCGACCGGCATCATACCAGAGGCAGAAGCGACCGACCCGCTCATCACAGGTACCGGCAGAGCCGGCAAACCCGAGAGGCGCATCCCTGCGCAGCGAAATTTCGTAGCGTCGTGCCTCGTCTCGTGCGCGGTCGCGAAGTCTGGCGGTATCGAGCGGGGTCGCCTGCTGCGCAACAGCGAGCAGCAGCGGGAACAGTACGAAACCGGACGTCACCATATGGACCCTTTTTTGCGGCGCGGCTCCAGTACTTCAGTGCTGTCTTCACGGAGGTCATCCATGCCACGCGAGCAGGCCGCGGGAGCTGTGGTCGTAGATCGTTTGCGCGATCGCATCGTTTCCGGCGTCTACCTCGGACATTGGCACCCGGGAGCGCGGTTGCCCAGCATCCGCGAACTTGCCGAGAGTGAACAGGTCGACCGCAAAACTGTCGCCGCCGCCTACCGGCGGCTGGAAGCCGAGGGACTGGTACGGGTACACGCGCGGTCTGGTGTGTACCTGCGGGGCGGGCGTGCGCCGGACAGCGGCGGCCCGCTCGATCGACTGTATCGCCGCTGGCTCGAAACCACCTACGAGCGGGCGGCCGCGCTGGGTCTGGACAGTCGGACCATTCTGCGACTCATCAATGCGGTAGCGGAAGTTGAGCGTCAAATGCTACCGGTAATCGAGTGTGATGATGCGCAGGCGGAAACGCTCGCGTCAGAACTGCGGCAGCGGCTCGGTATCAACGCGCAGCCGATCGTTCTGGGTGCGGGACTGGAATCCGCGGTCCCCGCGCCCTTCCTCATCACGACGCCGTACCATCGGGCACAATTGGTTACGCTGCTGCCGGACAAGAATGTGGTCGAGCTGACGCTTTCGGTCGATGCGATCCGGGAGCTGCGGACTCGAATGAACGCGGGGTCTGCGGCGATTGTTGCCGCCACACCGATCGTCGGGCAGAAGATCATGCGAGCCGTCGAACGCGGCCAACTGACGGACGGGCCGGGGAATCTGCGGGTGGTCGTCGCGGTCACCCCAACGCAGGTCGCATCGGAAACGGCGGACTGCCGGGTCGTGCTGGTCTGGCCGGGCTCGCCGAGCTGGGTGCGCGACTGCGTGAACCGGCGCGAGTGCATCATGCCGGTGCACTGCCTGTCGGAGGATTCGATCGCCCGCGTGCGGACGGCCGTGCTCGAAGCGGCGATCCGGCGGGTTCACGAGCGGCGCCCCGAAGACGCTACCACGACCAGCGGCGGCGAGCCTCGACCGTTACTTGTTGCTGTGGACGTGTAACCGGGAGCGCGATGCCGATGCCGCGGACCAGGCGACCGCGGTTTACCGGCTCGATCCCGATGCTGAGCGCGGTCCGCGGGTCGACCCGCCATTCGAGGCGCGCCGCCCAGGTGTTGAAGTCCTGTTGTTCCCCCCCGAACAGCGCCGCGATTCCGGTCTCGACCGTGAGGAACACGTTGGGCGTGATTTCCTCACCGACGACCAGGCGCGGCGTGCCAATCCCCCCGAACGAACCCGGCCCGAGCCGGACCTGGAAGATGTCGAAGGGAGCTCCGAGCGCGCGCTCGATCTCCAGGGTCGCCAGCTCGGCGAAGCCGCTGAGGAAGGTCTCCTGGAGCAGAACGTCACCGGGTAGATCCTGACCGGTCAGGCCGATGGAGCGTTCGCCGAAGAGCAGGTAGCTGAGCAGTTCGGACTGCGGGATGGGCGGACCACCGCCCTCCGCAGCGAGCTGTAGGGTTGGGGTCTCCAGTGTCCCGCCCACAACCACATCGACGTTGAACTCACTGCCAGTTGGGTCATAAACCACGCGTCGAGCCGTGATGTCGAGCGCGGGGTTGATGTCCTGCGTGCCGAGGAAACGCACCTGCGCGTGCACGATCTCGAGGCTGCGCAGGATGGGGCCCGCCTCGAGGACATAGGTGCCGCGTTCGCCTTCAAGTGTACCGGCTATTCGCAAGTCGTCCCCGGACTTGTTCACCCGCAGCGAGCCGGAGAGTTGCGCGCGTGCGTTGCGCATCGTGAACCACGCGCCCTCGCCAAACCGCAGTTCCAGGTTGTTGACCCGCAGCCCGGCGAAGATGATGGCGCCGCGCGGCTGATTGGGCTCGCGGATCTCGATCGGCTCGAGAGCTGCGAGTTGCGCATCGAGCGGATTGCCTCCTACATCCGGCACAGGGACATCGCCGTCGTCGATGAGGATTTCCCCCGTGATCTCGAGTTCATCGAGCGGCCCGCGGGCAACCACGGTCCCGCTCGCGCCGGCATCGCTGCGGTCCTCCACGTCTGCCGCTTCGAAATCGTCGAGCGTGATCGTGACGTTCGCGATCGGGTTGTCCAGCGTCTCGAACTCGACCGTTCCGGTTGCGATCGCGGTCCCGCCGCTGCGGACCACCAGACTGTCCAGCACAGCGCGCGTCTGTGTGAACCGGATCAGTCCATGGATGTCGGTGAAACGCTGCTCGACGGCCGGGATCGTGACAGCGCCGTTGGCGAGGGTTACGGAACCATCAAGAATTGGCGTGGACACGGTTCCGGTGAGCGTGGCGCGACCGGTCAGCCAGCCCGACGGTTGCTGGATCTGGGGAATCACGGCCGCGAAGGTGGCCAGTGAGAGGCTGTCGAGAACAAGCGAGCCGTCCAGGGCACCGGTTTCGAGCAGGCCGAACTGGAATTGCGGCGAGAACTGGACACGCATCGGCAGCCGCGCCTGCACGTCGAGATTGCCGGCAGTGTCGAACGCGGCCAAGAGCCGAAGCTGGAGCTGCTGTGCCTGCAGCGAGACGTTGCCTTCGAAGCGCTGAAACGCGACGTCGCGGATCGCGCCCTGATCAAGCCGGAACTCCATCTGAATGCGAGGATTTTCGCCCGGACCGGCAATGGTGCCTTCCGACCAAAGCAAACCCGTTACGGTCGGTTCGATCCCTGCAATCCGCTGCAACATTTCAACCGGCAGGTCGGCGGTCGCAATGCGGAGGTCGAGGCGGTCCAGCGGGAAGACTCGGCCTTCCGCGAACAGCCGCCCCTGGCCATCGGCTTCCCGGAGGTCCAACCCGGTCACCCGGACTCCATCACCTGCGCCCCAGTCCACCGTTGCCGGCCGCAGCAGCGCCCAGCGGGTGTTGTCCAGTTGGAAGTCCGCCCGATTTACGACCACACGTCGGGCGCCCGCATACGGAATGTTCCCGCTGGCATCGATCGCCAGATTGCCCCCGTCGACTCCTTCGCCACGCGCTTCAAGCGTGAAGATAGGTGCCTGGAGCCGCAGATTCAGCGTGGCCACGGAGAAGGTCCCGGCCTGTGGCGTGGCCAGGTCGCGCGCCGTTGCCTGCAGGTTGATCCGCGGGATCGAGTCGCCCAGGGTTACGTCGTGGGTGGCGTCTACCGTACGGAACGCATACCCGGCCAGGTCCAGCCCGCGTCCCTGCATCACGCCAACCACACGCATGTGCGCGAGCGTACCTTCGATGCGACCGCTTCCGCTCAACTGTCCGCGCGCGGTACTGTCGCGCAGCAGCGGGAAGTACGGGGCGACCGGCGCCAGGTCATCGATCGCGAGCGTGTAGTTGAGCGCGCCGCCCATCGGCTGCACAAAGCGCCATTGCCCGCCTGCATCGATGCGGATCGGGCCGGCGTACAGGGTGGCAGTGTCAACATCGAGGGTGCCTGCCCGCACCACGGCGGTCAGGGCCAGCGTGTCGCGCGCGCTCGTCTGCCAGCCGGTAAACCGGCCTGCCATGGTCACCGCGGCGTTCAATGTGTTCGGGTCGGTTCCGCTCCCGCGCAGGGTGAAACGCGAGGTGACCAGCACCGGCGGCACACTCGGCCGGAGCACTTCCCGCAGCTCAACGCCGATCAGGCGACCCCGCAGATCATACGCGGGGATCGCTCCGGTCAGATCGACGCTGCCGGCGACCAGGGCGACACCGCCGGCCAGGGTGAGCCGCAAATCGACATTGAGCGGCGCCCGGTCGGGGGGGCCATTCAGGGTGACGCGGCCGCTGATCGGGCCGGTGAAGGGAAGTCCGGTCGCAAACACTCGAAGCGCGCCCGCCGGCAATTGATCGAGTTCAGCGGTAACGCGCTGGATCGCGAGCCCGCCCTCGACAAAAGCGACTGTCCCGAACACGTGCGAGACAAAGGCCTCTGGAACCCCTGTACGGGTGAGGTTCGTGTTCAGATCGAACGCGATGCGGCCGGCCGTACCGCGGGCAGTCCCTCGCAGCGTTCCGGCAAAGGGGATGTCTCGCCCGAGCAGCCGCTCCACACTCGCCAGTTCGAGCGGCTCGAGCCGGGCGTTCACATCGATCAATTCGAAGCGCTGCGGGCCGATGACCATCGTGACGGCACCCAGCACGTGCGATTCGTCCGTGCGCACATCGGCATCGCTCAGCCGTATCTCGCGACGCTGGTTCGGAACCGGCCGAATCGCAAAAGTAAACGACCCGAACGCATCGGGCGGGAGCCGTGGCGAGAGGAACTGCAGATCCTCGAGCGACGCGTAATCGGCCCGCCCGCCAATCGTGACACCCTGCGTACCCTGGGGCAGGAACCACTCGCCTTCAACATCTGAAAAGCGGGAGGTCCCGAGCGTCGCCCGGGCAACGGTGAATTCCAGGTAGTCGCGCGGGAGCACAAAAGAGCCATCAACCGCACTGACCGGCATCGGCCCGACCTCGCCCGCCGGATCGAAGGTCAGCCCGGCCCGGGCCAGCCGAATCTGCGGCTCCGGCAGCCCCGGCCCGGACAGATCCACCGACGCGAGCAGCGCATCGATGTCTTCGAAGCGCATGACATTCCCGGCATCTTCGACCACGACCGTCGTATTCCTGAGGCTGACGTTCGCAAATCGGACGGTACGTGCCGGCTTGGCCGGACCGGACGGTGCCCCCTCTCCGCCGCCCAGCACGCGGGCGAGGACCCGCTGATAATTCCACTGGGCGCCCGGCGCGGGGCGCTGAACGAGCACGCTCGCGTTGGAGAGGATCGCGTTTCGAATGACCACGTCCCCGCGCTGCGCCGCCGCAACATCGACCACCGCATCGACCTGCGCGGCCCGGGCGAAGGGTCGGCGGGCACCATCGGTCCAGACCACGTTGGTCATCCGAACGCGGATCGGTCCTGTCAGCGGCCGCGAAGGTGCAACAGGGGCTGCCCGAAGCCGCGCACGGACCAGGTTCAGCGCACGCCCGATCTCACCACGGCCGAACGGCGTCTCCGCCAGAACGCGCCTCGCCCCGGGAGTGAGGCGCGCAGGAATCGACTCGGCCTCGGTGCCCGTCCTCGCCTCCGCCGTTTCTGCTCGCCCACCCGGCACCTGCACTGTCGTTGTGGTCGTCTCTGGCGGGGCAGCCGCGGCGCCAGGCTCACTTACCCGAAGGGTTTCGCCGACCGCTTCGGTCACGGTTTCGACCACCGCCTCGGGGCGCAGCGCGGTCGGACCCGTACCTTCGCGCGAAACGAACAGGAACCAGAAGACTGCGGTCCCGGCGGCGATCAGAATGCCTAAAACGAAGGCGGCTGTAGCCCGAAGGAAATTCCCGCGCGGCATCAGAACGCCTGCCCCAATGCGACGTGCACCCGCAACCGGCTGAAGAACCCGCCCGTCGGGGGGCGGAAGTCATCCTGCACGAGGACGAGTGTCTCGCCGTTCGAGAAGTAGAGCGGACCTTTCGGCAGGCCGTACGGATTGTAGGCGACATCGACGCGCGCCGGTCCGACGGGCGTATTCACCCGCAGACCCAGCCCGGGGGTGACCTTCAGCCCCTCGCCGATGTTGAAGAAGTTGCCCGTGCCGATCGACCCCGCATCAACAAAGGCGGCCAGTCGAAAACGCCGCGGATACCACGGTGAGGGAAAGCGGAGTTCGGCGTTCAGGATGAACAGTGATGTCCCGCCGACCGGGACAAAATCGGCCGCGCCGTCGGGAGCGGTCTCCTGGCCGGTGACGGTATCGACGACGAGTTCCTGCGTCACGTAAACGCCCCCGCCGAGGCGGTTCCGGTCGAACCCGCGAACAGTCGTCGCGCCACCCGCGTAGAACCGCTCCTCGGGCGGAAGGAAATCCCCATCAGCGGTGAGCCCGGCCGTTCGGAAAAAAGTGCCGAGCCGCACCGCGCCGGCAAAGGTCCACCCCGGCCGGACCTGTCGGTAAATCGCGTTTTCGCCGGTAAAGCGAAGGAACGTGACCTCGGACCCGATCCACTGCGGCGCCCAGGTCAGGCCGCCGCGAAGGATGCCGCCCGCGCTCGGGTCCAGCGGATTGTTGGTGTGGTCGCGCACATAACTCAGCCCGAGGCTGTTGCGAAAGCGCGGCCGGGAAAGACTGTCGATCGTGGCTGGTTCGCAGACCTGTAGCGCCAGACAGAACAGGGCAGGGGTGGCCAGCGTGCGGCCGTGTTCAACGTTCAGGCTGCTGTTCAGAACCGACCGGTTCGTAATGCGTCGCGACAGAGTGAAACGTCCGCCCTGTGCCTCCCGCTGGAACACGTCCGGCTCGGACTGCCGCTCGAGGTACCCGTTCACCGTGAGGTAATTGCGCGGGCTCAGGAAATACGGCTGCGTGAGTTCCGCCGCGAGGCGGTAGTCGAGGTTGTCTTCGAACGTGTCCCGATCGAACGCCCGACACAGCGACTGTCCGATCCCCGTGTTGGTGCCCCCACCCAGGCCGATCTTGCTCACGGCCGCGTTGAGCCCCAGCCGACGCGCTCCGCCCCCGAAGCTCCGATTCACATACTCCGTCTCAGTTCGCAGGCATTCGACGGTTCCGTAACCGATCGCGGCGTCGAGCTGGTTCACCCGCTTCTCGACGATGCGCACGATTACGGTCGCGCGCGTGCTGTCCTCCGGCGTCGCGTCCAGCGAGTCCGAGGCCAGCGACACACTCGCCAGTTGCACGATATCGAGGGTATAGAGGTTGTCCTGACTTTCACTCAGCCGTGACGCCTGCAACAGGTCGCCTTCCCGGAAAGTCAGCCCCCGCAGGACCGTGCGCCGCCCCAGGTGCTCCGCGCCGTAGATCGCGATTGAGTCCACCCTCACCTGTGGGCCCGGCACCGCCTCGAGCGTCGCGACCGCCCGATCCCGCACCGTGTCCACCCCGTAGTTCCGCAGAACTTCCGCATAGGCGTGGCCGCGCTGCTGCAAGCCCTGAAGCACCCGATTCGCCGAGGCGGCCAGTCGCCCGAGGTGGAAAATTTCACCCTCCCGGAGCGGCAGGCGCTGCTTCATCGAGTCCGGATCCAGGATCCCCTCCGTCCCGACCACTTCCAGCGAGTCCAGCATAATCGAATCGCCGCGCTGAACCGTGAACGTGACCCTGACCTTGTCTTCCTTCGGTTCGATCTCCGGGATCACCCGCGTACCGAAAAATCCGCTGGTCCGGTAGAACAGCTCGAGCCGATCGACGTCTGCGGCGATCGTGCCAACATTGACTCGGTGCAGTTGATGGCCAATCGAGGTGAAAGGCAGGCAGAGCGGAAGCCCGAGCAGGGAACACTGGCTCGGCTGCGTTTCTGTCATTGTCAGAAGCGTGTCACTCGAGAACGGCGCGCCGCCCTGATAAACGACCTCGTCGATCTCCCGCCCCGAGTACTCCATCAGTTCGGGGTACTCGTTACCCGCCCGCGAGCGCGCTGCACACCCGGCCTGCACCAGAACGAGCGCGCCCAGCACCGCACCCACCCTGACTCCCCGACCACGCACCAACTTCCGGAACAACCGCATTCTCCCGTGATAACTGTGCCGTCGCGGGCCCGGTGCAAGCCACAAGCCACACCATGGGCTCGCTTGACGCTCTGCGCCAAACCCCATATCTTTTATGGGCTTAAGAGCGTTCTTCCCGCCCGCGCGAGTCCCTCCGCGGGCGGTATCGTTACAGGGATCCCAACATGGCCAAGCATCCAACCGCCAGGCGCGTTCACCGCTCCGGCAGCGACGAAGACAGCTTCATCTCCGGCGTGCTCCACAGTAGCACCTGGGCCAAACAGAACGGCCGCCCGCTCCTGATCGGCGGCCTTGTGGTCCTGGCCGCGCTGCTCGGGCTCGTGTACGCCCGCAGCAAGGGCGCCGCGAAAATCGAAGGAGCAACCACCGACATCGCCAAAGTCCGGGCCACGGCGCAGACCGACAATGTCCAGCTCGCGAAGCAGGACCTCGAGGCCTTCATCAAGAAGTACGACGGTACGGGCCCGGCCGATGAGGCGAAGCTGATGCTGGCGCAGGTTCAGCTCGAGAGCAACCAGCCCAAGGAAGCGATCACTACGCTGCGCGACCTGGCTGGCGACCCGAAGAACCCGGTCGGCTACTCGGCGGCACTGCTGCTCGGCGCGGCCTACGAAGTCGACAACCAGCCCAGCCAGGCCGAGCAGACCTATCTCCGCACGGCTGACAGGGCCCAGTTCGAGTTCCAGAAGGTCCAGGCGCTGGACCGCGTCGCGCGCGTGCGCATGAACAACAACAACCCGCAGGGTGCCGCCGAGATCTACGAGCGAATCCTCGGGCTGTTTGAAAGCGACGATCCGGCACGCAACGAGTTCGAGATGCGCCTCGCCGAACTCCGCGCACAGAGCACAGCGGCGACCCAGTCCTAGACCGCTGCTTCCATGACCCGGCGGTAAATTGCCGCCGTGATCGATTGCCTCACTCGAGCGTACCCATCCCACGGGTCCCGATCGAGTGAGGCAAATCTTTTGGCCATGGTCCGCACGTTGAACGCCTGTGGATCCAGGTCCGGCGTCAACTCCTCCCACGAAACCGGCGTTGCGACTGTGCCACCCGCGCGCGAACGCGTCGAATACGCTTCCACCGCGATCGATCCCCGCGCGTTTCGCAGATAATCGATCAGGATTTTTCCCTTCCTGTGCGCCTTCGATACCGAGATCGTGTACTCATCCGGTGCCGCAGAAACCAGCAGGGAAGCGACGCCGCGTGTGAATTCCTTTACCTCATCCCACTCCCGACGACGACCGATCGGCACAACCACATGCAGCCCCTTGCCACCCGTCGTTTTCACGAAGCTCTCCAGTTCGAGCTCCCTCAGCAACTCCCGGATCGTATGTGCCGAGCGCACAATCCGTGAAAACGGCACTCCAGGTCCCGGGTCCAGATCCAGCGTGAACCGGTCGGGCTGCTCCAGCCGGTCAGCCCGGCAGCCCATCGTATGGAACTCGAGCGTACCCAACTGCACAAAACTCATCACACCTTCGAGCGAGTCGACGGCGGCGTACAGCCCGGGCCCCTTTTCCTCCATCACCTCGATCGGTTTCACAGCGTCGTAAACCTTGTTCTCATCGATGTGCTTCTGGAAAAAACAGCTCCGGTACGTGTCCGGACAGCGCACCAGTGTCAGCGGCCGATTCCTGATATGCGGCAGCAGCCACTCCGCTGCCGCCTCGTAGTACTCTGCCACTTCCAGTTTCGTGATCCCGTCCTCGGGATAGGGCACCCGATCCGGGCTGCTCAGCCAGACCCCACCGATCGCGACCCGGCCGCCGGGGCCGCGCGGCCGCTCCCGCGCTGCTTCGGACTTTCGGCTTTTCGCCGGGGCACGCGAAGCAGCCCTGGTTCGTTTCGCTTTTGCCGGGGTGGACCCGGCCCCGGCGCGTTTGGCCGATCTGCGGCCGGCGCCACCGGCTTCGCTCAGCGAGCCCGTGAGCCGGGTCTGCGCTCCCGTCTTTTTCTGCCGCCGCATCGGCTTCCGCTCCATAGCCATTCCTCCCGTTCAGCGCCGGCCAACAACGGCATAACCCGCACCACCGAAGCTAGAATCTACTTGAATTGATCTCCGTAATTCCTTGTCCTGACATGTCTTATGAAAGACTCCACACGCCCGCAACAAATTCCCCGACACCGAGCAGGACACCTCGCCCAGGAACCCGACCTGGTCCGTCATCCGCCCCCAAAAACCAGAAGCCCGCCCCGTTTCCCGGGCCTGAATTCGATTTCGCATAATATATATTATGTAAACTTACGCGGTGGAAAACTCCAAGGGAATCCACACCGGGTTGAAACACCAGATTCGAATGATCAGCCCCGAAGGTTAGCCCCTGAAGGTTAGCCCCGCCCCCGGCCCCGCCCCGACGATACTCCGCGAACTCCGCGAACTCCGCGAACTCCGCGAACTCCGCGTAAAACTAAAGATCGCCGCAGGATCAGCCGATCGGGTCAGGCGGTTCGGAGTCGGCGTGATCGAGCGGACCGGACAACGCGGCGACGATGCGGTCGCGGGCTTCGGCCAGGACAGCCTCACGGTCGGCACGGGAATCGAGTCTGGGAAATCGGATCGAGGGGCCGAAACGGATCGTGATGCGGCCGGGTCGGATCTTCCGGTGCCAGCGAGGCCAGACATCGTAGGCGCCATCGATGCGAACCGGGATGATCGGGACCCCTGCTTTGAGGAGGACGCGAATCGTGCCCAGCCGGGGCGGCTGGAGCCGGCCGTCCCAGGTTCGCTCCCCTTCGACGTAGATCATGACGGGTTCACCGGCGGCGAGGCGGCGCAGGACGATGCGGACCGCCTGCGGGTCGGTCTGGTAGCGCCGGACCGGGAACGTGTAGATGAATGGCATCCACCAGCCCATGAAGCGCCCGCTGAACTGGGTGCTCTTGGCCATGGAGTGGAGGATCCTTGGAGTGACCGCATTGATGAGGAGCGGGTCCAGGTAACTCTGGTGGTTCGCGATGACGATACAGGGACCGTGTCGCGGGAAGTTCTCAATCCCCTGGACCTCGAGGCCGCCAATCGCCTTCCAGGTGTTGCGAATAAACCAACTGAGGAAGCGGTAGTTGGTTTTCCGAATCAACGACATAGGTGTGCCACCCGGATTCCGAAATGACCTGAACGGCTCAGCGACACAGGATCTGTGGCTGGAACTCGATGATGGTACCGCGCCCGAGGCGGCTGTAGCATGCCTGGAGGCATGCGCGCAGCCGTTCTTCCCAGAGCAAGGCCGAACCCTGTGGGAACTTCAGGGACAGGAGCGGGCCATCGCGCAGTTTGACCTGGAGCGCGGTCGAGCTGGGCTGGACGGCGGTGAGCGCGGTCAGCCGCCAGTGGTCCGTGCGGTCGGCCGTACGAATGATCAGCGCATCCGGGGTAAGTTCGACCGTTCCCTCTTCGGGCGGCCCGAACTGCTCGACGCGGCCGAGGTATTCGCCACGGATACGAAGTGGTCGGTAGGTCGTGGCCGTGCGCAGAATAACCGGTTCTGCTCTGTCAGGTACCTCGAACCCGTCCGACCGGGCGAGGAGGTCGACCCACTCCGATGGGTGGAGCGTCCGTTCGGGCTTGCCGGGCGGTTCGCAGCGGATCAGCGCGCCGTCGACCCGCGTGTAGCGGGTGGAGCAGCGGTCACAGACTTCCCCGTTCTCGGCGGGTTTGAGGCCGCCTTCCCGGCCGCACTCGGCGCAGATGTACAGGAGGTCACGGATCGCCATCAGAGCTTCCCGAACAGGTCGAGGAAGCGGAGTTTCCAGACCTTCACCACAGCCTCACGGACGATCTTCTTGGACATTTTCGACTCGCCGAGCGTCCGGTCGACGAAAACGATCGGGATCTCGCCGATCCGGAAGCCCTTTTTCCAGGCGCGGAAGCTCATTTCGATCTGGAAGGCATAGCCCTCGGACTCGACCCGGTCGAGCGAGATGTTCTCGAGAACGGTTCGCCGGAACGCCTTGAAGCCGCTGGTCGAGTCTGCGACCGGCAGCCCGGTGATGGTGCGGGCGTAGACATTGGCGTAGTAGGACAGCAGCAATCTCCCGATTGGCCAGTTGATCACGGTCACGCGGCCGTCGAGGTAGCGGGATCCCAGCACAACGTCGTGATTCGCCAGCGCGTCGATGAACTGCGGCAAATGCGAGGGGTCGTGCGAGAAGTCGGCGTCCATCTCAAAAAGCCAGTCGTAGCCGCGCTCAATGCCCCAGCGGAACCCCGCAATGTAGGCCGTTCCGAGCCCGAGCTTCCCTGCCCGATGCAGGACGTGCACACGGGAGTTTGAAGCGGCGATTTCGTCCGCGAGCTGACCGGTCCCATCGGGGGAGGCATCATCGATGACGAGGATCTCCAGCCGCGGATCCTGCTCGAGGGCGAGCGGGATCAGGCGCGGCAGGTTCTCGCGCTCATTGTACGTCGGGATTATGACAAGCCCGCGTTCCGAACCGCCGACGCTCGCGCGTTCCTGCGGGTTCAGGGTCGGGACACGGGGCGTGGACCTGCGTTCTGCCATGGCCTTCCAGAAATCAGCGGTCGTGCGCGCGGAGCCTGCGCTGAATCGCGTCCAGCTCCGCCTGCTGCTGTGCGACGAGTTCTGCCACGAAGCCGAACCCGAACAGCAGGAATCCAAGGACTTCGAGCATCATCACCAGAGTCAGCAACGGCCGGTACCCGAAGGGCGGCATGGTCTCGGCGACTCGCAGCACGATGGTTACTACCCCGACCAGCACGCCAAGTGTGGCCAGCACGAGTCCGGTCACGCCGAAAAGCATGAGCGGTTTGCGCGAGAAAAACAGGAAAAACGCGACGGAGAGCAGATCGAGCAGCCCAACCACGATCCGGCTGCGCCCCGAGTACTTGGCCTCCCCTGCCCTGCGCGGCAGCAGCGCGATGTCGATCTCGGTTACCGAGAACCCCTTCGCGACAGCGAGCACGACAAAGAAGCGGTGCCAGTCGTGCCGGAGGTGGACTTCGTCGAGTACCTCATGCCGGAAGGCCTTCATCGAGTTGAGATCGGAAACCGGCACCTTGAAGAGGCGCCGATTCAGGGCATTGTAGATGCTTGATACGCCGCGCTTCTCGTAATGCCCGATTTTCCGGCCGGTGACGATGTCCCAGCCCTCGTCCAGCTTCGCCAGGAAACGCGGAATCTCTTCCGGCGCGTGCTGCAGGTCGGCGTCGTAGAGAATGAGCCATTTCGCTGTGGTGTTGTCGGCGCCGGTCAACAGTCCTTCGGTCTTCCCGAAATTGCGGCGGTGGCTCACCACCTTGAACCGGTCCCAGCCGATCGCGGCGGCGAGTTCACGCGCCTTCTCCGCCGTACCGTCGGTCGAGCCGTCATCAACCAGCACCACCTCACCCTCGAGCTGGTAGCGCACGAACATTGCCCGCAACTCGCTTACGAGCGCGGGCATGTTCTCGACCTCATTGTACGCGGGTACGATGACCGCGAAGTCCCGACGTGCGGTCGCGGAAAGTTGGGGCTGCGGCGCGCCCTGCGTGGCTGGCACGCTCACACGCGCTTCCGCATCCTCGCCGAAAGGATGCCCAGTTGGTCGCGGTACTTCGCAACCGTACGGCGCGCGATCATGATCCCCTCGTCCTTCAGGATGTTCACGATCGCCTGGTCCGTGAGCGGCCGCTTCGCTTCTTCATCCGCAACCAGCTTCTGGATTTTCGCCTTGATCCCCCGTGCGCTGACATCTTCGCCCGTGCTGGTCGACAGACCGCTCGAGAAGAAGAACTTCAGCGGGAGCACACCACGCGGCGTCTGCACATACTTCTCGTTGGTCACGCGCGAGACCGTCGATTCGTGCATGTTGATGACTTCGGCGACTTCACGCAGTGTCAGCGGCTTCAGATACTGCACGCCCTTTTCAAAAAACTCGCGCTGACGATCGACGATGAAGTTCATCACCTTCAGCATGGTCTGACGGCGCTGCTCGATCGCCTGGATCATCCAGTTCGCGCTGTTCAGCTTGTTGCTGATGAACTCCTTGTTCTCGCCCTTGAACTTGTTCTTGTCCTTGGCGATCTCCCGATACGTGCGCGACAGCTTCAACCGCGGCAGACTCGTATCGTTCAGGAACACCAGATACTCACCGTCGATCTTCTCGACGATCAGGTCCGGCGTAATGTAGTTGTCCGCGGGCGCGGCGTACTTCAACCCCGGCTTCGGATCCAGCTTCGCTACTTCATCCGCCGCCGTCTGTACATCCTTGGGCGTGATCGCCAGATCCTTCGAGATCTCAGACCACCGGTGATTGATCAACTGGTCGAAGTAGTCGGCTACGATGCGGCACGCCAGCGTGTCTTCGAGACTCTGATCGCGCAACTGCAGCAACAGACACTCGCGCAGGTCACGCGCTCCGATGCCGGGCGGGTCGAGGCTCTGCAGAATGCGAAGCATCTCCTCACCCTCACGTACCGTGAACGGTTCGCGCGATTCGCCCTCGGCAAACCAATCGTCGCCCGTGTCCTCGATCCACCGATTCAGCCCCTCGACAACTTCATCGACCGAGCAGGTCAGGTACCCATTCTCATCGATGTTGCCGATCAGCTCTTCGCCCAGCAGCATCTGCCGCGGTGTAAGCGGCATCAGCACCAACTGATCACGCAGGTGATCATAAAGATCGCGCGACTCCACCGGTACCGGCTCGTAGTACTCCTTGTCCTCGTACTCCGCGCGCCGACCGCCTGCCTCGAAACCATCCAGGAGGATCTCCTCCCAGTCGATCTCGTCCTTTTCCTTTTCCTTCTCCTTCTGTACGTCCTTGGGCGCCGCTTCCATCTCCTCTTCGGTGACCTGCGGCTCCTCCAACTCAAGGAACGGGTTATTCAACAGCTCCTGCTTGATATGCTGCTGCAAATCCAGCAAGGGCATGTACAACAAATCCATCGCCTGATACAGGCGTGGATTGATTTTCATTTCCTGCTTGAGCTGCGTGCCCTGATACAGCCCGGTTTTCATCGTACTCATTACACCGCAATCTTCGGACGGCTATAACGCTCGCGCATTCGCGCAGTCAGTGTAGGACCGAAATAGATCTCCGCAACTTCCTCGTTCCAGACCAGCTCCGCCACCGTACCCGAAACTCGCACCCGTCCATCATACATGATGTAGGCGCGATCCACTATGTCGAGGGTCTGCTCGACGTTGTGGTCAGAGATGATGACCCCGATTCCACGGTGCCTCAACTCGGCCACGATCTGCTGAATGTCGTGAACCGCGATCGGGTCCACCCCCGCAAACGGCTCATCCAGCAGCATGAACTTCGGCTCGCTCACCAGCGCCCGTGTGATCTCCAGACGCCGACGTTCTCCCCCGGACAGCGAATACGCCTTGCTCTTCCTCAGATGCTTGATCCCCAGTTCATCCAGTAACGTCTCGAGCCGCGCCTTCCGCTCCGCCCGCGACAGATCCATTGTTTCCAGGATCGCCATGATGTTCTGCTCAACCGTCAACTTCCGAAAGATCGACGGTTCCTGCGCCAGGTACCCGATCCCCTTACGTGCCCGCTTGAACATCGGCATCCGGGTCAGTTCTTCGTCATCGAAGAACACCTCGCCCTCATCCGGCGAGATCAGCCCGACCATCATGTAGAACGTGGTCGTCTTCCCCGCCCCGTTCGGGCCGAGCAGCCCCACGATCTCGCCCTGGCGTACCTCGACGTCGACCTGGTTGACGACCTTGCGTCTGCGGTAGGCTTTGACCAAGCCGCGTGCCGCGAGTCGGCTCCCATGGGCCAGTGGCACATGCCTTGGCTCAACTGGCCCGTCTTCCGAACCTTCTCCGAGCAAGTTCCTTGCCACACGCTCCAGATCCTCGATCACCGCGTCGCGCGATTCAGCGATCGCCTGCCAGAGTTGCGGCGGCACACGCACGCGCTCCCAGGCGTCGCCCTCGGGCTCGCCGGTGACCAGATGTTCGGCATGCAGGCGGCCGTAAATGCTTTCTTCGAGGTACGGCCCGAGTTCGTCGAGCGAGGCACTGTCGGCGGCAGCGGCCGCGCCGTTCGCGCGGTAGTAGCTGTGGATGGCGGCGAGCCATTCACCGCGATCGAGTGCACCATACTCATCGGCTCGACGCACGAGTTCGAGCAACGCGACCGCGAGGGACGCGTCGTGCGGGCGGATTGTATCGGCAAAAGCGAGGATCTTCATCGCGATGTATTCTCCCGCGGACCGGCGCTCCTGGCCGGCTGCGATTGATTCCGGCCGGTCCGGCCGGCCTGGCTCCGGTCCCGATTTACTCCGGCTGCGCCGGTCGAGTTGTTCTGCACATTGTTACCTGACGGACGCGTGGACGGATTCTGCCCAGTCTGCCCAGTCTGCCCCGATTGGCCAGTGTCCGGCTGCGTTTCCGTGGCGCGGTTTACCGGTTCGAGGTAGATCCCCTTCAGGTCGCCGTCCGCATTCACTTCCTTGACCTCGCCATTTACCATGTGGACGACGATGCGTCTGGCGGTGAGGTAGTTTGCGGCCGGGGTTGCGGTGGTGTCGCCCTCCTCGTAATGGCGGTAGAGCGAACTGGCCGGCGCCCCGAGCGCGGTCAGGCGGTCGAGCGTGCGGTCGTTGGCGGAGTCTCCGGCGGCGCGGTTGCGCTGGATAATGGAGTCCGGAAGGTCAACGAACTGAGCCACGACCGTATCACCTGCGACCCAATCGTGCTGAATGAGCTGAGGCAGGCTCATATCGACGGAGTCGGCCATTCGGACACCGCGCGCATGCCCGACAGCGGTGACGGTTTCAACGCGCTGCGCGGGCGCGAGTGCGTCAATGGAGTCGGCGGTCAGTTCAAACCCTTCCGCAGCAGCGAACGCCTGCTTGAACGCCTCTCCCGGCACGGTATCGCTGACGGCGATCAGTCGCTGAACGACGCCGGTATCCAGGGCGATGCGCAGACGCGACGAAAGGACAGTGAGTTCTTTCGCTTCGAGGCGCGAGTTGCGGAAAGCATTCACTTCGGTGAACTCGTCGTTGGGTGTAAGTGCACCGTAAATGCTGTCGCCCCAGAGGTTGATCCCGGGGGTGCGCACCTGTCCGTTGCCGTTGATGACGAGGCGGTTACCCTGGTCGTACTCGACGAACGCGCCTTGCGCATCGAGATCGCCGCGGTCGACAACGACGGCACCCCAGCCGCGGAAAAGGCGCTCACCGACCAGTTCCATACGATCGCTGTCGACGATCGTGGTATCCTGGCCACCCGCCGAATCGCGGGAGAAGAGGGTTGCGCGCGGTCTTCCGCTGAAGATCTGGATGCGTGCTTCCGGGTTGGAAGCGGTCGCCTTGTTGTAGGTCAGTCCCTGCGGTGCGCGCAGGATCGAGCCATTGACCTTGTCGGTCAGCGTGACATCGCCGGTGGCGACCACGACGCCCGTTCGGCCTTCGTATTCGAGGCGTTGTGCGCCGGTCAACAGTTTTTCAGGATCGCTGTACGTGATGCGTCGAACCAGCACGAGTCGGCCAAAGGCGTACATCGCGCTGTCGGCATCGACAACCACACCGCCCGTGCACCGATAGGTTGCCGGACCGCTCACATAATTTGCGGATCCGATCACCTTCGCCTGCGTGGCCGGGGACCGTGATTCGATATCGCAGGATCCACCCTGCGCCGAAGCGGTCGATGCGATGGCGGCAAGGAGCAGCAGGGCGAACAGAAGGGCCGGCTTCATCAGAATTCGATCTTGAGTCCCTGCACGCTCCCCTTGGGGTTGCGTACGGTCACATTGGTGAATTGATCGTCCGCCGTGAACCCATCACCGGTGCTTCGCTTGCCGTTTTCGATCAGCACCGTATGCACGTTGCTCCAGATCCGCTTCGTGTTCGGATCGTAGTGCAGTTCCTCGGTTTCGATGCGACGTCCGGTGTTCGTAATCAGCACGACATTGCCGCGCGCGATCATCCCCTGCGACTCGCTGTCGAAATCGCCGGTCGTCGAAGTGAGGTGCGCGTTCTGCTTGCCCAGCGCGTCGAAGATCACGAGGTCCACGCCCTTTACCTTGACGACGGAAGAGTCCTCGAAGATGTAGGCGCTGTCGCCCGTGAGCGTGGCGCGCTTCAGGCCGTTGTTGGTGACGTGCTGCTTCATGCCGACCATGATCATATCCGCGGGCAGATTGCGGAACGCAGCACTGCCCCCCGGCTCGTTCGGACCGCGACATCCTGTCGCGGCCGTGAGCGCCAGCACAAGAACCAACCCTGCCAGATCCCGAGATCTCATCACCCGATCCACAATTCGCATTTGGTGGTTTCGCCAGGGGCTACACTCCGTGCTACACCGAAGCGAGACCCGCCGTCCATCATACCGCATTCGCGCGCAAAAGGTCGTGCAGATGCACGATCCCTGCGATCCGTTTGTCCGGATCCACGACCGGGAGCGCCATAATCCCGTGGGTCTCCATCTGGTACACAGCAGCCGCGGCGAGGCTTTCCGGATCGATCAGTTTCGGGGTGCGGTTCATGACCTGTGCAACCGGCACGTCGAGGAAGTTTTCGTTCCGCTCCATGAGGCGCGTGAGGTCCCCCGAAGTGACAACGCCGATGACGCACCGCTGTTCATCGAGTACAGCGACGGTTCCGCGTTTTTCGGCCAGAAGCACGACGCACTGGCGCATCGTCGCGCTCGGCTCGAGGGTCGGCAGATCGTCCGTGAGCATGACGTCGCGCACGCGCAGGGTCAGCTTGCGCCCGAGCGCGCCGCCCGGGTGCAGTCGGGCAAAATCTTCGCGAGTAAACCCCTTCTTCAGCAGCAGAGCGACCGCGAGTGCGTCACCCATGGCGAGTGCAGCAGTTGTCGAAGTTGTCGGGGCGAGGTCATGCGGACAGCCTTCTTCGACGACGGTGCAGTCGAGCGCAATCGTGGCGGAGCGGCCGAGCGTCGAATGCAGCCTTCCTGTGAGTGCGACCATGCCGACTCCGAAGCGGCTCAGGTACTCGATGAGCCCGCGCAGCTCGTCGGACTCGCCGCTTTTCGAGATCAGGATCGCGACGTCTTCACGTCCAACAATGCCGAGATCGCCATGCAGTCCTTCGACGGGATGCAGGAAAACCGCGGGCGTACCCGTTGATGTGAGTGTCGCCGCGATTTTGCGACCGATGATCCCGCTCTTGCCGATGCCGGAGACGATCACACGGCCGCGTGCTTCAGCGAGAAGCAGTACAGCAGCGAGGAAGTCTTCACCGAGCGACTGCTCCATCTGCTGCAGCGCTTCCGCTTCGAGCCGAATGACGCGTCGAGCGGCGGCGAGCAGCGTCTCGGAGGAGATTGCACCTTGTTCGATTACCTTCATTGCTCTTCAGGCTTTCGCGTCCGGATTGTGCGCGGGCGGAGCACTGCTGCGCTGCTCGCGGTACTGCGCGACCAGTGTGTTCCACTGTCCGCGTGCGCGCAGCAGCGCCTCAGCGAATTCCCGGACCGCCCCGTCGCCGCCCCGGCGACTGGTCACCCATTTTGCGACCGCGCGCACTTCGGGGACGGCATTGGCAACTGCGACCGGCAGGCCCGCCGCCTCGAGGATCGGCAGGTCGGCCAGGTCGTCGCAAATGCATGCGACTTCGTTCCAGTTGCACCCTGCCTTCGCAACCAGTTCGTCGGCGGCTACGCGCTTGTATCCGCCGGGCGCTTCCCTGTATTCGATGCTCAGTTCAGCAGCGCGCCGGTGATTCGCCTGCGAGTGCCGGCCGCTCAGGATAAAAACCTGCAGACCTGCCCAGACGAGCATCTTCGTGCCGAGGCCGTCTGTAATCTCGAAGCGTTTGAGTTCGACCGGTTCGCCGCTCTCGGTGACACCAGTATAGATGCCGCCATCGGTCATGACGCCGTCTACATCCAGGATCACACAGCGCACGCGCTGCGCGAGTTCAGCCGGCAGTGGCTCAGCCACGGATGGCCTCGCGTATTCTGAGAATGCGACGCAACAGCGGCTCGAGGTTCTCGAGTCGAAGCATGTTGCTGCCGTCGGACGGCGCGGTTTCCGGCTGTGGATGCACTTCGAGGAACAGCGCGTCGGCGCCGGCAGCAACGGCCGCGTGAACGAGCGGAACCGTGAACTGCGGGTCGCCGCCGCTCGCGCCATCGGCACGACCGGGGCGCTGGACCGAGTGGGTGCCATCGAACACAACCCGCGCGCCGGTCGCTTCGCGCATCCGGAGCAGTCCACGCATGTCGACGACAAGATCCCCGTAGCCGAAGAAGGTGCCGCGTTCGGTCACGGCCACCCCAGGCGAACCGGCCTGACGCGCCTTCTCCGTGGCGCCGCGCATGTCCTCCGGCGCCATCCACTGCCCCTTCTTGATGTTGAGCGGCCTGCCGGTGGCCGCGGCGGCGACCACCAGATCGGTCTGGCGGCTCAGGAACGCGGGGATCTGCAGCACGTCGACAACTTCCGCAACCGCGGCGCACTGCCCGCTTTCATGTACATCCGTCAGCAACGGCAGTCCGGACTCACGTTTCACTCGAGCGAGTTGTTCGAGCCCCTTTTCCAGCCCGGGGCCGCGTGCAGCACCGGCCTTGCTGCGGTTCGCCTTGTCGAACGAGGCCTTGTAAATGATGCGCAGGCTGAGGGCATCAGCAAGTCGCGCGAGTTCTTCTGCGACGCGCAGGTTCAACGCGTCATCTTCGAGCACACACGGCCCGGCGATCAGGAAAAAATCCGCGCCGGGCTCGAACAGCTCCACCACTGCTCCTGCCGTCATGGTGCTCAGTGCTTCTCCGTGCTGCGCGGCTGTTCGGCCGCACCCTCTGCGGACTGCGCCTGCTCTGAGGCGGCCTTGATGAACGCGGCGAAAAGCGGATGCGGGTGCGTCGGCCGGGATTTCAACTCGGGATGGAACTGGCAGCCGAGGAAAAACGGATGTTCGGGCAGTTCAATGATCTCGACCAGGTTGCCATCCGGCGATACGCCGCTGAAGCGCATTCCCTTTTCGGCCAGCACATCGCGATACGCGTTGTTCACCTCGTAGCGATGGCGGTGACGTTCGCTGATCTCCGTGACGCCGTAGGCCTGGTGGGCGCGAGAGTTCGGCCGCAACCGCGCCGGGTACGCCCCCAGACGCATCGTGCCGCCCTTCTCGGTAACCTGCCGCTGCGTGTCCATCAGGCAGATCACCGCCTCGCCTTCGCGCTTGAACTCGGCGGAGTGTGACTCTTCCATTCCGGCTGCATTGCGCGCGAACTCGATCACCGCGCACTGCAGGCCGAGGCAGATGCCGAAGAAGGGCAACTGGTTGACTCGCGCCCAGCGGATCGCTTCGAGCATGCCATCAACGCCGCGGCCACCGAACCCGCCAGGAATCAGCAGGCCATCGTAGGCTGCGAGCACATCCGCAGGATTGCCGTTTTCGAAGGTCTCGCTCGAGAGCCAGTGGATGTCGACACCGACATCATTGGCGATGCCGCCGTGAATCAGTGCTTCCTGGACGGACTTGTACGAGTCGACCAGCTCGGTGTATTTGCCGACCACCGCAATGCGCACACGGCCACGTGCGGGCCGCTTGATGCGCTCGACAATGCCTTCCCATTCGGTGAGGTCCGGCTGCGGTGTCTCCATCCCGAGTTTGCTGACCACGAACTGGTCGAGCTTCTGCCTGTGATAGAGCAGCGGGACTTCGTAAATGGTTTCGGCATCGCCGCCTTCGATGACCGCGTCGGGATCGACGTTGGTGAACAGCGCGATCTTCCGCTTGATCGCTTCGTCCATCGGACGATCAGTCCGGCAGATCAGCACATCGGGCTGTATCCCGATCTGCATGAGTTCACGCACCGAATGCTGCGTCGGCTTGGTCTTGAGTTCGCCCGCGGCGCCGATCCACGGCAGCAGCGTCAGATGCATGAACAGCGTGTGTTCGCGCCCGACATCCTGCCGGAACTGACGGATGGCTTCGAGGAATGGCAGCGATTCGATGTCGCCGACGGTCCCGCCGATTTCCGTGATGACGACATCATGGTTGGGTGCGAGCCGGCGGATGGCGGACTTGATCTCGTCCGTGATGTGTGGCACCACCTGGACGGTGGAGCCGAGATAGTCGCCGCGTCGCTCCTTGGTGATCACGTCGAGGTAGATGCGACCGGTCGTGATGTTGTTCTCCTGGCGCATCGACGCATCCACGAAACGTTCGTAATGGCCGAGGTCCAGGTCGGTTTCCGCACCATCATCGGTGACGAAAACTTCGCCGTGCTGATACGGGGAAAGTGTGCCCGGATCGACGTTGATGTACGGATCGAATTTCTGAATGGTCACGCGCAGACCGCGCTCGACCAGCAGCCGCCCAAGCGACGCGGCGGCGATTCCCTTCCCCAGTGAAGAGACGACGCCGCCGGTAACGAAGATGTACTTGGTCGGATGCCGTACCTGGTCGCTCATGTGTTCTCCTGCAGATTTAGACGCAGACAGAATCAGCAAAGCGATCGCCTGTTTCACGTCCGCTTATGCTGCTGCCATTTCTCTCAGAATTTTCTCGGCGCGTTCTGCATCTTCAGGCGTATCGATGCCCTCCGGTGCAGAATCGACAACCGCCACGCCGATGTTTATGCCAGCCGCCAGCGGCCGCAACTGCTCGAGGCGCTCCAGCCGCTCCAGTTCGCCTTCCGGCAGTGTAACCCACCGCTCCAGCGCGGCTGGCGCATAGGCGTACAAGCCGATGTGCCGAAGGTAGCCCACGCCGCACAATTGCTCCAGCGTCGGCGGCCCCTGCCGCCGATGCGGGATGGGCGCCCTGGAAAAATAAAGGGCGGCGCCGTCCTCTCGCCGCACCACCTTCACCACCGAAGGATCGCGCCACGCCTCCAGCGATCCGACCGGAGTCGCAAGCGTGCCGACCGGCCAACCCGCCCGCACCAGCGCCACCGCCCCGCGCACCTGCTCCTCGCGCAGAAACGGCTCGTCTCCCTGGATGTTGACCACGATCTCGAAGTCGGCGCCCAGGCCGCGGACGACCTCCGCGACCCGGTCCGTCCCGGAGGGGTGGTCCGCGGCCGTGAGCAACGCCCGGGCGCCAAACCCGCGCGCGACCTCCGCGACTTCCTCGCTGTCCGTAGCGATCACCAGCGTATCCAGTACCCCGAACGTAGCCGCCCGACGCCAGACCCATTCGATGAGGGGCCGGCCCGCCAGGACATGCAACGGCTTGCGTGGCAAACGTTCGGAGCCCAGACGCGCCGGGATCACGCCCAGCACGCGACTCTCGCCCATCTCGCTTCTGTTGTTACCGGTGAAATTTTGGAGATCGGCACGGAGGAAAACCGAATCGTGCCGCGGTAACGGTGAAAGCTACCGCAGGCCCGATTTCGTGTCAAAAGGCTGATCCTGCTTAACCGTGCTGCAGCACTCCGTGGGATCGGAGCTCTGCCGGAGCCGCTGCGCTTGCCGGGTGTCCCGGGCCGGCCGGGGAAACGCGGCTATCGACGGTCCCGATCCCGCCAGACGTAGTTCTTCCGGCTGGACAGCCCGATCGAGAACTTCGGGTCGGTGTCGCCGCTCGGGTCGAACATCACGCGCATATGGAAAAACGAGAATTGCAGGCGCGCGCCAATATTCTGCTCGAGGCTGCGGTCCTCCCGCTCGGTCCACGCCATGCCGACCGCATGCTGGAACACAAGATCCGGTACGCCGACGATCGGAAGGCGCAGACGCTCAGGCAGCGGGATGTAGTACCGCGTATCGAGGAAGGCGACCCGGTCGCCCAGGAACTCGCCGGTATCAAATGTGGGCAGCGTTCCGGACCCGCCCAGCATGAGCCAGCGCTGGCGCGGCAGGGAGTCGGTCCCGGGCAGTGGCCCGTTGAAGCGGGTCTCGAAACGCAGCGTGTGGTTGGCGATGGCCTTCATCGCCCACTCGCCCCAGATGCTGAACGCGGCAAACCCGAAATCGCTGCCGAGGATGTCGCGGCCGGCCCACTCCAGCCACGCGTCGTATTCCGCAGCGGTCACGTTGCCCATCCACTCGCCCGTTACGCCGAGAAACGCGCTGCTGATGACCCCGTCATCGATGGGCGGGTTGAAACGGAACGTATCCGGATCGAAGAGCACCCAGGGATCGCCGGTGAACTCGGAGCGGGCGTCCTCCCGCTGCGGACGAAGCCAGACTTCGGCGGTATGTCCGCCGCGGATGAGATCGCGCGAAAGCCGTCCATAAAGTCGACGCGCTTCGTAGTAGTTGCGCGTGTCCTTCCCGTTCCAGAGGAACGAGATCGTGTTGTTGAGGTCGCCGCGGATCCAGCGGTCATTCGTCGTCGTGACCCGCTCCGCGCCGAGCCCGAGCGCAGTGAAGCCGCGACGCAGTCGCAGTTCGAGCCCACCCTCGAGTGCGTCATCGAATCCTTCACGCTCGGTCCCGTATGCGACCCAACTGTCCAGTTCGGTGTTGATGCGATTCACAGGAGGCAGTGAGAACACCGCGCCAATGCGAGGGGTGAAGCCCTGAACCCGGTTGGCGATGGGGAGCATCGGCCGGAGTCGAACCCACTTGTGTTCGACATCCCCGACGATCGCAATTTCCTGCGGGGTCCGCTCGACGTGGTACGGCGCCAGAGGTGCATCGAACAACTCGCCCGAGATCGTCGCATTCTGGGAGCGGTACAGGCCACCCGCGATGTTGGTGACATCGCCTTCTATGCGCGCCGTGGGGCGAAGATAGACGTTCGCATCGATCGCAATCAGATCGCCCTGGATTGTGCCTTCTACGACGAGCCGACTGCCCGCCGCGAGGAGCGGCCCCTGCACGGTCGTGCCTTGAGCAATTACCGTGTCGGCCGGCAGGACCCGATAGTCACGCCGTTCGAGCAGCCGATCGATGCGCGCGTCCATGCGCGGCTCACCGCGCCCGCGACGAAGCAGGGTCTGGGCTGCTGCAGCATCGACGACGATCAGCAGAGCAAGTGCGAGGAGTACGAGCGTGCGTTTCATGCGCGCTCAGATACGCAGGAAATTCGCCAGAAGCTCGCGACCGTACTGACTCGCAATGGATTCCGGGTGGAATTGTACGCCATGAATCGGATAGGTGCGGTGGCGCAATCCCTGGATTTCATCTTCCCAGCCCGCTTCATTGGTCCAGGCGGTGACCACCAGGTCATCCGGTAATGTGGCCGCATCCACAACGAGCGAGTGGTAGCGTGTGACCTGCATCGGCGAGGGCACATTTTCGAATACGCCGACGCCGTGGTGCGCGATTTCCGAAAGTTTGCCGTGCATCAGTCGGCGTGCGCGTACAACGTTCGCTCCGAACGCCGCGCCGATCGACTGATGGCCGAGGCAAACCCCCAGCAGCGGGATCTCCGGCCCGAGCTCACGAATCACCTCGACACTGACCCCGGCTTCCGCCGGTGTACACGGGCCAGGGGAAACAACGATGCGCGAGGGGCTGAGTGCGCGAATTTCGTCCACCGTGAGTTCGTCGTTGCGCCTGACGATCGGCTGCGCGCCGAGTTCGCCCAGCAGTTGCACGAGATTCCAGGTGAACGAGTCGTAATTATCAATGACCAGCACCATACGGCCTATACCTGCTGCCCGGATTCCAGGCTTAAGGAATCTTTGAACGCGATGACCAGCACCATGCTGCTCATGCCCTTGGGTGAAACCTGCGGTATTCAACGCGCAGGTACTCGCGATCGACGTGTGTGTAGATCTGCGTGGTCGAGATGTCCGCGTGGCCCAGCATCTCCTGCACGGCCGCGAGGTCGGCACCCCCTTCAAGAAGGTGCGTCGCAAACGAGTGTCGCAGTGTGTGCGGTTTGACCCGCTTTCTGATACCCGCTGCCTTCACGTATTTGCGTAAAATCTTCCACACACCCATGCGCGAGAGCGGCTGACCGCGCGCATTCAGGAACACTACATCCCTGTGGCCCGTGCGTGCGAGGCCCGGACGCACTTCACGCAGATAGACATCGAGGGCGCGCAGCGCCGCCTTACCGATCGGTACCAGTCGTTCCCTGGCGCCTTTGCCGTACACGGTCGCGAAGCCTTCGTCGAGCAGGAGATCGCGCGTACCCACCGAGATCAGCTCGCTCACGCGAACGCCAGACGCATAGGCGAACTCGAGCAGCGCCTTGTCGCGCCAGTACAGACGCTCGCCCGCATCGGGCGCGTTGAGGATCTGTTCGATTTCAATACGACTCAGCACATCCGGCAGGCGCCGCCACGTGCGAGGCAGCTCGATCGTTTCGCTTGGATCGGATTCGATCAGACCATCGCCGATCAGAAAAGCGAAGTACGTACGAACCGCCGAGATGCAGCGGCGGATCGAGGTCGCCTGCAGCCCCTGGTCCTTCAGGTGATACACAAATTCGCGCAACTCACCCGGCCCGATGCGTTGCACCGAATCGATACCGCGCGCCTGGACAAAATCGACCAGCTTGTCGAGATCGCGTGTGTACGCATCCTGCGTACGAGCAGACAGCCCGCGCTCGAGGGCGAGCCAGTCGCGAAATGCCTGAAGGTAGAACACCCGTCAATGATGCGCGCGGCGGCTGTGCCACCACCAGCCCGCCACGACGATAACCAGCACTGCCGCAATGATGGCGAGCACCGTACTGGAGCGCTCCGACCAGGCCATGATCTGTTCCCAGTTCCGGCCGACCTTCGCACCGAGGTACACCAGCCCACCATACCAGGCCGCCGATGCCAGCGCCATCGGCACGATCATCTTCACGAACGGCAGGTGCGAGACACCGGCGAAAACCGGAACGATGGCGCGAAACGCAGGGAGGAACCGGCTTCCGAGAATGGCAACCGAACCCCAGTTGCGATAGAACGAGCCCACCTGATCGAGTTGCTTTTCGTTGAGCAGCAGGCGACCGATACGGGTTTTGAAGAACGCGCCGCCGTATTTACGGGCGAGGTGGTACACGAAGGCTGCGGCGGAGACGTTGAACACCCAGGTGACCAGGAAAACGACCCACGGATTGGCCCGTCCCATGGTGGTCAGAAATGCACCGAGCAGAACGAAGGTGTCGGCGGGTACCGGCGGCACGAAGTTCTCTATCGCGGCGCCGACGCCGATAACCAGGTAGATCAGAATCGGGGGAAGCCCCGCAATCGATTCGAGGATCTCGTTCACGTGCTACCCCCGGCTGACAGCACGGCCCGGCCTCGGCCAATGCGGACCCGATCGTGAGCTGGAGTGCCCGAGCAGGGCAGCAGAAGCACAGACGCGCAGGATCAATCGTCGATGGTGTTCACCAGGGCGACAGCCATGACGGCGATGCCTTCGCCGCGACCGATCCAGCCCATGCCTTCATTCGTTTTCCCCTTGACCGAGACCTGTCCGGTCGCGATGCCGAGGACCCGGGCGATGCGTTCCCTGATCGCTGGAACGTGCGGGCCGATCTTTGGCGCTTCGCAGATCACGGTCACGTCGACATTGACGGCCTGATAGTTCTGCTCCTCCAGCAACTGATAGGCAGCACTGAGCAGCATCATCGAATCCGCGTCGCGCCAGCGTTCGTCGGCTGGGGGAAAATGTGTGCCAATATCGCCCAGCGCGGCGGCACCGAGCAGCGCGTCGGTGACCGCATGCGCAATGGCATCGGCATCCGAGTGTCCGGCGAGGCCCAGTTGATACGGAATTTCGATGCCGCCGAGGATGAGCCTGCGGCCCTCGACAAACCGATGGGAGTCGTAACCGATACCTATGCGCATGTTCGCTGAAAAAACGAGGGGGCGGATGATGACGACACGACAGTGTACCGTGCCGTCATCATCGAGACAGCCTCAGACCGGAGCAAGCGGGGCACGCGCGGAGCAGCACGGGCAGCCCGTTTCGCCCTCGCGCACGAGATTGTAATCCTGGTACCTGCGGCGTGGCGTGTAACCCGCGTCCTCGATCAGGCGGCGGATCTCGCTCTCCGGCATGATGAAATCGATCCCGGCGGCGCTGACCACGTTCTCCTCGATCATGAGCGAACCGAAGTCGTTGGCGCCAAACGTCAGCGCAAGCTGTGCCATCTTGGGCCCCTGCGTGACGTACGAGACCTGTACGTTCTCGAAGTTGTCGAGCACGAGCCGGCCGAGTGCGGTCATGCGCAGGTAGTCCATGCCGGTACCAAGAGGCAGATTCCAGCGCTCCATTTCAGTGTGAAGCGGCTGGAATGACCAGGCGATGAACGCGGTGAAGTGTCCCTTGCCGCGTTCGAGGCTGCGCGCCTGCGAGGCTCTGATCTTCAGCAGATGCTCGAGCCTGTCCTCCCACACTTCGCCGACGCCGTACATCATGGTCGCGGTCGTATGCATCCCGACCGCGTGTGCGGCTTCATGGATCTCGAGCCAGCGCGCCGAATCGATCTTCTTCGGCGCGATGAAGTCGCGCACCGCGTCGACCAGGATCTCCGCGCCGGCACCCGGCATCGAATCGAGACCGGCCTGATGTAGCTGGGTCAGCACTTCATCGATCGGGAGCTTCGAGACTTTCGACATCATCTCGATTTCCGATGCACTGAAGCCGTGCACGTGGATCGGGTGATGTTCCTTGATGTAGCGCAGCAGCCCAAGATACCAGTCGAGCGGCAGGTACGGGTTGTGTCCGCCCTGCATCAGGATCTGGACGGCGCCGAGTTCCTTCGCTTCGTCGATTTTCTGCCCGATCTCCTCGTAGCTCAGCACGTACGCTTCCGCATCCTTCGGGCGGCGGTAGAACGCGCAGAACCTGCAATCGGTTATGCAGAGGTTCGTGTAATTGATGTTGCGATCGACGATGTAGCTGACGGTCTGCGGATCGGCTCTTTCGAGTCGCAAAGCGTGCGCGCGCGCACCGAGCTCGAGCATCGGCGTGTTGTGCAGCACATCGAGCCAGTGTACGATCTCGGCCGCGTGTGGACGCGCTTCGACCGGGGCCGGCACGTACTCCGGCCGCGGCGTATCGGTATGATGCCCCATCGACCCCGCGGCTGAAGGCTCCTGCCTCCGCGGCGCAACCGTCGACAGGATCGGCAATGCTTTCACGTTACCACTCCCGCACTTCGTTGTAGAGCGCATCGCGTTCCATCGGTCGCTTACCCGCATCCTTGATCAGGCGAATGATCTCGTTGAAGGTCATGCCCTGCGGGGTTCCAGCGCCTGCCTCATGATAAATGCGTTCCCGGACCACGGTGCCTTCCAGATCGTCGACCCCGAAGTGCAGCGCAATCTGGCTGACCTTCGCGGTGTTCATGATCCAGTGCGTCTTGATGTGCGGCATGTTGTCCAGGAAAAGTCGACCCACTGCAAGATTCTTGAGGTCATCGAAACCGGTGGTTGCGGTGCCCTCTCGTCCAAGTTCCGCGCCGAGTTCGTTGTTGTCCGGATGATACGCGAGCGGGATGTAGGTCAGGAAACCGTGTGTCTCATCCTGCAACTCGCGCAGCATACTCAGATGCTCGATGCGATCGCGGTAGGTCTCGACGTGGCCGTACAGCATGGTGCAGTTGGTCGGGATGCCCATGGCATGCGCGCGGCGATGCACGTCGAGATAATCCTCGGCGGCGAGCTTGCGCTGGGCAATAGTCGCGCGGACACCCTTGGAAAAGACCTCCGCGCCGCCGCCCGGCATACTGTCGAGACCGGCTTCGCGCAAGCGGATCAGCACGTCGTCGACCGAGGTCTTTTCGACGCGGGCGAGGTGCGCAATCTCGACTGCCGTGAGGGCCTTGATCTCCACGCCCGGGAAGCGCTGCTTCAGCGCGCGGAACAGCTCGGCGTAGTACTCGACCTTCAACCTGGGGTGCAGCCCGCCAACGATGTGGAACTCACGGATCGGGGAATCCCGCACGAGTTCGGCTTCGTGCATGGCTTCCTCGAGAGACATCGTGTAGGCGCCGTCTTCACGCGGTGTGCGAGCGAACGAGCAGAAAGTGCAGGTCGCACGCAGGATGCAGACGTTGGTGGGATTGATGTGCTGATTGGCGACGAAGAAAACGCGATCGCCGTTTTTTCTGCGATTGACGTAATCGGCGAGTGCGCCGATCGCGAGCAGATCATCCGATTCAAAGAGGAGGACGCCGTCCTCGAAGTCGAGCCTGCGTCCTTCCAGCACCTTTTCGAAGATGGGGTGCAGCCGCGCATCGCGCGGCTGCACTGCCAGTTCACCTGCCACTCCAATCATACGACTACCTCGTCGGCGCGATCCGCGCCGCTATTCGCGGCTCAGGCGTCGAAGGCGCGGACCGCGAGACAGACATTGTGACCACCGAAACCGAATGAGTTGGAGAGCGCGAGGCCGACCTTGCGCTCGACCTTCCCGTCGTGTGCGTAGTTGAGATCGCACGCGGGATCCGGGGTCGTGAAGTTTGCGGTGGGCGGAATCACGCCGTTCTGACAAACCAGCCCGCAAATGATCGACTCGAGTCCGCCGGCCGCGCCGAGCAGGTGCCCGGTCATCGACTTGGTCGAACCGACAACCATCTGGTAGGCATGGTCCCCGAAGACCGACTTGATCGCGAGCGTCTCGTTCAGGTCGTTCATCGGAGTCGACGTGCCGTGCGCGTTAATGTAGTCCACGTCGGTCAGGCTCGCGCCTGCGTCCTTCATGGCCGCGCGCATGGCGAGCTGCGCACCTGCACCCTCAGGCGCCGGCGCGGTCAGGTGGTAGGCATCCGCGCTCTGGCCATAGCCGGCGATCTCGGCGAGGATCGTAGCGCCGCGATTCAGCGCATGCTCGAGCGACTCGAGAATCAACACGCCGGAACCTTCGCCGAGCACGAACCCGTCACGGGTCGCATCGAAGGGGCGACTCGCTGTTTCGGGCGAATCGTTGCGTGTCGACAACGCCTTCATGTTGCCGAATCCCGCGATGGTCATCGGGGTGACGGTCGCTTCCGCGCCGCCGGCCACCATGGCATCACATTCCCCCCGTTCGATCAGGCGATACGCATCGCCGACGGCATGCGCACTGGACGCACAGGCCGAGACGGTGCAGTAGTTTGCCCCGCGCAGACCGTAGCGCATCGAAACGTGTCCCGCGGCGATATCGGGGATGAACATCGGGATGAAGAAGGGACTGATCCGCTTCGGACCCTTCTGCACCATCACGAGCGCCTGCTCCTCAAAAGTTCCGATGCCGCCGATGCCGCTGCCGATCAGAACACCGATCCGGTCGCGGTTCAGCGTGTCGAGGCTGCCGGCCAGGCCGGAGCTCTGCATGGCTTCTTCGGCCGCAGCGATCGCGAACTGCGCAAAGCGATCCGTGCGACGGGCTTCCTTCCTGTCCATCACCGATTCGGGGTCAAAGCCCTTCACTTCGGCGGCAAACCGGCAATCGTAATCGTCCGTTGCTTCGAAGTGGGTGATCGGACCGGCGCCGCTCTTTCCTTCCAGCAGCGCCTTCCACGTGGTCGGAACATCATTGCCGACCGGCGTGAGCAGGCCCGCGCCCGTAATGACGACGCGGTGCCCACGTGCGGTACGTGTCTGCATTCAGATTCCAGGTGCGGAGCGCCTACTGGGCGCCCTTTTCATGCAGGTACCGGATGGCGTCACCGACCGTTTGCAGTTGCTCGGCGTCTTCATCCGGAATCTCGATCCCGAACTCCTCCTCGAAGGCCATGACCAACTCGACCGTGTCGAGCGAGTCGGCGCCCAGGTCTTCGACGAACGAGGCTTCAGGCGTGACCTTGTCCGGCTCTACGCCCAGCTCATTGATGATGATCTCTTTGATCTTCTGTTCGGCATCCGCCATGTTGCCCTCACCTTATTGAGGTGTTTCACCGTTCCGGTTGCTGCCGGCGTCCGCGCAGAGCCCGCAACCGTCGCGCACGCCAGAGGCGCGCGTCTTCTCGTCCTACATCACCATCCCGCCATCAACGACGATGACCTGGCCGGTAATATAGCCTGCTGCAGGACCGGCCAGAAACCGCACGACGCCGGCAATGTCGCCCGGCCTGCCCAGCCGCCCCAGCGCGATCTGACTGAGCATCGCATCCTTCACCGCCGGATTCAGCTCGGCCGTCATCTCCGTCTCGATGTAACCCGGCGCGACCGCATTGCACAACACGTTGCGCGATGCGAGCTCCTTCGCCACCGATTTGGTCAGTCCGATCAAGCCGGCTTTCGAGGCGGCATAATTGGCCTGACCCTTGTTCCCGATGATTCCGACCACACTCGTGATGTTGATGATGCGTCCGGCCTTACGGCGCATCATCCCCCGCGAAACCGCGCGGATCGCCAGGAATGCAGCTTTCAGATTGGTGTCGAGCACCCGATCCCATGCTTCGTTCCCGAGACGAACCAGCAGGTTGTCCTCGGTCACGCCCGCATTGTTGACGAGCACATCGACAGGGCCGAGTTGCTGCTCGACATCCTTAATCAGCCCGTCAATTGCGTTTTCATCGCCGAGGTCGCAGCCGAAACCGGCGTGCCCTTCGCCCGGCAGCTCCGCCGCCGCGGCCTGCGCACGTGCTGCATCGCGCCCGACCACCGCCACGCGGGCACCGGCCCGCGCCAGCTCTTCGGCGATCCCGCGACCGATGCCACGCGTCGCACCCGTCACCAGCGCGACCTGCCCACTCAACTCACTCATGCCGGAAATGCCTCCGCGTCCGCTGCCGTACCGATCGATTTGCCCGATACTCCGCGATCGATGCGCTTGAGCAGGCCACTCAGCACACTGCCCGACCCGAGCTCGATGAACTCCTTCACACCCAGTGCAACCGCGCGCTGCATCGAGGCGGTCCAGCGGACCGGGCTCGTGAGCTGCGCCAGCAGCAGCCGACGGATGTCGACGGGATCGGTCACGGGTTCGGCCGTGACATTCGAGATCACCGGGAACTTCGGCGCGGCCAGTTCGACCTGGTCGAGTTGGGCCTGCAGTCCGGGTACGGCAACCTCCATCAGCGGAGAATGGAAGGCGCCCGACACATTCAGCGGAAGCGCGCGCTTCGCACCGGCCGACTTCGCCAGCTCCATCGCGCGCTGCACCGAAGGCACGTCGCCGCTGATCACAATCTGGCCGGGCGAATTGAAGTTTGCAGCCACCGCGACGCCGCCGTCCTGCGAGGCATCGAGGCAGACCTGCTCGAGTTTCTCGTCGTCGAGGCCGAGGATAGCCGCCATTGTGCCCGGCCGCTCCTGTCCGCTGCGCAGCATCAGCTCGCCGCGACGACGCACGGTGCGCACGCCGTCCGCCAGGCTGATCGTGCCGGCCGCGACATAGGCGCTGAATTCGCCGAGCGAATGGCCGGCGGCAAGCGTTACCTCGGGCAACCGTTCCGCGATCACGCGGTGCACGGCGATCGAGTGCACCAGCAGCGCCGGCTGCGCATTGTGCGTCAGGGTCAACTCGTCTTCGGGGCCTTCCCACGCCAGGCGCGAGAGTGCGAAGCCCAGCACGTCATCGGCCTCCTCGAACACCTCGCGCGCTACTGGAAAGCGCTCGGCGAGGTCACGCCCCATCCCGACGACCTGTGACCCCTGTCCGGGGAAAAGCAGACCTACCAACGCAGGACCGCCGATCCCCAGGTGAACCCCGCGCCGAAAGCGACCAGCAACGCGTTCTGCCCCGGCTTCAGCCGCCCCGATTCGATCGCCTCATCGATGGCGATGGGAATCGTGGCCGAACTCATGTTGCCGTAGCGGTCGACGTTCACGAACACCTTGTCCATCGGGATGTTCGAGTACTTCGCAGTCGCTTCGATGATGCGGATATTGGCCTGGTGCGGGATGAGCAGGTCGATGTCGTCGCCGGTCAATCCGGCGCGCAGCAGTGCCTGGTCGGCGGCCTCGGCCATCGAGCGGACCGCGGCCTTGAATACCTCGCGGCCCGCCATCTTGACCAGGTGCGACTTCTCATCGAGCACGGTCAGATCGAAGGGCACTTTCACGCCACCGGCAGGACGCCAGAGCAGTTCTGCCAGCGTGCCGTCGGAGCGGATGAAGCTGGAGATCAGGCCCCGACCATTGCTGCTTTTCCGGACGATCGCCGCGCCGGCGCCATCGCCGAAAAGCACACAGGTCGAACGGTCGCCCCAGTCGACGATCCCGCTCATCTTCTCCGTGGAAACAACCAGCGCGACTTCACCCCGGCCCGCGGCCAGATGGCCCTCTGCGATGTCGAGCGCGTAAACGAAACCCGAGCACGCGCTCGAAATGTCGAAAGCGGCCGCGTTGGTCGCGCCGAGGATCGCCTGCATGTCGCAGGCTGTGGAAGGGAGCAGTCGGTCTGGAGTCGCGGTGGAAACCACGATCAGGTCGAGTTCGCCCGGCTGAACCCGGGCACGTTCCATCGCGATCTTCGCCGCTTCCGCGCCCATGAACGCCGCGGTCATGTCGGCCGGCGCGATGCGGCGCTCCCGGATACCGGTGCGCTCGCGGATCCATTCGTCCGTGGTATCGACCGTCTTCATCAGGTCGAAATTGGTCACCACGTTGTCCGGCAGATAACGTCCCGTCGAAACGATCTCGACGATCGGCTTCGGAGCCTTCATCCATTTTCTCCCGTGCCGCCCGGAACGTTCGTCCGCTCCGCCGCAGCGCCTGCAGCCGAGGTGGCAACATCGACGTCGTGCCCCTCGATCTCGCTCTTCAAATTCCCGATCATCCGCGTATCAATCGCCTGGATCGCAACCCGGACAGCATTGCGGATCGCGTGCGGGGGAGACCCCCCGTGACAGATGATCGAAATGCCATTCACCCCGAGCAGCGGCGCGCCGCCGTACGTGGTGTAGTCGAACATGCCGAAGACCTTGTTCAGGTCCACGGTATGCGATGCCTTCGCCAACTCCCTGCTGAACAGTTGCAGCATGAACCCGGCTACCGACTCGTAGAACTTCAGCAGCACATTGCCAACGAAGCCGTCGGCGACCAGCACGTCGCAGACGCCGCGGATGATATCGCGCCCCTCGACGTTGCCGACAAAGTTGAGTCCGCTCTCATTCAGCAGCCGGAACGTCTCGACCGCGAGCTCGTTCCCCTTCTCCGGTTCCTCGCCGATGTTGAGCAGCCCGACGCGCGGGCGCTCGCAGCCAAAAACATCGCGTGAGTAGACCGACGCGAGTCGCGCAAACTGCAGCAGATGCGCGGGCTTGCAGTCGATATTCGCACCGGAGTCGGCCAGCAGCATCGGCGCGCCTGCGGTCGGCAGCACGGTCGCCACCGTGGGTCGGTCCACACCGGGAAGCGGACCCAGCAAAAAAAGAGACGCGGCCATCACGGCGCCGGTCGAACCGGCACTGATGAACGCGTCCACCTCACCCCGCTTCTGCAGGGTGAGTCCGACCACAATCGATGAGTTCGGCTTTTTACGCAGCACCGCCGCAGGCGCGTCCGAAGGCAATACGACATCAGCGGCGTGCACGACCTCGAGGCGATCCCGCGGGAAATCGCCCTGCTCCGCCAGCGCTGCCCGTACCTTCCCCTCGTCGCCGACGAGGATCAGGCGGAAGTCGCCAGGAAGCTCGCGCAGCGCCTGGACCGCACCCTCGACCTCAACGGACGGATGCCGGTCCGTTCCCATGGCGTCCAGCGCGATGCGCACGAGCCTTACCTCAGATCTCCTCGACTTCGACGACCTGCTTACCGCCGTACGTTCCACACGTCGGGCAGACCCGGTGCGGAATGCGCGGATCGCCGCACTTCGGGCAGCGCGCCACGGTCGGCATCTCTGCCTTCATCGCGCCGCGACGCTTCCGCTTGCGCTGCTTCGAGACTTTCTTTTTGGGTACCGCCACGTGTCCTCCTGGATCACTCTGAGCGCAGCTTGCGAAGCGCAGCCCAGCGATCATCGCCGGTCTCGTCTTCGCACCTGCACTGTTCCTCATTCAAATTCGCACCGCATTTCGGGCACAGCCCGCGGCACGCTTCTTCACAAACCGCATACTGCGGAGCCGACAGCAGGACCTGCTCGCGGACGACCTCGGAAAGATCCAGTTCGTCGCTCCGTTCGGGCAGCACATAGATCTCGGCGTCGTCGGCTTCGGTCTCTGTGATGCCCGGCCGGAACAGGTACGCGACTTCTTCCTGCAGCGGCACGGTCACCGCCTTCAGGCAGCGTGAGCAGTCGAGCTCCGCCGTGCCTTCCAGGGTACCCCGGACCAGCACATCCCGCCCGGCGTACTGTGCTTCAAGGCGTACGCGCAGCGGCTCCGTGAAGCGAAGCCCCAGATCGTGCCAGAGCGGTGCGTCGGGCGGCACATCGTCATCAATCGACAGCCGCCCTCTCCGTTCGAGTTGGCCCAGATCGACTTTCAGCATAGCTGTAAAAGATGCCGTAACGGCGGGGGTGCTGTCAACCGCACCCCCCGCGCCCGGGAATTGTGCGCGGGCGCCCCTAACCCGACGAACCTGAACGCTTTACGCCGGCGGCTCAGGCCTCGCTCAGCAGGAGGTCGGACGCCGAAAAGAAGAACGCGATCTCGCGCGCGGCGTTGTCGTCGGAATCCGACGCGTGAATCGCGTTGCGCTCCTTGGACTCGGCGTAGAGGGCACGGACGGTACCCTCGGCCGCTTCGGCCGGGTCGGTGGCGCCGATCGCCTCGCGCAGCGAGGGCACGGCGTTGTCCTTTTCGAGCACGAGCGGGATGGCAGGACCGGAGGTCATGAAGCTGACGAGCGAGCGGTAGAAGGGGCGCTCGCTGTGTACGGCGTAGAACTCTTCGGCCTGACGCTCGGTCAGGCGGGTCATCCGGATCGCACGAACACGGAAGCCCTTCTGCTCGAGCAGGGCGATGATGTTGCCGGCCATGTTCCGGCTGACCGCGTCGGGTTTTATGATGGCAAGGGTCAGGCTCATTGGGATTCTACCGTCCAAAAAGTTTTCGAATGATATCGCTGCGGGTCAGCATACCCGCGAGCACGGATTCATTTACAACCGGAAACTGCTCGAGCTTCTTGTTGACCATCATGTGAGCGACTTCTTCCAGGGCCTGGTCTTCCGAGACACAGAGCACAGTCCGGGTCATGACATCGCGGACCAGCACCGGCTGGGTCTGCGTAGCCGGCTCCCCAGCCCGCGGGATCTCGGGCAGGAGCGCGCGCATGACATCGCGTTCTGAAAGAATGCCGAGCACCTGTCCGGTATCGCTGACCACGGGCAGGGCCTTGAGGCCGTGGCGAAGCATGATATCGACGGCTTCGCGCACGGTTGCCCCGGGTGCGACGGCGTCGGTGCGATGACTCATCACATCGCGCACCCGGAGGTCGGGCTGAATACTGGCACGCCCGAGTTCGGGCAGGCTCAGCACGTCCTCGGGGGAGTTTGCCGAGGCGATGCGATCGACCACTCGCGGGTCGCGAAACAGCCGGGCGAGCGCGGCGACGGTCTGGAGGTAGCGTGTGGCCGCCTCCGGGGGCGCCAGCACCAGGGCCACGATGCGCGGCGACCGGGTGAGCGCCGTCTCACTGATGTCGAGCGGCTCGCGCGCGATGCCGAGCGCGAGCACCAGGTGGTCGACGGCGTCCGTGCGGAAATGCGGGAGCGCGACATCGGGGCCAATGGCGACCACGTCGCGAACCCGCGGCGCGGCGAGGGGTCGCTCGATGCTCGCGCCTTCCCGGATTCCGCCGGTCTGCGCGATGCGATCCGCCAGTTCGCGGACCGCGTCGCGGAAGGACGGACCCTCGAGCGGCACGACGATGTGCTCGGCCGGCAGCAGATCCGTCAGCAGCAGTGCCATGCGTCTAGAGCACCGACCTGATCAGTTCAACGACCTCCGAAGGACGCTTCATGACCAGGATCCCGTTGTCCTCGAAGGCCTGCATCTTTTCGGCGGCGGTACCGGCCGAGCCGCTGATGATCGCGCCTGCGTGCCCCATGCGGCGTCCGGGCGGGGCGGTCTGCCCGGCGATGAAGCCAACCACGGGCTTCGTCATGTGCTGCTTGACGAAGGCTGCGGCCTCCTGCTCATCGGTGCCACCGATCTCGCCGATCATGACGACAGCCTGTGTTTCCGGGTCCTTCTCGAACTCGGCAAGGCAGTCGATGAAGCTGGTGCCATTGATCGGGTCGCCGCCGATGCCGACGCAGGTCGTCTGACCGATACCCGCGGCCGTGAGCTGGTAGGCAACCTCGTAAGTCAGCGTACCGGAACGAGAAACCACACCAACCGGGCCGGGGGTCGCGATCTGGCCGGGGATGATGCCGACCTTCGACTTGCCGGGCGACAGCAGACCGGGGCAGTTCGGGCCGAGCAGGCGTGAGCCGTTGTCCTTCACGTGGCGGTAGACCCGCGTCATGTCGAGCACGGGCACACCCTCGGTAATCGCCACGATGAACGGCACGCCTGCGCCGGCGGCCTCCATGATCGCGTCCGCGGCGAACGGCGGCGGCACGTAGATGACCGAGCAGTTGGCGCCGGTCGCGGCCATCGCGTCTTCGACCGTGTTGAAAATGGGCACATTGACGCCGTTCGGGCCCTCAAACGACTGGCCGCCCTTGCCGGGAGTGACGCCGGCAACGACCTGTGTGCCGTACTCGATGGCCTGGCGCGTGTGCAGCGAGCCGTCGCGCCCGGTGATGCCCTGAACAATGAGCCTGGTGTCTTTATCGATAAAAATTGACATGATTATTTCCCCGCCAGCTCGACGGCCTTCTGAACCACCTCGTCCATCGAGGTAGTGGCACTGAAACCCGCCTTCTCGAGAATCTCGATGGCGAGCTTGTCATTGGTGCCGGTCAGGCGGATCACCAGGGGCACCTTGATGTCGATCCGCTGCGTTGCGGTCACGATACCGTTGGCCACGTCATCGCAGCGCGTAATCCCGCCGAAGATGTTGAACAGGATCACCTTCACGTTGGGATCGCTGGTGATGATGCGCAGCGCATTCACCACCTTCTCCGGATTCGACGAACCGCCGATATCGAGGAAGTTTGCGGGGTCGCCGCCGTAGTACTTGATCAGGTCCATCGTCGCCATGGCGAGGCCGGCGCCGTTCACACACGCGCCGATGTTGCCGTCGAGCTTGATGAACGTGAGGCCGGCTTCGCGCGCCTGGGTCTCGGCCTCGGGCTCGGCGGTCTCATCGCGAAGCTGCTCGAGCGCGGGGCGACGGAACAGCTCGTTGTCGTCGATGTTGATCTTGGCGTCGAGCGCCAATACCTCGCCCTCGGGCGTGGTCACCAGCGGGTTGATCTCCGCGAGCGAAGCGCCGGCGTCAATGAAGGTCTGGTAGAGGCCGGTCATGATTTTCGCCGCAGCGCGCTGCTGCGGGAGGCTGTCGAAGAGCCGCGTCGCGAGGTAGTACGCCTGGAAGGGGAGCAACCCGTAGCGCGTGTCGACCGGCAACTGGACGATCGCCTCGGGGTTGGTCGCCGCGACCTCTTCGATGTCGATGCCGCCTTCACGGCTGACCATGAAAACCGGCGACTTGGTCTTGCGGTCGACGATGATGCCGACGTATGCCTCGGAGGCGATGTCCGCGGCCGGGGCGACCAGCACCTTGTGCACGGTCAGTCCCTTGATCTGCATGCCGAGAATGCGTTCGGCGTGTTCGCGCGCCTCTTCCGGGGTCTGCGCCAGCTTGACGCCACCCGCCTTGCCGCGGCCGCCCGCATGCACCTGGGCCTTGATGACCACGGTCCGGCCGAGCCGGCGCGCGATCTGTTCCACCTCGTCCGGCGTAGCCGCCACATCGCCGTCCGGCACCGCAACGCCGTGCGCCTTCAGCAGCTCTCTGGCCTGATACTCATGAATGTTCATGAATGCTTTAGCTCCACAAAGGAGCGGCCGGTCGACAGCATCGTCTCCGGCCGCCACTCGTCATGGCACGATGACCGTGCCCTCAACTCCCTCGATTGCGGCCTGACCGCGATCGAGCCGCGCGATATGCGCGCGTTCGCCGCCACCGCGCACGAACGCGATCGCAGCTTCGATTTTGGGCGCCATGCTGCCGCGCCCCAGTTCTCCAGCCCTCAACAGATCTTCTGCTTCGTTCACCGTAAGCCGGGCGATAAACTCCCGGGCGGGTGTGTTGAAGCCGCGATAAACGCCGTCCACACTGGTCAGAATCAGCAGCACGCCGGCGCCAATGTCACGTGCCAGGACGGCGGCCGCGCGATCCTTGTCGATCACCGCGTCGACGCCCTCGAGACGAAGGACGGGATCGCGGTAGACCGGGGTTCCGCCGCCGCCGGCCGCAATGACGATCGTGCCGTGATCGACGAGGCGCCGGATCTGCCTGCTTTCGACGATCGCGACCGGCATCGGCGAAGGAACCAGCCGTCGCATACCGCCGCTCTCCGGGCGCATGGTCCAGCCGAACTCACGCTGAAGCTGCTCGGCGTATTCCCGCTCGAGCACGCGGCCGATCGGTTTGCTCGGCTCGCGGGTTGCCGGATCATTCGGATCGACTTCGACCTGCGTGATCAGCGTCACCACATTGCGCCGGATGCCTTCGGCCTCGAGCGCATTCTCGAGGGACTGCTGGATCATGTAGCCGATCCAGCCGGCGGTGCCGGCGACCAGGACGCCGAGCGGCAGAGGCGGCATCTCGCGCCGAGCCAGCTCGTTGCGGTACAACTCGTCGCCGATCTGCGGGCCATTGCCGTGGACGATCGCAATGCGCCAGCCCTGGCGCGCCAGGGCGACGACCGGCACAAGGCTTTCACGCGTATGGGCGAACTGCTGGTGGATATCCCCGCGCTCGCCTTCGGGTAACAGCGCGTTCCCGCCCAGCGCAATGACAACACCCGGTCTGTTTTTCGGCGGCGAAATCATACCCAGCCCTCACCATCACAGCAAGCTTTCATTGCCTGCGCTGCCCAGCGGAGAGCTGCTCGAGGAGCGCGCGCAGTTCGTTCATCCGGCGGCCATAACCGGCCCAGTCGCGGCTCTGCAGACTGCGCTCGGCGTCATTGAGCAGATCGAGCGCACGGGTCGGCCATTCTGAAAGGGGCGGCAGCGCTGGTGGGGTCGCGTGCGGCACCGCCTGGATCTGGGGCGGCGCGGGTGCGACGCCGCTGTTGAGGTTGGCCACCGCTTCTTCGATGGTTGCGCCCATTGCGGCGCGCGAGCCATCGCTCACGATGACGCGCTCGAGTCCAGGAATCGGGCTGCCGGCCGCGGCCAGGAAGACGGGGATCACGTAAACAAACGCGCTGTCGTGCGGGACGACGCGCACCTGCCCGAGATCGAGATTGCTGCCAGCCTGGCGCCAGAGTGTGAGCACCGGCGAAATCGAGGGGTCCTGCTCGATGTTCGATTCGACCTGAGCGGGCCCCGGGATCTGCTGGTCGCGTGGCAGATCGTAAAGGAGGAGCTGGCCGTAGTTGTCCGGATCGTTCCGCGCGATCATCAGCGCGGTCATGTTCTGGCGCTGGTTGGCGATGAACGGGGCAACCAGCAGGAATTCCGCGGGCGCGCCCGGCTCGAGACTCATGGTCGTGTAGATCGGCGAATACGGCTGCCCGGCCTGGGCGCCTCGCTCACGCGGGAGCTGCCAGACGTCCTGGCCCGCGTAAAATGCTTCGGCCGTCGGCAGATGGTACTCCTCGAGCATGTCGGCCTGCGCGCGCAGCAGGAACGTCGGATAACGGAGGTGCTCGCGCAGTTGCGCGGGCATCTGCGCGATCGGCTGGATCAGGCCGCGGAAGGTGCGGGCGTAGGTCGCGAGGTACGGCTCGGATGGGTCGATCGCGTAGATCTGCACGGCGCCGGTTGCGGCGTCGATGGTCGCTTTGGCGCTGTTGCGAAGGTAGCGCGTACGACCCGCATCCGGGATATCGAGCGGTCGTGCGATCGGGTAGTTCGAGGTGGCTGAATACCCGTCGATCATCCAGACGATGCGCCCCTGATAGATGACCGGGTACGGATCACGGTCCCAGAGCAGGAACGGCGCGAGCGCGTTCAGACGTTCGCGCAACTGCCGACGAAACACGACCTTGCTCTCGTCGGTGAGCTGGCCGGAGAACAGCAGGTTGCGGTCGCCGAATCGCCACGCAAATGCGATGATCCGCAAAAATGAAGAGACGGGCACGCCACGAATGGAGGCTTCAATCTCGGGTCGCGGATCGCCGGTCCTGGCACCGGTGATCAGGTACTGATCCGTCTGTTCGCCGAAGAATATGCTCGGCTCCGTGAGCTGCACCTCCGGCGGTGCTGCGGCCGCATGCTCGACGGGGTTGATGTTGCGGACCCAGTAGACCGGCTCGCCCTGCACGTTCTTCTGATTCGCGGGCACAACCACGGCGCCAACCCCACGCACGAAGTTCGTGTTCAGGTGCAGCGTCTGCCAGGTGCGTGCGCTCTCCTGCATTTCCGCAGTACTGAATTCGCGCACGCTGATCGCTACATGGGGCCGCGCCTCTCCGCTCGGATAACGATCGAAATCGACATCGTTGAAGGTGTAGTAGCGGTAGAGCGACTGCACCTGCGTGAACGCAGTCTTGAGCGGGTCCTTGTCCCAGAGCGGGAGCGGCTGCAGCGCCGCAGCGTCGATCGACCGCCCCTGAATCGAGCGATAGGCATACTGCTGACGCACGATGCTGTCAATCCCGTAGGCGGCGCGGGTGAACTGCATGTTCCAGCGGATGTAGGTTGCTTCGCGCCCGAACTGGTTCGGTTCGACCCGGAATTTCTGGATGAACGATGGCCAGGCCACGCCGAGCAGCAACGCACCGAGCCCGAAGACAATCGCGGCGATGGCCGGCGGCAGCTTGCTGCGGCGCTGGGCGCCGTAGACGAGTGCGCCCGCCGTGATGATGGCGAGCAGTGCCATGATACGCAGCCCGGGCAGACGGGCATGTACATCCGTATAGCCGACGCCTTCCGAAAATCCGGTACCCTGGAAGAGCACGCCGTAGCGGCCGATCCAGAGCCGGATCCCGAGGAGCGCGACCAGCGCCGCAGCGATGATGGCGAGGTGGAAACGCGGACGCTCGTCGACCTGGACTCGATTGGACCTCCAGCGCAACGATCCCACCAGCGCATACCCAAGCACGCTCAGCAGAATCGACCAGAATCCGATCAGAAGCAGAAAGTCCAGGAACTGCAGGAAGACCGGAAGTGCGAAGATGTAGTACGAGAGGTCACGCCCGAACAGCGGATCGGTGCTGTCCCAGCTCACCCGGTTGATGAACGTGAGCACGGAAAGCGCACGATCGCCACCGAACTTCACATCGGAAAGCCAGAGCCCGGTGAGCACGGAGGTGATCAGGATCCCGATCTGCACCGCGCGGCGCGGGATCTGTTCGGCGATTTCGAGATTGCCGTAACGACGACGGACATGAACGGGTCCGAGTCGGCGTGAAACGATCCAGAGATTGAAGAAGACAAAGGCCGCGGCGATCAGCGTGGTGACGCTGCGCACGATGACTTCGGTGATCACGCGGGTCCAGAACGTGCCCGCGTAGCCGAGATTCTCGTACCAGAGCGCGTCGGTGTAAAACCCGGAACCGGCGCGCCCAAGCAGGAGGATCAGCAGCACCGCCGTGAGCAGGGGGATCAGCAGGCGAACGGAGCGCCGCGGCGCGAGTCTCACCATCGGCTAGTGGGCTGCCTGCTTCGCCGCATCGACGCCCTGCTCACGCAACCACGCCTCCATGATCCCGCGGATGCGATCGAGTTCTTCCTGCGTGCGTGCCTCGTAGCGCGAAACCAGAACGGGCTGCGTGTTGGACGCGCGCAGCAGCCCCCAGCCGTCGCCGAACAGCACACGCGCACCATCGACGTCGATGACCTCGTGCTCCTTGCGGAAGTGCGCAACGGCACGTTTCACGATGTCGAACTTTTCCTCTTCGGGTACGTCGATGCGGATTTCCGCGGTCGATACGTACTTCGGGAACTGGTCGATGGTCTGCGAGAGCGGCTCTTTCGCACGCGACACCATCTGGACGAGCAGACACGCCGCGTACAGCGCATCGTCGAAGCCGTAATAGTCCTCGCCGAAGCAGATGTGACCGGACAGCTCTCCCGCGATCGGTGCGCCGGTCTCCTTCATTTTTTCCTTGATCAGCGAGTGCCCGGTCTTCCACATGATCGGCTCGCCGCCGTGCGCGGCGTAGACTTCCGGGACCGCCTGCGAACACTTCACATCGAAGATCAGCTTCTGCGGCGCGCCGAGTCGCTTCAACGCATCGAGCCCGAATAGCAGTAGCAGGATATCGCCGCGGATAATATTCCCCTGCTCGTCGATGGCTCCGACACGATCCGCGTCGCCGTCGAAACCGACCCCCAGATCCGCCTTTTCCTCCCGTACCAGCCGGATCAGATCCTGGACATTCGCATCAACCGTGGGATCCGGATGGTGGTTCGGGAAGGTGCCATCCGACTCGCAGTAGAGCGGGATCACCTCGGCGCCGATCCGGCGGAGCAGATCAACCGCGACCAGACTGCCCGTTCCGTTGCCGCAATCCGCGACCACTTTCACCGGCCGATCCAGTCGGAACCGCGAGCCGAGGTCGTCGATGTAGGTCGGGATCACAGCCCGCTCCTCCTTGCCGCCCGATCCCGTGGTATAGCGCTGCCGATCGATGCGCGCGCGCAACTCCTGGATCTGCTCCCCGTAGACCGCGCGCCCCCGCGTCAGCATCTTGAAGCCGTTGTATTCCGGCGGGTTGTGCGAGCCGGTGATCTGCAGCCCGGCATCGGTATCGAAGCGGGCCGCTGCGTAATACAGCACGGGCGTCGGCACCGTCCCGACAAACATCACGTTCACGCCACTCTCGCGGATCCCGCGGATCACGCCTTCCGCCAGTCCCGGCGAACTGGGGCGGTTGTCGTGGCCCACCGCGATCACCAGGTCGTCGCGCCCGCCATTTCGATCGCGCAGTTCGGAGGCAAATGCCCGCCCGATCGCATAGGGCACTTCCCCACCCAGATCGCGCTCCACGATGCCGCGGATGTCGTACTCACGAAAAATATGCGGATTGATCCCCATGCCCTCTCCTCCTCGATTCCGGACAAGGTGCCCGGTCTCTCCCTGTCTCGTCAAACCAGAAGCGGCGCGCGAGCCGCTCGACTCACGCGCCGCTCTGCGGCTTCTGTTCCAGCCCGCTCAGCGGGTCATTCCGACCCCGGGCGTCTCGGGCGCAATCAGCGTGGCTGCGCTCTTCTGCGAGATATCCAGCATTCGACCCGGGAGGATGCCCAGCAGAACGACGCCAATCACGGCGATCACCAGCGCGACACGCATCGGTGCGGGTACCTCGATGACGCCGTCGCGAGTTGCGGCGGGCGAGGGGTCACGGAACCACATGTACCAGGCCACGCGCAGGTAGTACCAGTAGGATACCAGCGACGAGAGGACCAGGACCACGGCGAGTGTGACCAGCCCTCGCTCGACGGCCGCGCCGAGGATGTAGAACTTGCCGATAAAGCCGCCCGTGAACGGGAACCCGGCAAGCGACAGCAGGAAGATGGTCATGACGACGCCAATGAACGGGCGCTGCCAGGCGATTCCGCTATAGGCTTCGATATCGAGATGCTCCTCGCCCTTGCGGCCAACCGAAGCCACGAGTGCGAAGGCACCGAGCGTCATGAGCGTATAGACCACCAGGTAGAAGAGGAACGCTGCCGCACCCGCGTTGCTCGCAGCGCTGAGCGCAACGAGCAGGTAGCCGGCATGCGCGATGCTCGAGTACGCCAGCATCCGCTTCACGTTATTTTCGACCAGTGCGATCAGGTTGGCGGCGACCATGGTCAATACCGCCAGCCAGAAGATCAGCGAACTCCAGTCCTCGTAAAGCCCGGGGAACGCCGTCAGGAACACGCGAATGAAGGCGGCGAACGCGGCGGCCTTCACCGCGGCCGCCATGAATCCGGTGATCGGTGAGGGTGCGCCCTCGTAGGCATCGGGTGTCCACATGTGGAACGGCACGGCGGCGATCTTGAAGCCGAAGCCGACCACGAGCATCGCCATGCCGACCAGCGAGAACATGTTCGCGCCGGTCCCTTCCACGCCGACCGCGGCCGCGATCTGCGGGAGGTTGGTTGAACCGGTCCCGCCGTAGATCAGCGCGACGCCGAACAGGAAGAAGGCGCTGGAGAAGGCGCCGAGCAGGAAATACTTCAGCGCACCTTCCGCTGCCCTGCGGTCGCGGCGATTGACGCCGGTCAGCACGTAAACCGGCACGGAGGTCATCTCGAGGCCAATGAAGATGACCATGAGGTCACGCGAACCAGCAAAAATCATCATGCCGACGGTCGCCAGCATCATCAGGACGTACAATTCGCCGAGGCGGATGTTTTCCTGGGTGATGTAGCGATCGGCGATCAGCACGAACAGCGCGGCCGCGAGCAGGAACAGGTAGTTGCTGTAGACCCTGAACGCGTCGATGGCCATCATGCCGGTCGTAGCCGGCTCGTGCATCCCGAGCAACAGCCAGTTGGCGACCCCGGCGAGGACGATTCCGCCCAGGGTCAACCAGCCGATCCACGAAGCGGACGGCTCGGAGCGGGAGCCCTTCTGGAACACGTCAACCAGCAGCACCAGCATCGCGCAGACCGAAAGCACCAGTTCCGGCAGCAGCACGAGCGTGAAATGCACACCCGACGAGTAGTCGATGGTGATACCCTGCATCATCGCTCACCCGCCTCCACTGCCGGGGGAGTCAGCAGGCCGATATCCGGACGGCTGGCCGCCCGGCGCTCCTCGACCCTGTCCAGCACTTGCCTCACACTAACCTCAGTACGGTCCAGGAACGGCTTCGGGAAGAAGCCCATGAAGATCATCATGATGACCAGCGGCACCAGCACCGTGAGCTCACGCGGCGTCAGGTCCGTCAGCTTTTGATTTTCCGGCCGGTCCAGCTTGTTGAACCAGATCTTCTGCACCATCGGCAGCATGTAGTATGCAGCGAAGATGACGCCGGTCGCGCCAAGCGTAGCCGCGATCGGATGCGTCTGGAACGTGCCGATCAGCGCCATGAACTCGCCGACGAACCCGCTCGTGCCCGGCAGGCCGATGCTTGCAAACGCAGTGAGCACGAAGACCGCACAGAACATCGGTGCAACGGCAGCCAGCCCGCCGAAGTCCTCGATCCTGCGTGTGTGCCGCCGCTCATAGAGCATCCCGAGCAGCAGGAACATCGCGCCGGTCGACAGGCCGTGCGAGAGCATGACGATGATCGCGCCCTGGATGCCCGACATGGTCAGCGCGAAGATGCCGAGCACCACGAAGCCCATGTGCGCGACCGACGTGTACGCGATCAGCTTCTTCGCATCCGGTTGCACCGCCGCAACCCACGCCGCGTAGATGATGCCGCACAGCCCGAGCACCATTGCAAGCGTGGCGATGGTCGGGTGTGTTGCCGCCTCCGGGAAGTACGGCAACAGGAACCGCAGGAAACCGAACGCGCCGAGCTTCAGCATCACAGCGGCCAGCACTACGGAGCCGGGCGTCGGCGATTCTACGTGCGCATCCGGCAGCCAGGTGTGGAACGGAAAGACCGGCACCTTGATCGCGAAGGCGAGCGCGAACGATCCGAACAGGAAGAACTGTTCGCGGAAGGTCAGCGGCAGCGCGAGCAGGTCCGTATAGGCGAACGACGGGATGCCCGTCAGTTCCCGATGCCGGAAGTACAGGTACAGGATGCCGACCAGCATGAGCAGCGAGCCGGCCGCCGTGTACAGGAAGAACTTGATCGCGGCATAGATCCGACGCTCGCCACCCCAGACGCCGATGATGAAGTACATCGGCACCAGCATGATCTCCCAGAACATGAAGAACATGAAGAGATCGAGCGCGCAGAACACGCCGATGATGCCGGTGTGGAGCAGGAGCAGCATCGCGTAGAACACGCGCTGTTTCTTCTGGATGTAGTTGAACGACCCGAGGATCGTCAGCGGCATCAGGAACGTGGTGAGCAGCAGCAGAACGACCGCGATGCCATCCACGCCGACGCGGTAGAAAATGCCCCACGGCTCGATCCAGGGCAGCGACGCCGTGAACTGGAACGCGGCATCCTGCTGGCGGAAGAGCGCCCATAGCGGAATCGAAATGGCGAATTCGAGAATTCCGAACGCGAGCGCAACGTACTTCGCCTTCTGTTCGTTGCTCAGCAGGACCGCAAACATGCCGATCACCGGCAGGAAGATCAGCAGGTTCAGGATCCACGCACTGTACAGGCCGTTCATCGAATCACCACAAAGCCCAGGATCAGCAACACGCCCAGCACCACCGCAAAGGCGTAGGTATTGAGGTGTCCGGTCTGCAGCCGCGAGCCGACCCAGCCGAACCCGCGCGAGAGGTAGCCGGTCGCGTTGACCGCCCCATCGATGATGCCCTGATCAATGACGCGCCAGAACACCCGAGACAGGAACAGAACCGGACGCACAATGATCGCGTCGTAGATCTCGTCGATGTACCACTTGTTGTAGAGCACGCGACGGAAGCCGGTCGGCTCGGGCGACTCGCTCGCCACCTTGACCGACTTCTTCGAGAGCACGTTGCTCGTGGCCAGGATGATCGCGAGCGCGAGCACGCACGACACGGTGCCCCACACCGCCTCGCCGCCGCCGAACAGCGGCGCCTGCTCGGCCAGCGGGCCGACCTGCGTCGCCAGAATCTCATCGGCCATCGCGGTGATCGGGTGCAGCCACTCGTGCAGCCACTCCGAATGCGGGATGATCGCCATCCAGGTTCCCGCGAGCGCATGCGGCACATTGATCCAGCCGCCGATGATCGAGAGCACGGCGAGCACGACGAGCGGCAGCCACATGACCGGGCTGACCTCGTGCAGATGCTGGCGCTCCTTCTCACCGGTGCGGTTCTCTCCATGGAAGGTCAGGATCATCATGCGGGTCATGTAGTAGGCCGTCAGCAGTGCCGCGACCAGCGAGACCACCCACACCAGGGTGAACCAGCCGGTGAACGGGCCAACCGCACGGGCGGCCGCCTGCCAGATGATTTCGTCCTTCGAGAAGAACCCGGCGAACGGCCAGACGCCCGCGATCGCAAGCGTTGCGATCCACATGGTGACCCATGTGATCGGCATGTACTTCTTCAGGCCGCCCATATTGCGCATGTCCTGCGCGTCCCAGTGCTTGTGCGTGTGGTGAAACGCCTCGTGCATCGCGTGAATCACCGCACCCGAGCCCATGAACAGCAGCGCCTTGAAGAAGGCGTGCGTCATGAGGTGGAACACACCGGCCGCGTAGGCACCGACGCCGACGCCGATGAACATGTAGCCGAGCTGCGAGACGGTCGAATAGGCGAGGACCTTCTTGATATCGGTCTGCACCAGGGCGATCGTCGCGGCGAAGAGTGCGGTTGCGGCACCAATCACGGCGACCACGGTCATCGTGACCGGCGAGAGCGCGAACAGCACACTCGAGCGGGCGACCAGGTAGACACCCGCCGTGACCATGGTGGCCGCGTGGATCAGCGCGCTGACCGGAGTCGGGCCGGCCATTGCGTCCGGCAGCCAGATGTAAAGCGGAATCTGCGCGCTCTTGCCGGTGGCGCCGAGGAACATGAAGAGCGTGATCGCGGTGACCACGGCGCCACCGTAGGCAAACGCGCTCGGCGCTGCGGCGAACACCTCGGCGAAATCGAGGGTGCCGAGATTGCTGAAGATCATGAACATCGCGACCAGCAGACCGAAGTCGCCGATGCGGTTCACAATGAACGCCTTCTTGCCCGCGTCCGCCTTCTCGCGATCCTGGAACCAGAACCCGATCAGCAGATAGCTGCACAGACCGACGCCTTCCCAGCCGACGAACAGCACGGGGAAGTTCGCGCCGAGCACCAGCACGAGCATGAAGAACACGAACAGGTTGAGGTACGAGAAGTAACGCGCGTACCCCTTGTCCGCGATCATGTAGCCGATGCTGAAGATATGGATCAGGAATCCGACGCCTGTGATGATCAGCGTCATCAGCATCGAGAGCTGATCGAGCTGGAACGCGGCAGCGATCTGGAAGCTGCCCGCCGCCATCCAGGTCCAGTACGTCTGGATTATCGGGCCGTGCAGTTCGGCGCTGCGCAGACCCAGGAAGTTGATCACAGCAATGACGAAGGCGACACCCACCACGGCGGGGCCGACGATCGTCGGGATGATTTTGCGCTCCGGCGCCGCATAGGCCGTGATCGCGTTGATCACGAAGCCGATCAGCGGCAGCAGCGCGATCAGGCCGAGCAGGGTCGGCTCGAAAGCTTCAGGCTGCACCGCTACCACCGCAGCAGGTTGAAGTTCTTCATATCGACCGTCTCAGTGTGACGGAAGATCGAGATCACGATGGCGAGGCCGACCGCCGCTTCCGCCGCGGCAACCGCCATGACGAAGAAGACGAAGACCTGCCCGTCAATCCCGACCGTGCGGGAGAAGGCGACAAACGCGAGGTTCACCGCGTTCAGCATCAACTCGACGCACATGAACAGAATGATCGCGTTGCGGCGGAAAACCACTCCGGCCGTACCGATCGCGAAAAGGAAAGCCGACAGAATCAGGCTGTTCTGGACCACTCAGACCCTCCTCTTGGCCAGCAGCACCGCGCCGATGATTGCCACCAGCAGCAGAATCGAGGTCAGCTCGAACGGAATCACAAAATCGCGGAAGAGCGGGTCGGCGATGGCACCGACCGCGTTCTGGTCCTGCATCGCCGCATCGATTACGGCGCCGCCGCGGCCGGTCTGCACCGCATCGGTCGTAATGAAGAGGCGCGACAGCACGAATCCAATGATGCCCGCAGTAGTAAAGCCCCACACAATCCAGAGCCCGCCTCGCAGGTCCGACTGATAGTCGTGCCCGAGGTTGAGCAGCATGATCGTGAACAGGAACAGCACCAGGATGGCACCGGCGTAAACGATGATCTGCAGCGCCGCGATGAAGTGCGCCTGGAGCAATACGTAGATCGCCGCCAGGCTGAAGAAGCTCAGCACCAGGAACAGCAGACTCGCCACCGGATTGCGCCGGGTCACCATGCCGATGCCGCCGCCTACCGCAAGCGAAGCGAAGACCCACCACAGCAGGTCGGCGACGTTGATGGTCGGGATCAGATGATTCATTGGCCCAGCGGATCGGAGGGATCCCACAGCGCGGTGACCGGATGGTCCTGCGCCATCAAGCGATCGAGATCGTAGACAAAGCGCTCGCGCGTGTACTCGGAGTTCTCGAAATCCTGACCAACGTGGATCGCCTCCACCGGGCAGACTTCCTGGCACATGCCGCAGAAGATGCAGCGGAACTCGTCGATCTCGTACACGACCGGGTACCGGTTGCCCTGATCATCCTCACCCGGCACGAGCCGGATGCAGTTGGATGGGCAGATGGTCGGGCAGAGGCCACACGCCACACACTTCGGACGGCCGTCCGCGTGCACCTCCATCCGGTGTGTCCCGCGCCAGCGTGGCGCGAGCTCCGGCTTCTCGTCCGGATACTCGAGCGTGACCTTCTCCGTCCGCACAAGGTGCCGGAAGGTCAGCGCCATCCCTTTCAATGACGCGCGCAGGTAGGACGCCTTCCCCTGCGGCCGTCGCATCGTTTTAACCGTAATCGCCATTTTTCTTTCAGACTCCCGCGGTCTCGGGCTCAGGCACGCCCGCGGTCATTGGCTCTTCGACGCGAGGTGGCACCCCGAAACGACGTGCCTGCACGCTCGCGGGCGGGCTCCCCGAAATCACGCGGTCGCGGTCGAGCACCCACAGGAACAGCACCAGTGCAATTGAGTTCACTGCCGTCAGGATCAACCCGTAGAGGAAGCTGCCGTAACGCAACCCGGACAGATCGAGCACCAGGATAGTCGTGCCGGTCAGCGCAATGAACGCGAGCGCGGTCGGCAGCATGACCTTCCAGCCGAGGTGCATGACCTGGTCATAGCGGAACCTGGGCAGCGTCCAGCGCACCCACATGAACAGGAAGACGAAGAAGAAGGTCTTCACGCCGAATGCACCGAGCGTGAGCAGCGTCTTCCACCATGCCGGATTCGCACCCTCGACAATGCCGGGGGCGATCACGCGCATGTTGTCGCCGGTCCAGAACGGGATGTCCCAGCCGCCGAGGAAAAGCGTCGCCATCAGCGCTGACGCGGTCAGCATGTTCGAGTACTCCGCGATGAAGAACATCGAGAACTTCATCGACGAATACTCGGTGTGATACCCGGTGATCAGCTCCGACTCCGCCTCGGCCATGTCGAACGGCAGGCGGTTGCATTCCGCAAACGACGAGATCACGAACAGGAAGAACGCGAGGCCAAGCGGCAGGCAGAGCCAGAAGCCGAGCGCCTCCTGCTGCGTCCACACGACCTGCGTGAGCGTGACGTTGCCGACCAGCATGAACACGGGCACGAGGCTGAGCCCGAGCCCGACTTCATAGCTGACCATCTGCGCGCTCGCGCGCATCGCGCCCAGGAACGAATACTTGTTGTTGGACGACCAGCCGGCCATCACGATCCCGTACACGCCGAGCCCGGTGAGCGCGAGGATGTAGAGGATCCCGATGGGCAGGTCGGCGATGATCATGTCGACCAGTCCCCAGCGCGTCGGCAGCGGCGCCGCAAAGGGGATCACCGCAAAGGTGATCAGCGCGGGAATGATCGAGAGCGCCGGCGCGAGGAAGAAGTAAAGCCGCGATGCTTCGCGCGGCGAGGTCTCTTCCTTCAAAATGTTCTTGAGCCCGTCTGCCGCGGGCTGCAGCAGACCGCCCGGGCCGACGCGGTTCGGACCCAGACGATCCTGGATCCAGCCGGCGACCTTGCGCTCGAGCAGCGTGAGCATGGCCACGACGACCATGACCAGCGTGAACGTGATTCCGATCTTGATCAGCGAAATGATCAGGAACGCGTTCGGCGAGAGTGCACCGAGATCGTGCATCAGCGCACCTCCGCGCCTGTTGCGCCGATCCGGACCCGCTCGTTGATCAGCGCGCCACGCGAACCGAGCATGTCGTAGCTGAGCCCGCTGAACGCCTCGTGCAGTTCGCCGAGCTTCAGGAAGGCGCTCCCCGCGCTCGCGGGCGCATCGCCATCGCCGAGGCCGGCGAGCAGCACACCCAGGATCTGCCACGCCGGACGCGCCAGCGGCGGCGGCTGCAGGGCCGGCCAGAAACGCTGCACGCGACCCTCGAAGTTCACGAACGTGCCTTCCATCTCGCCGTACGTCGTCGCCGGCAGAACGAAGTGCGCGTTGCGCGCGGCCGCCGTGAGCGTGTGGCCGATGTAGATGAACAGTTCGGCGTCAGCGCCGAAGTTCTCCGGCAGATCGCCAAGTTCATCGCCAACCACGATCAGCACCTTCGCGCTGTTCAGGCCGCCCTTGCCGGCGTCGTCCCCGACGCGCTCGAAACCCATGATCTCGAGAGCGCGGCCATTCGCCGAAAGTTCACGACGACGTGCGAGCTTCGGGAAACCCGGGCAGGGCTCTTCGGTCGCGGCCATCGGCGAGCGGTAGACCAGCTTGGTGCTGCCGCCGATCACCGCGGCAGTGCGCGCTGCCAGTCCGGCGTCTTCCGTCGCATGGTAGGGTGACGCGACTACCGTCACCCCGGGCTTTCCGGCGGCCGTTGCTTCCACCGCTGCAAGCAGCGCGTTGATCGCCTGCGACCAGCCGCTCGCGGCCAGCTTGCCGGCCGCATCGCGAACCAGCGGCGCCTCGATACGATCGCCGTGGTTCATCCACTCGTAGCGGAAACGACCGTAGTCGCACATCCAGTACGAGTTGACGTCCGGGTTGAGGCGCGGCTTGAAGCGCTGCACCAGGTTGTCGCGCGTGTCGATGCGGATGTTGCAGCCCTGCGAGCAGTTCGCGCAGATCGACGGCGCACCGTCGAGATCCCACGCGCGTGCCTTGTGCAGGAAGTCCTTCGAGAGCAGCGCACCGACCGGGCAGATATCGACGATGTTGCCGGCCCACAGGTCGTCGTCGAGGCCCTGCTCGAAGAAGGTGTCGATCACCGATCGGTTGCCGCGCTGGACCACGCCGAGCACATCGTTGCCCGCGATCTCGCGCATGAAGCGCACACAACGCGTGCACATGATGCAGCGGTCGCCGTCATAGAGCACATCGCCGCCGAAGTCGTCCTGACCGAGCACACGCTTCGGCTCCAGCGAACGCCCGTGCTTGCGCCCCTCGGCATGCACGAAGTCCTGCAGCTTGCATTCGCCCGCCGCATCACACACCGGACAGTCCAGCGGGTGATTCACCAGGTAGAACTCGAGCGTGCCCTGGCGGGCCTCGCGTGCCTTGTCGCTTTCGGTGAGGATGACATTGCCTTCCATCACCGGCGTGACACACGCGGGCTGCAGCTTCGGCACGCCCTGGACCTCGACCAGGCACATGCGGCACATGGCCGGCGCCGAAAGCGAGGGGTGGTAGCAGTAGTGCGCGATCCCGAGGCCGACCTGTTCGGCAGCCTCGATGATACGCGTGCCCTCGGGCACGGAGACGGGCTTGCCGTCGATCGTGCAGTTGACCGTCTTCACTTCACTCATGCGTTCGCCCCCGCCGCAACGGCGCGTGCGTTGCAAACCCCATCGCGAATGTGCGAGAGGTATTCGTCCCGGAATTTTTTGATCGAGCTGGCGGTCGGCGCAGCCGCCGAATCGCTCAGCACACAGATCGTCGTACCCGTCATGTTCTTGCCGATATCGAGCAGCGCGTCGAGGTCGGCTTCACTGCCCTGCCCCGTTTCGATCCGGCGCAGAATCTTCGCGAGCCACGCCGTGCCTTCGCGGCATGGCGTGCACTGGCCGCACGACTCGTGGGCGTAGAAGTCGACCATGCGCCGCACCTGCTTGACCATGCAGGTCGCATCATCCATCACGATGATCGACGCGGTGCCGAGCATCGTGCCCGCCGCGGCCACGCTCTCATAGTCGAGCGCGATGTCGATCTCGTCCGCCGAAAGGATCGGCACCGAGCTGCCGCCCGGGATGACCGCCTTCAGCTTGCGACCATCACGGATGCCACCGCACACGTCGTAGATCAGTTCCTTCAGGCTGAAGCCGAGCGGGAACTCGAAGTTGCCGCGTCGCACCACATGGCCCGACACGTTGAAGAGCTTCGTGCCGGGGCTCTTCTCCGTGCCGAATGTCTTGTACCACGCACCACCGTTGTTGACGATGTGCGGCACGGCGCATACGGTCTCGACGTTGTTGATGTTGGTCGGCTGACCGAATGCGCCGGAAACGGCCGGATAGGGCGGCTTGATGCGCGGCTGTCCGCGGCGCCCCTCCAGCGAGTTCATCAGCGCGGTCTCTTCGCCGCAGATGTAGGCGCCGGCACCGAGGTGCAGCGTCACGTCGATCGTCCTGCCGGTGCCCATCACGTTTTTACCGGCGATGCCCGCGGCGTAACACTCCTCGATCGCCCTGGCGAGGATCTGCGCGGGCTCGAAGAACTCGCCGCGGATGTAGATGTAGACGTGCTGCGCGCGGATCGCGTGTGCACCGATCATCGCACCTTCGATGACCTGGTGCGGCGTCCAGCGCATCAGCTCGCGGTCCTTGAAGGCGCCCGGCTCGGACTCGTCGGCGTTGATCAGGAAATAGTGCGGCTTGCCGTCGTCCTTGAAGAAGGACCACTTCACGCCGGTCGGGAAGCCTGCGCCACCACGACCACGCAGGCCGCTCTCCTTGATGACGCCGACGACTTCTTCGGGCGTCATGTTGAGCGCCGCTTCGAGCGCCTTGTAGCCGCCCCGCTTCTTCCAGCCTTCAAGTGTACGCGCCGACGGATCGCCGAACGCCTCACTGAGAATGCGCGTCTCTTTGGGATGCCGATACGGATACGCCATCAGTCGTGTCCTCCGTGAGCGCCGTTGCCCGAAGCGATCTCGACCGTTTTGCGAATGGCGTCCGGAACACTCGGCCCAACGACGCTGCCGACGTCGGTGCCCTGTGCGCGCTCGCGCAGCGATTCCAGGATCGTCGGGACTTCTTCGGCGTTCACGTTCTCGTAGTAGCGGTCGTTGATCTGCACCGCGGTCGGGAAGCCGCATGCACCGAGGCACTCGGCTTCCATGACGGTAAACAGCCCGTCGGATGAGATCTGACCCGGTTCGGTGCCCGTCGCATCGCAGAACGCATCGAACACCTCATCGCCGCCGCACAGGTTGCACGCGACATTGGTGCAGACCTGGATGAAGTAGCGGCCCACCGGACGACGGTTGTACATCGTGTAGAAGGTGGCGACGCCACGCACGTACGCCGGCGAGAGCTCGAGCTCACGCGCGACCACCGCCATGTCCTCGGGCGTGAGGTAGCCGTGGATCTCCTGCGCCAGGTTGAGTGCCGGCAGCAGCGCACCCTGTTTATCCGGATAGCGCTCGAGGATCTTGTTCAGCCGCTCACGGTACGGCCCCTCGAACAGGGGGCGCTCCGGATGCCGCTCCTCGAGCTGATACGGGTAGGCGTTGATGCCACCCGCCGCGATCCCCTCGACGGGCCGCTGGCCGACATACGCCGAGCCTCGCACATCCTCTTCCTTCAGATGCGCGAACTCGCCGAGTTCGCCGGCCCAGCCGGGGTTCCCGCCCTGTATCGGAGTCTTCTCCGCCATTCAATCTTCGCCTTCGCTTCGCTCGCGCGGCTGCGCTAGCGGTCGATTTCCCCGAGCACGATGTCGAGGCTCGCGTTGGTTGCAATCACGTCCGACAGCAGACGGCCTTCGACCATCTTCGGCAGCGCGGAGAGGTTGATGAAGCTCGGACCGCGCACGCGCCAGCGCACCGGCTTCGAGCCGCCATCACTCACCACGTACATGCCCAGCTCGCCCTTGGAGCTTTCAATGCCCAGCCAGCTCTCGCCGACCGGCGCATTCACCCCTTCCATGACGACCTTGAAGTGATGAATCATCGACTCCATGTCGGCCATCAGGTCGGTCTTGCCCGGCAGGATCACGCGCGGATCATCGACGTTGATCGGCCCGTCGGGCAGTCGATCGAGCGCCTGCCGGAGGATGTTGATGCTCTGACGCATCTCCTCCATGCGCACGAGATAGCGATCGTAGCAGTCGCCGTTCTCGCCGACCGGTACTTCGAAGTCGTACGTCTCGTAGTCGTAGTACGGGCGGTCCTTGCGGACGTCGTAGTCGACGCCCGAGGCGCGCAGGTTGGCGCCGGTCAGCCCGTAGTTCACCGCATCCTCGGCGCCGATCACGCCGACGTTCTCATTGCGGCCGCGCCAGATCTGGTGGTTGGTCAGCAGCGTATCGACTTCATCGAGCGTGCGCGGCAGGTTCTCGATGAACTTGCGCAGCGCCGCCGTCCAGCCCGGAGGCAGGTCGGCCATCATGCCGCCGATGCGCGTCGACGAGGTCGTGATCCGTGCACCCGTCAGCGCTTCGTGCAGATCGTAGATCCGCTCGCGTTCCTGGAACAGGTAGAGGAACGGAGTGAAGGCACCGATGTCCATCGCGGTGGTACCGGCCCACAGCAGGTGGCTGAAGATGCGGTCCAGCTCCATGCAGATCACCCGCACGACCTTGCACCGCTCCGTTACCTCGATGCCCATCAGCTTCTCGACCGACATCGCATACGCGCAGTTGTAGATCAACGGCGCGAGGTAGTCCATCCGGTCTGTCAGCGGAACGATCTGGTTCCAGTTGCGATACTCGCCAAGCTTCTCGAAGCTCGAGTGCAGGTAGCCGATGTGCGGAATGCAGCGGATCACGGTTTCGCCGTCGAGCTCGAGCACGAGCCGCAGCACGCCGTGGGTCGCCGGATGCTGCGGCCCGATGTTGATGAGCATGTGCTCACCCTGCATCTGCGGCTCCAGCTCCGCGGGAATCGGAACCGTTACCGGCACCGGATTGCCATCCGTGCCCAGGCCGGGATTCCGCGCGACGACGTATTCAACCTTCTTCGTTGCCATGCTCACCTGCCCTGCGTCGCTTCGCCACCGGGAACCGGTGCACGCTGCGAAATCGGGATGTCCCCGCCGATCATCGGATCGGTCGTATTCTTCACGGCTTCCGACGGCCCACCGACTCTGCCTTCGCGCGCCAGACCATCCCCCGCCGCCACCGGCGTACCGCCAATGGTCAGTTCATCGGGCGTGTAGTAGTCCTCAACCCGCATCGAAAGCGCGAGACGCGTCTGCTCCGCACGACTGAACCGGCCACGCAGCGGAAAATCCTTCCGCAGCGGATGGCCTTCCGCGTAGTTCTCCGGCATCAGGATGCGCCGCAGGTCGGGGTGCCCGCGGAAGTGGATCCCAAACAGGTCGAATACCTCGCGCTCGAGCCAGTCCGACGTGCGCCAGAGGTCGTAGACGCTGTCGATTTCCAGGGCGTGCAACGGCAGCGTCACCTTGAGGCGAAGCTGCCGCTTGTGGGTGTTCGACCAGAGCTGATACACAACCTCGAGCGGACGGCCACCACCGTAGTCGATCGCCGTAAGATCCTGCAGGTAGTCGTAGCGCTGCGACGCATCGTCGCGCAGCCAGTGCAGAATCTCCGCGCTCCGCTCCGCATCGACGTACACACAGTGCTCGTCGCCCGAAAATACGACCGCCTTCAGAATTGCCGCACCAAACTTCTCGCGCAGCGCAGCTACCGATGGATGCCCGGTGCTTTCGACACCCCCCTGGCCCGCCGCTTCCGGCGTGCTCGCTTCGGGACCGGTCTCCAGCCCCTGCACCGCTTTCTCGAACGGCTTGTCCATGTCAGGGCAGTCGATCCGTGGGCCGCGCCAGCGCAGCCGTTGAGGTCAGTCCACTCACGCGATTCTGCTTCGTCGAATTCCCGAACGGTCCCGTGATCGCTTCGATCACTTCCGGCGACCGGTTCGGCTTGCCGACCCGCAGCGGATCCTCCGCTCGCAGCGACTTCTCCGACAGCTTCTCGCCCTTGATCTTCTCGTGCAGCATCAGGATCCCGTAGATCAGCCCTTCCGGCCGCGGCGGGCACCCCGGCACGTATACGTCCACCGGAATGATCGTGTCGATCCCCTGCACCATCGAGTACACGTCGAACACACCCCCCGACGACGCACACGCGCCCATCGAAATGCACCACTTCGGCTGCGGCATCTGATCCCAGATCTTGCGCAGCACCGGCGCCATCTTGTACGTCACCCGCCCAGCGCAGATCAGCAGGTCCGCCTGGCGCGGCGAAAACGACATCCGCTCCATGCCAAACCGCGCCAGATCGTACTTCGACGCCGCCGACGCCATCATCTCAATGGCACAGCACGCCGTCCCGAACGGCATCGGCCACAGCGAATTGCGCCGCGACCAGTTAACCAGAAAATCGAGCTTCGTCGTCAGGAAGCTCGCCTCTCCATGTCCGCCCTCAGGCACCGTGGGCAGATCCGCCTTCCGGCCCTCTAGTCCCATTCCAATGCGCCTTTCTTCCAGATGTATGCGAATCCAACCAGGAGAATCAGGATGAACACCAGCATCTCCACGAACCCGAATACACCCAACTTCCGGAATTGGACCGCCCATGGAATCAGGAACACCGTCTCGATGTCGAACACGATGAACAGGATCGCCACCATGTAGAACTTCACCGAGAACCGCTCGCGCGTATTCCCCAGCGGGATCATCCCGGATTCGTATGGATCCAGCTTGGCAGGCGTCGGCCGGTACGGGCTCAGGAGCTGCGACGCGACCACCATCCCGATCGCGTTCAGGAGAGAGATTCCGAGCAGAATCAGAATCGGCGTATAGGACTGGAGCATGCCTCGCTCCGAATGCCCCGCGCACGCGCGGGGGCTCCTCTAGAGAGCTTGTGAATTCCTTCACTTGTTCAGTCGCGGCAAACTATCCAAGTACCGCCTACCGGTCAAGCGAACAAGTGCTTTGACATCAGTACTGTAGCGCCATTCTGCAGCCGGTCGCGCAGCGTTGCGAACCGCAGTGCAAACGGCCGTTGCAGCGGGTGCGTTCCGCAAGCCTCTTGCAATCGAGAACGGGCCACGGAAACATGCACGAACCGGCGTGGTCCCGACCTCCTGTCGCAAGCGCCGGAACCGCGCGGACGACGTACTGGCGTGAACGCCCAGAGGTACCCGGCAACCGCGGTACGTTCCTGCTCCAGTGTTTGTCGATTCGTGCAGAAGTTGTGCGGTGTTTGCCTGCCGGCCGGCGCGGCCCCTACACTACCGCAGACCAATAACCGGCAAGGTGGAGACGGGATGGCGATACTTTCGGACAGGACGATCCGCAGGCTGGCAGAAGAGCACGGGATGATCGAGCCGTTCGAGCCGGCGCAGGTTCGTGAAGGACGGATCAGCTACGGACTGTCGAGCTTCGGTTACGATATCCGTGTAGGCGACGAGTACAAGGTGTTCACGGATGTTTACAGTGTGGTGGTCGATCCGAAGAACTTCGACCATCGCTCCTTTGTCGACATCAAGGGCGAGTACTGTATCATCCCGCCGCATTCATTCGCGCTCGCGGCGACGGTCGAATACTTCCGGATCCCGAAGGACATCCTGGTTGTATGTCTCGGGAAATCGACCTACGCACGCTGCGGCATCATCGTGAACGTCACGCCGCTGGAGCCGGAGTGGTGCGGATACCTGACGCTCGAGATCTCCAACACGACTCCGCTGCCGGCCAAGATCTACTCCAACGAAGGACTGGCCCAGCTCCTGTTTTTCCGCGGCGACCAGGAACCCGAGGTCACCTACGCATCGCGGCAGGGCAAATACCAGGACCAGCGCGGCGTCACACCTCCGCGGCTCTAGCAGACGATGGCGCGAGTCGTGTGGAAGCGCCTCGCGCGATCCCGCTGATTCGCCCGTCGTATGCCCGCTTGCGCCCTGCATTTGTTCCACGCGGAGTCCGCGGATTGCGCGGAGTTTTCCACGGGCACTTCAGCAGGGTAGTGCATTCCATCGTTGCGGCTTCTGAACGTTGCTGTACTGGAATGAGCGAAAGAACAACACCGCCGCTCAATCTTCTCAGAGAATCACGTCCATTCTCCTTCCAGGGTTGTTTCAGGATTTCGATTTGGAAATTTTCAAACGTTTATTCGGAATGCGACACGGCAGAATGGACACGAGCAGCAACAACAACAAAACTCGTTGATGATCGTTGCCGGCGGATGAAGTGAGCCGGGAAGAACTCCGCGCCCCCTGCGGACCCCGCGTGAACCCATTGCATGGCGCCAGCGTGCGATGCAAAAAAGGAGCAGACTGATCTGCTCCTTTCATTGTATCGGTACCGAGGCGTGTACTTAAATCAGGTCGCCCTGGCGGCGCGTTTTGGCCTTGCGCAGGTCGAGGTTCAGGCGCGCGATGTAGTTGACGCTGATGCCCTTGGGACAGGCGTTCTGGCATGCGCCGTGGTTGGTGCAGTGGCCGAAGCCTTCCTCGTCGTGGGCGAGGACCATGGAGGCGACGCGTGTGTCGCGCTCGGGCTGACCCTGCGGCATCAGGTTGAGATGCGAGACCTTGGCCGAGGTAAACAGCATGGCGGACGCGTTGGGGCAGGCCGCGACGCAGGCACCGCACGCGATGCATTCGGCCGCGTCCATGGCGAGGTCGGCGTTTTCCTTGGGAACCAGGATGTTGTTGGCATCCTGCGGACTGCCGGTACGCGCCGAGATGTAGCCGCCGGACTGGATGATCCGGTCGAACGGGCTGCGGTCGACGACGAGGTCGCGGATGACCGGGAACGCGCTCGCGCGCCACGGCTCGATCCAGATCTCATCGCCATCCTGGAACACGCGCATGTGGAGCTGGCAGACCGTGGTTTCCGGCAGCGGCCCGTGCGGTTCGCCATTGATCATGAAGCCGCAGGAACCACAGATCCCTTCGCGGCAATCGTGATCGAATGCGATCGGGTCGGCGCCGTCGCGTACGAGCTGCTCGTTTACGACGTCGAGCATCTCCAGGAAGGAGGAGTGCTCGGAGATATTGGTCGCCTTGTACGTGACAAAGCGCCCTTGATCCGCGGCGTTTGTCTGCCGCCAGACATGCAGGGTCAGATTCATAGTGCTTACTTGTAGCTCCGCTGTGCGAGCGGAACATACTCGAATGTGAGCTGCTCCTTGTGCAGCACGGGCTGTTTGCCTGCGCCCTGGTACTCCCAAACCGCGACGTACGCGAACTCATCATCGTTGCGCTTCGCCTCGCCCTCTTCCGTCTGATGCTCGACACGGAAGTGGCCGCCGCATGACTCATCGCGATGCAGCGCGTCGATGCACATGAGCTCGGCGAACTCGAGGAAGTCGGCAACGCGCCCCGCGTGCTCGAGCGACTGGTTCAGTTCCTCGCCGGTGCCCGGCACACGCAGATCCTTCCAGAACTGTTCGCGGAGCTGCGGGATCTTCGCGAGTGCCGCCTTCAGACTGGCTTCGGTGCGGGCCATCCCGCAGTCGTCCCACATCAGCCTGCCGAGTTCGCGATGGAAATCGGTTGGCGTGCGCGTGCCATTGATCGAGAGCAGCTTCTTGGTGAGATCCGAAGCCTGCCTGACCGCGGCGACGGCTTCCGGATGCGACTCGTCGAGCTTTGCCAGCCCGCCGCGGGCGAGGTAGTCGCCGATGGTGAGCGGAATGATGAAGTAACCGTCCGCGAGTCCCTGCATTAGCGCGCTTGCACCCAGGCGGTTGGCGCCGTGATCGGAGAAGTTGGCCTCCCCGATCACATGCAGCCCGGGGATCGTGCTCATCAGGTTGTAGTCGACCCAGAGCCCGCCCATCGTGTAGTGCGGTGCCGGGTAGATGCGCATCGGCACTTCGTACGGGTTCTCGCCCGTGATGTTCATGTACATATCGAAGAGGTTGCCGTAGCGCTCTTCGATGACGTCGCGGCCGAGCCGTGCAATCGCATCCTTGAAGTCGAGGTACACGCCCACGCCGCTCGGACCTACACCCCTGCCTTCGTCGACCACTTCCTTGGCACGACGCGATGCGATGTCGCGCGGTGCGAGGTTGCCGAAGCTGGGATACAGCCGCTCGAGGTAGTAGTCGCGCTCGCTGTCGGGAATCTGATTCGGCGGGCGCGTGTCGCCCTTCTTCTTCGGAACCCAGACGCGGCCATCGTTGCGCAGCGATTCGCTCATCAGCGTGAGCTTCGACTGGTGCTCGCCGCTGGGCGGCAGACTGGTCGGGTGGATCTGGGTAAAGCACGGGTTGGCGAAGCCTGCGCCCCGTTTATATGCGCGCCAGGCCGCCGTGACGTTGCACGCCTTCGCGTTGGTCGAGAGGTAGAAGACGTTGCTGTAGCCGCCGGTCCCGAGCACGACCGCATCGGCCATGTGGGCTTCGATCCTGCCGGTGAGCAGGTTGCGCGTGACGATGCCGCGCGCCCTCCCGTCGACCACGATCAGATCGAGCATCTCGTGACGCGTGTACATCGTCACGGTGCCGGCGTGCACCTGCCGTTCGAGCGCCTGGTAGGCACCGAGCAGAAGCTGCTGCCCGGTCTGGCCACGAGCGTAGAAGGTGCGCGAAACCTGCGCTCCGCCGAACGAACGGTTCGCCAGCAGGCCGCTGTATTCACGTGCAAACGGTACGCCCTGTGCAACCGCCTGGTCGATGATGTTCGCGCTCAGTTGCGCGAGGCGATACACGTTGGCTTCTCGCGCACGGAAATCGCCGCCTTTGACCGTATCGTAGAACAGGCGGAAGATGCTGTCGCCGTCGCCCTGATAGTTCTTGGCGGCGTTGATGCCCCCCTGCGCAGCGATGCTGTGGGCACGACGCGGCGAATCATGGAAGGTGAAGCACTTTACATTGTAGCCCAGCTCGCCCATGGTTGCGGCGGCTGCACCACCGGCCAGTCCGGTGCCGACCACGATAACGGTGTATTTCCGCTTGTTGGCCGGGTTCACCAGCTTCATTTCGAAGAGATGCCGGTCCCACTTCTCAGCGATCGGCCCGTCCGGGATTTTCGCATCAAGTTTCATCGAACTACCCCCGCGAGCACTGCAATCGGAAACGACATGTTGCCGGCGATGATGATCGCCGTGATGACACCTGCAATTGGCCGCCGCAGGTGGTTATAGGCGGTGTTGTTGAGGCCGAGCGTCTGACACGCGCTCCACACTCCGTGATAGAGGTGGAACGCGAGCGGGATCATCGCCAGTACGTACACGATCACCACCGGAGCACTCCGGAACCCGGTGACGAAGTTGTGATACGCATCACCCTTGATGAAATCGGGGTGAGCCGTACCCCACGTCATGTGCATGAGGTGGTAGATCACGAAGGCGAGGATCGTGATCCCGCCCCACACCATGGTCCGCGACGCGGCGCTGAAAACGAGCGCATCGAACCGCTTGTAGCCGACGTTACGTGCGCGCTTGCTCGCGAGCCAGAGTGTGATCCCGTACCAGATATGAACGACAGCCGAGAAGATCAGCGCGAGGCGTATGATCCAGAGCAACTGGCCGTGTCCGAAAAAAGGAGCGCCGAAGGTCCGCAGACCTTCGGCGTAATGGTTGAACGCTTCCGCGCCCTGGTAGACTTTCAGGTTGCCTACCATATGGCCGATCACAAACAGGGTAAGGATCGTGCCGGCCAGCGCCATGGCGATCTTCTTGCCAACGGAAGTTTCGTGCAGCTTCAGCACCCGAGGCATGTTGTCTCCGTCCTTCGCGCGCTCAAGCGAGCAGCGCCATGGTTTCGCGCACTGCGTCGGCCGACTTCTCGAGCGCGTTGCGCTCGTCATCCGTCAGCTCGACATCGACGATCTGCTCGAGCCCCTTGCGCGAGATCTTGCACGGCACGCCGAGGTACAGCCCGTTCATGCCGTATTCGCCTTCGAGCCAGGCAGAGCACGGCAGGATGCGCTTCTTGTCCTTGACGATGGCTTCGGCCATCTGCACGGCGGCCGCCGCGGGAGCATAGTAGGCGCTGCCGGTCTTCAGCAGTGAAACGATCTCAGCGCCGCCTGTGCGCGCACGGTCGACGAGGGCGTCGATGCGGTCCTGCGCCATCAACTGCCTGAGCGGGATCCCGCTGACCGTGGTGTAGGAAGCGAGCGGCACCATGGTATCGCCGTGACCGCCGAGCACGAGCGACTGGATGTCTTCGACGCTGACGTCGAGTTCCATCGCGATGAACGAGCGGTAACGCGCCGTGTCGAGAACACCGGCCATGCCGATCACGCGTTCACGCGGGAAGCCGGTGACTTCCTTGCACACATACGCCATCACATCGAGCGGATTCGAAACCATGATGATGATGGCGTTCGGCGAGGTCGCCTTGATCTGCTCCGAGACGCTGCGGACAATCCCCGCGTTGGTCTTGAGCAGATCTTCACGCGACATGCCGGGCTTGCGCGCGATGCCGGCGGTGATGATCACCACATCCGAACCGGCCGTGTCCGCGTAGTTGTTTGTACCGATCACGCGCGAGTCGAAGCCCTCGATGGGCGCCGACTCCCACATGTCCAGACCCTTCCCCTGCGGCACGCCATCTACGATGTCGATGATGACGACCTGCCGCGCTAGCTCCTTCAGGGCGGTGAGCTGGGCCGCTGTTGCGCCCACATTGCCACCACCCACGACTGTGATCTTGTCGACCATTGGTCTTCCGAGTTCAAAGCTGTTGTGTCCGGCCAAATTAGAGTGTCAACCCCGCCGGGTCAAACCGACACGCGCCTTCAGCCACCGACCTGCGAAAGCGCCAGCAATCCACCCGAACCGGAAGCCGATCCCTGCACGAGATGATGGCGCTCGGGCTTGATGCGCAGTGTCTCGCGGATCAGCGGTTCGATCGGCTCGCCGCGCCGCAGCGGGTCGCGCAGATCCGTCTGGATTTCACCGAACAGACAGGGCCGCAACTGACCATCCGCGGTGAGCCGCATACGGTTGCACCGCTCGCAGTAGTTGTGACTCATCGGCGTGATCACACCGACGGTACCGGCTGCACCGGCGAACGCGAAATAGGTGGCCGGACCATTGCCGCGCGGACCATCCACCGGCTTCAGATCGCCGATGCGTCGAATGCTCTCGAGCATCTCCAGCGACGATACGTATTCATCCGCAGAAATGCCGAGGTTCTCACCGACCGGCATCACCTCGATAAAACGCACATGCCACGGCCGGTCGAGCGTGATGCGTGCAAAGTCCTCGATCTCATCGAAGTTGCGATCACGCATGATGACGGCGTTCAGCTTGATCGGCGCGAAGCCGGCTCGTTCAGCCGCGTCCAATCCGCGGAAAATCGCCTCCGCGGAGCCCGGCCTGCGTGCAATCGCATCCACGCGCTCCGGACGCAGCGAATCGAGTGAAACATTGATGCGCCGTACGCCTGCACTTCGCAGTTCGTCTGCGAGTTCGGCCAGCAGAACCGCGTTGGTTGAAAGTGCGATGTCATCGATGCCCGGAATCGCAGCAAGCATGCGCACGAGTTCCGGCAGATCACGACGCACGAGCGGCTCGCCGCCGGTGAGCCGGATGCGCCTGAGCCCCATGCCCGCCATCAGACGCACAATCGCGGCGATTTCCTCGTACTCGAGCAGCTCGGCCCTGCGCAGCCACGGCAGCCCTGATTCGGGCATGCAGTACACGCAGCGCAGGTTGCACTTGTCGGTGACCGAGATGCGCAGATACTCGATGCGACGGTTGAAGCCATCGCGCATCGGCTCAGACGAAATTACCGGGAGCTCAGCCATGCACCGACCCCTTCAGCGGATCGACTCCTGCGACCCACGCAGATTCGCCATCGATATAATGTTCGTGTTTCCACACGGGCAGACGTCGCTTCAGCTCTTCGATCACGTAGCGACTGGCCTCGTAGGCATCTGCGCGGTGCGCCGACGCCGCACCGATCGCTACACTCGCCTCGCCGATGTCCAGTTCACCGATGCGGTGCACCGCGGCGACGCTGCATTCCCTGCCCGCTTCGGCTTCCTCCACAATCTCGGTAAGCACGCGCTCCGCCATCGCGACGTAGGCATCGTAGCGCATGCCACGGACGGGGCGGCCATCGTTGTGGTCGCGAACCGTACCGACGAACAGCACTACGGCGCCATGCCCCGGAGCCGAAACGCTGGCAAGCAGTGCGGCTGTGTCGATGGGGTCGGGGGTGATCGCAGCGAACGCCATATCAACCGCCGGCCACCGGTGGGAGCAACGCCACTTCGTCCGCCGCGGAAAGCACCGTCTCGTAGTCGAACGCGTACTCGTGATTGATGGCGAGGGCCGGACGGGCAGGCAGCGCGGCCAGGCCGGGAAGCTGTCGAACTGCGCTCAACAGGTCCTGCACCGTCGCACCGGTCGGCAGCTCGAGCTCGAGCTGCTCGGCGCCCGCGAGGTCACGGTAGAGCGCAAAAAGAAGAACACGTATCCGCATCGGTTCGAAGGTAGGCATTTCAGGCGCTGCCCAAAAGCCGTACCCCCGATCCGAGGGCGGGTTGCGGCTACTGCCGGTGCGGCTGAGGGCGCCTCTCCATCATCATTCCGCGCACGCGCTCGTTGAAACGCAGCCATTCCAGCGTGAACAGGGCGCGCTGGCGCGGCGAAAGCAGGTTCGCCAGCGCCTGCTGCTCGCTTGACCAGAGTTCGTTTTCCTGCTGTCGCAACTGGTCGAACTGATTCAGGAGCCGCTGGATTTCCGCCTCGGAAGCGGTACTGTCCCGGGTCGCACGGACGAGTTGCTGCCGGAGCTGGACCGTCGAACGGGCGAGTGCACGCCGCCGATCCCCATTCGCCCGCAGTTGCTCCTCCAGGCGCTGCCGGCTGCCGGTGTCCAGCTTCAACTGCTCCGTGACCCGGTCCATGAAGCGGGAGAAAATCTGCGCCTCGAGCTCAGCCCGGCGTGCGTGGTTCGGGCCGCCACTTCCCTCGCCCTCGGGTCGCTGCGCCTGCGTCGCAACGGGCAGAAGCGCCAGAATAAGCACACACACTGCCTTCCTGATCATGAGCCGACCTCCACCAGCAATTGTTCGAGTTCCTCCACCGTCAACTCCCGCAGCGAAGCCGCGCCGGAAACCAGCGCAGCATCCACACCGACCCAGCCCGCCCCGACCGGCTCTGCTTCCGCCACGGGCTGCATCGGAGCAAGGCTGTCCGGCGTCGTATCCGGGCGCAAAAACAGCAAGCTGCCACCCAGCAACGCCAAAGCGAGGGTTGCAGCCAGGGCGAACAGTGGGCGCACCGATTTCGGCCTGGGCTTGAATACCGCGCCGATGATCTGCTCCACCATTGCATCCTCCGGCAGACCGCGACCGTGACGCAGCGATGCGAGCAGCGCACGCTCCGCCGCGCAGTCGGCGCACTCCCGCAAATGCAGCCGCACCGTGGCGGCGCGCGCCGGATCGAGCCGCCCTCCCACGAGGTCGGGCAGCAAATCGGTTACAGCCTCACAATCGATCATGTTCATGACATCAGCTCTCGCAAGCGTTTGATCCCGAGGTGGTAGTTCACTCGCGCAGCGCCTTCCGAACTGCCGCACAGACTCCCGATCTCGGCATAACTCAGCCCCTGCAACCGAAGCGAGATGGCGAGTCGCTGTTTTTCCGGCAAGCGGGTCAGTGCGTGCTGGAGCCGTTCGGACTCGGTGCTCTGTACTGCCCGGCTCGCAGGGTCTGCATCGTCGGCCAGCACATCTTCCACCAGGGCCAGCGGCGACTCCCGGCGGCGCGTCGTCTTGCGTCCCCACGAGCGCGCCGTATTCAGTGTGATCCGAATCAGCCACGTCCTGAAGGTCGATTCTCCGCGGAATCGTGGCAGCGCGCGCAGCGCATTGACGAACGCATCCTGCGCCGCATCCTCCGCCGCGTCGCGGTCCCCGAGCACATGCAGCGCGACTTCGTACACTTCGCGCAGATGCCGTCGCACCAGCAACTCGGTCGCGGCACGGTCCCCTTCGCGGGCCCGCGCCAGCAGCGATGGCTCATCGGCCAACATCGCGACGCTCGCGACCATGGTTGCAGTCTCGCTCACGTGCTGCAGACGCTTCAGGCTGCGCTCGCGTTAAAGGGCGGATGGGATTCGTGGGGAACGAATCGTGTTCCCGTAATCGCCAGACGTAGAAACGGCGTCCGGATAATTCCCGGAAGAGGCGGACGTAGAAACGCCCTCGAGATAACTCCCGGAAAGTGGAGGTAGAAACGGCGTCGGGATAATTCCAGGAAGCGGCGGACGTAGAAAACGCCCCCCGGAATATTCCCGGTGGGGCGCTGCAGTGTACGGCCGAGAGGTTCAGACCGGTGCCGAGAGCGAGACGTGTGTGCCTTCGGAAACCTGGACCCGCAGGTCCTTCGATGGCTTGAAGATCGGGACAGCGCGTGCCGGTACCTCGACCGGATCTCCCGTGCGAGGATTGCGCGCCATGCGTGAACGGCGCTTGCGCACCTTGAACGTGCCGAAGCCGCGGATCTCGATGTGGCTGTGATCCGCCATCGCGTTCTTGATGGCATTCAGCAGACCGTCTACGACCAGCGCGCAGTCCTTTTTGGTGATCCCTGGGCCGATCGCCTCGGCCACCTGCTCGACGAGGTCGGCTTTGGTCATGATACCTCCCTGACAGAGGAAGAGATTGATGGGCAGAGCTGTCAGCGCGCTCGCCCCGCGTTAGTCCCGCCTGCCCCTTTTACGGCATCACAAACTTGATGCGCGGCCCCGCCTGCTCGAGCGGACGAACCAGCCGGCTCAGAATGCCGCCCGTGCCCTGATCCATCAGAAGATCGAGCATCCCGAACTTCTGCCTCGGCGGGTAGATCACCCGCGGTTCATTGCCCAGGCCGGCCATTCGGCCGACCGCGGCAAGTGCGTCGTTCGAATTCCCGAGGCGATCGATCAGCCCATGTGTAAGCGCCTGTCGCCCCGAGAGAATCCGCCCATCCGCCACGCTCGCCACAATGTCCCTCGACAGATTCCGCTCGGTCGCGACGGTCTCCACAAACTGCTGATAGACGTCGCTCACCAGTTCATTCAGGATCTGTCGATCCGCCGGCGTAATCGGCCGGAACGGCGAGCCGACATCCTTGTGTTCGGCGCTTTTGACGACCTGCATCTGAACGCCGACCTTATCCATCAGTTCGCTGGCGTCGGGATATTCCATGATCACGCCGATCGAACCGGTAATCGAGCCGGGCAGCGCAAAGATCGAATCGGCACCCAGCGCGATGTAGTATCCGCCCGAAGCACCGACCCCGCCGATGGCCGCAATGACCGGCAACTCTTCCTCGTCGCGCAGCTTCTTCAGCTCTTCGAAGATGCTCTGCGAGGGGCCCACCACACCGCCCGGCGAATTGATCCGGACCAGGAACCCCTTTACGGACGCGTCATCGCGAAACTTGCGGATCTGTTCGAGCAGGTCTTCGTCGTCGGAGATGACGCCGTCGATATCGAGCACGGCGATGCGGCCGCCCAGGCCGAACCCCTGGCTGTCACGCAACCCGAGGACGACCGTCAACACCAGGCCGGCGAGCACCATGAGCGAAAGTAACGCTACGGCGAGGACTGTAAGACCGGACGGCCGAGCCACCAAATACCACCGCTTGAAATCGCGTATCTTACACAGTGACTAGCACCTAGCTTAATCCTGACCCCTCAGGACGTCAAGCTTTCCCCACGCCTCGCGGCCATTGCTTCAGTAAAACGATCAAACAGGTACAGCGAATCGTGCGGCCCCGGCGCAGCCTCCGGATGGTACTGGACGCTAAAGAGCGGCAGTTCGCGGTGTTCCAGTCCTTCCATCGTCTGATCATTCAGGTTCACATGCGTCACGCGCAGGTCGGGCGCGCCCTCCACCTGGTCGCCCGCCCCGCGGCGGACAGCGAACCCATGATTCTGCGAGGTGATCTCGATCGTGCCATCCTCGAGTCGTCTCACGGGGTGATTCGCCGCGCGATGCCCATACAGCAGCTTGTAGGTCCTGCCGCCGAAGGCCCGACCGAGCAGTTGGTGCCCGAGACAGATGCCGAAGATCGGGATCTCCTTCGCGGCAAACGCGCGAATGGTGCGCATCGCATGTTCAACCGCTTCCGGATCCCCCGGGCCATTCGAAAGGAACAGCCCGTCCGGGTTCTGCTCGAGCAGTTCCTCGGCTTGGGCCTGCCCGGGGAACGTCGTCACGCGGCAGCCTCGCTCGGCGAGGTACTTCAGGCTGTGCCGCTTGACGCCGAAATCGTACGTGAGCACATGAAACCGCTCCTCACCGACCGCCGCCAGTTCGTACGGCTCCGCTGTCGAGACGCCGCAGGTCAGATCGAGGCCCTCCATCTGCGGATGCGCCTGGATCCGCTCCATCAGCGCCTCCGGCGCCACACCCGCCGGAGCGATCCCTGCGCGCATCGCCCCCGCAGAGCGCAGGTGACGCGTGAGCGCCCGTGTATCCACCCCGGTCAGGCCAACCACGCCGGCCCGCTTCAGATATGCATCGAGCCCGTCCTCCGCACGCCAGTTGCTGAAGGAAGAGCTGAGTTCACGCACGACGAACCCGGCCACGTGCACTTTCGACGATTCGGTGTCGATCGCGTTGATGCCGTAGTTGCCGATCATCGGGTAGGTCATGACGATGATCTGACCGGCATAGGACGGGTCGGTCAGCACTTCCTGATACCCCGTCATCGAGGTGTTGAAGACCACCTCACCCAGCGTGGAATCCAGGGCGCCCATGGCTTCGCCCCGGAACTGGCGGCCATCCTCGAGGAGGAGGTACGCAGCAGCGGACATCCGTTCTCCGAAACTTTGTAAGAAATGATTCGGCGCGAATTTACGGCGGGATACACCCCTGTCAAGAAAAGGTGCGAACCCCTACCTTCCCGCGCCTATGAAGCCTCTCGTACATATTCACGCCGACGAGTCCTGCCTCGGCAATCAGAACGTCGATCGCGATTCGCCCGGCGGCACCGCCGCGCTCATTGAGACCTGGCGCGAGGACATGTGGGTCCGCCGCGATTATTGGGAGTCCCACCCGTCCACGACCAACAACCGGATGGCGCTGGTCGGCGCTGCGGCCGCGCTCAACTTCCTGAAGAAACCGTGTCAGGTCCTGTTCGTCTCCGACTCGCAGTACCTCGTGAAGGGGATGACCGAGTGGATCCACGGCTGGAAGCGCAACAACTGGAAGCGCAAAGCCGGCGCGCTGGAGAACGCCGAGCTCTGGCAGGCCCTTGCCGCCGCGGCCGCCCCGCACTCCGTCACCTGGAAGTGGGTTCGCGGCCACGCCGGCCACCCCCGCAACGAGTACGCGAACCACCTCGCCACCCGCGCCGCAAAAAAGCAGGACAGCTCGAACGGGCTGGTGGACTCGGGCTTCGAAGCCTGGCTGGAGAGCGAGCGGGAGAAGTACTCGCGGTACTACGACTTCAACGAGTTCGCGGGGCCGTAAGCAGGTAAGTGGTTTTGGTTAGCTTACGAACGAAGTCCGGGAGTTGAGGAGCGATTCGATGTCGGTGTTTTCCCGATCGGCGGTGCTGGAATGGACGGGCGGATTTCCGCGCGGGAACGGAAATATTGCGGCGGATTCGGGAGCTTTCGCCGTTTCCGCCTCGTACCCCATGATCTCCGGTGATCCTCCGGGAGCTACCACGCCGGAAGAACTGCTGGCCGCTGCGCACGCCGCCTGCTTCGGGATCGGGCTTCGCTCGCAACTCCGGGTTCATGGCGCAACGGCAGAGCGTGTCATCGTTCGAGCAACCATAACCGCCGAAAAGGGACAGGGCGGAATACGCATCCAGTCCTCGCATCTGGAAGGTTTGGTCGAGGGCCTCGAAGGAATCGACCAGTCTCAATTGCAGCAACTCGCAAGAGCAACAGACGCCGGCTGCACCGTATCCAATGCGATGCGCGCATCGGTTGCGATCACCTATGTAGTCGCTGCGGTCGGCGGCGGAGCAGGTCCCGTGGAGAGTGCCGGGCCGCGAGTCGAATCATGAGTTTCCGGGAAAGCTGGAGTCATGCTGTGCCCGGAGCCGCGAGATCCTGCTGAGTTGCAGTCCGTGCAGCACCGAATGCTGTGCACCCGGCGATCCGGTGCGAAGCGCGGCACGCTACTTACTGCTCGACTGGCCCGGGGAACCACCGAATCTCCACACCCGCAGCATGCCCGCTCCCCAGGTCACCAGGTAGTTGCCCCGGGCAGAGACCGGTTCGAAGTCGCAGATCATGGGTACCCTGCGGACCGCCGCGTTTGTGGGGGGATGGATTTCCCACTCGCACCCTGCGTTGTTGCGACGTTTGATCCAGACGCGATCGTCCGCGTCGACAAACACCGACTCCACCTGCTGACCCCGCGGCGACGCGAGCCGGGCGAGCAGGCGCTCGCGGTGCGGTCTCGTCGCGGGATCGCCGGACTCGACGAACGCGTCCACCATGCGCTTCAGCACCTCAGGCCGCAGTGGTTCCGTCCGATCGACTCGGATCTTCCGTGTAACTCTGCCCTGCGGGTCAAGCACATCGACTTCGTTGGTGTCGCTGTAGCCCGACGCGATCAGGTTCGGGCCTGACGCGAGCACAAACCGACGCACGAACACCGGCTCCAGCACGACACCGTGCATTCCGATCCGCGAATTGTGCTCGCCCGCAGCGACCCATGATGCAATCATGCGGCTGGTTTGCGACCCCAGGGCGAGCAGCCTGACGGTATCCTGCAGCTCGTGTTCACGACCAAGCACTTCCCAGCCAACCTCTCGATCGCGATAAAGCAGCTCTCCCGCTGCCGTCAAGCCGATGATGCGATCACCTAAAGGAGAGCCGCCGGAACGAACGTACTCGACGGTTCGCGCGATTTTCCCGCTGGCATCCAGGATTGCGGCGGTTCTGCGACTTGCCGCCGAATAGAGGAAGGCACTATCCGCTTTCCATGGCCACAGCCCCGACAGGTATGGCAGGATCGTCGTGTCGACTGCGATTCGCTGGCTACGCCCCTGCATGTCGGAAAGGAACAGCTTGCCTTCCGCGCACAGCATCACCCGTTCGTGTTGCACCAGAATCACGGCACCGCACGGCTGGCGGCTGGAATTGACCGAAATCGGAGTGGGTGCGATCGGAGTTTGCGCAGACAGCGGTGCGGCAGCGCCGAGGAACAGGAGAGTCGCGATTCCCAATACACCACGATCCGCTCGAGTCGGGTTAACAGCACGATTCGCCGGACTCGACTTTGAAAAACCACTCACTCGGAATATCTCACCGGAGTGATTCGCGTTGGGGAACGAGCGATGCGCAGCAACGTTGGGCCCTGTCATTGTGCCTCACACGCAAGCGGCAGAACGCGCACGTGCTCGACCATCAACGAATCCTTGACCGCAACCGCAAGAGCAAGCGGTGACGCAGCGAGCAGGCGGCTTCCGGGTGGCAGGGCGCCTGCCGGCGCCACTTCACCATCAGGGCTGATTCGGGCGAGCTCGATCGGACTCGCATCGAACGGAGGGACATAACGTGTGACCCACAGGACGCCGGAGCGATCCGCCCTGGCTTCCCCGTGCACGGGCATATGCTCCGGCGCACGCGCACCGCGCAGCATCTCGCTGATCGACTGAGTCTGTGCAGCCGTGCGTGCATCCTGTGCGAGCCAAGTGTTCCACGACTCCAACCGGGTCCGGTCAACCGTACCTGCCTTCCACGGGAGCACGATCCCGGGCAGTGCCTGCCCGTCCCATGCAAAGCGCCGGATCGTGTCGTTCCCGCTCAGCACGGTGACTGTGCCCATCGCGTATACGACGACCGGTTTCGGCGCGAACGGCGCAGGCAGCACACCGAAGGTTCTCACGCTTTCCATCAACCGCGGAGTATCCGGAACGCGTGCGACCTCTGTTGATGTGCCGGTCGCTCGATCGACGAACTCAACGGCGAGGGTATCCTGCACCAGGGTCAACGCGGTCCCCACGCGTCCGCGGCTGGTGCGATTGCTGACAAGCAGCACGCCGGACGAATCCACGCCGGCAACGGGAACGCCCGGTCCTCCTCGCAGCGATTCGGTGCGCACCACTCCACTGTCGACGGTTGCCCACGAGAGCCTGGCGAGCAACCTGTCATGTACCACGACCGTATCCGCTGCGTACGGCAGCACCGCGCGGATCATGCGGAATTCAGCCGGCCCGCTGCCGATGCCACCGGCAGTCCTGATCAGTCGGCCGGTCCAGCTGATGAAACTGAGCGTACCGTTCTGCCCATCCGCAACGACGAGCACCGTATCATTGACGAACGCGGCGCCGGGGACCGTTCCGCTCCAGTCCGCCACTGGCGTGATGTCCCGATACTGATCCGGTGTGACGTACGCACAGCCGGAAGCCAGCGTGATCGGGCCGTCTTCGGCTTCGCTGCACCCCGCAATCGCGACTGCCCCCAGCGACAACATTGCTGCATGCAATATCACTGCTGCCGACCGCATGACCACCTCCTTCGGCTTTGTGGAGGGCAAATCTGACTTGGTCTAATTGTAAGGCGAAGTGCCAGGCCTACTTACGTCTTCGGACGAAGTCCCAAGTCTTTACTTATGGCCGCTAAAGACATGGAGATCGTCACGACTTTCCGCGGATATCTATTAATTTCCACCGGCCATCATGTCAACGGCGGTCATAAGTGTAGGCTTGGGACTTCGTCCGCCCCAAAAACCTCCCCAAACCTCGCCGCCACCTCCGCCGCAACCTCCGCCATCGACACTTCGCGGCCGAGTTGCTTCTCCATCGACGTCACGCCGTGGTCGCGGATGCCACACGGGATGATCGTGTCAAAGAAGGCGAGGTCGGTGTTGACGTTCAGCGCGAAGCCGTGGCTGGTGATCCAGCCGCTGGAGACCCGCACACCGATCGCGGCGATTTTTTCGCCGCTGATCCACACACCGGTCAGACCTTCGACGCGGCCGCACGGCAGACCGAACTTCGCGAGGGCGCGGATCAGGACTTCCTCAATATCCCGAACGTACCGGTGCAGGTCGCAGCGGTCCGGTTTGAGGTCGAGAATCGGGTAGCCGACGAGCTGACCGGGACCGTGATAGGTGACATCGCCGCCGCGGCCGGTCTCGAACAGTTCGATGCCGAGCAGCCGCCGGTCTTCCTCGGTGGAGATGATGTTCTCGCTGTGCGACGACGTGCCGAGGGTGATGACGTGAGGGTGTTCGAGCAGCAGCAGTTGATCGGGGACCTTTCCTGCGCGGCGCTGGACCACGAGCTCCTTCTGGAGCTCGAGTCCTTCGCCGTAAGGCACCGTGCCCAGCCAGCGGCATTCGAGCTGCCGCCGGTTGGGTGCGGTGTCGGCCCCGTGCGCTGGTGCTGCCTGCACAGGGCCGCCGGAACTCACGCGTCCTCGGGGAACGACTCGAGCGTTTCCTTCAGCTTCGCGAGGAAGCGCGCGGCATCCGCACCATCGACCAGGCGGTGGTCGTAGCCGAGCGAGAAGTAGGAACGCTTGCGAATCGCCATCGTGTCCTGGCCGTCGTTCTCGATCACGACGACACGCTTCTCGATAGCACCGGTGCCGAGGATCGCGGCGGTGCCTTCCGGAATGATCGGCATGCCGACCAGCGTGCCGAGCACGCCCGGGTTGGTGATCGAGAAGGTCGCACCCTGGACCTCGTCGGGCTTGAGCTTCTTGCTGCGTGCCCGCTCAGCGACGTCGTTGATGCGACGCGCGACGCCGGCGAGGTTGAGGTCGTCGGCGTTCTTGACCACCGGCACGATCAGACCGGGGTTCAGGTCGACGGCGATCCCGATGTTGACGTCGCCGCGGTAGATAATGCTGTCACCCGAGACGGTCGCGTTGATCATCGGGAACTCGCGCATCAGACGCGCAACCGCCCATGCGACGAAGGCGGTGTAGCTGACCTTCACGCCCTGCTGCTCCCAGCGGCCCTTGCTCTTCGCGCGAACCCGGTCGATTTGCGTGAAGTCGATCTCGATAAACGAGTGCACGTGCGGCGCGATGCGCTTGGCGCGCACCATGTGATCGGCGGTGAGCCGGCGGATGCGGTCCATCGGCTGCACGCGATCATTCTCGCGCGCGGTGAACTCGGGGTGCTTCACCTGCGTGTGGAAGATGTCCCAGAACGAGTCGCCCGAGACCGGAGCAGCAGGCTTCGCGGCCGGTGCCGGCTTCGCGGCGACCGTGCCCTGCGGCGCGGCGGCCACGTGCGGGGCGGGTGCTGCTGCAGCGGCTGCGGGCTGCTGCTGGCGCTGCTCGAGGTACGACATGATGTCGTTCTTGGTCACGCGGCCGGCCTGGCCGGTGCCCTGTACCTGCGAGATGTCGACGTTCTCCTCTTCTGCGATGCGGCGAACGAGCGGAGACGACTTCTGGCGCAAACGCTCTTCGGCGCTCTCGGCACCGGGCTGCGCGGGTGCGGCGGCCGTGGGCGGCTGCGGAGCAGCGGGCTTCTCCTCGGCTGCGGCCGGAGCGGGTGCAGCGGCCTGAGGCGCTGCCGCGGCTGCGCCGGCTTCCGTGTCGATGTAGCCGAGCACGGTGCCGACCTCGACGGTCTGCCCCTCGGAAACGGTCACCTCGACCAGTGTGCCGGCGGCCGGAGACGGGATCTCCGCGTCCACCTTGTCGGTCGAGATTTCGAGCAACGGCTCGTCACGACCGACGGTATCCCCAACTTTTTTCATCCATTTCGAGACGGTCCCTTCCGCGATGGACTCCCCCATCTGCGGCATGGGCACTTCGATTCGCGCCATTGCTGACTCCGCTCCGTGAAAGGCCTAGTACCTGGCGAGGTATTTACAGGCCGCAACGATGTCGCTCACCTGCGGGAGGAAATAGTCCTCCAGCGGTGGTGAATAGGGCACCGGCGTGTCAATCGCCGTGACACGCAGGATCGGTGCGTCCAGAAATTCGAACGCCCTTTCGCTCACGCGCATGGCAATTTCACCGGCGATGCCGCCCGTCCGCGTGTCTTCATGCACGACCAGCAGACGGTTTGTCTTTTTCACGCTTTCGACGATGGACTCTTCGTCCAGCGGCAGAAGCGTTCGCAGGTCGATGATCTCGACCTCGATGTTATCCTCAGCCGCAAGCTGCTCTGCAGCCTTCTGGCTCTCGTGCACCATCATCCCGTAGGTCACGATGGTCACGTCCGTACCCGCGCGGTGCGTGCGGGCGCTGCCCAGCGGGACCACGTAGTCCCCGGCCGGCAGCACTTCCCGCAGGAATGGTGCGCGGTACAGCTTCTTGTGCTCGAAGAAGAGCACGGGATCCTCATCGCGGATCGCGGACTTGAGCAGTCCCTTTGCATCCCGGGCGGTCGAAGGATACACGATCTTCAGACCGGGCGTATGAAAGAACGCCATCTCGGGATTCTGCGAGTGGAAGGGCCCGCCGCGTACGCCGCCCCCGACCGGCCCGCGCACGACCAGCGGCAGGGCGCCACTGCCGCGCCAGCGCGAGGTCGCGATGTAGTTGGTCAGCGGCTCGTACGCGCAGGCCACAAAATCCATGAACTGCATTTCGACGACCGGCCGCATGCCCATATGCGCCGCGCCGGCGGCCGCGCCGGTAAACCCGGCCTCACTGATCGGCGTGTCGATGACCCGGTCTTCGCCGAAATGCGCGGCGAAGCCGTCGGTCAGCTTGAACGCACCTCCATAGACCGCGATGTCTTCCCCCAGCAGAAAGACGGCCGCATCCCGCTCCATTTCTTCCCAGAGCGCTTCGCGGATCGCCTCCAGCATCGTGACGGGCTTGCCGAGCTCGGTGTTGCGCACCTGCTCCGGTTTGTCCGCCGGAATTGGGGTCTGCGTTGCCAAAGTCGCCATGGTTCCAGGCCCGGGCACACCGCTGCCGCGAGAATCCCCCCGCAACAAGGTCGGCTGCCAATCATGCATGCCGCAGCCAAATCAAAGTCGGCCGCATTCATGCGAGCCACGCAAACATTTGCGCAGCCAAGGCGGGAAAAATGGACCGGCGTACGGCGGAGCGTCAAGCGAACCGGCCACACGCATGCTCCCGCCATTTGGTTGAATTTGGCTCAGGCTAGCACTAGTTTTGCCAAGGAGTCGGGCGGATACGCTGTACGTCCGAGGTTGCGGGCGCTATCCCGAGTGGAAGCGCCCGTTTTTTTTCTCAAACTACCCCATTGCGGGAGCGTGCAAGGTGAATCGCGAAGATGGGCTGCTTCGCATGCGGACCCCGCGGCGTCCGCGCCCAGGCAGAAGTGCAGAGTTCTGGGGCCGTTTCCGTCCAATTGAGGACAGCCGCTACGGCGAGCCGGGCGCTACGGTTGGCCCCTACGAAACACGCTATGATGTGAGCCGAGGCTACCCGACTCACCCGGTTGTGGCAGACGAGGAGTAACCGGGGCGCGGCTGCAACCCGCGTTCGGCCCGCCACGCCGGTGCCAGACCGCGCACGGACGGAAGACGACCTACTCCAAGCCGCATGACGATCGAAAGAAGAGCAGACTGCGCGAAGAGCCCGGGATCGTGTGATCCCGGGCTCTTCGTTTAAGCCGCAATGCCGGCGTGGTGCCGGGACGACGGCCGTTACTGGCCGGTCGTCGCGGGCTGCTGCGCCGGTGCCGGTGCGCCCTGCGGCGTGGTAGCAGGTTCGCCCTGAGGCGTGCCCGGGACGACAGGTTCCGTACCTGGCAGTGCAGGCGTCGGCTGCTGGCCCTGTTGCACCTGCTGCTGGATCTGCTGCCGGAGAATCGATTCCGTTGCCTGCTGGCGGCTCGAAATGATCGAGAGCACGAGCGACAGGAAGAGGAATACCCCGCCCCCGACCCAGGTTGCCTTGGTCAGGATGGTCGCGGCCTGCCGGCCGCCGATCACCGAATCGGTCCCGCCGCCGCCACCACCCATGGCGGCGAGGCCACCACCCTTACCCGACTGGAGCAGCACAATCACGCCGAGCAGAAGGCCGATGACAATCAGCAGTATCAGGAGCACGTAGAAAAGCACGACAGTTTCCTCAGGTTCTGTTGGACTCAGCCTTTAAATGTCGTTCGTCGCGCGGGCCGCCGTCAAGCCGTCCCGGGATGCAGGAAAGCGCAGAATCGACGGGGCTTGCCTGCAACCAACCGGATCAGCCGGCTTCGGCGATGCGGGCGAAGCCGCTCGCGTCGAGACTCGCGCCACCGACCAGTAATCCGTCTACCCCCGGTGCCGAGAGCAGGTCCGCTGCGTTGTCCGGTTTCACGGACCCGCCGTACAGGATTGGGATACCTGCCGCGCCGTCGCCAAAGCGCTGTACCAGTGCGGTTCTGAGAATAGTATGGGCGGCTGCGGCATCATCGGGGGTCGCGGTCATACCGGTTCCGATCGCCCAGACCGGTTCGTACGCGATGAGGAGTGCCCCGTTGTACTCGGCCGAAACCCCCTCCATGGCGGCGTTGAGCTGGCGCAGGATCACGGCGTCGACCTGGCCGGCCTGCCGCTCGTCGAGGGTTTCCCCGACGCAGACCACCGGGACGAGCGCATTGCGGATCGCGCTCGCGACCTTGCGTGCCACTTCCTGGTCGGTCTCGCCGAAGAGGTGTCGCCGCTCGGAGTGCCCGATCAGCGCGTATTCGGCGCCGGCTTCCCGGGCCTGCGGTGCGGCGGTTTCGCCGGTGAAGGCGCCCTGGTCCTCCCAATGAATGTTCTGCACGCCGAGGTGCAGGTCATGACGCCCGCCACGGGCCTCAACGGCAGCGGCAAGTGAAATTGCCGGCGGGAAGAGGATGAGCGTGCGATTCTCCCGGGGCTCGTACAGTGCTGCGAACTGTTCGAGGAATGCGCGGGTCGCAGCCGGACCCTTGTGCATTTTCCAGTTCCCGGCGATGACCGGGCGCGTCGTTGCCTCGATCATTCGGCCGCCCTCTCGTCGAGAATGGCGACGCCGGGCAGGACCTTGCCCTCGAGGAACTCGAGCGAAGCGCCGCCGCCGGTGGAGACGTGGGTCATGCGATCGGCGAGGTTGAAGGCCTCGACGGCTGCAGCGGTATCGCCGCCTCCGACGATAGTGGTTGCGCCGCGTGCGGTTGCGTCTGCAACCGCTCTGGCTACGCCTTCGCTGCCGTGCGCGAACTCGGGAATCTCGAACATGCCGACAGGGCCGTTCCACAGAACGGTCTTTGCGCGATCAATGGCATCGCGGAAGGTGGCGACGCTCTTGGGACCGATGTCGAAGATCTTCCCCTCGGGCGGCACTTCGTTGCGTTCCATGATGAAGGTGCGCACGCCAGGCTGTGCCTGGCCGGCCACCACGACATCGACCGGGAGCACAATTTTGCTGCCGGCGCGTTCGAGCAGTTCACGCGCGACTTCGATGCGATCCTCTTCCACGAGTGAGCCGCCCGTCTGCAGGCCGAGCGCACGGAAGAAGGTGTTGGCCATGGCGCCGCCAATGAGCAGTTGGTCGACGGTCGGCAGAAGGTTTTCGATCACATCGATTTTCCCGGAGATCTTGGCGCCCCCGAGAATCGCAACGAACGGACGCTCCGGATTGGCGAGCGCGCCGCCGAGGAACTCGAGTTCGCGCTGCATGAGTAGACCGGCCACCGCGGGCTTGTGTTCGCGGCGCATGACCTCGGCGATACCGGCGGTCGAGGCGTGCGCACGATGCGCGGCGCCGAACGCATCGTTCACATACACATCCGCCATGCCGGCGAGGGTTTCGCTGAGCTTCGTGTCGTTGGTTTCCTCGCCGGGCAGGAAACGCACATTCTCGAGCAGGACGATTTCACCGGGGGCAAGCGAATCGATGGCCGCGTGCGCATCGGGCCCTACAACATCAGCCACAAACTTCACGGGCACGCCGCTCAGTTGCTCCAGGCGAGCGGCGACCGGCTTCAGAGAAAACTCATCGGCCCACTTGCCCTTGGGGCGTCCCAGGTGAGAAAGCAGTATGATGCGCGCACCGGCCTTGCGCAGCAGTTCGATGGTGGGCAGCGTCGCACGAATACGCGTGTCATCCGCGACACGTCCCTCGTCGATCGGCACGTTGTAATCGACACGGACCAGCACGCGTTTGCCCTTCAACGCGCTGTCCGGCAGGTCACGAAGAGTGAGCTTCTGCATGATTCCCAGATCAGGTGTTCGGGTTGTGCAGGGCCCCTGCAAGAAACGGTTGCAGAAACGCGAGGACCCTGTCGGGCGCTTCCCAGTTCGGGGAGTGTCCGGCGGCAGGAATGATGCGGAAGTGTGCGCGCGGCACAAGGGCAGCCGCCTGTCGTCCATGCAGCGGCGGCAGAAACCGATCGCATTCTCCCCAGAGAATCAGCAGTTCGTTTGGGAAATTGCGCAACTCGGCTTCGCTCAGAATTTCGCGTTGTCCTGCGAAACCGCTGAACATGGTGAAGGCGCGCGCAAGCAGGCGTGCATCCGATGCGAGTGCGGACTGGTAAAGGAACTCGATCAGTGCGTCCGTGTGCGCAGGCGGCAACTGACTGCGGTCCGCTGTCATCAGTCGCTGGAGCTGCCATGCGGTACCGCGCCGACTCGGTCGCAGCGCCAGATTCACCAGTCCCGGCATGCAAGCCATTCGAAGCGTGAGCGGCACGCCCGGACCCAGACCCGCTGAATCGATAATCGCAACTTTGTCGACGCGCTCGCCGGCAAGCTGTGCGAGCCGCAATGCGACCAGCCCACCAAAAGACGTGCCCACCACATTGAACTGCGCGACTCCGATCCGATCGAGCCACTCGAGCAGCAGCGCTGAAATGTGCCGACCCAACGGTGCGTGTGGTTCGATGGCCTGGGAAAATCCGAAACCGGGAAGGTCAGGGGCAAACACACGCGCATGTCGCGCGAGGTCTGCCATCAGGCGGTACCAGTTCGCGCCGCCGCCACTCGCGCCATGGATCAGGAGCAGCGGCTTGCCTTCACCGAGTTCGAGTGCGTGCAGCGGTTTATCGAACACGAAATCGACGCGGTGCTTCGGCTGAATCTGTGCGAGTGCGAGCAATCTGTTCATCGCCGCGAACAGCGCGGGCTGTGCACGATACAGGTTCTCGCAAGTCAAACGGCCATGGCGCTCTGCACCATGGCCGTTCGTCTCACGGTCTTCCGAAAAGCGTGTGCTCATCCGCCTAGCCGCGCACTGGCTCCTCTGCTACCTGCACCGAAAACCGACCCGAGTCGGCGCCGCGCGAAGTAAGTTCGAGCGGCGTGTAGCAGTAGGAGCACTCGATGAGCCGACCAGGTTCATCCGCATTCAACTCTGCGGCATCGTGGTGGCCGCACACAGGACAGCGATACGTGCCGTAGAGCTGTCCGCCTGGAATGGCCATGGTTGCTCCTCCGCACGAGGGGAAAACGCCGAAGGTGCCCGTGGAAAGATACGTGCCAGGTCCGGTGGCGGACCCCGTCCTTCAACGCCAACGCTAACAGACCCGGCTCGGCGGCGTCAATCCTGCCGCCGAGCCGGCAATCCGGCGAGCCTCGGCCCGAAATCCCGAACCTGTTGAGCCAGCGTCAATTAAAGCGACTTGCCGACCAGTTGCGCGAGGTCCACACAACGGTTGGAGTACCCCCACTCGTTGTCGTACCAGCTCAGCACCTTCACCATATTGTCCTGTACCACAAACGTGGACAGGAGGTCCACGATCGAGCTGGCCGGATTGCCCGTGTAGTCGATGCTCACCAGCGGCTCGTCGGAAACCGAAAGAATGCCGTTCAGCCGTCCGCTCTTCGAAGCGTCGATGAACGCCTGATTCACCGCTTCCACGGTCACCGTCTTCTCGGTCTCCGTAACCAGGTCGATGATCGAGACGTCGGCCGTCGGAACGCGCATCGCGATCCCATCGATTTTCCCCTTCAGCTCGGGGATGACCAGCGAGGTCGCCTTGGCTGCACCCGTCGTGGTCGGGATAATCGAGAGTCCCGCAGCGCGTGCACGACGCAGATCCTTGTGCGGCAGGTCGAGGATGTTCTGATCGTTGGTATACGCGTGCACCGTCGTCATCAGCCCGCGCTTGAAGCCGAAGTTGTCGATCAGCACCTTGACGACCGGAACCAGACCATTCGTCGTGCAGCTCGCGTTGCTGATGACGTGGTGGTTGGCCGGATCGTACTTGTCCTCATTGACGCCCATCACGATCGTGATGTCCTCGCCCTTGGCCGGTGCGGTGATGATCACCTTGCGCGCACCGGCTTCCAGGTGCTTCGATGCGTTCTGCCGATCCGTGAACCGGCCGCTCGCCTCGAGCACGATGTCCACGCCGAGATCCTTCCACGGCAGGTTCGCGGGGTCCTTCTCCGAAAGCACACGGATGCTGTCCCCATCCACGATCAGCGCGTTGTCCCCCAGTTCCACCGTGCCGGGGTATTTGCGATGCACCGAGTCGTACTTCAGCAGGTGCGCCAGTGTCTTGTTGTCCGTCAGGTCGTTTACTGCGACGAAGTCCAGATCCGCGTTCGCCTGCTTCGCAGCGCGCAGAATGTTGCGGCCGATGCGACCGAAGCCGTTGATCGCGACACGTAGAGCCATGATCTCCTCTCAAGTTCCCGTCAGCCTGCGCGCATCCAGCGCGCGGGCAAAGGTCAGAACAGAAATACAGCGAGCACCACCGGCGACCAGCGCCAGTGCACATTCGGAAACGGTAGCACCCGTGGTCAGCACATCGTCGATCAGCAGAACATGCTGCCCGTCCAGCACCGGGTGAGAACCCAGTAGCCGAAATGCGCCCGCCACGTTAGCCGCCCGTGCAAGCGGCTGCAAGGCGGTCTGCGTTCCACCGTGCGCACGCTCGAGTGCAATCAGAGCGCGCCGGTCACTCCGCTGCGCGAACGCCTCCGCAATCAGTCGCGCCTGATTGTACCCTCTGGCCCGCTCACGTTCAGCCGTGGTCGGCACCGGCACCACCAGCGCACACTCTTCACGAATTTCGTCGGGCAATTCGCACCGCAGGAGCCGTTCGCCCATAAACCCGCCCAGGGCCTGCCAGCCATTGTATTTCAGTTGATACACAATGCGATCCGCCGGTGCATGCAGAAGGCAGGCCGAACGCGCATAGCGAATGATCGCGGGCCAGCGCTCACAATTTGTGCAGGTAAAACCGCGTGTGCGCCCCGCAACCGGAAGACTGGCGCCGCAGCGTTCACATGACGGCGGTGGTGGCGGCTGGAGACGAGAGCGGCAAACCCGGCAAACCAGACGCGCGCGATCGCCGGCAAGGATCGGCCGGTCGCAGCCAAGGCATACGGGCGCGAGCACAAAATCGAGGATGGAATCCAGCAGCGACGGTTCACTCATCGCCACAGCGTAACACCGTCAGGCCGCGGCACCGATAGCCTGGTGGGTCACGTTCATTCCGCGGACTCACCTGTCCAAGGCGGGGATTGGGGGCGGGGGCGGAGTGGCAGGCGCGGAATACGACTGACCAGTCACGCACGTGTGGGGATTATTCGGCCTCGAGTGCGGACAGGGCGGCGTGCATGTGTTCGCGCGGAGCGGGCTGACCGAACCAGCGCTCGACGGCATACGCGGCCTGCTCGATCAGCATGCCCCGGCCGTCAACGGCGGGCAGGCCCAAAGCGCGCGCATGGCTGACCCAGCGTGTGGGCGCAGTGCCGTAAACCAGATCAAAAACAGCATTGGTTCCGGCGAGTTGCTGCAGATCGATCGGCAGCGGATCGGTTTCCTGCAACCCGAGCGTCGTCGAATTCACAACCAGTGTGAACCGCTCGCCTGCCAGGCTTTTCGGTTCGGCGATGCGAACGTTGGTTCTGCATTCTTCGGCAATGGGGAGCAATGCAGCCGCGCGCTCGAGGTTGCGATTCGAGATTACGACTTCAGCGGCGCCTTCCGCGCAGCAGGCCCACAGGACGGCGCGAGCGGCGCCGCCGGCTCCAAGCAGAAGCACGCGGGCACCCGCCAGCCCGGGCACCACTGCCCTGACTGCTGCAGCGAAACCCGCAACGTCCGTGTTGTCCGCCTGGAGAATGCCCTCCTCGGCCCAGAACGTGTTGCATGCACCGGTGCGCAGTGCGGCGGCCGTCGCTTGCTCCGCAACAGAGAGTGCGAGTTGTTTGTGCGGGGTCGTGACATTGCCACCGCCGCCTGCGCGGGCAAGGCCATACACGAGACCCGGCAATTCCGTTGCACTGCAGCGAAGGGCGACATACACGGCGTCGAGTTGCAGTGCACGGAACACCGTGTTGTGCAGCACCGGCGACAGGGAATGCGCGATCGGATCACCGAGCACGCTGAATACGCGCGTTTTCGCGGTTGGGCGAGTGATGCAGTCGATCAAGGGGCCAGGATGGGCTCGAGTCGTTCCAGCAGCTTTTCCACCGCACGTTCGATCTGCACCCAGGTGGCGCGATACGCTTCGAGGTCTCCGCCGAACGGATCCTCGATGGCCGTGCCCACATCCTCTCCGGCTAGAAAATCCGAAAGCAGGCCCGCCTTCTCACCACCGCCGAGTTCGCGCACGGTCATCACATGCGACGGGCTCATGGCGAGGATCAGGTCGGCCCATTCGACCAGTTCGGGGGTGAGCTGTCGACTGACATGATTGCTCATATCGAGGTCATGCTCGTGTGCCACAACCAGCGCGCCCTGCGATGCGGGGCTGCCCGCCGCGGCGGCGATGCCGGCGGACTCCACCTGCACATGCGTCCACCCGCGCTCCGCAATCCGCCTGCGACTCAGCGCCTCGGCGAGCGGGCTGCGGCAGGTATTGCCCGTGCAGACAAAAAGCAGGTTCCAGGTGGTCGGCTCGTTCTCGTTCATCCGCTTCGGTTCCCAGGTTCAAAAATGCCGCGCAGCGAGTCCGCCGGAAGTACTCCTTCGCGAAGTATCCGGGGTGGCTCGACGGAGCAATCGACCAGCGATGAAGGTGGCGAGGCGGGGAGTTCACCGCCATCCAGAATCAGGACCGACTCTTTGGTATCGCGCAACGCATGTTTTAGCTGATCCATGTTCAGAGCTGGCGGTTCCCCCGGACGATTCGCGCTGGTCGACGTGAGCGGCTGACGAATCGCGTCCAGAATGGCACTTACCCCGGAGTGTGGCGAAACGCGCACCGCGACCGTCTCGCCGCTCTTCACCCGCGCGGGCACCACATCGTCCGGTGCACGCAAAGCCAGGGTCAGCGGACCGGGCCAGAAATGCTCTGCCAGACGTCGCGCTGAAGTGGTCCATTCGAGTTGCGGCAAGTCCCGCGGCGAGCGAATCAGGATCAGGAACGCCTTGTCGGCCCGTCCCCCCTTGAGTGCGGCGAGACGTTCGAGTGCATCGGGAATCAGCAGCGAACCAAAGCCGTACACCGTTTCGGTGGGATACGCGAGCAGGCCGCCTGCCTCGAGCTGGCGAAGTACGGCCGGCATTGCGGTGTTTCGCTCCTGCTCGGTCGAAAACGGAAGTATCTGCATCAGCGCTCCAGCAGCAGTCGCTCGGCGATGAGCAGGTCCGATGCCACAGTGACTTTCAGGTTGGCGGCCTCGCCCTGCACGACGCGGACGTTCCAGCCGTAAAACACAGCCAGTGCGGCGTCGTCAGTGAACTGCCGACCCTCCGCGGCAGCGCGTTGGTGCGCGTTCGTGATCATTGCGTAGGGGAACGCCTGGGGAGTCTGTGCCCGCCAGAGCGACTCGCGTGCCGGCGTTGACTGGATGATCCCATGCTTGTCGACCAGGTGTATGGTGTCGCTCGACGGCAGCGCTGCAATCGCACCGGTGTCTACACCCACCGCATCGAGGCAGCGGTCGATCAGGGCATGCGTGAGCAGCGGCCGCGCAGCATCGTGGATCAGCACGATGTCTGTATCCTGTGGCAATCGTGCGAGTGCGAGTCGCACCGAGTCCATCCGTTCAGCACCACCTTCGCCAGAGACAATGCGTTCATGCTGCAACCACTCCGGCGGGTCCGCCACGAGCTCCGCGGGAAGCGCAACCGAAATCGTCGGGGCCGACGCGTGTGTGAGAAACGTCTCGACCGCGTGCTGCAGCAGCGGTTTGCCGAGCAGCGGAACGAATGCCTTGGGGATGGTGCGCTCCAGGCGCTTCCCTGCACCACCGGCCGGGATCACAACACCGACGCGTTTCATCCTACCTGCTGGATCAGTTCGGAGAGCGTTGCGCTCTGGACGCTGGCGAGGCCGTTGCCCGTGCGTGGTGCACCACCGCGGCGCGGGATGTGTGCGCGTCTGAACCCCATACGTTCCGCCTCGGCAAGTCGCCGCTCGAGTTGTGTCACACTGCGTAATTCACCGCCAAGCCCGACCTCACCGATGAACACGTCCGTCGATGCGATCGCGCGGTCAGTGACCGCAGATACGAGCGCAGCCGCAATCGCACAATCGGCCGCCGGTTCACTGATGCGCACGCCACCAACAACGTTGAGGAAAACGTCGAGTTGGCCGAAGGGCATGCCCGCACGCCGTTCGAGAATCGCAAGCAGAAGTGTCAGCCGCTGCCGGTCGTACCCATTGGCGACGCGTTGGGGTGAACCATAACTCGCCTTCGCACACAGCGCCTGCACTTCCACCAGCACCGGCCGCGTCCCTTCAAGGATTGCGGCAACCGCGGCACCGCTCGCACCGTCGGAGCGCTCGCTCAGAAACAGTTCCGACGGATTGGCCACGCCGGTCAGTCCGCTCCCACTCATGCGGAACACCCCGATTTCATCGACGCTGCCGAAGCGATTCTTGCTCGCGCGCAGCATGCGGTAATCGAGCGTCGTTGCGCCTTCGAAGTAGAGGACGGTATCCACGATGTGTTCGAGCGTGCGCGGACCTGCAACCACGCCGTCCTTGGTCACATGCCCGACCAGGAACACAGCGGTGCCCGACTCCTTCGCAAAACGCTGCAGTCGCGCCGCGCACTCGCGCACCTGAGTGACGTTGCCAGGTGCACTCTCGAGCTCCGGAGAAAACACGGTCTGGATCGAGTCCACGATCAGCACCGCCGGCTTCAGTTGCTCAGCGTGCGCAAGGATCGCGGTAAGGTCCGTCTCGCCAAGGTAGGTCACTGCGGTTGCCGTTTCATTCAGCCGGTCCGCACGCATCCGGATCTGCGATCCCGATTCCTCGCCCGATACGTACAGCGTACTGCGCTGATCTGCCTCCAGCCGCGCCGCGACCTGCAGCAGCAGTGTGCTTTTGCCGATGCCCGGCTCACCCCCGAGCAGAACCAGCGAACCGGGCACAATCCCGCCCCCTAGCACATAGTCGAGTTCATCGAGCCCCGTACCCCAGCGCGTCACCTCCGAAGCGGTGACTTCCCCGAGCTTCACCGGCGCGGCCCCATCCCGACCATTCGTGCGCGACGTCTTTGACGCGCGGCGGTTCTTCGGCGCGACCGGCTCCTCGACCAGCGTATTCCACGCCGAACACGCAGGACACTGCCCCTGCCACCGCGGCGTCTCGTTGCCGCATTCAGTACAGAAGAAAACGACGGTCTTTTTCGACATTTGCTTTCGTCCTGAGCAACATCGCCCGGAAAACATTCCGCAGATTCGCCAGCATCATCGTGCCCCCGGCATCATTTGTTTCACGCGGAGTTTGACTGCGAGTTCACGAAGTTCGCGGAGGACCCCGCTGGCGGCGCCGTTCATTCAGCCCGCGACGACTGCTCTGGATCAATTTTTGAAAACGACAACCCGAACCAACTATTATAAGACACCAACAACAACAAAGCGAAAACACCCAAACCAAACAACACGAATATAGGACGCAACCCGACATTCACTCGGTAGTCACGTCATCTATGCAATTTGCCTATAGATGCAACTTCTGCCACCCGGATAACGATCATTCAAAAAAAACCATTACAAAAAAAAAAAAAAAAAAAAAACAAAAAAAAAAACACACACCACACACAAAACCAA